>Ga0307374_10009277_pt1 | contig 14521 bp, 3 predicted proteins | sample OX3MG_FD_202532 | JGI IMG/M metagenome (GOLD analysis project Ga0307374, IMG submission 202532) | Soil microbial communities from Risofladan, Vaasa, Finland - OX-3 | ecosystem: Environmental > Terrestrial > Soil > Coastal area > Acid sulfate soil | place: Finland: Risofladan, Vaasa | collected... | reverse complement strand
CGGGGCACGCGGGTGAACACCACCGGCCCGCTCCCCGCCGCCGCCAGCGCCATCCCCCCGCGAATCCCCGGCACCAGGTACTGCGTCTGCGCAAAGTCGTTGTTCAGGTCGTACCACCCCGCCGGCGAGTCCGCCGCCCCGCCCGCGACGTGGATCAGCGGGTACTGAAACTGGAACAGGCTGGGCACCAAGGTCGAGCTGTCGTCGGTCACCGACTTCGTCATCACCAGTTGATACGGCACCTGGGCTGCCGACAGCAGCCCCAAAAAGGTGGCGATGCGGCTGCCCGAGCGGTCGGTGAAGAACTGCCGCGCCGGCACCAGCATCGAGCCCGCCCCCGGCTGGATCTTCGCCACCACCCAGTCGAAAATCGCGTCCGCCCGCGCGATCGCCGTCGCCTTGCCCGCCGTCAGCCGCGCCGCCTCCTGCTGCATCTCCGGCGTCGCCTTGCGCACCGCGTACAGGTGGTCGGCCAGGTAGCGGCTGATCTGCTCCCAGCTCAGTTGGCTCGACACCCACACCTTCGGCACCAGGTTCTGCTCCGGCGGCATGTGCGGCTCCGTCACCAGCATCCGCGTCTTCTGCACCAGCCACTCCCGCGCCGTCCACCCGTCGGCCTCGGTCGTCACCTTGGGCGGGGAAGGGAAGCGCTCCTGGTCCACCAACAGCGGATACTGCGGCGGCGTCAGCACGATGTAGTCGGAGTAGTGGTAGGGCTGCTGCGACGAGTTGAAGACGAAAAACGAGCTGTTGTCCATCGTCCCCGGAATCACCGGCGACGGCCCTGCGTGCTGCACGAACTCGATCTCGATGTAGTCGCCCGCCTCCAAGCCCGGCATCGAGATGCTGGTGATGTTGGCGATCCGCTCCGGCAGCAGCATGCGCCCGTCCTGCTTGATGGTGCGCACCGTGATTAGGTCGCTGCCTTGCGGAATCGTGGTCACGTCGCCCAGCTCGGAGATGCCCGCCGCGTTCAGCACCCGGAAGATCTGGTGGATGTACTGGTCCTGGGTGGAGTCGGAGTTGATGCGGTTCACCATCTGGTCGAACACCAGAATCGAGCTGGCGTTGGGATACTGCTCCTTGCCCGGCGCGTCCTTCAGGATCTCCGCCGCCGAGTGGTACCAGGGCTGCCAGAACTTGTCCCCCGCCAAAAAGTCGGCCTCGTGCCGCAGCACGTTGCGCTGGTAGTCGGTCTGCCGCAGCGCCGCGATCCCCTGCGCCGGGCTCTGCCGCAGGCGAATCTCGTCCGCCGCCGCTGCGATCCGCCAGTCGTGGGGAAACTGCTGCAGCGCCTGCTGCGCCGCCTCTTGCGCCGCCCCCAGATCGCCGCCCAGCAGCAGCGCGTCCAGGTACTGCTGCCGCAGTTCCGGCGACGACGGGTCGAAGCCGATGGCGGTGCGGAAGCGCTCCGCCGCCTGCCGCGGGTGCCCGTGGCGTAGCTCGTAGCCGCCCAGCGCCCCCGCCGCCCGCGGATCCGCCGCCAGCACCCGCTCCCACTCCGCCAGCTTGGCCGCCTCCCCCATGCTCGAATAAAACTCCAGCCCGTTGGCGATGCCCGGCCAGTTCGAGCCCGACTCCGCCAGCGCGTGCCCCAGCGCCGCCTCCGCCTCTGGCGCCCAGCGCTGCTGCGCCGCCAGCGCGAACTCCGACCAGTCGCACTCGGCGAACCCCTTGCCGGCGCAGCGCGCGTACTGCTCCGCCGCCTGCGTTGGCTTGCCCTCGCTCTGATACACGTGCCCCAGCCGGTCGTAGGCGCGCGCCGCCCGCGGCGACGCCTTCAGCGCCTGCTGCGCCGCCTGCTCCACCTGCGCCCCAATCCAGCTCTGGCTGGCGTCGCCCAGCTCCCCGTAGGCCTGCGCCAGGTCCAGCCACACCGGCGCCGCCCGCGGCGCCAGCTTCGCCGCCCGCTGCAGCTCCACCCGCGCATTCTCCCCGTCCTCGTCCTGCAGCCGCCGGATGCCGTCCACCCACAGCGCCACGGCATCGTCATGCGCCCGCGCCAGCCGCGCCCCGCTCCACTGCGCCAGCGTCGCCGGCGCCGCCAGCCGCCGCGGCGCGCCCCCCAGGCTCGCCCCCGCCGGCAGCGTGGCCGCGTCCTCCAGGCTCACCCCCGGCGCCGGCCGCAGCATCAGGTCAAACGTCCGCGACGCCTCGCCCGCCAGCTTCACCACCACCCGGTTCCAGCCCGCCGCCAACTCCACCGCTCCCGTCGCCGTCGCCGCCGTGTAGCGCGCCCGCCGGTCGTTGCGCAACACCTCCACCCCGTTGACCTCCAGCGCCACCGAGGCCGGCGTATACAGCCGCAGCAACACCCGCGTCGCCGCCGCCGCCCGCACGTAGGTCACGGCAAAGTCCACTCCCTGCGTGCCCCAGTCCAGCGGGAACTGCACCCCCGCGCCCACGTTCTCGTAGCCCTGCGGCCGCCGCGTCGCGCTGCCGTCGGCGTAGCTCGCCGCCATCCCCTGCTCCAGCGCGAAGCGGCGGTCAAAGCCCAAGTTCTGCCACGCCCCAAACGGCCCCCAGGTCTGCCAGTGCGCCAGCCGCCCCGCCAGCTCCATCGCCTGCCCCGTGCTCAGCGCCAGCCCGGGCGCGTGCACCGCCGCCAACAGCGAGCGCCCCACCATGTAGCCGGTGGTCGGGTCCGCCAGCGGCTGCCGCAACGTCCGCTCCAGGTTGGGCACCGCGTCCAGCAGTTCCCGCCCCTGGTTCTCCAACTGGCCGCTCAGCGTCCGCACCGCCAGCTCGGTGGCCACGTCGTTGGGCGCCGCCTCCGTCAGCCGCAGCGCCGCCGCCAGCATCTGTCGGTCCTGGCCCTGAATGTAGGCCGACAAAAACTGCAAAAACGCGATCTCCCGCCCGCCGTTGGCGATCCCCGGCGCCCGCAGCGCCGTCTCCGCCGCCGCCTGTGCCCCCGCGTCGCCATAGAAGAGCTCGATCCAGAGCGCGTCGGCGTTGCCCGCCGCTCCCCGCGCCCGCGCCGCCGCCAGCGCCGGCGCGTAGCCGCCCGCCGCCACCCGCGGCAGCCGGTCCAGCAGGCTCGCCGGTGGCGGCAACAGGGACCCCGTCTGCGCCCGCCCCGCCATCCCCAGCGCCAATCGCGGGGGCCCCGCCGCTTTGCCTGCCGGCAAAATCGGCGCGGCCCCTGCGAGGCGCAGCTCCGGCTTGGGGCCTTGGGCCCCCAAGCCGGCGTGAGCACCAAGCGGGACGCGCGGCGCAGCCGCGCAGGGGCCCGCGCCAACCATAGCCAGCGCCACCCCCCCGGCCAGAGCAAAAACAGCTTTCACTGCGCACCCCCCGCGGCCGCCGCGCTGGCGTGCGCCGTCAGCGCCCGCCCTTGCGTCGCGTCCACCTGCGTCCAAAAATTGCGGAACGCCGCGTACTCGCTCGGCGCGATCAACGAATGCGTGGTCTCCAACCGGCTCTGGATCGTCAACGTCCCCCCATTCATACCCACCCCCGCCTGGAAGCTGCCAAACGGCTGCTGCAGCTTCGTCGCCGGCGGCAGCCCCGCCAGGTGATAGCCCGGCGGCAGCGCCAAGTGCATCTCCTCCACCTGGATCTCCGGCACCCCGATCAGCACCGGCGTCTTCCGCGTCCCCAGCGCCGCCATCTCCGGCAGCCACGCCCGCGGCACGATCTGCCGCGGCACCAGCAGCGTGCTGCCGTTCACCGTCGCAAACCGCGGCACCACCCCCTGCAAGCTGATCTGCAGGGGCTGGTCCCAGTCGTTCTCATGGGTCACGCTCGCCTGCGTCACGCTGATGCCCGGCAGCCGGTCGTGCAGCATCGCCTGCAAGGCCCCCGTCCGCCGCTCCGGCAGCTCCAGCGCCTGCCGCAGCGTCGGCGCCCCCTGCCCGCTCACCGTCCAGTTCATCTCAAAGTGCAGGTTGCCGTTGGCGTCCAACTGCCCCAGCAGCGTTCGGCTGCTCACGTTCTTGCTCGCCGGCTGCTCCGCCGTCACCACCGGCGCCAGCCCCGCCTGCGCCGGGTCCGCCGCCGCCCGCGCCGGGCTCGCCGTCCCCGCGTCCGCCGCCAAGTCGCCTGCGACCGACATGCGCAGCACAAACGCCCGCTGGTCGCCCTCCGGCAGTTCGTCCGCCCCGTTGTACTCCGCCGTCCCGTCCAGGTAGCGGTGCAGGCCGGGCACGTAAACGATGGCGTGGTCGAAGTCCGCCACCGACGGAATAGTCGGGTCAATCAGCCCCAACTCCCGCACCCGCACCAGCACAAAGTCGCTGGCGATCCCCGCCTGGTGCAGCATCGCGATCAGCAGCGACGCCTTGTCCTTGCAGTCCCCAAACCGCCGGTGGAACACCTGCGTCACCGGGTACGGCCGGTAGCCGTGGATGCCAAACTCCAGCGCCACGTAGTGCGTGTTCTGGATCACCCAGCGGTAGATGGCGTTCACCTTCGCCGCTTCCGTCGTCTTGCCCGCCACCAGCCGGTTCACCGTCTGCACCATCTCGTCGTCCATCACAAAGGTGTCGCGGATGAGCTGCCGGTACCACTGCCCAAACTGGTCCCAGGTGCGGAACGCCGACACCGCGATGTAGGGCGATTGCTCGATCCCCGGCGGCGCCGCCGGCTCGCCCACCTGCGCCGCCAAGTGCCGCGCGCTCCAGCGGTACACCGTCTGCCCTCCCGCCGTCTGCTGCGCGCTCTCCCCGTGGAAGCGGATCGCCTTGAAGTACAGCGGCTTGTTCGCCGGCGTGATCACCACATATTGCTGGAACACCGTCGGCGCCCCGCTGCCAAACGCGTCCAGGTCGCCAAAGTAGTCCCCGTACAGCGACTCCAGCGTCGTCGGCAGCACCCGATAGGCGATCTCGACGTAGTCGCCCGCCCGCATCGGCGGCATCTCCACGAATTTGTTGCGCACGTTGTAAAACGTCTCGTACCCCACCGACTGGCTGATGGGCTGGTCGCCCGCCGCCGGCGCGTCGGCGCTGCTGCCGTCGGCGTGCAGCACGTGCGCCGTCAAATAGCGCACCTCCTCGGTCGCCGGATCGTAGGTCACCGAATACACCGACAGCGAGTCCGCCCCCTGCCGGTTGTTAATGCGGAAGATCTGCTGCTCGTAGCGCCCGGTGTTGCCCGAGGGGAACACGTTGGTCACGCTGGTGGCGGCCAGCACCACCACGGGCCCGCTCTCCTCCGCCGCCCGCTGCCCCGCCGGCTCCGCCGCGAAGGCGGCGATGGTGCGCTTCAGCCCTTGCGTGTAGGGGCGCTCGAAGCTCGCCTCCGCCGCCGCCTCCCCGCCGCGCGCCAGCCGCACCCGGTCGCGCAGATTGGCGTCCTGCGGGTTTAGCCCCAGCGCCGTCTGCCACGCGCTCAGCCCCGCCGCCGCGTGCCCGAAGTGGCGCTCGATCTCGCCCTCGGCGATGCGCAGCCCGGGCGCGTCCGGCGCCAGCGCCACCGCCTCGCGGATCGTCGCCACCGCCTCCGGCCCCCGCCCCAGCCCGCTCAGCGCCCGCGCCTCCGCCTCCACCAGCCCCGGCTGCTCGCCGTCCAACCCCCGCGCCTGGCGCAGCGTCGCCAGCGCCCCGTTCAGATCCCCCGCCCGCCGCTCGGCGTCCGCCAGCCGCAGGCTGATGCCCAGGTTGGCGGCGTCCTGCTGGTGGCTCACGCGCAGCCATTGCAGCCCCTCCGCCTCCGCCCCCATCCGCTGCAGCACCGTCGCCACCTGCGGCGCCACTGCCGCGTTCTGCTCCCCCGCCGCCGCTAGCGCCTGCGCCCACGCCATCACTAGCGGACGCATCCCCATCCCCGCGTACGTCTCCAACATCCCCAGCGCCGCCAGCGGCTGGCTCGCGATCGCCGCCGTCGGCGCCACCGCTGCTCCCATCGCCGCTCCCGTCTGCCCCAGCGCCTCCCAGAAATCCTGCCGTGCCGGCCAGTACTCATTCCGGTCCAGCTCGATCGTGCCCCGGTCCAGGTGCGCCCGCCCGCTCCAGGCCGCCTGCGCGCTCCCCGGCCGCTGCAACAACTCCTCCAAATGCTGGTAGCGCCGGCTCTGGTCGCTATCGTGCTCCACAAAGTCCAGCACCGCCTCCGCATCCCCCGGCGCCGCCGCCAAGGCCGCCACAAAGGTGTTGCCCGCCAGGTGGTCGCCCGCGTTGGTGTTGTGCTTGCGGTGCAGCACCCAGGCGTAGGCCAACTTCCCCGCCGCGCTCGTCGCCGCCGTCTTCGCCAAGGCCGTCAAGTCCCGCACCGCCGGTGCTGGCGCCGCCGCGCTCGCTGCCGTTGCCGGCGCTGGCGCCGCCGGCGGGTTGGCCGTCGCCTCCAACTCCAGCGGCTCCCCCGCCGGCGTCGTTACCCGCAGGCTGAACACCCAGTCCGCCGTCTCCCCGTCGCCCACCTTCGCCACAATCTGGTTCCACCCCGCCTGCAGCCGCGCCCCCGCCGCGTGCTGGTCGAAGCCGTCGCTCGGGTGCGAGCCCTGCTCCTCAAACACCACCGCTCCGTTCACCCACACCCGCGTCGCCCCGCTGTCGCGCAGCCGCAGCGCCACCGCCTGCGCCCGCGCGCTTCGCACCCAGCTCACCACATACGCCGAGGCGCTCTGCGCCGGGCTCAGGTACGCCCCCAATTGCAGCTCCCCCAGCGTCGCCGTGAACGGCAGCCTCCGCCACTTCACCCCGCGCTGCTTGCCGGTGTAGTGCGCGGCGAAATCAATCTGCCCCAACCCCGCCCCGGCCTCCGGCCCCTGCGCGCTCGCAATCGCCCCCGCCCCCGAGTTGTCAAACGGTCCCACCGCCTTCCAACTCTCAATCACTCCCAGCCCTCGCCAGGTCGCCTTCGCCGCCGCCGCATCGCCCGCCCGCAGCTCCGTCATCGCCTGCTGGCTGGCGATCTCCGCCCCCAGCAGCGGATCCAGCCCCGGCGTCGCCGCCAACTTCGTCCAGCTCGCCTCCACCGCCGCCGGCGGCAGCAACCGGGCGAGCGCCTCGATGCGGTACAGCGCCACCAGCCGCCCCACCGCGTCGCTCGTGCCCGCGAAGGCCTGCTCCTGTGCCGCCACGCGCTCCGCCGGCGCCTGGGCTGGCGACCAGGTGCACAACATCATTACGGCCGCAAAAACGGCCGCCAAGAGACGAAAGGGTAGGCGCATGGGTGTTCCGAACCGTGGGGCAAGCACGAATCTCCTTATTATACGGGCTTCGCCCCCTCCCCGTTTCCTCGGCGATTCCCCGCCCCCGGTCCGTAACCCCAAGCATTGCAAGACGTATTACACTCCAGCCCGCTTGGGCCCCATGCCCGCGGTTGCAAGACGACGCGATGGTGAATGCAATGAACGTGCCCCTGTCCCGCCTCTCCCGCCTCCTTGCCCTGCTGCTCGCCACCGTTAGCCTCGCCGCCGCCCAAGCGGCCGCCACGGCCGCGCCCACCAAAGTCGCCCCTCCCGCCCGTCCCACCTTCGCCGACCAGATCACCGGCACCGTGGTGGTGGATGGCCTCGCCGTCCCCGGCGTCGCCGTCACCGTCACCGACCCCGCCAACGGCAACAAGTTCCACACCACCACCGATGAGGCCGGCCGCTTCGTCGCCCGCGTCGGCCATCCTGGCGCCTTCGACATTGCGACCGACATGGCCGCCTTTGCCCCCGTCCACGCCCAAGTCACCGTCCCCGCCAGCGGCGCCCCCCTCGCCCCCCTCAGCCTCAACTTGGTGCTCGCCTCGCGCGCCCCCGCCGCCACCTCCGCCGCCACTGCCGCCAACCCCCCGCCCGCCGCCGCGCCCGCCCACGCTGGCCGCGCCGCCAACCCTGCCGCCGCTTCCACCCGCACCGCCGCCAGCCGCGTTCCCGCCAGCCGCGGCGGACGCGGCGGTCGTGGCGGCCGCGGCGCCCGCGGCGGACGCAATCGCCCCAGCGCCGCCGGCAATCAAAACGGATTCCAGCAACTCGACGTCAACCAGACCGGCGACCTCACCGGCATCGCCGCCGACGCCGGCGCCGCCGACAGCGGCATCGCCGGCATGAGCGACACCGCCGCCACCGACTCCACCGTCGTCACCGGCGAAGCCAGCCAAGACGACCGCCCCATGAACGCCAACGCCATCCAAGCCTTCATGCGCGACAGCGGCATCGGTCCCGGCGGCCCCGGGGGCCCGGGCGGCCGCGGGGGGCCCGGCGGCCGTGGCGGTTTTGGCGGCCGCGGCGGCTTCGGCGGCCGCGGCGGCTTCAACTTCCGCCAGTTCCAAAACCGCTTCAATCAGCCCCACGGCAATCTCAGCTACACCCTCAGCGACTCCTCCCTCAACGCCCTCCCCGACACCCTCACCGGCGCCACCAATACCCAGAACCCGCCCAACGCCGCCAACCAGCGCTACTCCGCCACCCTCACCACCCCCTTCAAGATTCCCCACATCTACGACGACAAGGGCAAAACCACCCTCACCGTCAGCTTCAACGGCCAACATAACTCCAGCCTCAACAGCGTCAGCGCGCTGGTTCCCACCCTGGCCGAGCGCGGCGGCAACTTCCAGGGCGTCACCGACGCCCGCGGCAACCCCGTCACCATCACCAACCCCTCCACCGGCCTGCCCTACAACAACAACACCATCACCCCGGGCGACATCTCGCCCGCCGCCCAGGGCCTGCTCGCCTACCTCCCCTCCCCCACCCCCGGCGCCGTCGGCCGCTTCAACTACACCAACACCCTCAACGACCTCTCCACCCGCAACAACCTCTCCCTCCGCGTCAACCACAGCTTCGCCGCCCCCACCGCCGGCGGCGGCCGCGGCGGCTTCTTCGGCCGCGGCCGCAGCCTGAACTTCCTCATCAATTACTCCGGCGGCGCCTCCCACTCCCCCGGCGTCTTCTTCCCCTTCACCGAGGGCCTCGCCCACTCCCGCGGCCTCAACCTCCGCCTCGGCTACAACCAACCCGTCAAGGGCTGGATCAATATCGTCAGCCTCACCTACAACCGCAACCGCAACAACCTCACCAACCTCTACGCCAACGCGCAAAACCTCACCGCCAAGCTCGGCATCACCGGGGTCTCGCAAAACCCGCTCGACTGGGGCCTGCCCACCCTCGCCTTCGCCACCTCCGGCCTCACCTCCCTCTCCGACACCGCCCCCAACTACCTCCGCACCTCCACCTTCTCCGTCAGCGACTTCATGATCCGCCGCCTCGGCCGCCACAACTTCCGCCTCGGCGGCGACATGCGCTGGCTCCAGAACAACCCCGACACCGACCAGTCCCCCCGCGGCGTCTTCAGCTTCGACGGCCAATACTCCGGCTTCGACTTCGCCGACTTCCTCCTCGGCCTCCCCCAGCAAACCTCCGAGCGCTTCGGCGGCGGCGTCTTCTACTTCCGCCAAGTCGAGCCCGACTTGTTCTTCAACGACAACTGGCAGGCCTCCGGCGCCTTTACCCTCAGCTACGGCCTGCGCTGGGAATACATCTCCCCCTATACCGAGCTCGACAACCGCCTCACCAACCTCTCCGTCGGCCCCGGCTTCTCCACCGTCACGCCCGTTGTCGCCGGCCAGGGCGGCCTCTCCCGCTCCATCCTGCAGCCCAACTACCGCCACCTCCGCCCCACCGTGGGCTTCGCCTGGAAGAGCTGGGCCAACATGATCGTGCGCGGCGGCTTCGGCATGGCCTACAACACCGGCGCCTACGGCGGCATGGCCACCGCCCTCGCCTACCAGTCCCCCTTCCTCACCACCCAGGCCAACCTCGGCACCGCCACCTCCCCGCTCAGCCTCACCAACGGCTTCACCAACCCCAACGCCACCGTCAACAACTACGGCGTCAATCCCGACTACCAAGTCGGCTACTCCTATCTCTGGAACCTCGACGTCCAACGCCAGCTCGGCAGCGACTACCTCATCAATCTCGACTACAGCGGCGCCAAGGGCACCGGCCTCGACCAGCTCCGCGCCCCCAACCGCACCCCCACCGGCCTGCTCAACCCCGCCCTGCCCGTCTTCCTCTACGACACCACCGGCGGCAACTCCACCTACAACGGCGGCAGCCTGATCGTCAGCCGCCGCCTCAGCCACAGCCTCTCCTTCCGCGCCCGCTACACCTTCTCCAAAATGATGGATGACGCCTCCCAAATCGGCGGCGGCGGCGGCTTGAGCGGCTCGATCGCCCAAAACGATCTCAACCTCGCCGCCGAACACTCCCTCTCCAGCGGCAACGTCACCCACCGCGTGGACGCCTCCTACGAGTGGCAGCTCCCCTACGGCCTCAACCACCGCTGGGGCGACCACACCAGCTTCTGGAGCTCCGCCCTCGGCGACTGGCAGTTCACCGGCTCGTTGGCGATGAGCAGCGGCCAGCCCTTCACTCCCTTGGTCAGCAACGTCTTCTCCAATGCCCAGGGCCTGCAGGCGCTCGGCGTCAGCGCCCCGCTCCGCGCCAACCTCACCGGACAATCCGTCGCCCTCGCCCAGCCCACCCTCGGCGCCTTCTTCAACACCGCCGCCTTCGCCGCCCCCGCCTCCGGCGCCTACGGCGATGCCGGCCGCAACATCATCATCGGCCCCGGCCAGGTCATGTTCAACACCTCGCTCAGCAAGACCTTCCGCCTCGGCGAGTTCCGCTCCCTCGAGCTCCGCTTCGATGGCAACAATGTCCTCAACCACCCCAACTGGTCCGGTGTGGACACCAGCTTCAACTCCCCCACCTTTGGCGGTGTCAGCCGCTTCGGCAGCCCGCGCCAAATCACCTTCTCTTCCCGCTTCCGCTTCTAGGCACTCAAAGAGGCCGCATGCACCGCCAAACCAAATCCCTCCTCTGCACCGTCCTCTGCCTCGTCTGGCTGCTGCCCGCCCAGCAGGCGGCGCGCGCCTTGGGGCCACGGGGTCCCCAAGTCGGCGCGAGCACGCCGCCCCGCGCCGCTACAGCGGGGCGGCTCACAAGCGGGACGCGCGCCGCAGGCGCGCTGGGGCCCGCGCCAACCAACCAGTACGTCTTCAAGGCCACCACCAACATCGTGCTGGTCAACCTCACCGTGCGTGACGCCCGCGGCAATCTGGTCACCAACCTCAAGCCCAGCGAGATCACCCTGCTCGAGGACGGCAAGCCCCAGCACATCGCCAGTTTCGACTTCGAAAACGTGGACGCCCAGCCCGGCAACATCGCCGCCGTCGCCGCCGCCGGCCCCAACGGCACGATCGAGAGCGGCGCCAAGCCCGCCGCCCCCGCCCCCACCAAGGCCGCCGCCGCCATCGCCCCTAGCCAGTACCGCGATCGCCGCCTCATGGTGATGTACTTCGACCTCACCACCATGCAGCCCGAGGACGTCCAGAACGTCATGCAGCAGGCCACCGCCTACGTCCAGAAAAAAATGCAGCCCGCCGACCTGGTCGCCATCGCCACCCTCGGCGATTCCCTCCAGGTCAACCAGGACTTCACCGACAACAAGGCCTCGCTCCTCCGCACCCTCAACGCCCTCAATCCCTCCACCAGCGCTGGCTTTGAAGCCGGCGCCACCGGCTCCACCGACGGCACCGCCGACGACGGCAGCACCTTCGCCGCCGACGACAGCGAGTTCAACATTGCCAACGCCGACCGCAGCCTCGAGTCGCTGCAGTCGGTCTGCGACATGCTCAGCGGCATCCAGCAGAAAAAGTCGCTGATGTACTTCACCAGCGGCATCCAACGCTCCGGCGTGGACAACGAGATCACCCTCCGCTCCGCCGTCAACTCCTGCGTCAAGGCCAACGCCGCCATCTACAGCGTGGATGCCCGCGGCCTGCAGGCCAACGTCCCCGGCGGCAACGCCACCAGCGGCAGTGTCCGCGGCGCCTCCGCCTTCAACGGCGGCGCCCAGAGCTCCACCCTCGACGCCCAGTTCGCCCAGCAGGAGACCATCTCCACCCTCGCCCAAGACACCGGCGGCAGCTCCTTCCTCGACTCCAACGACTTCGCCCCCGTCTACGCCAAGGTCCAATCCGACACCAGTTCCTATTACCTCATCGGCTACTCCAGCTCCAACCGCGCCCAAGACGGCAAGTACCGCCATATCGTCATCAAGATCTCCCGCCCCGGCGTCAAGCTCGCCTTCCGCCCCGGCTACTACGCCCCCCGCGACATCAACCACCTCAACACCGCCGACCGCCAGCAGCAGCTCCAGGACGAGCTCAACGCCGACGTCTCCGACCACTCCCTCGACCTCTACCTCGCCGACGGCTACCTCCGCCTCAACCGCTTCCGCTACTTCGTCCCCGTCTCCATCACCATCCCCGGCAACGAGATCCCCCTGCACGGCGTCAACCCCAAGGCCACCCCCGAGGTGGATGTCGCCGGCGAGGTCATTGACCAGAGCGGACGCAAGCTCGACCACGTCCTGCAGACCATCAAGCTCACCCCCCAAGTCGCCGGCCCCGGCCAGCAGCTCCAAAACAAAAACCTGCAATACTCCACCGGTTTCATCCTCGCCCCCGGGCAGAAGTACCAGATCCGCTTCGCCGCCCGCGAGAACCAGACCGGCCAAATGGGCGCCTTCGAGACCATCCTCAACGTCCCCGACCTCGAGGCCCAGGCCGCCAAGTCCCCCCACGTCCTCACCATCAGCTCGGTGCTGGTCGGCAGCCAACTCGCCCCCGCCCGCCGCGACTACAACGACCCCCTCACCCAGTCCGGCCGCGCCCTGGTGGTCAGCGTCAACCACGTCTTCTCCGCCAACCAGCACATGTACCTCTACTTCGAGGTCTACGATCCCAAAATCACCGCCGGCAAGAGCGGTGACGCCATCAAGCTGCTCAGCAACGTCGCCTTCTACCGCGGCCGCGTCAAGGCCTTCGAGAGCCAGCTCCTCTCCACCGAGCGCCTCACCGACCCCGCCCGCGGCGCCGCCGTCGTCCAGATCGAGATCCCCCTCGCCCAGCTCAAGCCCGGCTACTACCTCTGCCAGGTCAATGCCGTGGACGACAACGCCGCCCGCTTCGCCTTCCCCCGCGTCCCCATCCTCATCCGCCCCGCAATATCTGCAACTCCCGCCGCTCCCACGAATCCCAACCGGTAGTGTCACGGCTTCCTGCAACCCTCCTCTGCCTGTCCGCCTTCGCCGCAACCCTGCTAGCCACTGCGGCTCCGCCACGCCCTGCCGCTCGCGGGGGGCGCGCCGCTGGGCCTGCTGGCCTGCCCGCGCCGACAAGCGGGACGCGCGCCGCAGGCGCGCTGGGGCCCGCGCCAACAAGCGGGACGCGCGCCGCAGGCGCGCTGGGGCCCGCGCCCACCAACGACGCGCGGTCCCCGCTTTCTCCGCAGCCCCGCCCCAGCTGCAAGCTGCTGGCTGCAAGCTGCCAGCCCACCTCCCCTCCCGCGCCGCGCCCCTCCACCCTTTCCACAGAAGGCCTCGACATCGGCTACCGCCAGCTTTACAACTTGCAGTTCGCCGCCGCTCGCCAGACCTTCTCCCACTGGACCGAAGCCCACCCCGCCGACCCCCTCGGCCCCGCCTCCTCCGCCACCACCGACCTGTTCGCCGATATGAACCGGCTGCAGATCCTGCAATCCCAGTTCTTCAGCAGCGACCACGACTTCTTCGCCGCCCCCCAGGGCGCGCCCGACCCCGGCTTCGAGGCCGCGCTCGCCCAGGCCGAGTCCCTCGCCCAGCGCGCCCCCGCCGCCGACCACAATGCCCTCTACGCCCTTGCCCTGTGCCATGGTCTCCGATCCGACTACGACGGCCTTATCCTCAAGCGCTACCTCGCCTCGCTCGGTGAAATGAAAAAGGGCGAGGCCGTCGCCCGCCGCCTGCTGGCGCTCGATCCCAACTACGCCGACGCCTACCTCGCCATCGGCGTCGAGAACTACGTCCTCAGCCTGAAGCCCGCGCCGGTGCGCTGGCTGCTGCGCCTCGACGGCGCCTCCACCGACCGCCAGCAAGGCCTCCAGCAACTCCGCCTCACCGCCCGCCAAGGCCACTATCTCCGCCCCTACGCCCAGATCCTGCTCGCCCTCGCCGCCCTGCGCGACCGCGACCCGGCCACTGCCCGCGGCCTGCTCATCAACCTCGCCGCCAACTTCCCCGGCAACCCGCTCTACGCCCAGGAGCTGGTCCGCCTCGACTACGGCCTCCAGGTCCGCCTCGACCCCGCCCAAACCCAAATCCACTTCACCCTAAGCGCCTTCCTCCACACCGTCCACGGCACCTTCACCCTCGCCCAGGGCAGCCTGCAACTCGATCCCTCCACCGGCGTCGCCACCGGCCTCATCCAGATCCACGCCTCCACCGGCCAAAGCGGCGACGCCGCCCGCGACCGCGAGATGCAGCAAGGCGTCCTCGAGTCGGCAAAATATCCCGACATCACCTTCACTCCCACCCGCCTGGACGGCACCCTGCCCCCGCACGGAGGCAACGCCCACCTCACCCTCCACGGCGTCCTCCGCCTCCACGGCCAAGACCACGACCTAGCCCTCCCCGTCGAAGCCCACCTCACCCCCGGCCACTTCTCCGCCACCACCAAGATCTCGATCCCCTACGTAGCTTGGGGCCTCCACGACCCCAGCAACCTCATCCTCCACGTCGCCAAGGTCGTCCAACTCACCATC
>Ga0307374_10009276_pt1 | contig 14521 bp, 12 predicted proteins | sample OX3MG_FD_202532 | JGI IMG/M metagenome (GOLD analysis project Ga0307374, IMG submission 202532) | Soil microbial communities from Risofladan, Vaasa, Finland - OX-3 | ecosystem: Environmental > Terrestrial > Soil > Coastal area > Acid sulfate soil | place: Finland: Risofladan, Vaasa | collected... | reverse complement strand
GAACCACATCGGGCTACTGGCTTGGGCTGCAGGCCGATTACGATCTCTGGCGGGCACGCCGTCATTTCAAGGGGCATGTGCGCCCGATCATCACGACCGTGGCGTGAGGATGCTACGCCTTGCTGCTCCTGTAGGAGCGGCGATGACCGTACTGGTTTAGGATTGATGGTCTTGTGGGAGCGGTGATACTCGCCGCGATGATTTTGGAATTGGAATCGCGACCCGGAGGATCGCTCCTACAAGAAATTATTTTGGTAGGAGCGGCGATGGTTTTTTTCGTAGGAGCGGTGGTATCCGCCGCGATGGTTTGAGATTTATGATCTTGTAGGAGCGGTGGTATCCACCGCGATGGTTTGAGCTTTTGGAATCGCGGCCGGGACGACCGCTCCCACAGGGGATTAAGATTTCCTGTAGGGTAGGAGCGGCGATGATTTTCTCGTAGGAGCGGCGATATTCGCCGCGATTTTGCTACCTCCTTTGAAAAAGGAGGGCGGGGGAGGATTTGGAAAATACAAATCCCCCTCAATCCCCCTTTGTTAAAGGGGGAGTGATGCAGGCAGCAACGGCGAGAGTTAGCGAGACAGCTGCAAAGATACAGTGTGGATTCCGAACATCATTTGCGAGATCGGATACCGGCGGGAATGAAAAACTCCAACGACAAGGAGAAGGCCGCGAGCCTCCACAATGACAGGAGCCCTACCGTGCACATAAGGATTGGGTCAATGACGCGGATATTGGTAACGGGAGCGGCGGGATTCATCGGTTTTCATCTCTGTAAACGATTGCTGGCCGACGGACATGTCGTGACCGGCCTTGATAACCTGAACGATTATTATGATGTAAATCTGAAGCAGGCGCGCCTGACACAGCTATTGTCAGCTCATGGATTTGAATTCGTCCATCTGGATCTAGCGAATAGAGAAGGCATAGCTGCACTGTTCCGGCGTCTGCAACCGGAGATCGTAGTCAACCTCGCGGCGCAGCCGGGCGTGCGCTATTCGGTGCAGAATCCGCATGCCTATGTGAATTCCAACCTGGTGGGTTTTGTAAACGTACTGGAAGGCTGCCGTCATAACAACGTAAAGCATCTGGTGTATGCCTCGTCCAGCTCGGTGTATGGAGCCAACACCCGCATGCCGTTTACGGCGCACGATCATACGGATCACCCGCTCTCTCTCTACGGAGCGACCAAGAAAGCCAATGAAATGATGGCGCATGCCTACAGTCATCTCTATCGTTTACCCTGTACCGGCTTGCGGTTTTTCACCGTATATGGGCCTTGGGGGCGCCCCGACATGGCGCTGTATCTGTTCACCAATGCCATCCTTTCCGGAAAGCCGATTGATGTTTTCAATCAGGGGAATATGCAGCGGGATTTCACCTATGTGGATGACATCGTGGAAGGCGTGGTGCGGGTGATGGCGGAAGCACCGGCACCTGATCCCGCCTGGTCCGGCGAACGACCGGACCCCGCCACCAGCAAGGCGCCCTATAGGCTGTTCAATATCGGCAACAATCGGCCAGTGAAGCTCGGGTATCTCATAGAAGTCCTTGAAGAAGCGCTCGGTCGCAAGGCTAAAAGGAATCTTCTGCCCATGCAGGCGGGGGATGTACCGAGTACCTATGCGGATATTGATGACTTAGCCGCCGAATTCGGTTTCCATCCCGCCACTTCAATTGAAGCAGGGGTAAGCCGTTTCGTGGATTGGTACCGGTCATATTATGGAGTTTGATCGTGCAAAGCTCGCTGAGCTTAGCTGGCCAACCAATGGATGGGAAGTGAATCAGTGCGCGCGTTGATTGCCTCGGGTATGCGCAGATTGTCGGAGTGGGCGGAGCCATCAGTCAACAGACGCATCTTCATGGCGGCGCTCACTGTCGGCGGATTCACGCTGCTGGTGAAGGGCTGCGCGGTATTCAAAGAGCTGATTTCCGCCTTTCAATTCGGCACCGGCCGCGAGCTTGACGCGCTTCTGATCGCGTGGGCACTACCGACGTTCTTTATCAATGTCCTGGGCGGATCCCTGCAGGCGGCGCTGGTACCGGTGTATCTGGATGTGTTGCACAGGGAGGGCCGTTCTGCCGCCGCCGGTCTGATTGGTTCCCTATCTGTAGTTTACTTACTTTTGCTGGTGCTGATTTCCCTGTGTCTTTTGTCGCTGTCACCATGGTTGCTGCATGGCATGGGCAGGGGATTCTCACCCACGGAACTTGTACTTTGCAGACATGTTTTCTACGTGCTGTTGCCCATCATTATCTTTTCAGGCATGGCGCGGCTTTATGGCGGCGTGCTGGTGGCGGAAGATAGCTTTGCCGTCACCACCGCAGCCACGGTTGCGACCCCGCTGCTTTCCATTGCCTGCATGCTGTTGTTTACCGGAGTCATCGGCATCTATTCGCTCGCCGCGGGTATTCTGCTGGGCGCTCTGGTCGAAGTGGCTGTTCTAATCTGGATCTTGTCGCGCAAGAAGATTCAACTATCTTTCAATTGGCGGGGCAGGACCACGGCGCTTGCGCAAATCGGCGCTCAGTACTTTCCTGTCATCGCCGGTTCAGTGCTCATGGCTGGTACCTTGCTCACGGATCAGGCCATGGCGGGCATGCTGCCGGCAGGCGGCGTTTCCACCCTGAACTATGCCAACAAGATGCCGGCGCTCATACTGGGTCTGACATCCACCGCCATCGGCACGGCGGTGCTGCCTTATTTTTCGCGCATGGTGGCGGCAACGGATTGGCAAGGGGTGCGTCATACTTTTCGCACGTATATCAAGCTGATACTGGTCACCACCGTACCCGCCACGTTGCTGCTCATCCTGTTTTCAAAGCCAATCATCCATTATCTCTTTGAACGTGGTGCTTTCACGGCAGCTGATACACAGCTGGTTTCCTGGACGCAGGTCTGCTTCCTGGTGCAGGTGCCTTTCTATACTCTGGGTATTCTGGCGGTGCGACTGATTTCGGCCTTGCAGGCTAACCGTATCCTCATGTGGGGTTCAGCAATCAGCCTAGCCCTCAATGCCGTTCTCGATTATCTGTTCATGCAGAAAATGGGAGTGGCGGGCATCGCGCTATCAACCTCATTTGTATATGTTGCTTCATTCATTTATCTGTTCATCATGGTCAGGTGTGTCTTGAGGAAACGTAGTGGGACACCAAGTCCATGCTGACGGAACATGGATGCCGCTGTTTTTTTCGAGAACATGCCATATGGACCGTGAAACGCATGCTACCCATAGACTGAGCCTTTCTCAATGACATCAGAAATGGGCGATAAATCAGTAAAAGTCGTGTACATAATGGGATCCGGTCGCAGCGGCTCGACGCTGCTGGATCTGACTTTGGGCAGTTTGCCGGGCTTTGTCAGTACGGGAGAGCTGGCGAATTTTTTCACGAGATTAAATCCCGCGGATGAATATTGTTCCTGTGGGCAGAAAATCCACGACTGCGAGTTCTGGATGCAGGTACAAGCCAATTGGGGGGGGCTTCACGATGATACACGGAAGAGGTATGCGGTACTCCAGGGACGCTATGAGCGGTTGCGCGCGTGGCCGCGCCTGATAACGGCCGGCGTCAGAACAGATTCGGACTTCCGGTGGTACGCGGAGCGCACGGCGGCGCTTTTCAGGGCGGTTGCAAAAGTTTCCGGAGCCGCTGTTCTGGTGGATTCTTCCAAGAGCCCAACCCGCGCACTCGCGCTTTCCATGATGCCGGGCGTTGATTTGACGATTGTGCATTTGGTCCGGGATCCGCGCGGCGTCGCTTGGTCCTTGAACCGGGCGTATGCCGCCGACCATGCCGCCGGCATCCAGCACGCTATAAAGCCGATGCCCGTGGTTTCGGCGACCTGGAGCTGGATGTTGAACAACTGGTTCGCGGACAGGGTTAGGCGCAGGACAGGAAAGGCGATTTTGATGCGCTATGAGGATTTCGTTCAGGAACCCCCAGTAGTCTTAGCGCAGGTTCTCGAAGCGGTAGGGATTCGCGATAAGAATGTCGAGCCGGGTAAGCTGATTTCCGCTCTAGCACCCGGGAACTTGCACTTGCCGGCGGGTAACCGGCTTAGAAGACAAGATCAGGTCAGTATAAAATTGGATGACGCCTGGATGCGCGATATGCCAGCAGGAAAAATACGAAGTGTGCGCTTGCTCGCGTGGCCGCTTATGGCTAAATATGGTTATGCGTCATTTCAGAAAGCCCCGGAAGACACATGAAAATCATGCTTGTAATTAACTCGCTCGGGCGGGGCGGGGCCGAGAGGATCATGACTGCGCTGGGAAACCACTGGGCTGAGACAGGTCACCAGATCACTTTAGTGACATTTAGCGCGGATCAGCAAATCATTTATCGGCTAAATCCGGCAATCCAAAGGGTTTGCCTGGATTTCGGTGGCAAAAGCCGCTCAGTTGTGGGGGCTCTGGCGAGAAACATCCGCGGCATTCTGCGGTTGCGGCGTTACCTGCGCACAGAACGGCCGGTTGTTGTTGTCAGTTTCATGATGCGCGCCAATGTCCTGATCTTAATTGCCAGCCGTGGATTGAATTGCAAGGTCATCGTTTCCGAGCGTAGCGATCCGCGGCATAGTCATATAAGGTGCGTATGGTTTTTACTGTGCCGGATCATGTATAAATTCGCCGACCAAGTTGTGCTACAGACAGAGGCTGTCAAATGCTGGTTTCAAAGCGCGATTGGAACTGCAGCTTACGTGGTAATCCCAAACCCGCTGACTGAAGGTTTCGTGAGCGAGCTGCCATATGCGCGAAGTCTTCGGGAAATTCTAAACGTTGGGCAGGAAGCCAAGATCGTGATTGCTCTAGGGCAGCTTAAAAAACATAAGGGGTTCGATTTTTTGATTCAGGCTTTCAACCTAGTTCATATCAAGCATCCGCGCTGGCACCTGGTTATTTTTGGGGAAGGTGAAGAAAGGCATGCCCTGCACGGTTTAGCCCAACAGCTTGACATGGATGCTTATGTACATCTACCGGGGTTGACGGAATCCCCGCGCCATATGCTCACGGAGTCGGACATGTTCGTGCTGTCGTCGCGTTACGAGGGGTTCCCGAATGTACTGCTTGAGGCCATGGCTTGCGGCTTGCCAGCCGTGAGTTTTGCCTGTCCGAGCGGACCGGAGGAAATCATAACGCACAACCGCGATGGGGTTTTGGTCAAGCATGGCGACGTTGAAGGGTTATCCCAGGCAATGGCACTGTTGATGGAAGATGACTCCCGCCGCTCAATATTGGGCAACAATGCACGCAAGAGCGTGCAGCGCTACGCACCGGCGATGATTCTATCCCGCTGGGATGAAATGCTGGGTGCTAAGTGATTTCCGCAATGACCGAATTTCCAGGATTGTGAGCCCCCATGCCTTCTGGCGCCATAAAAATCGCGTTATTTTGCCCCGGTCTCGGTCTCGGAGGCTCGGAACGGCAACTGGTCAATCTGGCCAAGGGCTTGAAGGCGCGCGGTCATTTGGTGCAGGTCCTGGTCTTGTATGACGGTGAACCAATGGAAGCGGAATTGTCGCGGGCCGGTATACCAGTTATGAACCTGGATAAAAAGGGTTGGGGAGGCGCTATTGTGGCGCTCTTCAGGCTGAATAAGCTTTTGAAACGCAATCGCATTGATGTCCTGTACAGCTTTCACGGGCTGCCTAATCTGTTGTCGGCAGCTATCGGGTTGCTCGACAAACGTGTCAAGATTGTCCTGGGAGTCAGGACAACCCACGTGGACATGTCTGGACGTTCCTGGATGCATCGCCTGGCCTATAAAACGGAGGCAAAACTCGCGCGACATGCCGATCTGGTGATCGCCAATTCACACGCCGGTCGAGTGGCGGCTTTGGAACGGGGTTTCCCGGGCACCAAAGTACGGGTTGTCCCGAATGGAATTGATACGAACGCGTTTGCACCGGATCGCCAAAGTGGCTTGCGGCTGCGTAACGAGCTCAATATCGGCGCCGGCGTACCGCTGGTCGGCATGGCGGCCCGCATCGATCCCATGAAGGACCACCGGACATTTTTCCAGGCCGCCGCCGTGGTGCTCACGGTCTCACCAGCAGTGCGATTCCTGTGCGTCTGGGACGGGGATCCCGCAGGGCAAGGGCGGCTCGCGCAGGAAGCGAAACACGGTGTGGGTCATGCGCTGATCTGGGTACAGGGGAAATCCAGCATGCCGCGCTTTTATAATGCCATGGACGTTGTCGTGTCCTCCTCCTCCGGGGAGGGTTTCCAAAATACGATTGGAGAGGCCATGGCCTGCGGGCGTTTCTGCGTCGTGACGAACGTGGGAGACGCCGCCAAACTCGTCGATGGGATCGGTATTGTCGTCCCTCCAGGAGATGCGGTAAAGCTTGCCAATGGAATCTTACAGGCGCTGGGGCAGCTGCCGCATGAGGAGTATTTTGCTGCGGCACGCGAACGTATTGTATCCAGTTATTCCGTAGACGTCATGGTTGAAAATACCCTGAACAAATTAGCGCCGTTATTTGGTGACAGCCACGTTGAATTTGAGACAAACTGACATGAGTGCCAGCACATCCAGACTCGCAGAAAGATACAGAAAATTTCTGATCTTGCTCGTCATCGGCGTGTTTTTCACCAACTGGGCGACCTACGCCACGATCTTTGTAACCCCGTCGTTTCCCACGCTTTACTGGGCAATTATCTTGGGGTTACTGGCAATTCCACTGATCTTCATGGACACAAAATCAGTCGCGTTTCTCAACCTGCCTCTGGTGATCTGGGCGTTCGTATTTATTACGATTACGGTTCTGTGGTTTCTGATAATCCCGGGCGGGGATTTTCAGATATTGAAGAATCGCACCCTGTCTGTGATTCTGATAGTCCTATTCTGTATTGTTTTTGGACGTGCTCGCGATACCCTCAACTTCACACGTTCTCTGATTTTGCTTGCCATGCTACTGGCGGCAGTCTGCTATCTGATTGATTTCCTGCGACCTTTTACGTTTGTACCTCAAGGTAGCCCTCTATCCAATCCCGGGAGGGCGGCTGGGTTTTATATCAATGCCAATGAGGCAGGTTGCGCACTGCTTTTGGGCATGCTTTTGACTATCGGCGCCGTGCGGGTACGCTGGCGCCAGATATTTGCCATTGGCGTGTTCTGCGCAGTTGTGCTGACGTTTTCACGGGCAGCCGTCCTGGGCTGGTTTGTCGCGGTATTCATTCTCTGGATGCAGGGATACATACGTGCGGGAAAGATTGCCAGGATCTCAATTCCACTTGCTTTTATCCTGATTATGGCGTGGCCGACCATTCATGCTTATGTAAGTAGCGGCACCATGGGCAGATTCGGCAATGTGCTTGCGCGCATAAACTGGTTCCTGGATCCAGCTCTGCACTCGCAGAATCTCAGCGAACAGCAGCGGTTATTGGTGCTCAGAAAAGGTTGGCAGCTGTTTCTGCAGCAACCTGTTTTCGGTAACGGCATCGGTTCCACAACCCTGTGGAATCTACCGGTTTCCACTCATAACATGTACCTGCTGTTCATGGATGATTATGGGATTCTGGGTTTGCTGATGTACGTGCTGCTGCCGGCATCCTTGGTATTGGGTTCACGAGGCGAGGGGCGCCGTATAGCCATCAGTATCGCTGTTTTACTGCTGTACTGGGGGGTTTTCAGCCATAACGAACTTGATAATTACTATTCATTGGTGGCGTTGTCCTTGACCGCAGCGATGGGCGCTTACCTTAAAGATTCACGGCCATCAGCAGAAACCAACGTTCTTTACACTGCCGCGTGACGAACCTACAGTGTCAAAGTCAGTGAAGGTTTTGCATATCATCCCGGACTTGCAGGTAGGCGGGGCTGAGATTTTTCTGCGAACCTTGTTGCCGGATTTGCAAAAGGCCGGCATACAGTCAAAAGTTGTCAGCCTGCGTAATCACGGGATCGTGGGCGGGCAATTGGAATCACTGGGCATCCCGGTGGTTTCGCTCGGGGTCCGAGGATACTTTTCCGCGCTGCACGCGTTGCCGCGTCTCAGGCATCTGGTGCGGCAGTATCAACCGGATGTGCTGCACGGCTGGCTGTATCATGGCAACTTGGCTGCGTATTTCTCCCGCGGCGCGTTGCCGGCGGCACGGTTATTTTGGAGCATCCGCCATTCCATTCGTGACCTGAAGCATGAAAAAGCGGTGACCCGGCTGGTAATCCGATTGGGCGCAAGGTTTTCTCACCGGGTTGACAGGATCATCTACAATGCCGGGGCTTCAGCGATGCAGCATTCACAAGCCGGATTTGCATCTGCAAGAGCTGCGGTGATCGCGAACGGCATTGATACCGGCCGATTCAGCCCGAACCCGGAAATGCGTGCGGCAAGCCGCCGCCGATATGGCTTTCAGGATCAGCACCTTTTGGTGGGAATTATCGGCCGCCATCACCCGATCAAGGGGCATGATATTTTCGTCCGGGCCGCCAAGACGGTGGCACATGCCAACCAGCAGGCGAGGTTTGTCATGGTTGGGAGAGGGCTGGATGAAACGAATTCCGAACTGGGCGCGCTGCTGCGGGCTCTTGACCTGACGGACAGAGTCCATTTGCTCGGCGAACACGGGGATATTCCCGAAATTCTCAACACCCTTGATATCTATGTATCGGCTTCCTGGGGCGAAGGGTTTCCCAACGTGGTGGGTGAAGCCATGGCCTGCGGCGTGCCGTGCGCGGTGACAGACGTGGGTGCATCCCGTGAGCTTGTGGCGGATACGGGCACCATCGTTCCGCCGGGTTCGACGCAGCAACTGGCCGCGGCCATTCTGGACCTGGCAGCACTACCGCCCGAACGACGGCATGCATTGGGGGCGGAAGCCCGCAAACGGATTGTCGCGCGGTACTCGCGTGAGCGCTGTGTTTTGGCCTACACGAATCTGTATCAAAATCTGGATGAATCAGTCACTCAAGCGGTCAGTTGAAATCGAATCGGCAAATATTGATGCCGACATCATGGACTTGATAGTCATGCAGCCAGTCTATTATAAAAAGAGTTTCTTGCGTGTCGCGGAGATATGGTTCCATCGTCCCGACCGGCCCCTGAATGCCGATATCGTCCGCTGCATGCAGATGCCGGATCGCATCGAGAAAACCAGGTGTCAGGCATTCAATACCCTGATGATTGATCTTACCGTTGAGAAAGAAGAATTGCTGAAGCACATGGAGCGCGGTACACGCTATGAAATACGGCGGGCACAAACAAAAGATGCCTTGAACTATGAGACAGTCTCTGCAAAAGATATTGACGGCATGCGGGAATTTAGTGCCGCGTATGAGAAAAACGTCGCCAGCAGGAACGATGCCTTGAAGCTTAACCTAAGCAAGCTTTCCTCTCTGGCAGAAAACGATCGTCTGGATCTGTCCGTGGTCACAGACAGCAACAAGCATGCGCTCACCTGGCATATGTACATAGTTTCCGATAGCCTTGTCCGGCTGCTTTATTCCGTGTCCGGATTATCGAATGCCGATGATCAGGAGCGCAGAAACTTATATGGCCGGGCCAACCGGCTGCATCACTGGCTGGACATGCAACGCTTCAGGGGAGAAGGCTATCGTCAGTACGATTTCGGAGGTTATTATTCCGGGGACAGCGACAATAAAAAACTCCAGATAAACAACTTCAAGAAGGGTTTTGGTGGAGCAGAGGTACTTACCTATAATTGCATGTATCCGCTTACTTTCCGGGGACGGATTGCTCTGGCAGCATGGCGACTTTTAAATAAAGAGGCCAATTAAATATGCTGGCGCGCTATCTTCTGCGCTTTGACGATATTTGCCATTCCATGAATTGGTCTGTATGGAACAAAGTCGAGGCGATTCTGAACGCGCATGGGATCCGGCCCATGATGGCGGTTGTTCCCGATAACCGCGATAAGGCTCTTGAGATAGATCAGCCTGATAAAACATTCTGGGACCATGTCAGGGCGTGGCAGGGCCGGGGATGGACGATTGGAATGCACGGCTATCAGCACCGATACATTACCCCTGATCCGGGAATCCTGTCATTGAATAAATTCAGTGAATTTGCCGGCCTTGATTACGACGAGCAATTCTCCAAACTCGAATCGTCCATGGCCCTTTTCAGGGCCCAGGGAATCAAGCCCAGGGTCTGGATAGCACCGGGGCATTCTTTTGACCGCAACACGGTGAAAGCCCTGAAAAACATTGGCATAAACGCAATCAGTGACGGTTATGCGTTATGGCCGTATGTGGATGAAAACAGGGTATTCTGGGTGCCTCAGCAATTGTGGCGTTTCCGCTCTTTGCCATTTGGCATCTGGACCGTCTGTTTCCATATCAACGGCTGGCAGGATTCGGATATTGAAAGATTTGAGGCGGCCCTGAGCAGATATCGTGAACAATTGGTGGATTTTCATGCAGTGCAATCTGAATATGCTCGGCGGCGGATTACTGTATTCGACAGGGGATATGCCAGCGTTTATGGACGAGTATTAAACCTACGCCGACTGATTAAAGCATTGATATAACAATATCAGAGAGGCGATATTGCTGCCAATGAACATCAAACGGCTATTGCGAAACGCTGTGCTCGATATTCGTTACGGCGGAAAATTTCTCGGAGGCACCATACCCACTTTATATGCTCATCACGGTGCTAGGAACACGGCTAACACTGATTATGCCGCGCTTCCTTATATATTTCGTGACGAAATCAAAGAAGACGATATTCTAGTTGACGTGGGTTGTGGGAAAGGCCGGGTTATCAATTGGTGGCTTAGCAGGGGATATAAAAACAGGATAATCGGAATCGAACTTGATCCAAAAGTTGCCGAATTTACCAGAAACCGTCTGAAAAAGTATAAAAATGTAATTATTATTACAGGCTCTGCTCTTGAGCACTTCCCAAGTGAAGCGACCGTTGTTTATTTGTTTAATCCTTTTGATGAAATAAAAATGATAAATTTTCGTGACCTGATTAAACGCAACGGTAAGCCAGTAAGAATATTTTACTATAATTGTGTCCACGTTGGAGTTTTTAACAATGATTCACAATGGGATGTGAGAGACGTTTATACTCCATTCCACCGACTTGTAATCATGAAAAATTCAATACATGAAAATATGAATTCATAATCTAGGGTTGTAAACCCGTCACTTCATGCGATCAAATAACCGCACTATTTTGGAAATCATTAAATGAATAGTCAACATAGAAAGGACTTGATTGATGCAAATGTACATTTTGCCTTCGGCAAAAATTGGGCAAGCTATGCGGAACTGATCGGTGCGCAGGAAATCACCGCGGCCGAGAGCGGCTTGCAGCGGCTGCTCCCGGCGGAAACCCTGGAAGGCAAGCGTTTCATGGACATTGGTTGCGGTTCCGGCCTGCACAGCCTCGCGGCGCTCAGGCTGAAGGTGCGCGAAGTGGTGGCCGTGGACATTGATTCGGACTCGGTAGCCACCACCCGCGCGGTACTGGATCGCCATGCACGTGGAGCGCACTATGCGGTTCGCCAGGCGAGCGTGTTCGATCTTGACCCGGTACGCGAAGGCCGCTTCGACGTGGTGTATTCCTGGGGAGTATTGCACCACACCGGTGACCTGGACCGCGCCCTGCAGCGGGCGGCGGCGCTGGTGGCTCCCGGCGGGTTATTTGCTTTTGCGCTCTACCGCAAGACCTGGATGTGCGGACTCTGGAAGCTCGAAAAGCGCTGGTATGCTCATTCCGGGCCTGGTATCCAGAAAATGCTACGCGGCCTCTATCTGACTTTGTTTCGGGCGGGCCAGCTCATCCGTGGCAGCAGCTTCAAGCAATATGTGCAAAGCTACAAGGAACGTGGTATGGACTTCCATCACGACGTGCACGACTGGCTGGGGGGCTATCCTTACGAATCCATTTCAGCCGATGAAGTTGCAGGTGCGATGTCGCGGGTAGGACTGATACATGTTAAGTCATTTGTTCGCGGGCAAGAGCGACACATATTCGGGAGAAACCTCGGGTTATTTGGTTCCGGCTGTGACGAATATGTTTATGCGCGCCCTGATACGTCCCAATAGAGGGCGATACCATGTGCGGTATAGCAGGTGTCTGGGCGGCGAAAGGGGGTAACAGCGAAGCTCTGAGTGCATCGGTCAGGAGGATGACGGATGCATTGAGATATCGGGGTCCTGACGACGAGGGCTATTTCCAGGATGAAACCGCGGGACTGGCGTTGGGCCATCGGCGGCTGTCCATCATTGATCTGTCGCAGGAAGGTCACCAGCCCATGACCTCGCCGGACGGCCGTTACGTCATCAGCTATAACGGTGAGGTCTATAATTTCCAGGAACTGCGCCGCGAGCTGGAAGCGCTCGGCTTTCGCTTTCGGGGTCATTCCGACACGGAGGTGATGCTGGCGGCATTCCAGGCCTGGGGCGTAGAGCCTGCGGTGAAGCGCTTCGTGGGCATGTTTGCTCTGGCTGTCTGGGACCGGCAGTCCCGCGAACTGCTATTGATCCGCGACCGGCTCGGCATCAAGCCACTGTATTACGGTTGGTTGCGCGGCGTGTTCCTGTTTGGATCCGAACTCAAGGCATTGCGCGCGTACCCCGGCTTCCATGCGGAAGTTGATCGCGATGCCCTGTGCCTGTATCTGCGTCACAATTACATCCCCGCGCCGCGCTCCATTTATAAAGGCATCTATAAGCTACTTCCGGGCCACATTCTGACGGTGCCGCAGGCGGCAGCCGGTGAAACCGGGGTTCGCATCCATGCTTACTGGTCCGTCCGCCAGGCGGCGGAAGCAGGTATGCGTAATCGCTTCAATTCGGACGGCGAAGCGTTGCAGGCGCTGGAAGAAACACTCCGGCAGGCGATCGGCTGCCGCATGATCGCCGATGTGCCGTTGGGAGCATTTCTCTCGGGAGGCGTGGATTCCAGCACCGTGGTGGCGCTCATGCAGGCTCAGAGCCGGCGGCCGGTCAAGACGTTCTCCATCGGCTTTCGCGAGCCGAAATATGACGAGGCGGCGCATGCGCGCCGCGTGGCGGAGCACCTGGGGACGGATCACACGGAACTTTATGTGACACCGGAAGAAGCCATGGCCGTAATTCCGTCATTGCCGGCTATGTTTGATGAGCCGTTTGCGGATTCCTCCCAGATTCCCACTTTCTTGGTGTCACAACTGGCACGCCGGGCCGTAACCGTGAGCCTGTCGGGCGACGGCGGCGATGAGTTATTCGCGGGTTATGACCGGTATTTCCATGCCATGAATATCTGGCGAAAGATCGCCCGGCTGCCCCTGCCCGCGCGCCGCGCGCTGGGCGGTGTGCTGCAACATTCCCCCGTTGCCATACTGGCGGTTTTGGGTGCGCCATTACGGCTGCTGTCGGGACGCGGACGGGAGCTTTCCGCCGACCGGCTGCAAAAACTCGGCAGCATGCTGGCAAGCAATTCGCCACAGGCACTTTACCGCGAGCTTCTGAGCCATTGGCGGCAGCCGGACAGAGTGGTACTTGATGGCCATGAGCCTGATTATTTTCTCTCGGACGAGTCCAATTGGGGGATTTCAGCGGAGCCTGTGGAGAGCATGTGCTTTGCGGATATGAATTCCTACTTGCCCGACGACATCCTTACCAAGGTGGACCGGGCCAGCATGGCCGTGAGCCTGGAGGCGCGCGTGCCGGTGCTGGATCATCGCGTGGTGGAACTTGCCTGGCGCGTTCCCATGCATATGAAGATCCGTGGCAACGTCAGTAAATGGCTGCTGCGCCAAGTACTCTATAAATACGTGCCAGTGTCGCTTATTGAACGACCCAAGATGGGTTTCGGCGTGCCCATAGACGAATGGCTGCGCGGGCCGCTGCGCGACTGGGCGGAATCCCTGCTGGCTCCGGAACGGCTGCGCCGCGAGGGCTTCTTTGATCCGCAACCGATCCAGGTAAAATGGCAGGAGCATCTCTCGGGAAAACGCCGCTGGCACTATTACCTGTGGGATGTGTTGATGTTCCAGGCTTGGCTTGAATGCCAGTGAGATCCGGGTTCCGAATCCAAAGGATAGTTCGTCAGTATGAGAAGCTATTTCTGGACGGACCATCCGAAAATTCATTCATTGACCGGGAAAAACCGCGTCCGTAACTTAAAATAGCTGCTTTTCCAGCTTGGCCCTCAAGAACAGGGGCCGCTACTAGTCATCCGCGGGGATAGAGAATGCGCAAGATAGCAGTCATCGGTCTGGGGTATGTGGGGCTGCCGGTGGCGGTCGCCTTCGGCAGGAAGGCGCGCGTCATCGGTTTCGACATCAACGAACAGCGCCTCAGCGAGTTGCGGACCGGGCACGACCGTACCGGCGAAGTGTCTTCCGCGGAGCTGGCGGCTGCGGAAATCATATTCACCAATGAGATTGATGTGCTGCGTGAGGCGGATTTCCACATCGTCGCGGTACCCACGCCAGTGGACGCCGCCAACCAGCCGGACCTGACACCCATGTTACGGGCCTCCGAAACTGTCGGCAAGGCGCTGAAGCGCGGCGATATCGTGGTGTACGAATCCACGGTGTATCCCGGCGCCACCGAA
>Ga0307374_10009275_pt1 | contig 14522 bp, 12 predicted proteins | sample OX3MG_FD_202532 | JGI IMG/M metagenome (GOLD analysis project Ga0307374, IMG submission 202532) | Soil microbial communities from Risofladan, Vaasa, Finland - OX-3 | ecosystem: Environmental > Terrestrial > Soil > Coastal area > Acid sulfate soil | place: Finland: Risofladan, Vaasa | collected... | reverse complement strand
GTCCTCCGAGTTGACCCGTGTCACCATGTGGTTGAGGGCCTCGTCGGTGCTCACCCCGAGCTGGACCTCGCGGGTCGCGCGGGCGAACTCATCGGCGATCGGGGGCTCGGCGGATCGGCTGATGGTCGCCATCCCCTGGGGGAAGCTGTAGCCGGCCTTGAGGGCGTTGCTGAGCAGGGTGAGGGTGTCGCCCAGCTGGTCGTTGAACTTGCGGGTGCGCCGACGCTGCCGCCAGCGCAGGTAGAACGCCGGGGCCACCCAGCCGATCGCCGCGAAGACCGCGGCGAAGAAGACGTTGTGGTAGAGGCCGAATCCGATCAGAACCCCGAGCAGGATGGTGCCGACGTTGATGAGGTACCACTCGCCCACCCGCAGCTTGAGGTCGGCTCGGGAGAGGTCATCGGCCAGCTTCACCGCGCGGGTGTCACTGCCCGCCCCGAAGCGGCCGCTGAGCGCCTCCACCAGCCGGTTCCAGCTCTCCCGCCACCCCTGTGCGCGCAGCCGGATCCGCTCGCTCGGCGCTGCGAAGATCACCTGCTCGCCGCCGCCGGCGTCGGCCATCCGCAGCCGGCTGGCCAGCTCCTGGGTGGCGCTGCGCTTGCGCATCCCGACGCTGGCGATGGCGGCGAAGATCGCCACCGCGCCGATCACCTCCAGGGCCAGCACCGCCGGGTTCATGCGGCGTGACCTCCGGCCGCCGGGAGCGACGAGAAGACCGCCGGGTCGACCGTTTCGCCGACCGAGGCGAGGTGCTCCAGCACCCGCGGCCGCGCCATCACCCGATGCTCGCCGATGACGCGCCCGGCGTCGTCGACCCCGTGCTGCTGATAGGTGAAGACGTCGGTGAGACGCAGGCGCTCGCCGTCGAAGCCGGTGACCTCGGCGATCCCGATGATCCGCCGGGTGCCGTCGCGCAGCCGCGCCTGCTGGACCACGATGTTGATCGCCGACCCGATCTGCTCGCGGATCGCCCGCGAGGGCAGGTCGGTTCCCGCCATCAGCACCAGGGTCTCCAGCCGCGACATGGCGTCGGAGGGGCTGTTGGCGTGCACGGTCGTGAGCGAGCCGTCGTGGCCGGTGTTCATCGCCTGCAGCATGTCCAGCGCCTCGCCTCCTCGGCACTCTCCGATCACGATCCGGTCGGGTCGCATCCGCAGGCTGTTGACCACGAGGTCGCGGATCGCGATCCGTCCCCGCCCCTCCACGTTGGCCGGACGCGCCTCCAGCGTGACCACATGCGCCTGCCTGAGCTGGAGCTCGGCGGCGTCCTCGATGGTGATGATCCGCTCGTCCTCGGGGATCCAGCCGCTCAGGACATTGAGGGTGGTGGTCTTGCCCGAGCCGGTCCCGCCCGAGACCAGCACGTTGAGCCGTCCCCGCACGCACGCGCGCAGGAAGGTGGCCATCGCCTCGGTCAGGGTGCCGGACTGCAAGAGGTCGTCGACCGTCAGCGGGTCGACCGAGAAGCGCCGGATCGTCATGGTCGGGCCCTTGAGCGCGAGCGGGGGAATGATCACATTGACGCGCGACCCGTCGCGCAGCCGGGCATCCACCATCGGCGAGCTCTCGTCGACCCGCCGCCCGATGGTGCTGACGATCCGGTCGATGATCTGCATCAGGTGCTCGGTGCTGTCGAAGTTGAGCGCGCTCGGCTCGATCCGGCCCCGCCTCTCGACGTAGACCTGGGAGGGGCCGTTGATCATGATCTCGGTGATGTCCGGGTCCTTGAGCAGGACCTCCAGGGGGCCTAGCCCGAGCACATCGCTGGCGAGCTGGTCCACCATCTTCTGACGATCCTGCCGGGTGATCGAGATCCCCTGCTCCTCCAGCGCGGTCGCGGTCAGCTCGGCGATCTTGCTGAGCAGGCGCTCGCGCGGGACCTCGTCGATGTCGCTGTATTCGTCGAGCAGGGCCTGGGTGACCCGCGACTTGACGACCGTGTACTGAGCGGGCTGGTAGGGGCGGCGTTCGGTGGCGCCCGGGACGGCGGTGGCCGCCAGCCGGCGCTCCCGCCAGCCGGTGGGCTGCCCGGAGCGGCCCTCCTCACCGGCGGCCGGCTTCGGCTCCTCGCGGTCGGGCGCCGTGGGCGCCGAGGGCGCCATCCGACCCACGCGCAGGATCGGGCGGGCCGGCTGACCCTCGCCCGTCGTGCGCACCCCGTAGCTGCGGGTGGCGGTGCGAGCCGCAGCCGGGTCGGGCGCAGAGGTGCCCGGGGCGGGATCGGCCGGGCTCGCCGGTCGGATCAGCGTCCGGGGAGCCCGGGTGCCGTCGGAGCCGGCGGGCGCGGCATCGTCCTCCCCCAGCTCTCCTTTGGTGCGGACGCGGTCGAGCAGCGACATCGGCTACTTGCGGAACCCGAACCGGCGCGAGGCCACAGGACGGCGAGCCTCGGCGGACCCGCCCGCGGCCGCGGCGGCGGGGGCCAACCGACGGGCCAGCGCCCGGATCCGGCGGGCCACCTCCGCGTCCGGGCTGCCCACCACCAGCGGCACCGCCCGGTGCACCGACGCCCCCACCAGCTTGGGCTCGCTGGGGAGCTCGACCGCGACCGGCGCGCGCAGGTTCTCCTCGATGGTGGAGCGGTCGTAGGCGGCGTGGGCGTCGTGGTGGTTGACCACCAGCAGGACCCTATCTTTGGGAACCTTGAGGGATTCCAGCGTCTTCAGCAGGAGCTTGGTGTTCTTGATGGCGGGGATGTTGAGCGACCCGACCACCAGGACGTGGTCGGAGAGGTCGATCGCCTCCAAGGTGGGCTCCGCGAAGGGCCCCCCGCTGTCGACCACCACGTGGTCGAACTCGCGGCGGAGGATCTCGAAGATCGCGCGCACGTGCTCGGCCCGGACCAGGTCGCCCAGCTCGGGGCTGAGCGGGGCGAGCAGCACCCGCAGCCCCTCCGGGCCATCGGCGAGCACCTCGTCCACGAACTCGCCGTCGAGGCTCTGGGCGTTGTCGACCAGATCCGAGATGGTGCGTCCCTGGGAGAGGTTGAGGAGAACCCCGACGTCGCCGAACTGGAGGTCGAGGTCGACCAGGCAGATCCGCCCGGCTCCCTCCATGCGCAGCGCGGTGGCCAGGTTGGTCGCCAGCAGCGACTTGCCGCATCCCCCCTTGCCGGCCATCACCAGATGGATCTCGGCGCTGCCCCCGCGGGAGGCGGGGGCTGCGCCCCCCGTCGGCGGCGGGCTGCCGGCCACGGCGATGCCCAGCTGGCGCAGATAGGTGCCCTTCTTGCCCTCGAGCTCGTGGACCCGGCGGATGCTGGTGAGCAGCTCATCCCCGCTGAAGGGCTTGATCAGGAAGGCCCGCGCCCCCGACTGCATCGCCCGGCGCAGGTAGTCGCGCTCCCCCTGCACCGACATGATCACGACCGGGCACTGGGGCGCCTCGACCGCCAGGGTCTCGGTCGCCTCGATCCCGTCCATCACCGGCATGTTCACGTCCATCAGGACCACGTGGGGGGAGAACTCGCGGGCGGCGTCCACCCCCTCGCGGCCGTTGCCCGCGGTGGCGACGACGGCGATGTCATCCTCGAAGGCGAGCAGCTTCTGCAGGTTCTCCCTGGTGCTGGCGATGTCGTCCACGATCAGCACCCGGATCACCTCGGCGCCCTCGACGGCGGCCACGGTCGCCTCGACTCCCCCGGTCACGCGCCGGGGAGGGTGAAGCCGAACAGGTCCTGCATCATCGAGCTGTTGCCGAAGGCGAAGCTCCCGGTCCGCTGCGATTGCCGGGTCGCCTGGGCCGCCCCGCAGTAGAGCACCGAGGTGTCGTCCTGCACCCGCTGCTGCGCTTGGGACAGCGTCTCCTCGGCCTGCGCGGTCGTGATCACGTCCGAGTTCAGCTTGGCCTGGGCCGCCGCCAGCAGGCTGGACTTGGCCTGGTGGGCGGAGACGGTGGCGGTCGCCAGCGCCGTCTGCGCCGCGCTGTAGGCGGTGCGGGCCGCCTGCTGGGCCGCCAGCGCGGTCTGCAGGTCGGACGCAACCAGGGGGTTGACCTTGCTGGCGGACGAGCACGCCTGGCTGTAGAGGTCGGTGGCCGTGGTCACCGAGGGGATGTAGCCGCGGCCGTAGTCGTAGGTGGAGCGGAGCACCGCGTTGAAGATGACCCCGCTCTGCAGCAGGTCGCTGATTCCCAGCGCCTGGCTGCGCGTGACCACCAGGATCACCGGGCCGCCGGCCGAGGCCGGCGCCGCCGCCGCGGTCGTGGTCCCGCTCTGGGGCTGCTGCACCACCGGGCTGCCGATCCCGAGCACGGACAGGTCCTGAAAGGCGTAGGCGACCAGCGGCTTGGGCTTGGTGCTGGCCACGATCAGGTCGATCCGGTCGCCCGGCTGCAGGTAGCCGTCCAGCTCCTCCTGGGAGCTGAGCGGGACCGCCATCGCCACCTCCCCCGGTGGGATCGCCAGGCTGCCGAAGCTGGGCGGCTGGACGGTGCGGTTGGGGGCCACCAGACTGCTGGTGATGACGGTGTTGGGCGAGATCCCCACCACCGCGTAGTAGTTGATCGCCTGCGCCTGGGCGGTCTGGGCCACGCTCGCCGCCGCCGCCACCACCCCCGGTGAGACCGCGCAGGTGGTGGCGACCAGCGCCTGGCAGGTGCCGTAGGCGTTGAGGGGCAGCAGCCCGCGGATCCGGGTCTCCGTCAGCATCGTGGGGGTGATTAGGGTCCCCGCCGGGATCGCCACCCGCGCGACCACCACCTGGGTGCCGGTGATCGGGACTACCGAGGCCGGGGCGGGCGGGGGAGTCGACCGCGACAAGAAGTAGGCGAGCCCGAAGGCCAGCACAGCGATGATCAGCCCCAGGGCAACCAGAGCCTGGTTGCCACGGCGGCGGAGTTCGGTGGTCACCGTCCTAACCCTCCGAAGGTAGCCGATGGTGGCGCGGCCGCTGACGCAGGAGCCATGGGGCACCCTGCACGGCCGAAGAGTCGGCCCCCGGAGGCGACCCCAGGGGCTGGCGGACCGCTTGATACTGACACACGGGTCGAGCGATTCGGGGCCTTTCGATGACCTCGAATGGGGCCGAGTATAGACGCGGGTGGCCGCAAAGGCCGTGATGGCGGGGGCACCTCACGGTAACGACCTGTGACGGCAGCCCGCCCCCGCCGCCCCGCGGGGCGGGCACGAAAACGGGCGCGGCGGTTGCCCGCCGCGCCCGTGTCGCCGCTTGGGTGTCCTGCGAACGTCTAGGGGTTGAGACCGCCCGAGATGTTCTTGAAGACGTCGCTGACCTGGTGCCCGACGACGGTGAGCACGACGATGACGACGATGGCGATCAGGACCAGGATCAGGGCGTACTCGACCATGCCCTGGCCCTCCTCGTCCTCCTCACGGGACCGTACGCTTGCGAGCCGACCCCGCAGGCCCAGGTACCACGCTCCGATGTGACTCAGCATCCGAATCCTCCTTGCTTCCGCATGCACTCGGGAACTTCCTCATGTCCCGACTCACGCCGAAGTGTAGGCAACGCGGTCTGAAGAGCGGGTGATCACGGGGTAACGATCCGGGCACCGTCTGTCGAGACCGGGCCGAGGGCCAGGGATCCCCCGCGTGGGCCCTCAGGGGAGCGGCAGGGTCACCCGGACCTCGGTGCCGCGTCCCACCTGCGAGACGATCTCCGCCCGACCGTGCTCGAGATCGGCGCGCTCCCGCATCGAGATCAGGCCGAGGTGTGGCTCCCGGGCCAGCCGCGCCTCGACCCCCGCCCGCTCGAAGCCGTCCCCGTCGTCCTTGACCACTGCGCTGACCCGCTTCGGCTGGAGGTTGAGGATGATCTCGACCAGCCGCGCGTTGGCATGTCGGCGGGCGTTGGTGAGGGCCTCGCTGATGATCCTAAAGAGGGCGGCCTCGGTTCGGGTGGGGAGCCGGCGCTCGGTCCCGAGCACGCTGAGGCGGACCTCCAGCTGGTAGCGCTCGCGGTACTCGGCCCCCAGCCGGCGGAGGGTGGGGACCAGCCCGAGGTCGTCCAGGGTGAGGGGCCGAAGATCGAAGATCAGGCGCCGGGTCTCCTCCAGCACCACCCGGACCGACTCCTTGAAGCCGCGGACCTCCTCCCGCGCCCGTGCCGGCTCGCGATCCAGCAGCCGCTCTAGGATCTCGGCCTGCAGGACCAAGTTGGCCAGACCCTGGGCCGGCCCGTCGTGCATGTCGCGCGCGATCCGGACCCGCTCCTCCTCCACGATCTGGAAGACCTGGCGGGAGGCACTTCGGTACCGAGCCAACCCCTCGGCCAGGGTGCCGTCGGGGGGACGGTGGTCATCGAGGTGCTGGGCGAGCTCGCGCAGCAGGCCGTGCCAGTCGCGCAGCTCGGAGACCCGGGCCCTCCCGGTCGCCAGCCGGAGCCGGGCCAGCGCCACCTCCATCCGCAGAGCGTCCACCCGGGCCAGGGCGGCCTCCACCTCGGCGGCGGTGAACCGCCCGTGGTCGCGGAGCACGTGGCGGCGGATGACCTCCGCGTCGTCGACCCCGTCGCCCAGCTGGTCCAGGGCAGAGGCCAGCTGCTCCATCTCCTCGTCGAGGGCGACCAGCCGCTCCACCGCGCGCTGCTCCTCCTCCTGGAGCACGGCCTGCAGCTGGGAGAGGGCGGGCGCCGCCTGCGCACGGGCGCGGACCATCCCCACAGGGTAGGGCGCGACCGGCCCTGGCGATACCAATGGGCGCGTCCGACGAGCGTGTGCCGCGATCCTGCAACAGCCCGCAACGCCGGCCGAGAGGCCGGAGGCCCCCACCTACACTGGGCCGAATGGTGCCCCGCCCCCATCCCGTGCCCCCAGGCCCGGGCGGTCGCGTCCGCCCTCGGCCGGGGCAGGCACCCAGCGGATCTTGTGGCTCGGCCGTCGGCTGACGCGGACCCCGGCGCCGCGGCCCGGCCGCGTTCGGCCGCCCAGCGGGGAGGCGCCGAGCCGACCGGGTGGCTGACCCTGCCGCGCTTCCTGCTGGCGTCCGGGGTGGCGATCGGCCTGCTGGCGGTGGCGCCCGCGCTCACCGACCCCGACTACTGGTGGCACCTGCGGACCGGCCAGATCCTGCTGCGAACCCACCGCCTGATCACGACCGCTCCCTACACCTTCACCGCCCTGCACCACCACTGGGTGCTGCAGGAGTGGCTCACCGAGATCTGGTACGCGGCCCTGAACCACACCGCCGGTCGCGCCGGCATCGTGGTGCTCTTCGAGCTCGCCACCGCGGCGATGCTCGCCGCGGTGCTGCTCCGGGCCCGGCTGGTGCACCCGGTCGGCAGCCTTGCTCTGGCGCTCGGCGCGGTGCTGATGATGCTGGCGGGCGCCCCGGTCTGGGGACCCCGGCCCCAGATGGAGACGTATCTCCTGCTCGCCGTCACCCTCTACCTGGCCGAGCGGCAACTCCGATTGGGCGGCCGCGCGGCGCTGGGGCTGCCCTTAGTCTTCCTCCTCTGGAGCAACCTGGAGGCCGGCTGGGTGGTGGGCTGGGCCTTCCTGGTTGTGATCGTGGGGGTGGAGGCCGCCCGGGGGTGGCTGGGAGGGCGGGAGGGTCCTGACCCCGCCGACATCCGCCGCCTCGCGGTCGGGACGGGAGCGGCGACGCTGGCCCTCTTGGTCAATCCCAACGGCCCGAGCATCCTCCTCTACCCGTTCCAGACCCAGTTCGACACGGTCCAGCAGACGCTGATCCAGGAGTGGCACAGCCCCGACTTCAGCCTGGTCGCGCTCTGGCCCCTGCTGCTGCTCCTGCTCAGCCTGCCGGTGCTGCTGCTCCGCTACCGCCGCTGTGGTCTGCGGGACGCGTGCCTGCTCCTTTTGGCCACCCCGTTGGCCCTGCAGTCGGTGCGCCAGACCGCCATCTTCGCCCTGGTGGCGACGCCGGTGTGGATCGTGCAGGTGGACGCGGCCGCCCATCAGCTGGGGACGTGGCGCGGACGCCGGCCCGGCCGCACCCGGCGGATGCCACCGCCGATCCGGGTCATGGCGGCGCTCGAGCTGCTGGTGATCGTTCTGGCGCTGGCGACCCGGGTCGGGGCCGCCGCCACCCCGGCCGAGGGAAGCTCCTTCTACACGACCCGGTTCCCCGTCTGTGCCGCCGCCTGGCTGGAGCGCGCCCCGGGCGGCCTGCGCCTGTTCGACCTCTACGGCGACGGGGGATACCTGCTCGACCACGTCCGGCAGGACCGCGTCTACATCTTCGGAGACGCCGCCTTCATGGGCAACGCCTACCTGCTGCGCTTCGCCCGGATCGCCGACCTCGCCCCAGGATGGCTCGCCGCCCTCGACCGCACGCGCAGCCAGCTGGTGGTGTATGAGCGCGGCACCCCGCTCGACCTGGCCCTGGAACGGGTCGCCTCCTGGCGCCTGGTCTACCGGGATCGGCGGATGGACGTCTTCGCCCGCGCCGGGCTTCTCCCCCGCCTCCGCCTGCCCCCGGTCCCGTCCCCGGGGGGCTGGCGCCGGGCGGGCCTGGCGGGCTGCATCGCCCAGCGGCCCCGGCGATGACGCGGATGAGCCGGGTTCTGCTCGCGGTCAGCCTGGCGGCGCTCGCCGCCTACGCCATCGAGACGGTCTCCCGATCGGGATCGGGGGCGGCCGGGCGGGACTTCACCGCCTTCTGGGCGGTGACCCGTGAGCTCTTCCGGACCGGATGGTCGGGTCTCCCCCACCTCTACGGGGCGGCCTTCCAGCGCCGCGCCGAGGCCGGTCTCCCCTCCGCCGGCGTTCTCTCCCCCGCCATCCCCTTCGTCAACCCTCCGTTGGGGGTCCTGCTGGTGCTGCCGCTGGCCTGGCTGAGCGTGGGCGCCGCCGCCGCGGCCTGGGACCTGGTCGGACTCGCCGCCCTGATCGCCGCCGCGCTCTGGCTCTCCGGCACCCGCGGCCTGAATGACCCCCGGACCGCGGTCGCCCTGTTCGCAGCCGCCGGAGTTCCCACCCTGAGCGCCTTGGGGGAGGCGCAGTACGACCTCGTCCTCCCGCTGGCGGTGGCGCTGGCGGCGGTCGGTGCCCGCCGCCACCGATGGGCCCGGCTCGCGATCGGCAGCGTGGTGTGCACGATCAAGCCGGAGCTCTTCCTCGCCTATCTGGTGGCGGCGATCCGGAACCCGCGGCGGCCGGCGGTCCGGGTCGCGGTCGCGGCGGTCGTCGCCGTCGCGGCTCTCTCCCTGCTCGCCCTGGGCCCCCGCGGAGTCACTCGCTTCGTCGTCCTCAACCAGGCCACCCTGGGCCGGCGCTTCCTGCCCACCCACGACAGCACCATCCTGGGGGAGCTCTGGAACCTCGTCGGAGGAGGGCTCGGCGCCGAGCTGGCCGCCGGCGCCCTGACGCTGGCCGGGCTGGTCGCGCTCTGGTGGGCCTGGGGACGCTGGACTCCCGCGTCCCAGCACGAGTGGTGGCTCGCCCTCAGCGCCGTCGCCTGCGGGTCGCTGCTGCTCGCCCCGCACCTGTTCGTCCACGACCTGGTGCTGCTGGTGGTTCCGGCGGGGTGGGTCGCCCGCGCCCGGGCCGAGCGTGGTCAGAGCCTCGGGCCGGTGGTGGCCTGGACCCTGGCACTCGACCTGGCCGCGGCCTTCGACTCCAACACCTTCACCGCCAACCTGCCGGTGAAGGCGGTGCCGATCGCCCTGCTGCTGGCGACCGTGGCCCTGTGGCGGGCCCTCGCCGCGAGTCGCGCCGACGCCGCCGGGCGCGCGCAGCACCGTGAGGCCGGAGCCGCGCCCGCGGTCGGCGCTGCGCTGGGAGCCGGCTGAGGTGCGGACCAGGGGAAGGTGGGCCTGGACCGACCGCGACCCGGCCTGGCGCCGGCGCCGAGTCGGCCAGCTCCGCCTGCTCTGCCATGCGGCGGCGGCGGCGGCCGCCGCCGCCGCCGTCCTGACCTTCGTGGTGGCGCCCCTCACCGGCCACTTCCAGGGTCCCTTCGAGGACTTCACCGCCTACTGGCAGGCGGCCCAGGCGGTGGCCCACGGGCACGATCCCTACTCGAACTTCCGGGCCCAGGCCTCGGTGGTCATGTCCGGGTTCGACTACCCACCGCCCGCGATCCTGGCGGTCTGGCCGCTGGCGCTGCTCTCGCACGTGTGGGCGGTGAGGGCCTGGCTGTGGCTCGCGCTCGGCTCGACCCTGGCCGCCTCGTTGATCGTGGTGCGCACACTGCTTCCCCCGACCTGGCCGCGCACCAGCCTGGCGGTGATCGGCTCTTTGGTCTACGCGCCCGCGGCGTACAACTACTGGCACGGCCAGGCCAACTGGCTCATCTACCTGGCGCTGGCACTGGCGCTGCGCGCCTACGTGCGCGAGCAGCCGATGCTCTGCGGGCTCTTCCTGGCGCTCGGCGCCGACATCAAGCTGGAGCCCGCGGTGCTCGCCCTGCTGCTGCTGCGGCGGGGCTGGTGGCGGGGGCTGGCCGCGATGGCGGTGGGCGGGCTGGTGCCGCTGGGCGTGGCAGCCTGGCTGGTCCCGGGCAGCCTGTCGACCTGGCTCCGCCAGGTTCTGCCGGCTCTGACCCGGGACAACGGTTGGATCTACAACCAGTCGCTGGACGGGGTGGCGAGCCGGCTGTTGGGCCACTCGGTCACCCACTTCAGCCCACCCTTGGCGGTCCTCCATTTCGCCGTCCTCGGACTCGACGTGCTGCTGCTCGCGGTGGTGGTGTGGCGGGTGCGGCCGGGGCCTCGCCCGTCGCTGGACCGGGCGGCGGAGTTCGGCCTCGGCGTCACCGCGATGCTGCTGGTGTCGACCATCGCCTGGATCCCCCACTACACCAGCCTGCTCATCCCCACCGCGGTCGGCCTGCGGCTGGCGTGCCTGCCCGGCGCCCGCCACCGGGGCGCGATCGCGGGTGCGACCGCCGTCTTCGTTTTGGTCACCTGGGTCCTGCTCCCGCTGGCGCTGGCCAACCTCACCATGGGCGAGGTCGTCCGCATCGGACAGGGATGGCTCTGGTGGCCGTTCCTGCAGCTGGCCTCGCTGCCGGCCCTGGCCGCGCTCGGCCTGGCCATCGGACTGGCGCGGTCCGGGCCGCCGGATCTCCCCACCCCAGCAACCAGCTGATCCCCGCCCGGCCCGGAGCAAAAAAGACCCCGCCGGGGTTAGCGGCGGGGTCAGCGGGTCGGCCCACGCGTCGTCCGCGGGGCCGCATCGGATTGCCCGGGGCTGGGGGGTCAGGCCGCACCGCGCGAGGGGGGTCGGAGCGCGGGCCCGGGCTCCCACAGTGTCGGACCCCGAGCGGTTAGGCAGGGGTTAAGCCCACGGGTCCCCAATCCCTCACCCGAGCGGTGGTCGGAGCACCTCGAAGGTGCCGGTCCGAGCCCAGGGCCGCCAACCGCGGGTGGCGAGGAAGGAGGTCAAGGCCGCATCCCTCGGCAGCACGGCCAGCTGCGGCCGCAGCCGCCGCAGCAAAGCGTCGCTGCCGGGAGCGACCGTCGCCAGCTGCAGGCAGCGTCGCAGCCCGGCCTCGCCGAGGGGGATGGGGTCGCCGGTGCACAGCAGCCGGCCGCCCGCGGGGAACTGGCTGGCGAGGTAGCTGCCGACCGCCGCGGTCGTCAGCCACGGGCCGGGGGACTGCTCCCGGCGCAACCAGGCCGCGGCCGCGACCGGGAGCTGGCGGGCGACCTGGGCCGCCGGTCCCCGGCCGGACGCGACCCGAGTGGCGGCCGGCACCACTAGGGCGAGCCCGAGGAGCAGGGGAGCGATCGCGGCGGTGCGCACCAGCGGGCGGCGCCGAGGACGGGCGATCGCGGCCGAGGCCGCCCCGCTCTCGAGCCGCGAGCCCTGTGCCGCCAGCCACACCCCAGCGACCACCGCGAAGACGGCCAGGTACTGGCCCAGCACCAGCGCGAGCGCGGCCGCCGCCACCAGCAGGCTGGCGTCGACCGGGTGGGAGCGGCGGGGGCGCAGCGCCGCCACCCCGAAGCAGGCGAGGCCAGTGAGCTCGGCCGCCCGCCCCGCCCACGTCTGCAGATCGGGACTGCCCCAGCCCACCAGCGCCCCCTGGGCGCCGAGGCTGAGGGGGAACGTGGCCACAAGACCCGGCCCATGGGGATTGACCCAGGTGGCGAGCAGCGCCGCCAGGGGCAGCCATAGGGGCAGCGGACCGCGGTCGGGGCGCCCCCGGTCGCGCCCGCCGACGTGGGACACGGCCCACGCCAGGCCCACGGTCAACACCCCGATGACGACGTCGCTCTGGGTGTTGGCCCAGAGCACGATCACGATCGGCACCGCCAGGCGAGCAGCCCCTCGCCCCCGTCGCCAGGCGCCCGACGACGGCCGGGCCACCACAAGGAGCCCGAGCAGGGCCGCGGTCCAGATCGGCAGGAGCAGGCTCTCCTGGCCGGCCAGGGTCGCGGGCATCGCGGTGAGCGCGGCGGCGACCCCCGCCAGCAGGGCCAGCGGATGGAGCCGGGCGGGCGCCGCCATGGCCCGGGCGGCCAACGCGACCAGTCCGGCCAGGGCGGCAGTGCCGGCCACCCCGAGCGCGGTGAGGCCCACCGGGCCGAGGCGGCCGGCGGCGCGCGCGAGGGCGAGGTCTGCCAGCCAGGAGCGGGCGTCGAACGGGTGGGTCGAGCCGACGAGCGCGGGGTCGTGGCTGGGGAGCACCACTCCGTGGATCGCCTCACCGTTGGCGAGGTGCCAGTAGAGGGTGGCGGCGGTCGGTGGGTGGACACCCAGGGCGATCGACAATCCCAGCACGGCGACCCCGGCCCCGAGCCACCAGGAGCGGTCGCGGCCGACCGCCTCCCACCAGCGGGCGAGCGCCGCAGCCGGGGCGCGCAGCCCGGGCGGGGCGCCGCCGTCGGACGCGGGCACCCACGGCTCGGGGGTGGTCGCGGTCACATGCCCCGCAGCCGGGCGCTGCGCCCCAGGCGGCGACGGAGACGCACAAGATCGGTCAGCATCTGCGAGCTGTCCCTGACCGAGTTCACGCGCGTCCCCGCCGCGTTCTCCCAGCGCACCGGTACCTCCGCCACCCTGAGGCCCGCCTGGCGGGCGCGCAGCAGCACCTCGGCGTCGAAGCCGAAGCGCAGGGTGACCAGCGGCCCGAAGCAGGTCCGGGCAGCGGCCCCGGAGAAGAGCTTGAAGCCGCACTGGCTGTCGTGGATTCCGGGCAGGACCAACAGCTGGACGATCCGGTTGTAGGTCTTGCCCATGGCCTCGCGGGTCCAGGCCTGGCGGACCTCCACCCGCGAGGCTGGCAGTCCCCGCGACGCGATCGCGATGTCGGCCCCGGCGGCGAGGGCGGCGCGCAGGCGCGCGATCTCGTCGATTGGGGTGGAGAGGTCGGCATCGGAAAAGAGCCGCAGCGGCGCCCGGGCCGCCAGCATCCCCGCCTGCACCGCCGCCCCCTTGCCCCGGTTGGCCTCCAGCCGCAGGCACCCGAGCTCGGGCCAGGCCTCTCCCGCCGCCAGCGCCACCTCGGCGGTGCCGTCGCCGCTACCGTCGTCGACCACCAAGCACTCGTAGGGCTCACCGGCGGCGTCCAGGTGGGCGCGCAGGCGCTCCAGAGTGGCGGGCAGCCGCGCCCGCTCGTTGAAGGCAGGCACCACCACGCTGAGCGCGGGTTCCGGGCCCGCTGCCGGGACGCGCAGCGTCTGCGCCGTCACCGTGGCCGCTCGCGCCAGACCAGCCAGAAGAAGGGGGATGCGCGCAGCATCCGGGGGAGTCGCCGGGGCTGGCGGAGAAGCCGCCACGCCCACTCCAGTCCCCGTCCGCGCAGCCACGCGGGAGCCCGTGGCACCCGCCCCGCGAGCACATCCAAGCTCCCGCCGACGCCGATCCCCACCGAGCAGCCGGTTGCGACCAGCTGGCGGTCGAGCCACAGCTCCTGTCGGGGCGCGCCGAAGGCCACCGCCAGGATGTCGGCGCGGGTGCCCGCGATCTCCCGGGCGAGAGCCGGACCATCGGCGGCAGCGGCCGATCCGGCCGCGGTGCCCGCCACCACCAGGGCGGGATGGCGGGCCTGCAGCCGTGAGGCGGCGGCCCAGGCGACGCCGGGTGCCGCGCCCAGCAGGAAGAGTCGCCACCCGCGCTGAGCGGCCAGCTGAGCCAGATCCTCCAGGAGGTCGACCCCGGCCACCCGATCCAGTGCCGGCAGCCCAAGTCGCCGGGCGGCCCAGACGATCCCCTGGCCGTCCGCCAGCACCAAGCCGGCACGACGCACGACCGCGCGCAACTCGGGCAGCCGCCGCGCCTGCATCAGGATCTCGGGGTTCAGGGTCACGGCCGAGCCGGGCCGCGGCGCTGTTGCGCCACGACCTCCTCACAGAGTCGCAGCGCCTGCGCCCGGTCGCACCGGCTGACCGGCAGCCCCAGCACGATGGCCGCGGGCGGCGCCGTCGCGCCGGCGCCCTCCCGCTCGGGGCGCGCCGTCGCCATGCGGGGAAGTATAGGCAGGGGCCGCCACCGGCCCGGCGGGCGCCTGGGGTGGGCGAGCGCCGTCGACCTGTGCGCCATCCTCCCCATGGCACCCTATCGCGGGCACCCCGTGGGCCACCGCGCCGTCACGGTCGCGCCACAAGCGGGGCCGCGCCGGTGACGAGCTGGTGGCTGGGACGGGACAGTCGCGG
>Ga0307374_10009274_pt1 | contig 14523 bp, 19 predicted proteins | sample OX3MG_FD_202532 | JGI IMG/M metagenome (GOLD analysis project Ga0307374, IMG submission 202532) | Soil microbial communities from Risofladan, Vaasa, Finland - OX-3 | ecosystem: Environmental > Terrestrial > Soil > Coastal area > Acid sulfate soil | place: Finland: Risofladan, Vaasa | collected... | reverse complement strand
GACTCGTTGTACTCCTTCCAGTTGCGCTTCTTCTTCTCGGGCATCAGCTACCGTGGGACCGGCTCAATCCCATGAGAGGCCGCATGCAAGAGGCTTGACAAACGTGTTAGTTATTCGACACAACTCAACATGGTCGACCGTTGCGAGCGACGAAGTGCGTCACCCAGCCACATTTCAGCGAGCAGCTTCGCAGCCTACTTGCTGAATGCCTGACCGTGACTTACGGCGCGGTTCACTACGCCGAAGAGCACGCCATCGACGACCGCAGAGGAATGAAATGATTCTACCAGACAATGAAGGACGTGGAGCTGCCTTCGTGCTACAAGGTCGCCACGATAACACGGGCCTGCACAGAGGCCCCACGATCCGGGCCCAGTTGCGAGAACGTCGTCCCGCAATCCAGGGCTTCTCGACCGGGTCCGCAGCGAACGCTACAGCCTTATCGTGCGCGCGATTGACAAGGCCTGCTGTAGGAACACCTGCGGCTCTATGCTGAAGCTCGTCGGCGTCATCCCGACCCCGTGGCGGGCCTGGTTCTCCATCATGTGCGAGAAGACCGCCATCGAAAGGTTCGCCTGCTCGAGCATCGACATCTCGCCCCGAAAGACCGGCATCAGGAAGTTGTAGCAAGTCTCATAGAAGGCGAACTTCTTGAGAACCCGACGGCGGTACTCGTCCAGGTGGTCGAGGTGCCTGACAAGGAGCTCGGCGCACTCCAGAGTCGGGATGATCCCCTCTCCCAGCAGCGGGAAGACCGTGCCGATGCTCTCGCCTACGCCGACGACTTTCCCTGACTGGAAGGGCTGGCAATACTTCGGGGGGCAAAGCCGGACGGCCCTCCCCACGAGCTTCTGCTTCTTCCCTCCGTAGCGCTCGAAGAACCCCTCGACCGCCTTCATGTGACCGCGGTGGAGGTCGCCCGCGCCGACGTGCGCGATGCCGTCCTTCAGCGGGAAATACCACAGGTAGCCGCTCATGCCGTCCAGGATGCGGACGTAGAAATCCTCGAAGGGCGGCTTCTCGTACTCGACCCGGTACTGGACGCAGGGTATCCTGAGCTCGTGGGCCTCTATCCTCGGAAGCAGAACCCTGAGCCCGGTGGCATCGATTATCATGTCAAAGCCGTATTTCTTCAGGTCCTCTTCGCTGTTTATCCAGCTGTTGTACTTGATTTTGTGCCCGCGTTGCATGGCCTCCACGAAGCCCTGCTTGTCGAAGCTGACCAAGCCGCAGAGCTGGCTCTCTATCTTCATCCCGGCGACCTCGGTGAGAAGGGTCCGGCCCTCGTGGAGTATGTGCTCGTCGATGTTGACGTCGCATTGCTCGGCGAACCTCCTGATGAATTCCTTGGTCGTCCCCCATGCGCAGACGCACTGGAACTTCCTGAGGGGATACCTTTCGAATGCAGTGACTTCGTGGTCGCGGCTGAGCTGGTTGAGGAGGTAGGAGCCCGCGACCCCCATGCCCACGATGGCGATCTTCAACGGTGCGCGAAAAGATGCCCGACGGTATATCTCTTTTCCCACGTGCGGCCTGTCGTGTCCTTAAGGCGTCGAGTCCCCCGACCGGATTTCCGCAGGTCGAGAGCGCGAGGGAGTCCCAGCAAACTTAAATCTTCAATGCGAAAATCAGCCTTCGTCGTGGCTCCTACAATCGAGGTTCCCAATTCGGAAATCTGCTCAAGCTCGGCTGGCCCGATCACCATCGACACCATCGAGATCAGCCCGGTGTCCATCCCTAGCGTCACTCTCAAGGACTTCAGCGGGACGTTCACGTACGGCTCGGCAAAGGCGAAGAACGTCGACATCGAGATGACCATCAACATCAGCAGCACCTTCACCGGCGAGGTCATCACTCCCGACTGGCTCCCGAACGATCCCGTCAACGGCGGGATCAACTTCGACCCGTTCACCCAGACAAATTCCCTAGGTGACATCGACATGGACGGCGGCAGCTTCACGATGGAGGCCAACGCGATGAGCTTCGGTCCCTTCTCGATGACGCCAGACCCCATCGGGAACGGAACCAAGACGACGGTCGCCGAGATGAACGCGAAGGACATCGAGATGCACGGCACGGTCATCCCCCTCCAGAACCCTTTGGGGATAACCCTGGGCGATTCCTTCCCGGTCCAGAACCCGATGGGCCCGATGAACATCAAGGTCAAGAAGGCCTGCATTGACGAGCTAGACTCGACAAAGGTGACCACCCCTCCGGCGACCGTCCGCAACATAGTCGCCCAGAAGATAAACATCCCGACGATCACCACGGGGCCGCTCGAGGTGGACTCCAACACGCCTATCGGACCCATATCCATGACCAGGGACCTGTGGGACAGCGGCGCCCACCCGTACGGAGACGCCACGAATCAGAAGATCACGACCACCGTGACGCTCAACATCTCGGGAGTGAAGCTGAAGATCAAGGGCGGGCTCGAGTTCTCGGACGTCGAGGGGAGCGTCGCGGTGAGCTCGGCGAGCTCGACCCCGTTTGAGCTGAACCTCGCCTTCAAGGGCCTCAAGATCATCGACCTGAAGATGAAGGGACTGAGCCTCCCGGAGCTGGAGGTGGAACTCTGAGCTCTCGGCGGAAGGCCAAGGCCTCGAAGGTGGAGGCGGTCAAGCCAGAGGCGACCAAGTACCTCACGAAGGAGGAGTTGGGAAGGATAGACGGGTTGTGGGAGAAGGAGAAGCACAGCAGGGGCGACCTGAACCCCGACAAGCATCACTTCTTCGACCTGCTCTACCTCGGCTTCCTCGGCCACATCAAGAACCGCGGACGGGTCGAGAGGGACCTCAAGGAGCTCAAAAAGATGCTTGACGAGACGGCGGACAAGATGATGGAGATAGTGGACAAGTCAGAGGGCCGGACGAAGGCCAAGTAGGCGTTGGGCCGCGAAGGCCTCACGTTGAGCTCGAGATACTTCAAGAACGTTTATTAGCCGCGCATCCACCTTAGAGCCGATTTGTCAGCAGCGAAGGCAGAGAAGACGACGCAGAAGGCGCCACTGAAAACGGCGACGACCACGGCGAGCCCTTTTACGATTACATCCCCACTGAATTTCCTGCAACCTCTGAACATCCTGCAGACGGCCAAGTACTGCAGCCAGTGCGGGCAGCCGGTGGGCCAGTGCCAGTGCAACTGCTGCCAACCGAGCACTACGGTCTGCATCACCTTCGATACGTCGATCCTGCAGAGCCTGGTCAACATGTTGCCCAAAGTTCAGATAACGAACAACACTTGTTGCAACAAGTGCGGGCACCAATCACACACCGGGGAATGCCCCAACCCCGACTGCGACTGCGGCTGTTAGCGACTAGAGCTTCTCAAAGACCAGCCAATCCGCTTCCGGCCTCCGTGGCAGTCTGAGCATTTTGCCGTCGAGGGCGTCCTTGGCCGGAATGTAGATCACGCTTCTTTTGGAGCTCTCTCCGCGAGAGATCAGACCGGAATGAATCGAGCGCGTCAGCGCAGCTCGTAGGTCAAGAAGTAGAACCTGGGCGAGGTCCGCGCCAAGGATATGACCCGCTCCCATATCGCGTAGCAGCGAAGCAACGTCTGCGGGCTCCCGAACACCTTGAGCTCACCCGTCTCGAAGGCTTCGGCCAGGGTGAGCTTACCCTCTAGGACGTCGAAGAGGCAGTTCTTGCTGATATAGACTCGGACGTTTATCTCCTTCTTCTTTGCCCTGCCTGTTATTGTGATCCTCCTGTTCCTGACCGTGATGACCGCCCTCTCCTTGCCAAGCACCTGGAGGTATGTCAAGCCGTTCGCGTCCTGGATGAGGCGGCTCAACTGCTTGGGATAGTCTTCTCTCAGGACTTCGAGCAGCTCGTCAAGGAACTTCCTGAGTCTCAGAGGCATGGGTCGCTCATCTGCCGCGTGGCCTGACGGACTCGAACCAGCACGGGATGAGCTTGTCGTAGGTCTTTCCTCCTATGCTCGCCCTGAGAGCGGCGCTGCAGCACATCTCGTTGAATATGGTCTCCGCCTCGTCGGAGGCGCCGGCGACGACGATGGTGCAGACGGCCCGGGGAGTGAAGGTGATCTCGAGGCTGTCCGATGAGTCGGCGGCGGAGAACACGGTCGTGGCGGGCACTTTCGGTCGATAGTCGGGGTAGAGCAACCGGGTCACTCCGGGCAGGTAGGCCCGCTCTCCCGAGAACTCTCCAGATCTCGTGATGGTGACCTTCTCGGAGCCGAAGAACCTCTCGCCGGCTCCGGCGGTCTTGACGATGATCCCCCCGTACGAGCTCTCGCCCGAAGGGCCGTACCTGTAGAAGAGGAAGCTCACCTTCTCCGGCTCTCCCGCGCTCGTCGGGTCGCAAAGGAGGACGCCCGTGTCCCAGCCTTCCACGCTTCCCCAGTCGAACCGCCCCCCTTCGTGGTCCTGATAGCCGGTCTTCGTGTCGACGTGGTAGTCCGTCCCCTGCGCTCGGATGCTCCCCACGACGGAGAGCCGGGGGAGCTCCACCCACTTGTCCCAGACCAATGCCATCTCCGCCGCGGCCCCCAGCATCCCAAGATTGATCTGGTTCCTCGCGAGGATGTCGAGGCCGATCTGGTTCATCGTCACGGGGGGGAGCATCACCGGGATCTTCAGGTCGAGCGAGATATCGTCTATCTTCCCTTTGATGGTGAAAGAGTTGTCCCCCAGGTATGACACTGCAACCTCGTCCCCGATGAAATCAGGGTTGTACGCCGATACCGTCAGCTCGCTCAGAGGGATGAGCTTCAAGGCCGTGTGGATTTTCCCTCTAGGGCCAACGAGGAAGGCCAGGGCAGCCCCGTATCCGCGCTTGCCGTCGTACGGGTTGCCGTGGACCGCGAAGTTCAGCAGGCCGAAGACCTGGCTGTTGCGGTCGAAGAAGACAAAGTCATGCCACTCCTTGTAGAGCGAAAGGCGGGGATCGAAGATTGACGGGAGGCTGAAGGCGTCGACCCAAGGAACGTCTTCCATTCGGGACGATAACAAGGGTCACGTGTCTCCCGTTCGAGCGTCCGGTCTGCGTCGGCGAGAGGTCAGAGCCGCAGCCCTTTTCTCACTTTTGGCGCGCCTGGGCGTCCAGGATCTCCAGCGTCCTCGCCGAGAGCCTCTGCAGGAGCACCAGCTGGTCGGAGTTGAACTGAAGCAGCGCGCGTGTCAGGTCGTCCATCGAACCCTCCACCACCTCCGACATGGTCTCGCTGTCCATGTTCGACAGCCGCGTGGAGAGCGTGCTGAGCCTCTGAAAGGTCTGGAGGGAGTTCACTATCGACGACTGGGTGAGCTTGGTCAGCTGCTGCTGATATTCGGGGTTGGAGAGCGTCTTCATCGCCTGATTTAGCGCGCGCTGGATTACGCGCGGATCAATTTCGATGACGGTCGCGCGAGGGGCTGGGCCCGCGCTCGACTTGGAATCTGACGCCTTTCGACTCTTCTTCAAGCAAAATCGGCAGGCAACTGCCCGCCACAGCGCACTTATTTCTTTCGATAGATGAGATAGTTGGTCTGGTCAAGAAAGAAGTTCTTCCAGCGCTTCTCGGTCATCCAGTCGCACTCGTTGACGAGTATCTCCCTCGCCTCTTCCGCCAGCTCCTTCGCAACCTGCCTTGCATTCTCGAAGCTGGAGTACTTCTGCATCAGCGCCCTTACGAACTCGATGTCTGAGTCGCTCTTTGCGTCTCTCGGTTTCTTTAGGATCTGTCTCATCCGTCTCATCTCTTCGGGCGAACAAGAGTTGAGCAGGTGGATGAGGATGAGAGTCCTCTTCCCCTCCATGATGTCTCCGTTTATCTCCTTGCCATAGAGCTTCTCCGAGGCCGAGAGGTTGAGCGTGTCGTCGGTTATCTGAAAGGCAAGCCCAACTTTCAGCGCGAACCTCGTGATAGTTTCCAGCTGCTCGTTGGTCGCGTTATCGCTCCCGATTATCACTCCCGTCCGGCAGGGGGCGATTGTGGTGTACCAGCAGGTCTTGTTCTCGCACAGGTCGAAGTAGTCCTTCGCCTTCAGGTCGGTCTTGTTGTTCTTCACGTAGGTGAGTTCGGTTATCTGACCCGCGACGCTCCTGTTTGCCATGGTCTGTATCTCCAGGATCACCTGGAGGGATTTGCGAACGCCTATCACGTCGAGGTTGTCTATCAGGGGGGACATGCTGAGTATCTTCAGCGCGTCCCCGGCGTTCGCGGCTAGGGCGAGGCCATATTTCCTGTTCAGGGTAAGGTCCCCCCTCCGATACAGCGACTGATCGACGACGTCGTCCTTGATCAGGAACGCGTTGTGCAGCAACTCTATCGCGGCCCCGGTGTTGACCGCGTTCCGGTAGTCCCCGCCCACGGCGGCGGCGGCCGCGAGACAAAAGGCCGGCCTGATCCCCTTCCCGGGCCGCGTCGGATAATCTGAGAGAAGCTTGTAAGCGAGAGTGGTTGTCCCAAAGTTCTTTTGCAGATACCACTTCATGCGCTCGCCCACCTTCCGTCTAAGGGCGCGCATGTCTTCGATCAAATTGCCACGAACGGTCCGCGTTCGATATTTTAACAGTCTCCCCTAGGGCGGCCCGACGCGAGGGGACCACTCACACAATGTCTAGCTGTGGCTTCGCCGAGGCGGGAGGGAGACGACGGACCCCTCGCGAAACGAGCTCTATGGGCGCTTTTATCGCCGTTCCTCATGACATGGCATGTCTTTAGCGCTAGTCTTGGAGGCGGCCGCCAACGCGGCCCCAGCCCCGCGCCCGCTGGCCTCTGCTTCGCCTGCCGCTGCTGCTGCCGCCGCGAACTCCACCGGCCTCTCTGGGGTCGTCCCCGCGATCCAGGGCTTCGCGAACGGGTTCGCGACCAACATGAGCGTGGTGACCCTGACCATGGACAACGCGGCCGTCGACATCGGGAAGGCTGCAGTGGTCTTCCTTGTGATCGTTGGGGTCCTCCTCTGGTTCTCGAGGGTCAACAAGCACCTGGGCAAGGAGCTCGTCGAGGGCGGGATCATCATCGGCCTCTTCATCGAGTTCGCCGTCCCCGTCCTGATGAGCATCCACTACTGACTGACGGCGGGCGCCCCGTGGTGGAGAACGGCTTCATGCTGACACAGCGATATTTCCAGGAAATACACACCCTAGGGCCGTCTGAGCTTTATGCGCTTTCTCGATGCTCTTTCATGCCGGAAGAGACTCAAGTCAGGATAAGCCCACAAATCATCTTGAAGGAGGGTTGAGGCACCGGACCGCCTCGTCAGTGACCAGCATTCGGTCGGTTGTGATCGTCTCGGCGACGGTGAAAGATATCATCCTGACAAAGCGCAATCCTGACCGGTCGCGCTCCGCGACGACGGTTCGCACCCTTTCGATGGTAAGCTTGAGTTCCACCATCTTGTCTGGAATCAATGCACGGGAAACACGGAAGCCGGCTTAAAGGCGGTTGCGAACGGGAAATCTATACTAGAAATATGGGCGAACGTCGGTCGGAGGAGGGATTCTTTTCCGCGCGCGCAGCCTTCGATGCCGCCCTGAACTATGCACAGGGTTCCAGCCGCCGACGACCAGGGAAGGCCCGACGCTCGAGACTTCCTGATTGAATACTTTCACTCTCCCCTCCGGGGACCGGTTAAATTCGAGTCAGCACCCGAGGGCAAAACCATGGCATTGGAGAGCAGAGTGAGCGACTGGCAGCCCCACAACGGCAGCATCGAGTCGGCATATCACTGCAGGCACTGCGGCGGCGTACTCGACGGCTTTAGCTTCCACTACACCTGCCACCTTTGCGGGGCAAGATTCTGCTTCGTCCACATGAGAAAGCACGACCGCGCCCACGAGAGGACCACCACGGAGGTCTTGGCACCGTGACGTCCGCTCGAGAGCTTGACTCACTTCCACATTCGGAAGCCCCGGCGTGACCGGGCGGTCAGGCGATGCCAGGCGGCCTTCCGAGCTGGACTCATTGCGACACCCACCGGGTGTCCTTCCTCTTCGAGAGCAGGTTGTGCGCGGATGCGATCCTCGGCGACGGCCACTAGTTTTTCGTGCGTTCTCCAATCGGTGCTTTTATCGGTTCTTCGCTTGTTGGAGCATGTCCAAAGAAACTCCGAGAAAGCTGCAACCCGACGACTACGAGATCTACAACGACCCGATAGGCGTGATGTGTTTCTTGCCTCCGAAGCGATGCAAGAATTGCGACGACTGACGGCGTACGGCACGACAGTCTCGAGGATCAGCGCCGACAGCGCCACCGCAGCCCCAACCCACAATTCATATCAACGAGGGTGGCGCTCTGCCGGCTCGGATGATTGCTCTGACCTTCACAGAGGTGGACGACGAGGAGACCCTCTCCGCGCTTCTGGATTCGCTCGAAAGGTATCACGGCGTCAAGGCGCTGTATCAGAAGCCCTGCCCGACGCGTACATGCCACATGGTCATAGAATGCCCGAACGAGAGTCGGTTCGAGTCCGACCTGAACGCCTTTGCATCTCAGGCCGGCTAGTCGGTCAAACTGAATAATTCCGGCACCGCGGTGGCAAGTCGGCGTCTCCCAACGCTGAATAACACGCCGACGTAAGGGATGGGTGAGATGCGCCCCGCGCGACTAGCTCCCTTCCTCATACCCGCGGCGATACTCGTCGGCGAGTCCTTGACGTTGGGACAGCCGGACACCAATCTGGGTCTTGGCCTCGCGTTGCTGATCGCTTTTGCCCTGGCCTTTTGGGGGATCACCTCCGCGCTGCAGCGCGACTAGTCCTTGGGCGCCGCCGCCGCTCCGGGCCATTGGCCGAGAGGGTCGAGTTCGACTAGGCTGGAATCGAGAGCCTGTTGGCCCTCTGTCTCAGCACTAGCATCAAGGGGATGGCGATTCCGACCAGCACCAGCGCTCCCATCGGGAGCTCAGACATGCCGGTCGACGTGGATCCCGCACCCACGAGGGGGGCGACGTCGTCCACCTCGCCGGCGCCTCTGATGTTATCGGCGAAATTCAAGGCGCTGTTGACTAGCTTGCTCGCTAGTCGAGGAAGTAGATTGAGCCGCCGTTGTTGGCGAAGAACAGGTGGCCGTTTTCCGTCAGCCGATCCCTGGTCGAGGGGCACGCCGAGCACGGTGAGGTCTCGCCGACACTTTCGCAGCAAGACAGTCGGATTCTGGTCCTTCCGCCCTTTAGGTGCCTCGCAATCTTCGACCAGCAAAAGTGGACGACTTGTCGACATTACTGATACGGACCTCCGCTTCATAATTGATTATTGTTTCGCGTTCTACCTATATGCCGCCCAAATTCCTTCGTCATGCAAAGGGAAGCGGTCAGCCAGAGTGTGGGCGGAGACGCAACTGCTCCGACCCAGGCTCTCTGGCGTACTATTCCATCTTAGGAACTAGGGCGACGCGTGGAGCCCGAGCCAGAAGAGGACGTCGCAAGCCCCCACCGCCCGGACCGAGACCTCGCCCCGGGAGGCTATCGTTTCGTTGCCCGTTTGGCCGGCTTGGTCTTGGCGCTGACCTTCGAAAGGATCTTCGACATCATGGCCTCTTGCTTTGCTCTGTTCCTAGCCGCGTCCGTTGCGATGCTGCTCTTCAACGCAGACAGCTCGTTCCGAAGGGTGGCCACCTGCTTCTCCATTCTCTTGGCGCTCGCTTCGTAGCTCTTGCTGAGACCTCCGGTGTCCGTCGCGCGTGCGCGGGCGGCCAGCTCTTTTCGGAGCGAGGTCAGCTGTTTTTCCAGGCTCTTGATGCTCACCTCGTGGCTCTTCCGGAAGCTTCCGACGTCCTTCGAAAGTGAGTTGATGTTTTCTCTCACTAGCCTGAGCTGGGTGCGTCTTCCCTCGCCGCTCGGAGCCCCCGCCTGCGCGGTCTGCTCGGGTGCGGGCGCCTCGGATGCCGCCTCGCTCAGCTGCCCCGGGAACTTGTCCTGGGTCGTGCCAACCAATCCTGAATCCACATCGCTGCCGTTTTCTAAGCTCAAGTCATTCAAGTGAAGACCGCTTCTTTCTAATTAACGTTACCACAGCAGGTCGAAGCCAAGCCGAGTTCGAGTATAGCCCTAGCAGGGCTTCGGTATGACAGACACGTTCTGCGACCTGAGGGCGACGAATGTTACCATAACCTAATATCGAAAACGGCAGTCCTCGGTCATCATGCCGAGACTGGAACCTCCGCGCATCTTCACCCTCCTGCTGCTTGTCATGTGCCTGATATCCGCCAGTCTCCTTCTCTCGTCGCCGAATTGGCATCCGGTGACAGGGGCAAGCGCCGGCCCGTCACCCGTCCCCAACAGCATAACGGTGACGAGCGAGGACATCGGCAACGGCACCAAGCTCACAGGATTCACGGTCGACCTGAGGGTCAACGGGAATCCCGTCCAGAGCGGATTCACCCCGGTGACATTCAGCGGCCTGAAGACGGGCGTCCAGTATCAGATCGTGATCTACTGGTACGGCAACTATTACTTCAGAGAGTTTTAGGACGGCGACCTGAACCGCTATGCTCTGGTCACCCTGAACGCTTCTCAAGACTCGGTGAGCCTTACCGGCCTCTACCAGTATGTCCCTGCGTCTCAGGCGGCTTCTCTTAACATCCTCGCGCAATTTCCTAACGGCACCCAAATAGGCACGACTTTCAACAACACCGACTATATCCAGCACACTCCTGGAATGTGGCTGACCGTTACGCCGCCCGGCTCTGGGCAGCCGTTCACGGGGTCCTATACAGGAGGGAGCATCCTTCCGTTCATCTTGCTCAAGGGACAGACGTATACTGTCGAGATGACAGCCGGCTATGGGAACGTCCAATTCCTCCACTGGAAGGACAACAATAGCACAGACCTCAGCAGGCAGGTGCGGCTCACCGGCAAGGCCTCGTACACGGCAATCTATGTCTGGATGGGCAACACTACAAGCACGACAATCAAAGCGAGCACAGCGAGCACGACGACCTCAACCACGACATCCCAAGCGAATTCACGTTCCTCCGAGTTTCCTTTCGGCCCATTGTTGGCGTTTGCGGCGGTGCTGATTGCTGTCATCGTCCTGCTCTCTCAAAGGAGGCGGGCAGCCTCTCCTCGGGTCAAGGGCGACGGTAGTTTGTCTTCCGATTCCCGTGCAACGCATCAAGGATAAGACAAGCCGGCTCCCAATTTCGGGCGAAGGACCAACGTTCGCGTTCTCGCGCTACGACTTTGCCGGTCGAAGATTCTGGCGGCTCACTGTCCGTAGAGCGGGTTCACATGCCGTCGGAATCGGGGCATCTTTGCGAAGTAGAGGAGAGTCGCCTGCTCGAAGGCCTGCAGGGAAGCCCAAGCCTTCGTGGCGAGCAGCCCAAAGGACAAGCCGACGGTCGTCAGCGTTGTCGAGACAGTCGCGACGGTCGAGATGAAGCTGCGCCCGTTGACCATGCTCAGGGTCGAGAGGTCCATTCCGGGAATCTGCGCGACCACCTTCAAGACCACCAAGATAATCAGCCCTATCCCCAGGACGAGCCCCAGTCCGACCGCCACGACAAGGGCATAGGCCAGGGCCCTTCCCCGTGCTGAAAGGATGTCCTCGGGCGTTGCCACGCCAAACATCAGGTCCGTCCAAGTTGCGATCTCCTCGTCCAGCATCTGCTTTCCCGCAGACGTCTCGGCCTGCCGATGTCCGGTCAGGGCCTGCTCGACCTTCCCCCCAGATTCTCTCCACCCCTTTTCGAGCGGTTGTCCGATGCGGTCCTCGGCGCCCTTCTCGAGCTCGCTTATGATGCCCCCTCTCGGGCTCTCTATCTTGCTCAAGTCGCTGTCAATCACCCCGTAGGCGCCGTCCGGGAGGGCGTTCTTCATCTCGCGGAGGTTGTCGCGTAGCGCAGACGCGAGCTTTGCGACCGTGTCGCCCTGTCGGAGGTGGGTCAGCCTCGAGCAGTATTCGCCGGAGAGCGCTGCATAGCAGCCATACGGCTCCAATGCCCTTATCGCGCCCAGGACGAGGTCGAAATCGGAATCGAACTTGTCATCGGCGCTCGCTTCCTGTTTCTTCCCTTGCTGCTGGAGCGTGGGCGTGGCCAGAGGTCCTAACTTGTCCGAAGCTGGTGTGAAGACTGGAGGGTCGGCCGTTTTCCTCACGTCCTTCACCATCTGCTTGAGGTCGTCGGTGACGTCGTCCATCCCCGCGGCGCTCCATTCCGATACGAGGTTCAGATAGGTGGAGAGCCAGGGCAAAATCTTGTCTCTGTACTCCCTGACCTGGTCGTCGGTATGCGGCGGAGGCACACCGCCCGGGAGATACAGGTCTCTGCATGCCTCGTAGGAAAAGCCCGTCATCCAGGCCTGGTAGAGCACGTCGGAATCGCCGGACGACTTCCTGTCGGACGAATGGGAGGGCTTACCCTCTGAAGAGCCGGGTGTGGCCGGCTTGTCTGGCTTCCCGATTCCTCCCAACGAGGAGCCTTTTCTGGACGCCACTGTCGTCGAATTCGATTGAGGCGATAAAAAGCCAGCGCAAGCCCGCGGCCGTGAGGTCTAAGGATTTCGCGTCCTTGCCGGGACATCTCATCTGGCGGACGCACTGGCGAGGTCGGTCGTGTCGTGGGCGCCTTCGCCGCCCGATAAGAACGCGGAGGCTCAGGAACGAGAGCGACACTCTGGGCTCGAGTTAGGGGAGCCCCGGCGCCCCAGCCCAGCTAGCACGCCATGAAATCGTCGTTGGCGGTCATATTCCGGGCGGGGGCGTTTGGCCCGTATAGTCCCCGATTACGAAGGCCGTGTAGGGTGCGTTGAGCTGGTTTGGACCGTTACCCACGACGTTGAGCTGCCCATACTGGTATATGGTCTGTTGTTGCCCGTTGATCACGAGCACGCGGTTATTGAATTGGTCGGCTATCGCCATGTCACCATTGCGGAGCATCACCGCACCCGTGGGAGTCGGGTTCGGATTGCTGCCGGACTGGGTGTTGGTGAAGTACTGGAAGACAACGTGCTTGAATGGGGTCACTATGAGTATGCGCGCGTGCCCTGCATCGACGAGAAGCGTATCGCCGTTCGGAAGTCTGCTCGCGAAGGCGAGCGTCTGAATCCCCGCGCTGTATGACCACACTATATGGCCGGAGGGCGTGATCTCGATGGCCCGGTTGTTGTTCTCATCCGCGATGAGGATGTGGCCGTTCGGCAGGAGCTCGGCGCTGTTGGGGCTGTTGAGCGCGCCCGGACCGGAGGTGGGACCGTAAGACCACACCACCTGCTTGGTCTGGTTGACCTCTATCACTCTGTTGTTGCCCTGGTCGACTATCAGGTAGTCGCTGTTGGGGAGCTGTATCGCGAACGCTGGCACGTTGAGCTGGTTGGGACCTGAGCCCGTAACTCCCGCTTGCCCGTACTGCCAGACGATGTTGCCGGCCTTGTTGACCACGATCACTCTGTTGTCGGCGCAGCCGTTCGGCATGGCCGAGCTTGCGCCGGGCGGAATCCCTGTCCCCGCCATGACTGTAAGGCCGTTCGCGAGCCGCTCCGCGTCGTTGGGTCCGATTATCGCCCCGGGCCCGGGGTTGCAGAGAGCAGGATTATTCGAGCCAAAGCTCCACACGATCGCGCTCGTGTGCGGATTCACTTCGATGACCCGGTTGTTGAACTGGTCCGTAATCAGCAGGTTGCCGCTCTGATTGAAACGGTTCAGGTTGCTGCTGCCCTGCCCGTCGGCTGCGCTCGCGAAGATGGCCACCGTCGGGACGGTTAGAGCCACAGCGACGAGCGCCACGAAAAGCAACTTCACGGAACTTGGTCCTTCTATGCGCGTCATGCCGCAGGTCCTATGGACGTAGTAGCATTTAAAAGTTACTACTACGATAGTAGCTGACCGTGCCCCGCCGCCGTCATTTTATCCTGACCCGGCCGCCCCTCTTTGCGATGGGGAACTTCACCCTAAGCAACCCATTTTTGAATGTCGCGTTGCCCTTATCGGGCTCCACCCTCCTCGGCAGTCTGACGCGCAGCGAGTACTGCCCGAATTGGACCTGCCTCTGGACGCTTCCACCCACCCTGAGCGTGACAGCCCTCCTAGTCTTGGCCTCGACGCCCACGGCTTCCTCTGTTGAAACCAGAGTGATGTCTTTCCTGTCGACGTACGGGAGGTCGAAGGTCACGGTTACCGCCTCTTCTGTCGACTCGATCCGGCAGAGGGGCTTGAGGCTCCTGGATTTGAGGTCGAATAGCAGCCTCTCCTGGTCGAGGAGGGCTTCCTCAACGAATGAGCGGGCCCTGGGCCTGATAATGTCCACTTTCCCGGATCTGTCGTCGCTCCTCGGCATGCTCTCTCGGCTCGCAAGCTCCCCTAGTGGTAGACTCCCGTCGGCGTCTGGGCGACCTCCTGTTGGATCGTCTGCTGCGTCTGGTTCATCAGCTCCCTAAGCCTCAGCCTAGTCTCCTCCGCTCCATCAAGGAGCTGCTTCACGTCGATCGGGATTTGGAGGAGCTTGCTCAGGACTTGCAGCGCCGCTGCGGCCGCGCCCGGGTCCGGGAATCCGGCGTAGCACTCCGCCAAGAGCGTGAGATTGGGGACGCCCAGCCTCGCGCAGCGCTTGAGCAGGGTCGCGTAGGTGCTGGCTATGA
>Ga0307374_10009271_pt1 | contig 14526 bp, 12 predicted proteins | sample OX3MG_FD_202532 | JGI IMG/M metagenome (GOLD analysis project Ga0307374, IMG submission 202532) | Soil microbial communities from Risofladan, Vaasa, Finland - OX-3 | ecosystem: Environmental > Terrestrial > Soil > Coastal area > Acid sulfate soil | place: Finland: Risofladan, Vaasa | collected... | reverse complement strand
GGATCGAGCGGACGGTGGCGCAGCATCCGGTGCACCCGGTCGACGGTCATGCGCACCGAGGTGACCATGTCGAGGCCGAGCTCGGTGGCGATGAGGGCATGCTCGGCGTCGGTGAGCCGGCCGACGACATGCGGCACGTGAAAGACGTCACGGGCCACCCGGGCGGCGACGATGTTGAGGCTGTCGCTCGAGCTCAGCGCGACGAGCGCGTCGGCGCTGGCGATCCCTGCCTCTTCGAGCACTGGCCGAGCGATGCCGCTGCCCTGCACGAACCGCCCACCGAAACCGGCCGGCAGGTGCTGGCGCGTCTGGCCATCGACGTCGACGACACAGACGCTGTCGCCTTCGGCGTCGAGCCGCACTGCGAGTGCCGTGCCGGCGCGCCCGCAGCCCACGATCACGATGTGCATCACTTCTCCTTTCCTGCCGCTCCGAGAGCGGCGGTCGCCCGGTGCCGTCGATCGGCGTGCCGGTGCCAGGCTTTGCGGGCCTCGTCGGCCCCGAGCAGCAGGGCGGCGAAGCCGACCAGGATCAGCCAGTCCGACAGCCGGAGCGCGGCGGTGTGGAAGACCGCTTGCAGTGCGGGGAGGTAGCTGACCGCGGCCATGAACGAAAGGCTGACCACGCCGGCCGCGATGAGCGGCGGGTTGGAGAACAGACCTACTCGCAGCAGGCTTTCGCTATCGGTGCGCACGGCGAAGCTGTTGAAGAACTGGCTCACGACGATGCCGGCCTGGGTCATGGTGAGGGCCTCCCGGTAGGTGGGGTTGGTGGCGGTGAACGCGCCGAATCCCAGGTGGGCGGAATGGATGCGCCAGAAGAAGGCGAACACGACGCCGGTGGACTGGATGGCGCCGAGGAACAGGAACCGGCGTACCACTCCCCAGGAGAACAGGTGCTCGGCCGGCGGCCGGGGAGGACGGGCCATCGTGTCGGCCTCGGGGCGCTCGGCGCCGAGCGCCAAGGCGGGCAGCACGTCCGATCCGAGGTCGATGGCGAGGACCTGCAGGGCCGACAACGGCACGAGCGGGAAGCCGACGAAGGTAGCGGCGAGGATCGGGGCGAGCTCGGCCAGGTTGTGGCTGAACAGGTAGACGAGAAAGCGCCGGATGTTCTGGTACACGCCTCGCCCGAGCTCGACGGCGGCCGCGATGGAGGCGAAGGAGTCGTCGAGCAGCACCATCACCGCCGCAGCGCGGGCCACGTCGGTGCCGCCCTCGCCCATCGCCACCCCGACGCTGGCCCGTTTGAGGGCCGGGGCGTCGTTCGCCCCGTCGCCGGTGACCGCCACGATCTCACCGAGGCCCTCCAGGGTGGCGACGATGCGCAGCTTGTGCTCGGGCCGGACCCGGGCGAAAAGCACCTGGCTGTCGCCTTGCAACGTGGCCGCCCGCAACATCTCAGCGAGGGCATCGTCGCTGGTGGCGTCGAGCTCGGCGCCGGTCACCACCCGCGCCGGGCCGTCGCCGATGATGCCGACCCGCCGGGCGATGGCCTCGGCGGTGAGCCCGTAGTCGCCGGTGACCATATAGATGGTGATCCCGGCACGCCGGCAGGCGTCCACCGCGGCGGTGACCTCAGGGCGCGGCGGGTCGGCGATCCCCACCAAGCCCAAGAGGCACAGGCCGTGCTCGGCCTCCTCCTGGCCCACCCGGTCAGACGCCACCGCCTTGGTGGCGACGGCAAGCACGCGCAGGCCCTGGGCGGCCAGGGCGTCGTTGGCGCCTTCCACCTGGCGGCGCAGCTCACCGTCGAGCGCCACCACCTGCCTCTCCCACAAGGCGGTCGTGCAGCGCTCGAGGACTGCCTGGGGTGACCCCTTCACGTACGCCTCGACACCGCCGCCTGCCCGGTGCAAGGTGGTCATGAGCTTGCGGTCGGGGTCGAAGGGGAAAGTGCCCACCCTCGGCGTGCGGGCCGCTTCGGCGCCGAGGTCGATCCCCGCCTTGGCCGCCCCAACCAGGATCGCTCCTTCGGTCGTGTCGCCGAGCACCCGCCAGCCCTGCCCGCCCGAGGGGGCAAGGAGACGGGCGTCGGCACACAGCCCCCCCGTACGCAGCACGTTGGCCACCGCCGGTGCCAAGTCCGCCACCTCCCCCTCAGGGCCGTAGCCGACCCCGCTCACGGCGTGGAGCCCTCCCGAGGCGTACACCTGCTGCAGGGTCATCTCGGCCTTGGTGAGCGTCCCGGTCTTGTCGGTGCAGATCACCGTGGTGGACCCGAGAGCTTCCACCGCTGCGAGGCGTCTGATGAGGGCGTGACGCCGGGCCATGCGCCGCACCCCGATGGCGAGCGAGACCGAAAGCGTCGCCGGCAGGCCCTCGGGCACGAGCGCGACCATCACCCCGAGGGCGAACACGAATGACAACGCCGCGGCGTTGCCCGAGAGCACCCGCAAGGCGAACAGCAGCGCCCCAGCAGCGATGGCGACGGCCGCCACCCGGCGGGCCATGTCGGTCACCTGGCGCTGAAGCGGGCTCTGCTCGGCGGGCAGGTCCGCGGTGAGCTGATAGATGCGGCCGAACTCGGTTGAAAGCCCGGTGGCGAACACCACCGCCTTGCCGGTGCCGGTGGTGACCGAGGTCCCCATGAACACCACGTTGCGGGCATCGACGGCTGAACTGCTGGGGTCGGCGGGCTCGTCGGTTCGCCCCACCGGCTGGCTCTCGCCGGTGAGAGCAGCCATCTCGATCGACAGGGCGTGCGCCTCGATCACCCGGCAGTCCGCCGACACCGCGTCGCCGGTGTCCAGCACGACCACATCACCCGGGACGAGATCCTCGGCGGGGGTCTCGGTCAGCTGGCCGACTCGCAGCACCCTGGCCGTATGGGGCACCATGGCCTGCAGCGCCTCGGCGGTACGTTCAGCCGAATGCTCCTGGGCGAACCCGATCAGCGCGTTGAGCACCACGACGCCGAGGATCCCGAACCCGAGCTCGAGGTTGGCGGCGTCGCGCGGCGAGGACAGGAAGTAGGTCAAGAAGGTGAGCCCCGCCGCCACCACCAGCACGACGGCGAACATATTGGTGAGCTGGGCGGCGAGCTCCAGCGCGACGGGCCGGCGACGCTGATGCGGCAGCGCGTTCGGCCCGACCGATTCCCGTCGGCGTGCGGCCTCGGCCTCGTCTAGGCCCTGCCGGGAGCTGCCGAGCGAGGACAACGCCGAAGCGACCTCCAGGGACCAGATCGGCGCGCCCGCGCTCGGCTCCGGAGACACCCCGCCCCTCCTTGCCGTCCTGCCCGGCCGGCCGTCCGAGCGCACCCGGGAGCGGGGCCCAGCGGAGCGGGCCGGACGGCTCACGACACGATCGGTTCTCGTTCGGCGACGCCCACACCACAGCTTCTTGCAGGCAAGCCACCCCTGGCCAGGGGCGAAGGTCACCCTCGACCTCCGCCCGAGGAGCGTCCCCAGCGACGTCGAGCCCTTCTCGCCGTCCTCGGTTCTCGAGGGGACCCGTCGCTCTGGCCCGGTTAGAGACGCTGGGCCATCCTGGTTGCGCTGCGAGGCCCACCCTTGGCTCGCGCAGCGCGCCGCGCGTGTCGATGCGACGGAACCCGCTTCCGGTGACGATGGGGATATTGCTGCTTTGACGCCGCCTCGACGCCCCCGACCGCTGCTAGTTGCTTGACTTGGCTATTTGCTTGACTTGGCTATCCGGACGATGCCAGCGCGATGGCCCACACCGCTACCGGGGGAGGCGGAGGGATCGTCGCTACCGCCGAGGCCAGCTCCTCGGCCCGGGTGGTCGGGGTAACCGGAATGTTCATGGTTGTTCGTCGACACGCCGGGCTCGTCCTGTACCGCCTGGCCGGTCGTCGCCGGCCGCGCCCGTGGTCGTCGCTCATAAGCAACGTGGCCGGGAAGGACGTCACTGTGCTTGGCCTGCTCGGCCAGCGTGTGTCACCAGCCCGGAGGAGTTCCCCGGCCTCGCGCTTCGCCCAGTTCCGTGAGGACGATCGGCCCTGGACGACCCAGGGGGCCGTCCGGCAGTCTGGGGCGATGGGCCCGCTGCCGATCGACGGTGAGCGATCTTGGGTGTCGTCGGTGGTGGGCCGTGTGGTGAAGATTCATCCGTCCCGAGCGCGGGACGGGGGTCAAGCGGGCGGGACGGAGGCAGAACCACTTGCCTCCCCGACGGTGCCAGCGCCTGGCGCCGGCACGTCGGCTGACGTCCCCGTTGCGCCTAGGCGGCCGGGGGTGGCCGAACTGTTCGTCACGTTCCTGGTCATCGGGGTCTCCGCGTACGGCATGTCGATAATGCAGGCGATCCGATCCGTGCCGGTACGCCGCGGCTGGTTGAGCCGCGAGGAGATCGACGAAGGCTTCGGTCTCGTCCAGCTGTACCCCGGGGCGATCATGGTGGACCTCGTCACCTACATCGGCTACCGGATGCGGCGCATCAGGGGCGCCCTCGCCGCGGTGGCCGGATTCGTCGCCCCGTCCCTCGTGTTGCTGTTGGTGCTCTCGTGGGCTTACTTCAGATACGGCACCCACCCCGAGGTCCGCCGGCTCGTCGTGGGCCTCGACGCCCTGGTCGTCGGGGTGCTCGTCCACGTGGCGGCGGACTTCGGGACCCAGCACGCCAAGGGGAGGCTCCATGCGCTTGTGGCGCTCGGCGCCTTCGCGCTCGGCGTCGCCGGGCAGAACGTGCTGTGGGCGGTGCTCGGCGGTTTCCTTGTCGGAGCGCTGGCAAAGCGCGAACCGGACCAGAGCCCAGCTGGGCAGCCCGCCGATCCCGCCTCCCGGCGACTCGTCGCACGGCGCCTGGGGTGGGCCGTGCTCCCCGGCGCCGTCGTTGCGGCCGGTGCGACGATCGCCGCGCTCGCCGCGGGAAGCCTGGCCGCGGTCAGCGCCGACATGGCCAAGATCGGCGCGGTGGCCTTCGGCAACGGCACGGCCATCATGCCGGTCCTCCAACAAGACTCCGTGGCCCATCACTGGCTCACCCTGTCCCAGTTCGGCGCCGGCGTCGGCTTCGGGCAGGTCACCCCGGGACCGTTTCTTTCCACCGCAACCTTCGTCGGTTACGGCGCGGCCGGCTGGTGGGGAGCGTTGGCGGGTGGCCTGGCGATCTACGCGCCGAGTGTGGCGATGACCATGGTGGTCGCCGAGGTCTACCCGTGGTTGCGCCGGGCTCGCTTCGTGCGCGGCGCGATCGGGGGGGTGATGGCGGCTTTCACCGGCCTGCTGGCCTCGATGGTCGTCGTCCTCGCCCGCCCGGTGCTCCCCGTGCCGGCCGCTATCGGCCTGGCAGCCGGAGCCTTCGTGGCGGTCCGGGTGCTCAAGTGGAGTACCCTCGTCGTCTTCGCGGTGGGACTCGGCATTTGGGGCATCTACCTGGCTGCCGGCGGCACCGCGTGAGCGCGACGAGGTCCATGACGAGAACGGCCGGGCCCGGAATCGGGAGAGAAGAGCCCGGCGGTGACCGATGCGAAGTTCACCAACACCGGACGCGTGCCCGACGACGCGGTGACCGCAAGTGGGCTCGACGTTGCCGGGTTCGACGCCTATGTCGTGGGGCCTCGCCTCACGATCGCCGACTGCCTCTCCTCGCTGGCCGCCCTCGGGGTGGACCGGACCCGGATTTCGTCGACTCCTACGGCACCTGAGCCCGATGGGGCGTTGAGCGCCAGCACAAATGCCACCGGTGGTAGGCAGTCGGTGGGCGACAGGCGATCGGGAAGGCGCACCCTGGTGAACGGGCCAGGCTGCTGGCAGCATCAGGTCACGGAGGTGAGGCATGGTCGGTCGGATTCTGGTAGGGGTCGACGGCTCGGAAGGGTCGCGCCGGGCGCTGCGCTGGGCCATCGGAGAAGCCGCGGCGCACGAGGCGGCCCTCCAGGCCCTGATCGTGTGGCAGAGCCCGTATGACTTCGGGGAGGCGCTCTACTTCCCTGTGGACGAGGGAAAGCTCGCCGAGGGCGCGAAGCAGCGCCTGGCGGAGAGTATTGCCGAGGTCGCCGGAGAGGCTCCCGGTGTGCAGATCGATTGCCTCGTCGTCGAGGGGGACCCTGCCGAGACGTTGTGCGAGCGCTCAGCCGAGGCCGATCTCCTTGTTGTCGGTTCCCGCGGCCACGGCGGGTTCGCCGGGTTGATGCTCGGCTCGGTCAGCACCAAGTGCGCTCATCACAGCCGCTGCCCGGTGGTCATTGTCCCCAAGGCCCAAACGAGGGACTGATGACGAAACGGGCTCACGCCCCCGGCGACGCCGGGGACGCCCCGCGGCCGGCCGCAGTGCCCGGTCCGGTCGGGGACCGATCCGTGCGTGCCGGCGCTGGAGGGGGCCTGAGCGGCGCCGAGGCGGCGCAGCGCCTGGCGCGCTACGGGCCGAACGCGATCGCCGAGCAGCAACGCCATGTCGTGCGAACCCTGCTCGCAAAGCTGATGGGTCCGGTGCCTTTCCTGCTCGAGGCGGCGGTGGTGCTCGAGCTGGCGGCCGGCAAGGTGACCGAGGCGATCATCGTGGCCGCTCTGGTGGTGTTCAACGGTCTGCTCAGCTTCGTCCAGGAGGGCCGGGCCCGAGACGCCCTGGCGCTTTTGCGCAGCCGTCTGGCCGTGCGGTCGCGGGTTCTTCGAGACGGGCGCTGGCAGCTCGTCGACGCTGAGGGCCTCGTTCCCGGTGACCTGGTGCACGTGCGGGTGGGCGACATCGTCCCCGCCGACGCGGTGGTCTCAGACGGGGTGGCCTCGGTCGACCAGTCGGTGCTTACCGGGGAGTCGGGTGAGGTGGGGGTGGGTTCGGGCGGAACGCTGTATGCGGGGTCGATCGTGCGGCGGGGCGAGGCGACGGGGGAGGTGACCGCCACCGGCGCCGGTACGTACTTCGGGCGTACCGCCGAGCTGGTGAGAGGGGCCAAGACCGCGAGCCACCTGGAGGAGACGATCTTCAAGGTCGTCTGGGCGCTGCTGGCGATGGACGGCGCTCTGGTCGTGGCGATCCTCGCCTATGGGATCGTGGCGCGTCTGGCCGCGAGCGAGCTGCTGCCCTTCGTGCTCATCCTGGTGGTGGCCACCGTACCGGTCGCCTTGCCCGCCACCTTCACCCTCGCCACCTCCCTCGGGGCGCTCGAGCTGGCCGGACATGGTGTGCTCGTCACGCACCTGTCGGCCATCGAGGAGGCCGCCGCGATGGACCTGCTGTGCACCGACAAGACCGGGACCATCACCGAGAACCGTCTCAGCGTCGTCGCCGTCCGCCCCTACGGGAAGCGGAGCGAGGCGGAGGTGCTCGCTTATGCCGCGGCGGCCTCCGACGAGGCGACCCAGGACCCGATCGACCTGGCGGTGCTGGCCGACGCGGCGGCCCGCGGGGCCACCGGTTTGGGGAGGCGGCTCAGGTTCGTGCCCTTCGATCCTGCCACCAAGCGCTCGGAAGCCGAGGTCGAATCCGACGGGACCCCGATGCGGGTGGTGAAGGGCGCGCCGGCGGTGCTGGCCAGCCTTGCCCAGGGCCCGCCGGGAGTCGCGGCGGACGTCGAGGCCCTCGCGGCGGGCGGGGCCCGGGTGCTGGCGGTGGCCGCGGGCAGCCCGGAAGCACTGGAGCTGGCCGGGCTCGTGGCGCTGGGTGACCCGCTGCGTTCTGACTCCGCCGGGCTCGTCGAGCGCCTGAAGGGCCTTGGCATCCGTGTGATGATGGTGACCGGCGACGGCGCCGCGACGGCGCTCGCGGTCGCTCGCCAGGTGGGCATCGGCGAACGGATCGGGTCGGCCGAGGCTCTACAGACCAAGCAGAGCGCGGACGTCGACTTCGACGTGGTGGCCGGCGTGCTCCCCGAGGGCAAGCTGCGACTCGTGGAACGTGCCCAACGATCGGGTCGCGTGGTGGGGATGACCGGCGACGGGGTGAACGACGCGCCGGCGCTCAAGCGGGCCGAGGTCGGTATCGCTGTGTCGAACGCCACCGACGTGGCCAAGGACGCGGCGAGCCTCGTGCTCAGCGACGAGGGACTCGGCAACATCATCAGCGCGGTGGAGACCGGCCGGCGCGTCTACCAGCGCATGCTCACCTACACCTTGAACAAGATCGCCAAGACCTTCCAGGTATCGCTATTCCTCGGGGTCGGGCTTCTCGTCACCGGGACCTTTGTGACCACCCCGCGGCTCGTGCTTCTGCTTCTGTTCGCCAACGACTTCGTCACAATGTCGCTCGCCACCGACCGGGTCGGCTTCTCGCCCCGTCCCGACCGCTGGGACGTCCCGGCCCTGTCGCTGGCGGCTCTAGGTATCGCCGCGCCCTGGCTCGTCTTCTCCTTCGCCACCTACTACCTGAGCCGCGACGTGCTCGGGCTCGGACTGGCGCAAACCCAGACCCTGGTGTTCGTCATGCTAGTTGCGACGGGTCAGGCCACCGTCTACCTGGTGAGAGAGCGGCGTCACCTATGGGCGTCGCGGCCCAGCACCTGGATGCTGGTGGCGACCGGACTCGACGTTGTAACGGTGGCGACGTTCGCCCAGCGGGGGATCCTGATGGTGCCCGTCGGGCTCGCGGAGATCGCCGGGCTCCTCGGCGCGGTGCTCGGCGCGACCATGGTGCTCGACGTGGCGAAAACTCCGCTCCTTCGCCGCATCCGCTCGGAGACCTCGCCGTCGGGCCGCACCGGCAATGCCGGGAAGATACGTCCGTCGCCGGGCCGGAGCCCGGGGAATGGCGCTTCAGGCTGAACGCCAGGCAACCGGTCGGCCAGTACCTGACCAGGACCGGGCGAGAACCGGTGGCGGAGGCCACCGTGGGCCCGGCGGACGACGGAGGCCCAGGTGAGGCCCAACAGTCCCATGAGGTCCCGCACTGGCTCGCCGCCGGCCTCAACAGCGACCGCGAGTGCCCCGGGCACGTCCAGGTCCTCTGTCAGGGCAGCCAGGGACCTCGGCGCCCGCGCTTCCCGTGCGCGTCGACGAGGCGCCCGCGTCGAAGAGGGCTTCGAGCTAGCCGGCCTGGTCGAGGTCGGTCTCCTCGAACTCCCAGCGGTCACGCCAGCACTGGTTCACCACCAGCAGCCGCAGCGCAGCCGGGCCGGAGCGCTCGAGCAGGTCGTGCACGAACACGGGGTTCCCCGCTGACTTGGACACCGCTTGGCGCCACTGACCATCACCGTGCCGACGTGCAGCCAGGACCGGGCGAACGGCGCGACACCGGTGTAGGCCTCGGCCTATGCCGCCTCGTATACGTGGTGGGGGAAGGCCGTGTCCGCCCCGACCCGCCGACGTGCAGGTCGAAGGTCGGGCCGAAGGTGGCAAGGGCCATGGCGCAGCACTCGGCGTTCCAGCCCCGGCGCCCCTGGCCCCACGGACTCGGCCAGGCCGGCTCGCGGCCGGTCTAGCGCTGCCAGAGGGTCGCGTCGAGCGGGTCGTCCTTCTTCGGATCATCGGGGTAGCCGCCGGTCCGATCCGCTGACCAGGGTCGAACGTCCCTACCCGCAGAAGACGATCGCCAGTACGGTGGGCGTCGGATCAGACCACGAAGCGGCGGTTCGCCAGCCCTAGCGTTGCTCGGATTCTTTCCCGACCTCGGATGGCGCGTTCTGATATTCGACGAGATATGAGGGCAGGGTCTTCGCGGCGAAGCGCTAGCGCCCGGTCCGCTGAACACCGAAGGGAACGGAGCGCGTCGCGGTTCGCCGGGCCGAGCCATATTCGGGCCAAAAGCCTCCTGTCGGTTAGGAGGCGCTGGTCTTAGGTTGTGACCCAGATGTGGTGAATGTAGGGAGGTCGTCATGGCCGACTCGGAACCGATTCGCAACGTTCCGCAGGAATTCGAGCACTTTGTCGCTGCTCCGCCTCATCGTCTGTTCGCGGTATTCGACGACCCCGAGGCCGGCGACGAGGCGATCGCACATCTGCACGCCGAGGGCGGATTCACAAACGAGGACGACACATGGGTGTTCTTCGGGGAGGAGGGTTCCCGCCGGTTGGATGTTTCTGGATCGGCGCATGGAATTCACGCTGAGATCATCCGTCTCCTTCAGCGGCTGATGAGCAGCGACGTCAACTATTTGCGGAGCCTGGATCAGGCGGTGCGCGATGGTCACCTGGTCGTGGCCGTGGTGGTAGGGCACGACAGCCTCGAACACGTGGCCGAGGTTCTTCGCGGCCATGGCGGCCATTCCCTGGCGCGGGTAGCTCATTGGGATTACGTCCCTGTGCGGACCTGAACGGTCTCTCAAATGGGGCGACGAAGTTTGTTGGCTCTGGTCGCCTGGACCGTCGAAGCATGTGAAAATCGAGAGAAACATCGCGCATCACCGTGATGTTCCTCAGTCGTGTGGGGTTTAGCTATTTCAGGGGCTGTACGTGATGAGTTAGAGGAGGTGTCGGCTGACGCCGTCTTGGTAGGCCTTTGGTCGTAGGTTCCAGCCAGTCCGCATCCTCAGGGGAGCGGGCAGGCGTTCGACACTGTGGCCACGAGCACGGTGCCCCCTTCAGCGGCAGCGCGAAACGCGTCGGCCAACCCGGCGAAGACCTCTTCGAGAGGGCCGCGCACCAGCGTGCTCATCGGGCTGGCTCGAAGCTGAGCCCCCGTGTCGAGAGCGCCGAGAGCGCGGCGGCGATGGCCGGGGCCAGATGGGCCACCCCCAGTGGGTACAGGGCGAACTGGCAGCTGACGTCCATGGCTATCTCCGTTCGATGATGAGAACTTGGAACGCCCCGAGGGGGGAAACCAGCCACCCGAGCGACTCGACCAGTGGTCCCAGACGGCTGAGCCCGGGGACGGGGCCGGGCACGAACAGAACGCCGTGAAGCGTTGCCGGCCCACAGGTTCGGGCGAGGGCTTGGAGCTGGCGGCGGCCGAGGAACTCGGCGCCGTCCCACGGCGGCCGGCGGAGACGGTGGCGATGCGCCAGGCCCCAGGGACTTTTCGGGTTGAGCGCTCCGATCACCACCCGCCCACCTGGGCGCGTCACCCGGCACATCTCGGCCACGACAGCGGCGGGGTCAGACACGAACTCGAGCAGGGTCACAGCCACCACCGCGTCCAGGCTCGCTGTACCCAGCGGCAGCGCACCAGCGTCTGCAAGCAGGAGGGGGGCAGTGGTGTGCATCCTGGCTTGTTCGAGCATCGCCGGGTCGCGGTCGAGCCCGATGCGATGAGCCCCGGTGTCGAACATCGACGCCAACAGACGGCCGGTGCCGCAGCCAGCGTCGAGCAGGCGCCAACCAGGCACCGGTCGGAGGGCCGCCAACACCGCGGCGGTCTCGACGGCGTGGGCGTAGCGACCCCATGGTTGGTCGAACCAGGCGTCGTAGCCCGCCGCCGACCAGATCGTCGTCCTGCCAGCGGTCATACCTCCATCCTCGCGTCCCGCCCAACTTGGCGTCGGATAGACGCCCTGGCGGGCCGGCGCTGGCACGGTCGATAGCGCGCCGTTTTGGAGCTCCTGCGGGGACTTTCGCCCCTACCGGCCCGGGTTCCGGTCCTCCTAGCGTCATGGGTAGAGTTGCAGAGGAGGTCTTGGGATGAGTTGTTGGTGTGGGCACGGGCCGTGGCATCACTCGGGACACGGACATGGTTACGGGTACGGCCCTGGTTACGGATACGGCCCTGGTTACGGATATGGACCGGAGTACGGGCCTGGCTTCGCCCGTGGTCCGCGCCGGCGACGGGCCCGGGCTGAGGACCTCGAGGAGTACCTGAACGATCTCGAAGAAGAAGTCGCAGCCGTCAAAGCCGATCTCGAGGAGCTGCGAGGTCGCCCCTCAGGGCAATAAGGGAAGCCGCCGCAGCTTCGTGGCTGCCCAGCACCTCGGCCTGCGGCTGTACGACACTGCCAGCGGAACGATCCGGCCCCTGGAGCTGCGCGACCCGGGGCGCGTGTCGATGTACGTCTGTGGCCCAGCGTCTACGACGTGCCACACCTCGGCCACGGGCGCTACGCCCTCATCTACGACGTGCTCCGCCGCTATCTCGAATTCCGCGGATATGCCGTTCGCTACGTCTCGAATATCACCGACATCGAGGACAAGCTGATCGAGCGGGCGCGCGCCGAGGTCCGCAGCGTCGAAGAGCTCGCCTCGACCTACGAGCGCCTCTGGTGGGAGGCGATGGACGCGCTCGAGGTCAAGCGCCCAAGCGAGGCGCCCCACGCCACCGAATACATCGCCGAGATGGTCTCCCTCGTCGCCGAACTCGTCGAGCGCGGCGTGGCCTACGAGACGACCGACGGCGTGTACTTGTCGGTCGACAAGGTCCCCGACTACGGGCTGCTCGCCCGCCAGGTCCCGGGCAGCCCTCCGCGACGGTGCCCGGGTGGAACCCGGCGAAGCAAAACGCGCCCCGCTCGACTTCGCCCTGTGGAAGAAGGCGAAGCCGGGCGAGCCGTCCTGGCCCTCCCCGTGGGGTCCGGGGCGCCCCGGCTGGCACACCGAGTGCGCGGTGATGTCGCTCAAACTGCTAGTGTCCTGGCAGGTTGATCCGTCAAGAAATTCTGGTTGAGCGGGAATTTTCGTGTTCGGGCCGCGTTGGTCCGGTGTTGTACGCCAACATCGGAGGAGAGCTATGGCCCGTAGAGGACGACCGACCGTTGAGATCATCCTGACGTCTGAGGAGCGGGCGACATTGCAGCGTTGGGTCCGCCGGCACAGTTCCGCCCAGGCGCTGGCGTTGCGTTCCAAGATCGTGTTGGGCTGCGCCGATGGTTCGACCCATGCGGAGATCGCGGCGGAGTTGGGTTGCAATCCGGTGACGGTCGGCAAGTGGCGGCGTCGTTTCGCCGTCGACCGCCTCGACGGTCTGGTGGACGCGCCCCGGCCTGGCGCGGCCCGTTCGATCGGCGACGATGTGGTCGAAGCGATCTTGGTGGAGACGCTCGAGTCCGCGCCGCCCGACGCCACGCATTGGTCCACGCGGGGCTTGGCCGCCAAGCATGGGATCAGTCACACCACTGTGGGGGAGATCTGGCGGGCGTTCGGGCTCAAGCCGTGGCGCCAGGACTCCTTCAAGGTGTCGCCCGATCCGGATCTGGTGGAGAAGATCCGAGATCTGGTGGGGCTGTACATGAACCCCCCGGTCAAAGCGGCCGTGTTCGCCATCGACGAGAAACCCCAGATCCAGGCGCTCAACCGGACCGCTCCCACCCTGCCGATGCTGCCCACCACACCGGCGCGGGCCACCCACGACTATGAGCGCAACGGCACCTGTGACCTCTTCGCCGCTTTGGAGATCGCCACCGGCAAGGTGATCACCGACATCCGCCCCCGCCACACCAGCGCCGACTTCGTCGCGTTCTTGAACAAGGTCAACCGGGCCGTGCCAGCCGAGCTGGACGTGCATGTCATCTTGGACAACCTGCAAACCCATAAAACCCCCCAGGTCCAGCGATGGCTGTTGCGCCACCGCCGTTTCCATCTTCACTTCACTCCCACCTACGGGTCGTGGATGAACCTCGTGGAAAGGTGGTTCTCCGCTCTGACAACCAAGAAGCTGCAGCGCTCGGCTCACCGCAACGTGAAAGAACTCGCCGCCGACATCCTGGCCTGGGCCGAAGTCTGGAACCAGGACCCCAAGCCGTTCATATGGACCAAGACCGCCGAAGACATCCTCGAACGCCTCGCCGGCTACTGCGCCGCCATCAACACTGGCGCCTGAAACCCAATATCACAGCGCTTCAACCTTCCGGGACACTAGTGGTCGTCGCTGGCGTGGCCCTGGCCGCGGTGACTCTTGGCGCAGGATGCGGTGCAGGTCACAACGTTGCGGCGAGTGCCGTCACGACGGTCCCATCGGGACCGATCACAACAGCCGAATGTACGGCGCCTGTTTGTACGCGCCTCGAGTTGGATTCCGTCACGGTGCGGTCCGGGCAGGTGCTCTCGGGCCGGATAACTGTGGTGAACAACACCGGTCGAGCAATCAAAGCCACAGGCTGTGGAGGGATCTTCCGGCTCTTGCTCACCAACGGCGACCCAAGAACGAGAAGGCTCGCATGGCCAGCGTGCGCTGAGCTTGTTACCATCCCGGTCGGAGCCTCCGTCACTGTTGTTGAGGCCCTCGCGCGTTACCCCCAATGCTCGGGCGGCACAGGGGATCTCCCTTGCACCTCGACCGGTCCGCCCGAGCTACCCCCGGGCGGCTACGCGGCTACGACATTCGAGCTGGGCAATGCTCTGCCTATACCAGCGCCCGTGGCGGTGACGGTGGACCCATAGCCGCGCGACCTTCCGCTCCGAACAATCCGTACAGCGGCTACCTGCATGGCCCCGAGTCCCCGTCCACTCGCTCGGAATCGGCGATCTGGCGTTCGCGGGCATGGGAGTCGGTCGAGCCTCCAGCCGATTGAGTGGTCATTTGTTTTCACTGCGATGGGATTCGGTCCGTGCCGGGAACGACGGGGGATGTGGTTAGCCATCCCTGGCAGGGCGCTATGGGGGTTGTTGCACGTAGGGCTGTGGTGTCGCCTGGGGGGATGATCGATAGTTGCGTCGCTGCGGGGCAGGCCTGCTGGTAGGGAGAGGGCGGATTTCCTGTCGGGTTATCGCCGTAACCAATGTCGAAGGAGGCGCTTTGGCCTGGCGCGAGACCGACTAGGTGGGGT
>Ga0307374_10009270_pt1 | contig 14527 bp, 13 predicted proteins | sample OX3MG_FD_202532 | JGI IMG/M metagenome (GOLD analysis project Ga0307374, IMG submission 202532) | Soil microbial communities from Risofladan, Vaasa, Finland - OX-3 | ecosystem: Environmental > Terrestrial > Soil > Coastal area > Acid sulfate soil | place: Finland: Risofladan, Vaasa | collected... | reverse complement strand
CGGCGAGAGCGAGGCCGGCGAGAGCGAGGCCGGCGAGAGCGAGGCCGGCGAGAGCGAGGCCGGCGACCGGCGCCCTGATGCCGGCGAAAGGGGGACCGGCGCATGAGCACGGCGGCCACCCTGGCGCGTTCGAGACAGATGCTCTGCAAGGCCGACACCGACGGGGTGATCGTCTGGTGCAACGAGTCCATGAGTCGGGCCCTCGGCGATGCGGCCGGCGGACCGCCCCGAACGAGCGCCGCCGATCTTCTCCATCCCGACGACGCCGATGGGGTGGCCGCCGCGCTGGCCCGCCTGCGGTCGGGGTCCGAGGTGACGGGTCTGCGGGTTCGGCTTCGCCATCATGACGGGGGATGGCGCTGGTTCGAGTGGACGGCTCGGGTCAACGCGTCACGGACGGTCGTCTACGGCGCGGGGCGCGACGTGACCGAGGAGAAGGAAACCGACGAGATCCTGCGCGACGACGAAGTCCGGTTGCGGGGGATCCTCGAGTACTCGCCTTCGTCGATCGTCCTGAAGGACCTCCAGGGCCGGTATCTGATCGTGAACCGTCAGTGGTCGCGGGTGACGGGCATGCCGGTGGACGACCTGGTGGGGGCCACGGCCTCCGACAGCTGGCCCGACGACGTCGCCCTGATCGCCGAGCGCGAGCGGGTATTGCTGGAGACCGGCGTCCCTCTGGTCTCCGACGACCGGATGCACACCCGCGCCGGGGTACGGGAATTCCGGGTCTCGCGCTTCCTGCTCTTCGACGACGACGGATCGCCTTACGCCATGGGCGCCCTGGCCACCGACATCACCGAGCGGACCGAGGCCGAAAAGGCACTGGCGGCCCGGGAGCGGTTGCTGGCCACCGTGCTCCAGGCCAGCCCCGACATCATCACCCTGCTCGGCCGCGACGGTGCCGTCCAGCATGTGAGCGCCGCCGACCACGGGGTGCTCGGCCGGAGGTTCGGCGATCTGGCTGTACCCGATCTGCTGGCCCGCGTCCACCCCGAAGACTCCGCACGTGTCGTCGACGACTTCGCCCGGATGGTGGCGGGGACCAAGCCGAGCGTCCAAACCCGCTTCCGGGTCCAGCACGCCGAGGGCCACTGGGTGACGCTCGACACCCGGGGCCAGGCCGTCTTCGACGATGACGGCGCCTTCGCCGGTGCCGTCATCGTGACTCGGGATATGACGGTCCGGATCACGGCCGAACAGAGGTTGCGCGACGCCCGGGAAGCGGCCGAGCGGGCCAGTCACGCGAAGAGCGAATTCCTGTCCCGGATGAGCCATGAGCTGCGGACGCCGCTCAACTCGATCCTCGGCTTCTCCCAACTGCTGCAGATGGACGAGCTCCCCGACGAGCAGTCCGGTTTCGTCGACCACATCCTGCGGGCCGGACGGCATCTGCTCGATCTGATCGACGAGGTCCTCGATATCGCCCGGATCGAGTCGGGCCATCTGGACCTGCTGATGACGCCGGTGGCCCTGGCTGAGATCGTGAACGACGCCGTCGAGCTGAGCCGGCCCATGGCCGACGACGCCGGCGTGGAAGTCCGGGTGACCATAGGGCCGGGCCGGGATCTCCTCGTCCACGCCGACCGGCAGCGGCTGTTGCAAGTGCTGCTCAACTTGCTCTCAAATGCCGTCAAGTACAACCGGCCGGGCGGCTGGGTGGAGGTCTCCTGCCAGGAGGGCGCCCCCGGCCATCTTCGTTTGCTGGTGGTCGACAACGGCCGGGGCATCGACGCCGAGGACGGCGACCGGGTCTTCACCCCCTTCGACCGGCTGGGAGCAGAGATGACGGGGGTGGAGGGCACCGGGGTGGGACTGGCTCTGTCCCAGCACCTGGTCCAGCGGATGGGGGGCCGAATCGGATTCGCATCGGCCGTCGGGGAGGGCAGCTCCTTCTTCGTGGAGTTGGCCACGGCCACAGAAGCACCAGACGTCAATTCCGGTTCCCCTGCGGCTGGCTGGTCCGACGCCATCGGCGGCGACACCGACGGCGGCCCCTTCCGGGTCCTGCTCATGGAGGACGACCTGGCCAACCTGGAGCTGGTCGAGCGGGTGTTGGCCCGGCGACCGGGCATTGAGTTGCTGGCCGCCATGCACGGCTCCCTCGGCGTCGAGCTCGCCCGCGAGCACATGCCCGATCTGATCCTGGTCGACCTCAACCTGCCCGACATGCCGGGGACAGCCGTTCTCGACCGATTGGGCGAGGATCCGGCGACGGCCGGGATCCCGGTGGCCGTGGTGGGGGGCGATGCGGCCGCCCACGAGGTCCGGCAATTGCTCGGCCGCGGCGTGGTGGGATTCCTCACCAAACCCTTCGACGTCCGGGCACTGCTCTCGCTCGTCGACGCCGTCCGCTCCCCCCGGCTGGCCTAACCGCCTGCCCGCACCGGCGGATTCCCTCCCGGAGGCGGCCTTTTGTAGCCTGGCGCGATGATCCTGATCCTGTTCGGCCGACGGGCCGCGGCCGTCGCCTCCGGCTCTCCTGCGACTCCTGTGATGAACGCCGGGACCAGCCGGTGATCGCCATCGAGAGGCGCGACGAGATCGCCATCGTCCGGCTCGACCAGGGCAAGGTCCACGCGCTCGACGACGTGCTGCTCGGGGAATTGATCGATGCCCTCGACAGCGTCGAGCGTACCGACGCCCGCGCCGTGGTGTTCACGGCCACCGGCCGGGTTTTTTCCGCCGGCCTCGACCTGCAACAGGTGATCGAAGGAGGTGCGCCCTATCTCGAGCAGCTGCTCCCTCTGCTGAGCGCCGCCTTCGTTCGCCTCTTCGCCTTCCCCTTGCCGGTGGTCGCCGCCGTCAACGGCCCGGCGGTGGCCGGTGGTTGCATCTTGGCCTGCGCCTGTGACCGTCGGATCATGGTCGAGGGTGGCCGGATCGGCGCTTCCGAACTCCTCGTCGGGGTGCCCTTCCCCGTTTCGGCGCTCGAGATCCTGCGTTGGGCCTGCGGCGACCAGACCGAGGAGGTCGTCCTGAGCGGTCGGCTCTACGAGTCGGCCGATGCCGTGGCCGCCGGACTGGCGCACGAGATCGTGGCCGCCGACGGCCTGCTCGAGAGGGCACTGGCGGTGGCGGCCGAGCTCGGCGCCGTGGCTCCCGGGGCGTTCCGGCTGGCCAAGGCCCAGCTCCGCCGACCAGCGACCGAGCGGATGGCCGTAGACGCGCCGGTCGTGGATCCCGAGGTCCGGGCCATCTGGTCGTCGGCCGAGACCACCGCGTCGATCCGGGCCCAGGTGGAGCGGATGTCGGCCGGCCGGCGCGCCTGAGCCGGCCTGCGGCGACGGGGGACGACGACTGTGGCGACCGGGCGGCCGACCACTGGGCGGCCGGTGACTGGGCGGCCGGCGACTGATCGGCTCGGGATCGGGTTGCTGGGCTGCGGGATGATTGGCCAGGTCCACGCCGACGGACTGCGGAAACTGGCCGAAGACGGCGAGATCGTGGCCGTGGCCGCCGCCGACCCGTCGGCCGACGCCCGCGACGCTGTCCAGCGGAACTGCCCCTTCGGCCGGATGAGCACCGACCCCTACGACGTGATCTCCGATCCGGCCGTCGAGGCGGTCATGATCACGGCGCCCACGTCCACCCACCTCGACCTGGTCCAGGCCACCCTGGCGGCGGGCAAGCCCCTGTTCTGCGAGAAGCCGCTGGCGCCGACATTCGCCGACGTTCGGGCCATCTGCGACGCGGTCACCGGATCGGGGCTGACCGCCCAGGTGGGCTTCCACTCGCGGTTCCATCCCATCATCAACCGGCTGCGGAAGACGGTCGAGAGCAACGAACTGGGCCGGCCCATGGGCTACACCCTGCGCGACGACCAGTACTGGCCCACCGGTGACGTCGTCCCCGGCCACAGCTCCTGGCGATCGGACCGGGCCCAGGCTGGTGGGGGTGCACTGCTCGAACATTCGGTCCACAGCGCCGACATCGTCTCCTGGCTTTTCGGACCGGCCGTCCGCGTCTACGCCTCCAGCCGCTCGGTCTTCGGATACGACGTGGAAGATGTGGCGGCGCTGACGGTCGAGCACGAGTCGGGCGTCGTCGGCACCATTCTCACCATCTTCAACGGCGTCCGCGGCCGCGAGGAGCGCCGGTTCGAGATCTTCTTCGAACGCGGCGCCGTCGAGGCCACCACCGACTTCATCGTTGGAGCGCAGGAGGACGGCTACCTCGTTCAACAGCCCGACACCCCGGCCGAGCGACTCGACCTGGCCGCCATGCGGCAGGAGCATTTCGCCGCCCTCGGGATCAACCGGAGCGACTTCGTCTTCTTCACCTATCCGGCCGATCGCCATTGGGTGCACGCCGTGCGGAAGGCTGAGCCGGCGGTTCCCGGTTTCGACGACGCCCTGCGGGCCCATCGGCTGGTCGAGGCCGCTTACCGCTCGGCCGCCGGTCAGGCCGCCGTCGCCATCGGCGTCGACTTTCGCTGAGACCACGGTGCCAACCCCGGTGTCTCCCGCGCACGGCCTCGTCGGGTTCCGGTGAGCGACGCCACCTATGACGTGGTCGTCGTCGGCGGTGGTCTGGTCGGCACGGCGCTCGCTTACGAGCTCGCCGGCCTCGGGGCCGAGGTGGTCCTCGTCGACCGTCACCACACCGGTCGGGCCACCGATGCCGGGGCCGGCATCCTCTCGCCCGAGACCACCTGGAATCCCGACGGCGGCTGCTTCTCGTTCGGCCTGGCCGCTGCCGCCCACTACCGGACCCTGATCTCCCGGCTGGCCGACGACGGCGCTCCCGACACCGGCTATGCCGAGTGCGGGCTCCTGCTGGTGGCCAGCGAGCCCGGGGAGGACGACTGGTTCGCCAGCCAGGCCCAGCTGGCCCTCACCCGGTCACCGGACGTCGTCTCCGAGGTCTCACCGGAGCAGGCGCGAGCGCTCTTTCCACCGCTCGGTCAGATGCGCCGGGCTTTGCACAATCCGGTGGCGGCCCGGATCGACGGCCGGCTGATCACCGCCGCGCTGACCGAGGCGGCGCTACGACGAGGAGTGCGCCGGCTCGAGGCCACCGTCACCGCCTTCCGGTGCCGAGGGGACCGAGTGATCGGGATCGACTCCGACGCCGGCGCTCTCTCCTGCGGCGCCGTGGCCGTGGCCGGAGGAGCCTGGTCACCGGCTTTCGGCGACCAGCTGGCGGTGGCCATTGCGGTAGAGCCGGTCAAGGGCCAGATCGTCCACATGCAGCTGCCCGATCCGGCCGACGCCGGTACCGGCGCCGGTGGTTCCGGGGATAGTGGCCGATGGCCGATCGTCGCCCCGGTCTTCCACCACTATCTGGTGGCTTGGCCCGGTGGCCGGGTCGCCTGCGGCGGGACCTACGAACCAGACGCCCACTTCGACCATCGTCCGACGGTGGCCGGCCTGGCCGAGTTGCTCCAGGGATGTCTCACCCTGGCCCCCGGGCTCGGCCCGGCCACGGTGCTCGACGTCCGGGTCGGACTGCGTCCGGTATCGGCCGACGGCCTTCCCGTGCTCGGCCCCGTCCCCGGTTGGCAGAACGTCCACCTCGTGACCGGCCACGGCACCGAAGGCCTCCTGCTCGGTCCCTACAGCGCCGCCCTGGTGGCGGGGTGTCTTCTCGGGCAACCGGTTCCCACCGAACTCCGGCCGTTCCTCGTGGACCGCTTCGGGCCCTGACCCCGACGGCCGCGCCCCCCACGAGCCGGGGCCTTCGCTAGCCTCGGGCCTTCACGAGCGCAGGCTGGAATGCGCGGAGCAACAGAAGGGGGACCGCTATGGGCGTGCGCTGCGTGGTGACGGGACAGAAGAAGGACGGGACGTCGGTCATCGTGGCCGATACCCAGATCGATCCCATCGCCGTCTCACTCCTCCCGGGCACGGAATTCCACCAGCTGTGGGGATCCGACACGCCGCCGGCCCTGCCCACCGAGGGGAACCCACCGGAGCGCGTCGGCTACTTCCCGCCCCCGGGTGGGTATCGCTTCAACTTCTTCACTCTCGGGCCCGACTCGGTGGCCATGCCGGCGGACCTCGACCTCGAAGCGGCGCTGGTGGAGTTGGGAACCAAGCTGCCCGGCCTGGCCGAGGCCATGGAACCCGACAACCCGGGAATGCACACCACCGACACCGTCGATCTTGATCTGGTCGTCTCCGGCGAAGTCTGGCTCGAGCTCGACAACGGCCAGGAGGTCCGTCTCGGCGTCGGTGACTGCGTGGTCCAGAACGGCACCCGTCACGCCTGGCGTAACAAGACGTCGGAACCGGCTGTCATCTTCGTGGCGCTCCTCGGCGCCGCACGGGCCCCTCGGTAACCGATCTTCACGGCCTCTGGATCATCCTGACCCTGCATGTCGCCTGACCTGCATGTCGCCTAACCCTGCACGGCGCCGCCGACCCTGCACGGCGCCGACGACGACGGCTACTTCCGTCACCCGGAGTCGCGACCCACACCCAACAACGGCCCTACGGCAGAAAGGAAATCCCGTGAATGGCTTGCCCGCCCGTTTGACGAGCGAGGGCGGAGGCGACGGTCGGTGCGTACTGTCCCCCTGGATCGTTCTGACCGGATCGTTCTGACCGGATCGTTCTGACCGGATCGTTCTGACCGGATCGTTCTGACCGGATCGTTCTGAGAGCGGAGGTCACCATCATGGTTGCTGCTCCCGTCATCCCCGAAGCATCGAACGAGAAGAAGGCTGACCTCGTCCTCGAAGGTGGTGGCGTCAAGGGCATCGGCCTGGTCGGTGCGATCACTACCCTGGCTTCGGACGGTTACACCTTTCCCCGCATCGCCGGAACGAGCGCCGGGGCCATCGTCGGTGCGCTGCTGGCGGCCTGTGTGTTTACCGGGAACGACGTCAGCGTGATCACCGACATCATGAAGAGCGTCGACTACACGAAATTCCGCGACGAAACCCCGCTCGATCATCTGGGCCTGCTCGGTGAGGGCGCCGAGCTTCTCCTGGGCCGGGGCATCTACAAGGGTGACTACCTCCTCTCCTGGCTGGCCGGTCATCTGGAGAACCAGGGTGTGACGACGTTCGGAGACCTGCGGATCTCCGACCACGACGACCCCGGTTCTGCTCTGCCTTCGAACGAGCGCTACCGACTCGTCGTCATGGCCAGCGACGTCACCAGAGGAGAGCTGGTGAGGTTACCTTGGGACTGTCGAGCCCACTACGACATCGATCCCGACACGTTGCCCATAGTCGACGCAGTCCGCGCATCCATGTCGATTCCCTTCTTCTACAAGCCCTATGTCCTGCCCGGCACCAAGGCGACGTTCGTCGACGGCGGCATGCTGGCCAACTTCCCGGTCGATATCTTCGACCGACCGGACAGAGAACCGCGTTGGCCCACCTTCGGTGTCAAGCTCTCCGCCCGCACGGAACCCGATGCCACCATGCAACCCACGTCCAACACGCTCCAACTGGCCATCGCCTGTCTGGAGACGTTGATCGACGAACATGACGCCTACCACCTCGACGACGACAAGACCACCCAGCGGACGATCTTCGTCGACACGACCGGTGTCTCGGCCACCAATTTCGGCATCGACACGGCTACCCAGGACCGACTGTTCGCCAGCGGCCGGAAGGGGGCGCAGCAGTTCCTCCAGTCCTGGCCACCGGCCGACTTCTTCAGCCCCGAAGGGAAATGGCTGCCGGGCCCTTGAAGTGTGCGATTTGGATCGGCTTTGGATCGGCCGTCGACGCCAGCGCGAGGATCTTCCGTGAAACCGGTCAGAACCAGGTCGAACACCAAGGGGTCACCGGTGAATGGAACATGGTGTCGGCCCGCAGCAGCGCACCCACAGCGTGCTCGTCGACCTTCCCGGCCCCGCCCAGGGTCAAGAGCGACATACCGCCCAGGTAGGCCGAACCCAGAGCGCTGACGGGAAGGGTCAGATCGGCGCTTCGGGTCGTTTTCGTGCAGGTGGCGCCGTCGGGGCCTCCGTCGAGTGCGAACCGGCCGTTGGCGATCCCGAGAGCATCGGTGACCTCGATGACAAGGCGACCGTCGGTCGAGTAGCGACGGGCCGACAGTGAGGCGGCCACGTCGAGAACCCGGACCCAGAGGAAATCGAAACGGCCGTCCTGGCGGATCGCCCGCCCGTCTTCGAGGAACCAGGCCAGAGGTTCGTGGACGGACCGGTCGCCGGCGTGGATTCGGGTGACCAGGTCGACCTCGCAGCAGTAGCGCCAGAGTCCGAGGTAGGCGTCAGGTGTGGTCGCCACCATTTCGACGACGGTGAGCGATCCCTTCGGCCGCATGTGATCCCACTCGTTGGACGCCGTGTAACGCAGATATCCCTGAACCTCTCCTTCCGGTGACCGGTAGATGGTCTGGTATCCCTTGGCCGGCGTGGCCCCGGGCACCTCGACCTGCTCCAAGGTCCGGTCCCACCAGCGTTCGCCACGTCCGATGGAGCCCGGCTGAGCCACCCGGAACCGCTCGTAGACCGGGGGAGCCTGCTGCCGCAGGGTGGGCAGGTCCACCAGCTCGACGTGGCCGACACTGCGACGGAGGAAGCGGACGGACTCCCGAACGACGGTGTAGGTGGCGGCGTCGACGGCAGCGCCGTATCCGAAGCGACCGTAGATGGGGAATTCCGAAGCGATCAGGATCCCGACCACCTCGCCCCGTTCGGCCGAGGCTCGTAGATCACTTGTGATCATCCGGGTGAGAAGCCCGCGGCGGCGGTGGGTCGGTGCCACGGTGACATTGGTCAGCGCCGCGCTGGTGACTTCGGCGGGGCCGGGAACAGTCAGGGGCGTGGCGAAGGACCGGAGCGTTCCCACGGACACCTTCCCGACGAAGGCACCCCAGGTCCTGTCCAGGTCCATGTCGCCCAGGCGGAAGGCGCCTTCCCCTTCGGCCGGATGCGACAGGAAGCCGGTCGCCATACACCGCATCCACCCGTCGATTTCAGGAGATGTGATCGTCCGGACCGACAGGTCGGTGGACGTCGACACCGTCTTCGCATCAGATGGCTTGGTACCGGACTTGGGGCGGGCCGACTTGCTGTTCGCCAACTTGTTGTTCGCCAATCTTCTGTCCTTGGGCGGCGTCATGTCGGCTCGTGCAGCTTTCCGATCGTCTGTTCGAAGGTCGAAGCGATCATCCTCTGACCGGCGACGTTGGGATCGTCACCGAACCCCTCGGCATCCCTCGGCGGCGCCTCCCGTCAAGGATGCGGCTGTGGCGATCCACACCGGCGCCATCCTGCGGAGTCGGCGTCCGGTTCGTCGGGCTGTCCGTACCGGCACGATGCAAGCCTACCGACCCCGGCCGAAGCAAACCGCCGAAGCAAACCGCCGAAGCAAACCGTCGGTGTCTCGATCGGGGGGCCGGGTCCGCCGCAGGCTGCTGCCGAAACAAGCTATCCGATGTGATCGGTTCCGATGTGGTCGGTTCCTCTGTGATCAGTTGCGATGTGGTCAGACAGCGCGCTCGCGGCCTTCCCAGTAGGGGTCGCGGAGCTTGCGCTTGTAGAGCTTGCCGTTCGGGTCCCGGGGCATCTCATTGGTGAAGTCGATCGTTTTCGGTGTTTTGAACTTCGCCAGCCGGCCTTCGCACCAGGCGAGGATCTCGGCGGCCAACTCGGGCGAGCCCTCCACGCCGTCAATCGGCTCGATGACAGCCTTCACCTGTTCGCCCCAGTCCTCGTCGGGGATGCCGAAGACAGCGGCGTCGACCACCTTCGGATGCGACAGCAGGACGTTCTCGATCTCGGCCGGATAGATGTTGGCGCCGCCCGAGATGATCATGTCGATCTTGCGGTCGGACAGGAACAGGAAGCCGTCGTCGTCGAGGTAGCCGACGTCACCGACGGTGAAGAACTTCCCGATCCTGTTCTTCTCGGTCTTCTCTTTGTCCTTGTGGTACTCGAAATTGGCCCCACCCTGCATGGCCATATAGACGGTCCCGATTTGATTAGGCCCCAATTGGTTACCGTCGTCGTCGAAGATGGCGATCTCGGAGATGGGCCATGCCTTGCCGACCGTTCCCGGCTTGGTCAGCCATTCTTCGGTGTTCACGATGGTGCCGCCACCCTCTGATGCCGCGTAGTACTCGTCGATCACGGGTCCCCACCAGTCGATCATGGCGTGCTTGGTGTCGATGGGACAGGGGGCAGCCGCGTGAATCATGTGACGCAGAGACGAGAGGTCGTAGCGATGGCGGGTCTCTTCGGGCAGAGCCAGGAGCCGGTGGAACTGGGTCGGCACCATGTGGGAGTGGGTGACCCGGTACTGCTCGATCAGTTCGAGCATTGCCTCCCCGGTCCATTTGTCCATCAGGACGACGGTGTGGCCCATATGGATGGCCGCCCCCGAGAAGCGCAGGACGGCGGTGTGGTAAAGCGGCGAGCCCACGATGTGGACGTTGTCGTCACGGGACTGGATGCCGAAGAGCAGGAGAAGACCGCCCAGTCCGATGGCGGCGTCGTCGGGGTTGGCCCCAGACAATCCCCGTCGCACCCCCTTCGGATTTCCCGTCGTGCCCGAGGTGTAGTTCATGGTGTCCCCGAGGCTTCGTTTGTCCGGAAGACCGGACTTCTGGTTTTCGCGCATCTCGGTGTAGGAAGCGAAGCCGGGGATGTCGCCGACGGCCAGGCAACGCCGGGCCGGGATCTCAGCCTCCTCGGCCGCGTCCAAGCAGATGTCAGCGAAGCGCTCGTGGCCGATGAAGACCTGAGCCTCGGAGTCGCTCAAGATGTAGGCGATCTCTGGCGCCACCAGGTGGTGGTTGATCGGCACGATGTACCAGCCCGCCTGCAGGGCGGCCAGGTAGATCTCGAAGACCTCGATGCTGTTGGGCAGCACGAAGGCGATCGTGTCGCCGGGCCGCAGGCCGAGGGCGCGCAGCCCGTGGACGACCTGGTTGGCGCGGCCGAGCAGTTCGCCTGCCTTCAGCTCGGTGCCGTCAGGCCCGACGAGGGCGAGGTGCCCCGGTTCTTCTTGCGCCATCGCCCAGAACCCGAAGTCGGCCATTGCCGTTTCCCCCTCGCGTGACCGGACCGGCGTCATAGAACGGTCCGGACCGGTTCAGGAGCACCGGACTGGCGCTCGACTGCCGTCCGACGCTAGAACGTGTTCTCGTAGGCGTCAAGCCGCCTCATGAGGCGGCGCGCCGCGTCGGACCAGGACCAGGACGTTGGCGCCGGGCAAGTACCCAGCGAGATCACCGGAGGATGCAAGGTGGCAGGGTTTCTCGACGGTAAGGCAATTGTCATCACCGGGGCCGGAGGCGGCATCGGGAAAGCCTGCGCGCTGGCGTGCGCAGCCGAAGGCGCCAAGGTGGTGGTGGCCGACATCGGAGTCGGACTGGCCGGTGAGGACCCCACTAGTGCGGTGGCCGAGGCCGTCGTCAAAGAGATCGAATCGGCAGGTGGCGAGGCGGTGGCTGTGGCCCAGGACGTGAGTACCATGGCCGGTGGCGAGGCCATCGTGAACACGGCGGTGGAGCGTTGGGGGCGGATCGACGGGGTCGTGGCGGTAGCCGGGATCCTGCGCGAGCGGATGCTCTTCAACATGTCGGAGGACGAGTGGGACGCCGTCATCGCCACCCACCTGAAGGGCCACTTCACCGTCTTCCGTCACGCGGCGGCCGTCATGCGTAAGCAGGAGTCGGGTTCGCTGATCGGCTTCACGTCGGGCGCCTACGTGGGCAGCGTGGCCCAGGCCAACTATTCGGCAGCCAAGGGCGGAATCGTCTCGCTCGTCCGGTCGGCGGCGGTGGGACTCCACCGCTACGGGGTGCGGGCCAACGCCATCGCCCCCATCGCCCGGACGCGGATGTCGGCCAACGTGCCGTCGGAGCTGGCCGAGAACGGGGACCCCGAGGATGTCGCCCCCATGGTCGTCTATCTGCTCTCGGACCAGGCGAAAGACGTGACAGGTCAGGTCTACACGGTCGTCGGCTCGCGGATCGCCGTTTGGAACCAACCGGTCGAGGTGCGCGAGATGAAGACCGAGGGCCGGTGGACTCCGGCGGACATCGCCGCACGTTTCGGCGAGGTGGGTGTCGAGAAGATGGGCATGATCGACCGGCTCGAGGCGATCCGCAAGGCGGCCGCCTCCGGCGAGAAGCCGAACGCGTAGATGCGGTTCAGCTACGCGGAGTCCATGATCGACCCGGCGTTCTATCTCCCTCTGGCCCGAGCCGCCGAGGAAGCGGGCTACGACTCATTCATCGTTCCGGACTCCATCGCCTACCCCGAGCACTCCGAGGCCACCTATCCCTTCAATCCTGACGGGACCAGAGAGTTCCTCGACGACAAGCCCTTTCTGGAGCCCTTTTCTCTGATCCCCGCCCTGGGCGCCGTGACGAGCACGATTCGCTTCGTCACCTTTGTGATCAAGCTCCCCATCCGCCATCCCGTGCTCGTGGCCAAGCAGGTGGGATCTGTCGCCGTGCTTACCGGCAACCGACTCGGCTTGGGCGTAGGGACGAGCCCGTGGCCCGAGGACTATACGCTGGTCGACGTGGCCTGGAAGGGCCGAGGAAAGCGGATGGACGAGTCCCTCGACGTCATCCGGGGCCTCCTTGCCGGTGGCTATTTCGAGTACCACGGGCAGGTGTTCGACATCCCGGCCGTGAAGATGACGCCCGCTCCCTCCGAACCCGTTCCCATCCTGATCGGAGGACATGGGGAGGCCGCCCTGCGACGGGCGGCTCAGATCGGAGACGGTTGGATGCATGGTGGTGGCGCCGACGAATTGCCGTCGTTGCTCGAGCGGCTGCGGCAGTTGCGGATCGAAGCCGGTCGGGAGACGGAAGGCTTCGAGGTGCACGCCATCTCCGTGGACGCGTACAGCATCGACGGGGTTCGCCGACTCGAGGAGCAGGGGGTGACTGACCTGATCGTGGGATTCCGCTGGCCCTACACGACGGAGGCCGACACAGAGCCGCTCCAGGTCAAGATCGATAACCTGCGACGGTTCGCCGACACAGTGATCGCCGGGACCCGCGCCGCGGGCTGACGGCGGAAAGGGGAGCCAAAATGGGCGTGGCACGCGACGTAGCGAAGCAGTCGATGGTCTTGACCGAGACGCGGGATCGTGACGGTTGGTTGGCGCTCTTCGCCGACGACGCCGTGGTTGAAGATCCGGTGGGCCCGTCCATGTTCGACCCCGAGGCCAAGGGGCATCGGGGCAAGGAGGCCATAACCGCCTTCTACGACAACGTGATCGTCACTAGCGAGAAGATCGAATTCACGATTCGCGACTCGTATGAGTGCGGCTCGGAGGTGGCGAACGTCGGACAGATCAAGATCACCCTGCCCGGCAACCAGGTGGGCATCGTCCCCATCGTGAACATCTACAAGGTGAATGACGCCGGCAAGCTGGTTGCTCTCCGCTCCTTCTGGGAAGCCGACAAGCTCTCTTTCAGCCAGGGGTAGTCCCGCCATCGGCGGACTCGCCTACGCACGCGACGGATCTCCGAGGCTCCTCCTCTTTGTACAAATCGTTTTGAATTGTTCGTCTTGACTAATTCGTCGTGGCGACCGTGTAACAGCCGGCCAGAAGGTTAGGTTGGGAATCGAGAGGAGCAACTATGTCGTCCACACCAGCGCCTGTGCACCTGAACAACCACCACCGGGACACGTTGGTCCTTATCCTCCAACATCCCGTGGGTCGGAACATCGAGTGGCATGCGGTTCTCTCGCTACTAAAGGTAGTGGCTACCGTCACCGAGAGCCCACACGGCAAGTTCGTCGTCACCCTCGGCGGTGAGACCGAGACTTTCGAGCCGCCGCGTCACAAGGATATCGACGCCCAGCAGGTGGTCGACCTGCGGCGGATGTTGAAGAATGCCGGCTACGGGCCCGCCGACGGTGGCCCGGACGCCGAAGAACAGCGGGACTGAGCGCCCGACGGAGTCGGATCGTGTTGGACGATCGGTGCATCGCCGAGTTCGTCACATCAGGTTTCGTGCTTCTCCGGCGTTTCTTCGACCCCGGCCCGTTGACTGAGGAAATCCAGAGGCGCCCTGGCCGACAGCGTCGCTCCGGGCTCGTCAGCCAAGGTAGGCCGCGCCGGCAACGAATTCCGTTACGTTCCGATGATGTGCGACAAGACGCCGGCGAGTCCGCTCCTTCACGCACTGGCCCGACCTGTCGCCGAACTTCTCGAGGCGGACGTGAATCCCACCCGGGCCAAGGGCACCCGATACCTCGGGTGGCACCGCTTGGCACTGGGACAGCGATCTGGATATCGCCAGTATCGGCTCCGCCGGTTATCTCGAGGCGCTCGATGTCCACAACGGCGCGCTCAGCGTTGTGAAAGGTTCCCACCGGCTCGACGAGGGTCCTGTGGTCACCGACCAGGCAGGAGACGGCTCGGAGGTCATCGGAGAAGCGATTGACACCCGACCCGGTGACATCATCGCTTTTGACGAGCGCTTTTGACGAGCGCTTTTGACCAGCGCTTTTGACGAGCGCCTCGGGCATGCGAGCGCTGGTGGTCGAGATCGGTCCAAAGGCGGGTTGGCTTCGTCTTCGATCCGAAGGACGTCAAGGACGAGAGGCTCGTCCGCCACTCCTTTGCCAA
>Ga0307374_10009268_pt1 | contig 14530 bp, 17 predicted proteins | sample OX3MG_FD_202532 | JGI IMG/M metagenome (GOLD analysis project Ga0307374, IMG submission 202532) | Soil microbial communities from Risofladan, Vaasa, Finland - OX-3 | ecosystem: Environmental > Terrestrial > Soil > Coastal area > Acid sulfate soil | place: Finland: Risofladan, Vaasa | collected... | reverse complement strand
TGCTGCTCAACGGATTCGGCGGTAAATTAACTGACGAGCAAAAACGCTATTTATTGATTGCCGACGAGAGCAACAATCGCCAGCTGAAACTCGTTAACGATTTGCTAAAAACCGCCCAAATCGATGACGTCAGTTACAAATTGCAGAGAAGGGTCATCAACCTCACGGAGTTACTGAAAGAAACCGTGCAGGCAGAAGAAATTCCCTTAAAAATGAAGGAACAGCTCCTGGTATCAAGAGGTATGGGGAAAAACATTAACGCCAAAGTAGATCCGATCGAGATCAAATTGGCCATCTCCAATCTATTGGAAAACGCCAGCAAATACAGCGGTCGGGGCAAAACGATTACGGTCAGCCTTGGCGCTACATCCAAATACGCCAGTATCTCGGTTGAGGATAATGGCATTGGCGTCGCCAAGGACAAGCAAGGGGAAATCTTTGATAAATTTACAAGGGTCGATAATGAGTTTTCGGGCATGGTAACCGGAACCGGTCTAGGCCTGTATTGGGTGAAGCAAATCGTTGAGCTTCACGGAGGTAAAATTGATGTTAAATCTGAACTTAAAAAAGGTTCAAAGTTTATAATCAAACTACCGCTATGAGCAATTCTTCTAAAAATATCCTGATAGTAGAGGACGAGAAGCTGCTGCGGGAGGCCTATGAAGTAATCCTTAGCTCACAGGGACATAAAGTCCGTTCAGCCCAAAATGGCATAGATGGATTAAAAAAGCTAAAAGAAGAAAAGCCAGACATAGTTCTCCTTGATATTTTCATGCCGCTGATGGATGGTCGGGAATTCTTAAGAAATTTTAACGCCGCCGAATATCCATTAACAAAAATCTTTGTACTTAGCAACGTATCAAATAAAGAAACCGAGCAAGAAGTATTAGCCAATGGGGCAAAACTTTTTTTACTGAAAGCCGAGCTTAGCCCACTTGACCTGGTGCGCGTAGTCGAGGAGGCAGCATGAAAGAATTTACGCGGGAAGAAGCTAAGGAACTGGGCGAGCGGGTTGGCATAGATTTTGACCGGGTAGATCCGGAAGAATTCCGGCTGGGGCTGACAGTTGAGCTGGAGCACGGGGCTCACGACCCCGAGACCAACGTCACCAACGACGATCCGGTAATGACCGCCAAGATCGCTTGGGCACATCTAAAAGAACTCGCTGACTATTACACCAGGTTGGAGAAAATGGAAGAAGGCAACGGGTAATTAACGGGTGATGAAGGTGAGAGCGTAGCCCACTCGGCCGGCTCGGCCGGCGCGGCCGATGCGGTGCACGTAATCGGCGTAGCTGTTCGGCAGGGAATAGTTGATGACATGCGTTATGTCGGCGACGTCCAGGCCACGGGCCGCTACGTCGGTAGCCACCAGTATATCTATTTCGCTGTCTTTGAACTTTTTGAGCGAGCGCTGGCGGGCACCTTGGGTCTTACCGCCATGTATAGCGTCGACACTAAAGCCGCGGCTTATTAACTCGTTACTAAGCCGCTCGACACTGCGCTGGGTTTCGTCGAAGACCAATGCCTTACGCACCTCACCGCTGATGAGCAGGTCGTGGAGCTTGCCGATTTTTTCGCCGTCATGGCTGACACGAACGATGTCCTGGTGGATATTCTCGCCAGTGTCGCCGGTTTTTATGGATATGGTGACCGGATCACGCGAAAAAGTCGCTATGAGCGATTGCACGCGGGCATCGAGCGTGGCCGAAAAGAAGAACGACTGGCGTTCACTATGCAGCTGGCCAAGTATAGCGCGCACATCATTAACAAAGCCCATGTCCAGCATGCGATCGACTTCGTCAAGCACGACGGCTTTGCAGTTACCGAGACTCAGGCTGCCTCGCTCCAAGTGATCCTTAATGCGGCCTGGCGTACCGATAATTATTTGCGGTCCGACGCGCAAGTCACGCAGCTGCGGGCCTATGGCGGCACCGCCGATAAGTATGGCCCCTTTAAGGTTGCTGCCCTTGGCGATGCTGCGGAATTCAGCGTCTATTTGCTGGGCAAGTTCGCGTGTTGGCGCTATCACTAGAGCCTTAGCGTCACCAAGCATCATTTGGTGCAATATCGGAATAGCGAAAGCAGCTGTTTTACCGGTGCCTGTGTCGGCTATACCGATAATATCTCGGCCAGCCAGGGCGGGCGGAATTGCCTGGTCCTGTATGGGCGTAGGGGTTACGAAGCCTTTGGCCGCCAGGTTAGTCTTGATGAGCGGGTTGACGTCAAAGTCCTTAAAGCTATGTCGCGGCGTGTAGGCTGCTACTTCTTGAGGGGTAGCGACCTTCACGAAGCGGCTGGGGTCTATGTAATCTTTCTTCGGCCCTTTGCGGCTACGGCCGTTGGTTTGCGAATAAGAGTGGTAGGCGCGAGGCGCGCTTTGGCGGCCACGGTAACTTCTGGTGCTATAGGGCATAAAAATAGAATCCTTGTTGTTAGTTGTTTCACTGCGATTGCTGAAATCGAGTAAAAGCTTACTAACCCGGATTCATCAAAGACAATACTTTAACTTTAGCATAATTAATATGGATATGCAACTACACTTTGGTTAGTAGGGGCAGACTTTGGTAATCGTACGTGATTGCACGGCATGGGCGTCCTGGACCAAGGCGTGAGTTTGCCAATAGCCTTTGCTTTTGGCGGTTTCTTTTTCGTCGCCCGGAAACGGCGGGCTGCAGGGGCCAATCCAGGTGTCGGCTACCTCATAATTGCCATCCGAGTCTTGCTCCAAGATAATAGTTAATTTACGGCTTGGAGAAGGGTAGCGGTTCTTGGCATAGCGCGAAAACACGCTTTTCTTATTGGGCTGGGCATAAAAAATAGTGTCCTTGTCGGTCGTTTCCACGATGTCGGTATTGCCTATAACCCGGCCCATATCACGTTCAATTGTCAGCTTGGAGCTGGTCAGGTCCATCGGCAATAACACTTCTTTTATAAGGTTGATGATGTAGGGCTGGCGGCTCAAATATTGTCCGGCTGAAGAGGTTATGAGATCAACATAAATCTCGTAGCCGGCAGGGGATTTCGTGATCGCGTATCTATACATGAATAAGTCTTCTTCCTCAAGTATACTCCTAAACGGCTCCGACAGCCCTAAACCGGAGCCGCGGCTCTCTTGCTACGTTGGTTTTAGGCTTGACCGGCGTGGTGTCTGTGCTGGACCTGTGAGACTTCCACCCCGTCCCAAGTGGACAGTATGAAAGCGACTATGGCCGAGACCACTTCATTCCAGGACACCGCGTTGCTGACCCCGCTGAACGTGAAGGCTGCTATAAACAACCAGACCGCAGCGAGAGCGCTGATCCAGCTTGGCAAGGTACTGTTAGTCCAGATGAGCTGCACCAGGCCCGCCAATGCTATGATCGCGCCAACGATTAAGATATTCGTAAGCGCGCCACCCGTTATCGAAATGAAGATCGGCGATATGAGCAGCCACACGCCCACCAACATGGTCAGTACACTCGCCAATCTTGATTGACTTAGACTTTCCATATATTCCTCCTTTCTTAAATGTTTCAGCGCTTTTATAGCGCCCGCAACCTCCTTTCTGGTTGTAGCTTATACCCAGGGAGATTTTGGGGCGATAAATATTCACACAGCGCTTAGGTGATATTTTTCACGCCAGCTCTAGCCGGCCTAAGAGTCAAAGAGTTTTTGGCGGTTAATCTCTAAGATGGTTATGCGCGGATTGCGGACTATTTTCTCGTCGTGCAGTTCTTTCATAACCACAGCGGCACTTTCTCGCGTGATTCCGGACATGTCGGCCAGCAGCTGATGACTGGCGGCGAAATGCACGCGCCACCAACCGCTGCGTCTTTCTTTGGCGTGGAGAACGACCAGGAATTTCAAAGCAGCCAGCAGTTTGAGGCGAGCGCTTGTCTTGCTCAAGCTACTGAGTCGCGTTAACAGTTCGTGTACGTCGATCGAAAAGGCGTTCATTAACGCGATCGCCAACGCGCCGTCAGCCCGCGAGGTATGCAACAGCTTGGCTTTAGATAATACGTAGGCGTCGCAATCCGTCAAAGCCGTATAAAACCACCTGATAGGTTCAGTTCCGCCCGAGAAAAAAGCAAATGGCAAGAGAGCCGGTGCCTTAATGATATGCAAGATTTTTTCGTTGCCTTGGTCGTCAATGTCATAGAGCTTAACCGCTCCGCTTTTTATGATATACGCTTCCGAGGGAACGTCGCCTTCGTACAGAATAATCTGGCCCTTTGGAAAATGCTTTTGCCGGGCTGAGAGCAATAGTTTTTGCAATGATGGTGGCATATCATCCATTAAATACCAGTATAGACGGTCCGATAGCGGAAATTTCATACAGTCCATTGACCTAATGCTTTACTGTCATCTGCGTTTTATCCGAGTACCATTAGACAAGGAAAGGAGGAACCATGAACACAACTGATAAACGGGTGGCCATACTGGTACATAATTTTTTTGAGCAGACTGAGTTTGAAGAACCCCTAAGAGCTCTGAAAGACGCGGGCGCGGAAGTGACTGTCATTTCGGCTAGCAAGAAGAAGCTGCAAGGCCTTAATCATGCCGAAAAAGGTGATGAGTTCCAAGCGGATCTGCTACTATCCGCCGCCAGCTCCGATGATTACGACGCCCTGGTCTTGCCGGGCGGCGCCCTGAACGCAGACGGGCTCAGAATGAACGAAGCCGCCCAGCAATGGGTGATTGATTTTCTGGATAGCGGCCGGCCGCTGGCAGTGATCTGTCACGCGCCTTGGGTTTTGGTGTCAGCTGACGCTGTCGAAGAACGACGCCTGACGAGCTATCGCACCATTCAGGACGATATCCGCAACGCTGGCGGCGAGTGGGTGGACCAGCCAGTAGTCATTGATGTTAACCTTATCACCAGCCGTCAACCCGATGATTTGCCTCAATTCAACGACGCGCTGATCCATATGCTCAGCCGATCACGGCCCGCAGAAATGGATAGCGAAGAAATGACAATCATCGGTCCCAGCACCCTTTAATACCTGTAGCTGTGAGAAATCTTGATGAATCGTGTGGCATTTTCTAACTCTGGCGGGCAATTGATATTACAGCGCCGATTGACCAACTCTTTTATGCTGAGAGGGCAATATTAATTTAAGCGAGAGGGAGGCAATATGGCAAACACCAGCAATCGCGGCTTCGCCAGCATGGACGAAGAAAAGCAACGCGAAATCGCCAGCAAGGGCGGTAAGGCCAGCGGCGGTAACTTCGCCAACGACCGCCAAAAAGCCAGCGAAGCGGGCAAGAAAGGCGCAGCGGCACAGCCCATAGAAGCCAAACGGCGCGGCGGCCAGCACAGCCACCAAAACCGCTAAATCGTCAGAACGCCAGTCGGCTAAAACGGGGGTCACACAGTCCGCGGAAAGATGGCACAAGCCCCAAGATTGGGCGAAAGTCTGGCCCTCGGGGCAGGTGATATGGTCCTGTTTTTGGCATTCGAAATACTGGCCGCAACTGAGGACAAAAACCTCGTCGAACTCTTCGCCCACGAGCTGGGCACGGTCTGCGCCGGCCAAATGCAGGACGTCTATCTGGGGGCTTCGCCCGAGTCGCCATCTAAGCGGGCTATTTATGAAATCATGCGCGCCAAGACGGCTACGTATTCGGTAGCCTTGCCACTGGTTGCCGGAGCCATACTGGCCGGGCAGGGGGCCGCCATTCGCCGGCGGCTCTATGACATAGGCCTCGCGGCGGGGGTAATCTTCCAGATAAGAGACGACGAATTGGGCGTTTTCGGACAAACCGCTTCCATCGGTAAACCGATCGGTTCAGATATCCGTGAAGGCAAAAAAACGCTACTTTATTACTACTTATGGCAAGCCGCCGGTGCTACCGAACGCGAGCGATTGGCAACTATTTTTGGTAATCCACAAGCTGCTCCGGCCGACATTGATTACGTTCGGCAGGCAATGCGCGGGTACAAGATACCGGCCCGCTTGCGAGAAGATATCACTAAGTTGGAACGAGCCGCCTTCGGCGGCATTGATAAGCTCAAACTTGATCAAACCGCCAAGGCCGAATTAAGGCATATGGTTAAATTCTGTGCCGCCCGCAAGTCCTAGCTATTCAATAAAAATAAGACGGCCCCTTTCGGGCCGCCTTATTTTCACGAAACTTTTTATATTAATTATTTGTTGCCGGCGGCCAGTTCGCTGATCTGGATGGTGCCGATTACAATACCGTATAGGCCGAGGATCCAGACAAAAGATACCCCGTGGGCTTCCTTGGAGAACAGGATGACAATCCCGGCGACCAAAGAGCCTAGACCCGCAACGTAGCTAAGGGCTCGAGCCCGGACAGCTACGCCCGCGTTGAAGTAGGCGCTGACTGCCTCGATTACGCCGCGAGCAATCAGCACGAAGCCGATCAACACGATGAACGTGCTGAACTTCACGGCCGTGTGACGGAGCAGGTATACTCCGACACCCAGCTCAAAGGCGCCCAGCACGACCGGCAGGAACCATGAGTCCGCGCGGCCCAACGTGCCAATGCCGCCTGAGACATCGACTACGCCGCTGATCAGCACGTAAGCACTGAACAGATACAGTAACACTAAGAGCGTGATGCCGGGCCAAAAGACCGCCGCCACGCCAAAAATAATAGTTGCCACACCCCCTAGGACCAAAGCCCACCAGTTTTCTTTGGTGACACTTGCTGTGCTCATAGAGACACCCTCCTTAGTTGACTTTTTTATCATCCACCTGGATCGTGAATTTGTCAAACTGCTTATGTGGATAACTCTGCAGCTCTACCGCCATGCCAAGCAGTGCGTTACACGCGGTACAGCTCACGCTGTTCCGGTTGCACTACGCTTGACCCTGCTTGGCATGGCGGTAGAGTTGCCCTATCAGAGGAATTATAAGATACTGTAAATAACGCATGAGCCAAGAACGATCCCAAATCGCACTGCTGTCCGTATACGACAAAACCGGCATCGAGGAGTTCGCCCGCGGATTAGCCGACCTGGGCTGGCAGCTCTACGCTTCTGGCGGTACAGCCAAGGCGATCGCAGCGGCCGGTTTGGAGGTTAAGGACGTAGCCGAACTAGTGGGCGGCGAAGCCATTCTGGGTCATCGGGTAGTAACATTGTCACGCGAAATTGCGGCCGGACTTTTGGCCGACAAATCCAGCGCCGACAATATGGCCGAAATGGCCAAGCTTGGCTTGCCGGTTATCGACCTGGTCTGCGTCGATATGTATCCTCTGGAAGAAGCAATCACCGGATCAGGCGACGCGCAAGAAGTAATCGAAAAGACCGATATTGGCGGGCCGACCATGCTGCGCTCGGCCGCCAAAGGCCGGCGAATCGTTTTATCGCACGCCGAGCAACGCGCCGAAGTGCTGGAATGGCTCAAAGCTGACAAACCTGATGGGGCAGCGTTCCTAGAAAAGCTAGCAGCCCGGGCCGAGTACGAGGTCGCCCGCTACGGCCTGACCCTGGCTAAACATCTGGGTGGCACAGATGTTAGCGGTTTCGCCGCCCGTAAGGCCTACCCGACCAAATACGGTGAGAACCCTCAACAGACGCCAGCCGCTTTTTACGCCGACAACCGCGTGGCTGTCGACCCGCTGGGCATCGACCAATTCGAGCACGTCCAAGGCATGGAGCGCAGCTATATTAATATGACCGATATCGACCGGCTGTTGCAGACGGTGACTCACATCGCCGCCGGTTTCGATAAGAATTTCGGCAGTCTGCCGGCCATCGCCGTCGGCGTCAAGCACGGCAACGCCTGCGGCGCCGGAGTAGCCGAAAACCATGCCGAGGCTGTCAAAAAAATGCTGGAGGGCGACACCCGGGCCATTTTCGGCGGCGTGGTTATGATCAACGGCGAGATCGACAAGCCGGTGGCCGAGACTCTGATGCGTTACGCCATGGACGGTGACCGTAACCGCCTGCTGGACGGCGTCATCGGTTCCGCCGTCACGGACGAAGCCCTGGAACTGCTTAGCCGCAACAAGCTGCGGGTAGTAGTCAACCCGGCGCTGGCCGATTTGAATCAAAAATCCCTGGATTCCACCCGCAGGGTGCGGCCAGTGCGCGGTGGTGTTCTGGAACAGCCTAATTATGATTTTGTGATGGACCTGTCAGCCGATTACATGCAGTTCCACGGCGAGCTGACCGACCAGCAGAAGCGCGATCTGATTCTCGGCTGGGCCATCGGCAGCACAAGCAACAGCAACACCATTACTTTGACCAAGAACGGTCAACTGATCGGCAACGGCGTCGGGCAGCAGGACCGCGTCGGCGCCGGCCAGCTGGCATTAACTCGGACAACCATCGAGCCGCCTCGACTAGAGGAGCAGGGCGACAAACTAGTTCTCAAGATAACTTTGGATAAGAATAAGTTGGCCGGCGCCACCGCCTACAGCGATAGTTTCTTCCCGTTCCCGGACGGACCCGAATTGCTGGCCAAGGCCGGCGTCCGCGCCATTTTAACGTCCAGCGGCTCGGTCGGCGATGAGATCGTTATCAAAACCTTGACCGACGCCGGCGTCAGCCTGGCCATGGTGCCCGATAAAATCGGCCGAGGCTTCTATCTCCACTAAAATATGAGCAACTTCAAAGACATAGCCATCCAAGCGGCTCGCCAAGCTGGCGATTACACGCTTGAATTTTTAGACAAAGATGTCGTTTACAGCATGAAAACCGCCCATGACATTCAGGCGGAGGCCGATGTCGGTTCGGAGCAAATTATTATCAAGACTATTAAGTCAGCCTTCCCGGACCATAGCATTTTCGCCGAAGAATCCGGCCATGAAGACCAACGATCAGACTACCTCTGGATTATTGACCCGATTGACGGTACGATTAACTTTTCCCGGCACATAGAAGAATACTGCGTATCAATCGCGCTAAGCCACAAAGACAAAATCATCCTGGCCGTGCTCTACGCTCCGGCCATGCAACAGCTAATAATAGCCGAAGCCGGTAAGGGCGCTTATCTTAACGACCGAAAAATCACGGTATCATCAGAAAATAAGCTAATAAATTGTCTGGTTGCCACCGACAATTCGTCGAACATCGAGGGCCGCAAGCGCAATCTCGCCGCTTTGGGAGTGTTCGCGCCAGAGGTGCGCCACGTTCGCGTTCTCGGCAGCGCGGCCTGGTGCATGGGCCGCATCGCCCAAGGCCAAATCGACTTGTATTACAAATACGCTTTCAACTATTACGACTACGCGGCCGGAATCCTGATTGTCCAAGAAGCCGGCGGCACCGTTACCGACATGGACGGCCACCCGATTACCATCAATAGCCAAAACATAGTTGCAACGAACGGTGCCATGCATCAAGAAACCCTCGATTTTATCAAATCCTGCCAGACTTAACCAAGCTGGGCTTGCCAGGCGTCGTGGACAGCTAGGGCTTTTTGGGCGGCCAGGCCGGTGTAGTGCTTTTCGGGTTCCTGGAGGATTTGTTTTTCGGCGTCGGTGAACTTGGCAAAGTAGTCGGCTAGACGAACGTCAGCCGAAGCGACTTCGTAAAGCGATTCGCCGGAATCTTGCGCCCGGTGCGCCAGGGCCTTGGAAATCTCATGGGCGGTGGTGTGGCCGTACTTTTCTAGCAACAAATAGAGCGGCTCGGCGGCGATGGCGCCACCGCTTAAGTAGAGATTGCGCTTCATGTTTTCTTCGTCGACTTCCAGCTTATTCATCACGCAGTTCAGACGCTCAGCCATTGATGACACACTGGCCAGGGCGACGCCATAAAAGCGGGCCGAGGCTGAGTCGGTCAGGTCACGTTGGTGTTCGCTAGAGAGGTTGAGGTTGGCATTGACGATCTGCGACAGCACTTGCTTGTGAAGGCTGACGACGTTCTCAAAATTCCAGGGGTTGCGCTTGTGGGCCATGGTCGAGCTGCCGGTCTGGCCTTCCTCGAAGCGTTCGCGCACCTCGGCAATCTCGGAACGTTGCAAATGACGCATGTCGTTGCTCAAATTTGCCATGACGCCAGCGGTAATAGCCAGTTCGTCCAGCAGGCGGACGTAGTATTCGGCTGGAATAATCTGGGTCGAGTAAGGAGCCGGCTCAATATCCAGGTAGCCCAGGACCGTTTTTTCGAACTTCTGCGGATCGTCGACGAACAGGCTGAGAGCGTTGTAGGCGCCGACGGCGCCGGAGAATTTGCCGGGCAGCTTGTCGCTGAGATCCTTGAGAGCAACCAGGCTGCCGCCCAGGCGGCTAACGTACTCGGCCATGGCGAAGCCGAAGGTGATTGGCACGGCGTGCTGGCCGTGCGTACGGCCTATCTGAACAGTTTCGGCGTAGTCTTTGGTCAGACGGAGCAGAGTTTTTTCGAGCTCGGACAGGCGGGGGACTACCACCTGGCGAACAGTGTCGCGCAGTTGCAGCGACATAGCCGTGGCTACAATGTCGTAAGACGTGGCGCCGAAATGGACATAGGGCTGAGCTACCTCTGGTAGTCCGGCCTTGATGCAGTTAACCAGGGCTTTGACATCGTGCTTGGTGGTCTTTTCTTCGGCGACAACGGCTTGGGCCGTAACTTTGGCGGCGGCTTCTTCGATCTGGCTGGCTGCCTCGGCCGGGCAAATACCGAATTCCGCCAGGGCGCGGGCCAGGGCGGCCTCGACGTAGGCCTGGTAGGCTATCCGGCTTTGTTCGGACAGGTAGCGGGCGATCTCGGGGTCGTAATACCGGCTGTCCAGCGGGTCCAGCGCGCTATAGTTGGCGTCCGGAGCCGGCTGGGGCAGCTGGATCGGCTTCACGCGGAAGCCTTTGCCAGATAATCGTTGATGTTCTTTTCTATGCGCTTGAGAGGATCGCCGGCTTCCGGTTTGATAAACTTCTCACCAGTGATACTTTCGTAAAGTTCGATGTAGCGCTCCGATACCTGGGCTACAAAATCATCGGTCATTTCTGGCACTTCTTGGCCCTCTTGGCCGCTAAAACCGCGCTCCATCAGCCATTCGCGGACAAATTCCTTGGACAGTTGGCGCGGAGCCTCATCCTTTTTGCCACCGACATAGGCGTCATAGCTGTCGGCATAGAAGTAACGTGAAGAGTCGGGAGTGTGAACCTCGTCTATAAGAATAATTTTGCCGTCGTGGCGGGCGAATTCGTACTTGGTGTCAGCCAGAACCAGGCCCCGGGCGCGGGCCATCTCCTGGCCGCGGGCAAACAACTTGCGCGAGTAGTCGCAGAGTTGCTCCCACTCTTCGGCGCTAGCCAGGCCCAGTTTGATGACATCCTCGCCGGTAATGTCTTCGTCGTGGCCAACATCGGCCTTGGTGGTCGGTGTAATAATCGGCTGGGGGAAGCTGTCATTTTCTTGCATGCCGTCAGGCATGGGTTGGCCGCAGAGCTCACGCTTGCCAGCCTGATATTCGCGCCAGGCATGGCCGACCAGCACGCCTCGGATAACCATCTCAACCATGAACGGTTCGGCCTTGATACCGGCGCTGACTTGAGGGTCTGGAACGGCTTGCAGCCAGTTCGGTACGATATCGGAGGTTTTTTGCAAAAATTCAGCCGCTACTTGATTGAGAACCTGGCCCTTGTAGGGAATGGCCCGGGGCAGGATAACGTCAAAGGCTGAAATCCGGTCGGTGGCAATCATCAGCAGCGTTTTGTCGCCGATTGAGTAGACATCGCGGACTTTGCCGTGGAATAGCGCGGTTTGCCCGGGAAATTCAAAATCGGTCGTCGGAATCGCCTGTATACCCATTACCTCTATTATACGGTATTATTGTTATATAAATAAAGCCTTAATTACTTAAATCAGGAGGAAAAATGAGCAATCCAGTCGTCGGCATTATTATGGGATCCGATTCGGACCTGGACGTGATGGGCGGAGCAGCCAAAGTCCTAGATGAATTCGGCGTCGCTAACGAAGTTCGTGTCTTGTCGGCCCACCGCACACCCGAAGAAACCAGCGAATACGTCAAAGGCGCGGCCGACCGGGGTTTGAAAGTTATCATCGCCGGTGCCGGCGGTTCAGCCCATCTGGCCGGCGTAACCGCCGCCCAAACCACCTTGCCGGTCATTTCTATCCCTGTTAAACGGCCCGAACACGGGCACGAGGCGCTGTGGTCGAACGTCGCCATGCCTCCCGGCATCCCTCTGGCCACCATGCCCGAAAATGGCGGCAAAAACGCCGCCTTGCTGGCTATCCGCATCTTAGCCCTCAGCGACTCCGAGCTGGCCAAAAAGTACGTCGACTTCGTGACCAAGCAACACGACGCCGTCCTCGACAAAGACGCCCAAGTCCAAGCCAAGGGCTGGCAGGCCTACCTCGACAAGTAAGACTTTAGCTCTTTATAGTTCTTGATGACCAGGTTGGCTTTAGCCAGTTCGGTTGAACTATTCGCATCATTTCGTATAGCCGCGCAGAATATACCGGCAGCTTGGGCCGAAGACACACCCTTATCTGTATCTTCTATCGCGATTGCTTGGTCGGCAGATACACCGGCCCGTTTTAACCCTAGCCTGTAGGGCCGAGGGTGCGGCTTCACGGATAGGCCAATGTCTTCATGTGTAACCAGAATTTCGAAAAAATCTTTTATGCCCAGTGCCTTCAGAGATGGAACAACGTACCCTCGTCCGGCCGCGCTTACTACAACGCATTTGACGCTCTGGTTTTTACACCAGTTCAGAAACGGCAGCAAACCGGGCATGGGTGCGAGCTGGTTGACGGTAACGCTCTGGAAGATTTTTAGTTTGCGGGACTGGTAAGTTTCGTAATCCGCATTGATTCCGTGAGCCTGCAGGACTTCGTGGCTCCTTTTGCTGCCGCGGCGTACGTGAGTATCGTAGAGTTCCCAGGTGAAGTCAAAGGCATAAAAATGCCGGGCGATGTGCTGATTGAGGGCAAAGTTGAGATGTTCGCTGTCGTACAAGGTGCCGTCGGCGTCAAAGAGAATGGCTTTTGGCAGCTTTTTCATGGGCTTACCTCGTGGGGCGGCGGCCGATGTCGGTGCGGTAGTGCATGCCTTCGAAGTGGATCAACTTGACGGCGGCGTAGGCTTTGTCGAGCGCCTCGTCGAGGGTGGCGCCGGTGGCGGTGACATTCAGGACGCGGCCGCCGTTGGTCACCAGTTGGCCGTCTTTGACGGCCGTGCCGGCGTGGAAGACCACGATATCGTCAAGTTTTTCAGCCTCCTCGATGCCGGTTATCAGCAGGCCTTTGGGGTAACTGCCGGGGTAACCTGGCGAAGCCAGCACAACCGTGACAGCAAAGCCGGACCGCCATTTTACAGTTGACGGATCAAGGTTCCCGTTGGCGCAGGCCTTGAGGATTTCTAATAAATCGCTGTCCAATAGGCGCATGTAGACTTCGGCCTCCGGGTCGCCGAAGCGGGCGTTGAACTCCACGACATTGACCGCATCTCCGTCGATCATCAGACCGGGGTATAGGCAGCCGGTGAAGTCGGCGTTTTGTTTGGCCAGACCCTCTAACGCCGGCCGGACGATATTGGTGTCGACGTAATCAAGGTGTTTTTGGGTCACCCACGGCACCGGCGCGATAACGCCCATGCCTCCGGTGTTCGGACCCTGGTCGCCGTCGTTTATCTGCTTGTGGTCTTGTGACGCGGGGAAGATAACCGCCCGCTGGCCGTCACACAAAGCGTGAACCGAAACTTCCTGGCCCTTTAGAAAGTCTTCGATGACGACGCTGCTGCCGGCCTCGCCGAATTTCTTCTGGACCATGGTTGTGTTGATGGCCGCTTCAATGTCCTCGGTCTTGAAGCAGACCGTAACGCCTTTGCCCTCGGCCAGCCCGTCGGCCTTAACGACAACCGGCAACGGCCGGCTTTTGGCGTAAGCCAGCGCCTCGGCGGCGTCAGAGAAAGTCTTGTAGGCGGCAGTGGGTATATTCTCGGATGCCATCAGATCCTTGGACAGGACTTTGGAAGATTCAATTTTGACAGCGGCTTTGGTGGGCCCGAAAATACTCAGGCCGGCTTTCTGAAAAGCATCAACTACCCCAGCTTCGGAGGCGGATTCCTGACCGATGACAGTAAAATCAATGCTGTTTTGCTGAGCGAACTCCAGCAGTCCATTAACATCGGTAAAATTGATCGGCACGTTTTCGACGTTGCCGCGGCTGCCGCCATTGCCGGGCGCTACGTAGACCTTGGTGACGCTAGGCGACTGGGCTAACTTCCAGGCCAAGGCCTGTTCGCGCCCGCCGCTGCCGATGACCAGAACTTCTGCCATGAAAACAGTATAACTGACTGGTGACTCCTTATGCGAGGGGCTTTTCCTTTGCCGGTCTGTATCACTCCGGATTTGTACCAATAAAACGGTACAGCCCCAAATTAACACCTTAGGAATTTAATCAGTCTCAATTTATAGGTACAAATCCGGAGTGGACGGGGGCAGTGCATATCGCGGTGAGTGGCGCGAGGGTCCAGGCGTTATCGGTTCAGACGTTGCCGGTTGAATTGCTGCTGGCCAGATAAGCTTGTCGGGCCTTGATGAAATCTTCGATGTCAAGCGGCACCCAGTGCTTTTCGACAGCTTGGACACGGGCGAATAACTCCTCGGCGGTGTCGCCGGGTTCGACC
>Ga0307374_10009264_pt1 | contig 14534 bp, 14 predicted proteins | sample OX3MG_FD_202532 | JGI IMG/M metagenome (GOLD analysis project Ga0307374, IMG submission 202532) | Soil microbial communities from Risofladan, Vaasa, Finland - OX-3 | ecosystem: Environmental > Terrestrial > Soil > Coastal area > Acid sulfate soil | place: Finland: Risofladan, Vaasa | collected... | reverse complement strand
GGATATTTCCGTACGGAGTGAGCCGCCATCACGTCGAGCAGACCATCCGCGAGCTGGAGCTGCCGGTGAAGGTGCTGGGCAACCTCGACGGCGCCGGCGCGGTGCTGACCCTGAAGAACCACTACCGGCGCAGGCCCGACAGCCTGCGCCAGGCGGAGAGCCGCGGCCTGCCCATCCACATCCTCAAGAGCAACTCGGTCACACAGGTGCGCGATGCGCTGACGCGTATCTACGGAGTCGACCGCCAGGACGACGCGATGACTCGTGCGCTGGCCGAGGCGGCGGCGGCGATCAAGACCGTGAAGACCACGCTCCGTCCCATCGAGATCTCGCCGCAGAACGCCTACCTTCGCCGTCTGCAGCACCAGCTTGTCGCCGAGAACGAGCTGTCCGCGCGGAGCACGGGCAAGGAGCCGCAGCGCAGGCTGCGAATCACAGCGTCCCCGGAAGAACCCGCCTAGAGGCGCGGCCTCTAGACTGTCGGCTCACCGATGGCGCGCGGCCTGTTCATCACGTTCGAAGGCACCGAGGGCTCCGGCAAGACGACGCAGGTCGAGCTGCTGGGCGAATGGCTGGCGGACCGCGACCCCGTGCTCGTGCGCGAGCCCGGCGGGACCGAGCTCGGTGAGCGCATCCGCGAGGTCGTTCTGTTCGCGGGCCTGGAGATCGACGCCGAAGCAGAGATGTACCTCTTCATGGCGGCCCGCCGCCAGCTGATCTCGGAGGTGATCGCCCCCGCGCTGGGGGCAGGGCAGATCGTGATCGCAGACCGCTACCACGACTCGACGCTCGCCTACCAGGGCGGCGCACGCGGCGTGCCCACCAGCTGGCCCAAGACGTTCCCTCGCCCCGACGTGACCTTTCTCCTCGAGGGCCCCGTCGAGGCCGGGTTGGGGCGACACGAGAGCGCGGGCAAGAGCAAGGATCGGATGGAGCAGGAATCGATCGAGTTCCACCGCAAGGTCGCCGCAGAGTACGAGCGGCTGGCCGCCGGCGAGCCGGCGAGGTTCGTGCGCCTCGACGCGACGGGCTCGCGGGACAAGATCCACCTGGCCGTGCGCGAGCGCCTGGCGTCGCTGATCGGGGAGCGCGCTTGAAGCTCATCATCGCGGTCGTGCAGGGCGAGGACGCCCAGCGCACGGTGGCTGCCCTTGCTGAGGCGGGCATGAGCTCCACGCGGATTTCGTCGAGCGGCGGCTTCCTCCAGCAGGGCAACGTGACGCTTCTGATCGGCGTCGAGGATTCTCAGGTGCAGGCCGCCCTCAAGGTCATCCACGAGAACTGCCATGAACGCAGCCGCTACCTCAACCCGGTCCCACCGCTCGCCGAGCCCGGTGAGTTCTTCATGGCATATCCCGTCGAGGTCCAGGTCGGGGGCGCCACCGTCTTCGTCGTCCCGGTGGATTCCTACGAAAAGATCTGATCGCCGGGTGGCCTCGTGATCCGGGTCCAGGGCCTTCGCAAGAGCTTTGGCGAAGTGCGCGCGGTCGACGGTGTCGATCTTCACGTCGAGCGAGGCGAGCTCCTGGTCCTGCTCGGCCAGAACGGCGCAGGCAAGTCGACCACGCTGCGCTGCCTTGGAGGCATCCTGCGCCCAGACTCGGGGTCGATCGAGCTAGATGAGCTGCGCCTACCCGCCGGCCTCGACGCCATGCGCCGGCGACTCGGTGTCGTCCCCGACCAGGCGCGCCTTTACGGCCGCAACACCGCGCCGGAGTACCTCGACCGCTTCGGCTACCTCTACGGCGTGCCCGCGAAGGCGCGCCGGGAGCGCATCGCCGCGCTCCTGGAGCGATTCGAGCTGGCCGACCGCGGCGACGCGATCCTGGCCACCTATTCGCGCGGCATGGCGCAAAAGGTCGCCCTGATCCGCGCCACGCTGCACGACCCTGACTGGATCTTCTGCGACGAGCCCACCGCCGGTCTCGACCCGGTGGCGGCGGCGGACATGCGACGCTACCTGGGCGAGCAGAGAGCCCGCGGCGCCGCCCTCATCGTGACCACGCACGTGCTCAGTGAGGCTGAGCTCATGGCGGACCGCATCGCGATCATGAGGCGCGGCGTCATCGTCACCCACGGCACACTGGATGAGCTGCGCCGGCGGGTTGCGGTGGGCCGCCGTTTCCTGGCCCGGCTCGCGCGCACGCCTTCGGACCCAGGTCCCGTCGCGCGGTGGCTGAACGAGCACGCCCTCTCACATCGCATCGAAGGCGCCGTGCTCGAGTACACGCTCCCGTGGGATGCGACGGTGGCGGACCGAGCCGGTTTCGCGGCTCAGCTGCAGGCTCGCCTGGCCGAGCAGCAAGCGGCCTTCCACGAGCTGGAGGAGGAGCAGACGACGCTCGAGTCCGTGTATCTCGAGGCCATGGCGCAACCGCTGCCCCCACAGGGCCCGGCCCCGGCTCCCCCGGCCCACGTCGCCTCGGGCATCCGGCCGCCACGCATGTTCGCGTCGCTGTCTGAGCAGGGCGACATGCTGCGCAACTCGCTGCCCTTCTACGTCAGCTCATGGTGGCGCCGCGGAGACCTGAGCTGGGTCATGTACCTCAACGCGTTCGTCCTGCTTCTGGTGGCGGCCACGTCTCTGTTCGGCCAGCTGCCGGGCGCCGCGGGCCAGGCCGCGCAGCGTTTCGCCGGTGGATCGGCACTGCAGGCCGGCTTGCTGCTGCCGCTCTTCTTCATGTCGTTCGCGCTGCTCGAGTCGATCAAGAGCTCGATCGGCATCTGGTGGGAGAAGGCGCAGGGATCGCTCGAAGTCCTGCTCTACACGCCGGTCGACGACCCGTCATTGATCTGGCTCGAGGTCCTGCCCGGCGCCGTCGTCAGCACGGTGTGGGTGACCCTGTGGATGGCGGCGGGGATGGCCTTGCTGGCGCTCTTCGGAGAGCCGGCGCCCTGGGATCTCCTACCCGTCTTCGCGTTCGTGGCGATCGTCACGTCGTACTGGGCCGCGATGGGGCGGATGCTCGGCTTCATGCTGTTCCCGCGCGAAGGCGCTGCCGGCGGTGCGTGGTCCTTCCTCCTCTCTCCGGTTTCGGCCGCGGTGGCGGACCTGCCGCTGGCGCTCTTCGTCTTTCGCTCACCCTTCGCCACCGCCTCGCTGCTCATCCCGATCACGGCGTGCATAGCGCTGACGATCCTGTGCGGCGCGACCTTCGACCGCGAGAGGCTGATGGAGACCGGCATCGGACGCGCCCGCCGCCGCCGCGGCTGGATCCCGGTCACGATCCTGCGCCGCAATGCCGCGGCGATCGCGGCTGGCGTGCTCCTGGCCGGAGCCCCGGCGGGAATCGCCGCCCTGGCGACCTCGAGCGCCGGCCTGCACTCGTGGCAGGAGGTGGGAGGGTCCGCGGGGCTGGGGCAATCGGCCCCGCAGTCGGTTGGATCCGTGCCGGCGAGCAGCACCCAGCACACCAGTGCCGGCGGGGTTACCCTCGCCGCGGCCGGCCTGGCGGGGATCGTCGCCAGCCTGGCCTTGATGCTCGGCCTGGTCGTGGTCAGCTTCGTCGCGTTCTTCCTTTTGGGGCTGCCGGCGGTGGTCGGAGCGGTGGTCGCGGGGGCTCTGTGGGGCATCCAGGTCGGATTCGGCGGCGCGGCCCCTCTGCAGCCCTGGTTTGCCGTCGCGGGAGGGGTGGCCCTGCTCGCCCTTGCCCTCAACACGGGCGCCGCGCTTCCCATCTACTGGTCGCTGATCTTCGGTTCCGGACGCCGGCTCGATCGCTTGCGCGACGCTTGGGCGAACTACTGGGCCATGTTCCGCGGACTCGTCATCCCATGCGGCATCCTTTTCGGCGTGGTCGTGTTCAGGCTGCTGGCGGCAGGATGAGGCGAATGTCGAAGCGAACCATCACCACCGCAGTGCGGTCCTGGTCGATTTCGCTGGTCCTGGTCGCCGTCGCATGCGGCTCGGGTCAGTCCCCAACGCCCAGCGGAAGCTCGCCATCGCCCACGACGTCGAGCTCGCCGGCGCCGGCCGCCCTGCTGTTCGCCGCGCTTGAGACAAACGCCAACGCCGCCCAGTTTCAATGGAACACGGTGGCCATCGCCGGCCTCGACGGCGTTGCGCGCGCCAAGACGACTTTTGCTCCGATGCCGATCCCCTACACGGGATGCGAGGGTGCGGTCCTGCCGCCCAGCGCCCACGTCGCGGCGGGCAAGGTCTACTTCGCAGACGGCCAGGGCACGATCAGGAGCCTCGATCCGAACGGCAATACTGCGACCGTGGCGACGATTCCATTCACCGGGACTCAGCAGATGCTTTCGTTCGCTGTCAGCCCTGACGGCGGACATCTGCTCGCCGCCGTCTTCTCCCTTCCCCCTGAGGCCAAATCGGGCAACCCCTGCGCAGGCGGCGCACCTTATGCGCCTGGCCCCTTCACCCTCGACGTCTATTCGGCCCAGGCGGGCGGCGCCAGCCAGCGTCTCTACCACGAGGTCCTGCAGACCAGCAGCACCCAGCCGGTGCCCAACGTCATGGCTTTCGAAGGCTGGGACAAGGTCGGTCCGGAGGCGACCTTTCCCACGCAGTGGGCGACCCAGGGTGGGGGGCCACATCCGGATGGCACCATGGTCTGGGTTGATCCATCGACCGGCAAGATCTCGCGCCAGGTCGGCGACCCCGAGTCCTGCCTGGTCTGGGACGTCGCCCCCAGCGGTGATTATGTCTGCACCACCACACAGGGGGGCAGCATCAGCGTCCGCCGCCCGGACGGCACCGAGCTTTGGGGTTTTACCGCCCCGGCCGACAGCCCCTATGAGAACCCCAGGCTGTCGCCTCTCGAGGGACGAGTTGCCGCCGGCGGCAGCGATTCGGCGGTTGTGACCTCGGCCGGCGACCACGTGGCGCTCGGGCTCTACCCGCTCGGCTGGCTCGACAACGAGACCGTGATCGGCGGGGGCTACACGGCCGACTTCACGTACGTGAGGCTCGCCTCCCCGAGCACCATCTCAGACATGGGGTTCAAGGGCTTGTTCGTGGGCGCCATCCAGTAGCTGCTAGTGGGTCGGCGCTCCCGAAGCGCTGACGAGCACGACGCCGCCGACGATCATCACCATCCCAATCATCGCCAGCGGCGGCACGGGGTCGCCGAACATCAGCTTCCCCAGCACTGCGACGGCCGCGACCCCAACGGCGGACCAGATCGCGTAGACGATCCCTACCGGCAGCGTTTTCAGAACCACGGCGAGGAAACCGAAGCTCGCCACGTAGCCGACCACGACTACGATCGCCGGCACGAGGCGGCTCATCCCGTCAGACGCGCGCAGCGCGAGCGTGCCCACCACCTCGGTGCCGATGGCAAGGCTGAGCAGGACCCACGGCATCCTCGCTGCTCCGCTAAAGGTCGAGCGCTTGCGCGACGAGCTCTCGGTGATACGTCGCGTCGCCCAGGGTCACCTCCGACGCTTTGGCGCGCTTGAAGTACAGGTGCATGTCGTGCTCCCAGGTGAAGCCGATTCCACCGTGCACCTGGATCCCGTCACCCGCCACCTTCCGATATGCGTCGGAGACGTACGCCTTCGCCATCGATGACGCGAGCGAGCGGTCGGGCGCGTCGGCATCCACCGTCCACGCGGCGTAGTAGGTTGCCGACCGACCGCTTTCGGAGAGCACGAGCATGTCTGCGAGCTTGTGCGAGACGGCCTGGTAGATGCCGATCGGCTTACCGAACTGCTGCCGCGTCTTGGCGTATTCGGTCGACTCCTCGAGCACCTTCTGTGCCCCGCCCATCATCTCGGCGCACAGCGCGGCGGTAGCCCACTCCATCGCCCTCTTCAGGTGCGGCCACGCCTTGTCGGGCGTGCCCATCACCGAGTCGGCGCCCAGCTCGACGCCATCGAAACGCACCTGGTCCCAGCGCCGGGTCATGTCCAGCGTCTTGAGGGGCGTCACGGTCATTCCTTTCGGCCTGCCCTTGACGAGGAAGAGCGTGATCCCATCCTCGCCTTCACCGCGGGTGCGCGCTGCCACCACGATGTAGTCCGCGCTCTCGGCGTCGGGCACGAACAGCTTGATGCCGTCGAGCCGCCAGCCACCGCCGCCAGGCCTGGCCGTCAGCGTGACCCCGCCGGCATCCCAGCGCCCGGACGGCTCGGTGAAGGCCAGGGTGGCCCGCGCGGAACCTTCGGCGATCGCGCCGAGGACCTCTTTCTTCTGAGCCTCGCTGCCGGCTTCCATGAGGGCGGGAACCGCGAGGCCCATCGTCGCGAAGAACGGACCCGGTAGCAGCGCTCGGCCGGCCTCTTCGAGCACGACCACCAGGTCCAGGAACGTGCCCACTCCGCCGTATTGCTCGGGGATCCCGAGGGCCGTCCAGCCCAGGGCGGCGATCTTCTTCCAGAGCACCGCGTCGTATGCGCTTGGGCTGTCCATCAGCTTGCGCACGACCTTCGAGCTGCATTCCTTCGCGAGGAATTCGCGCGCCGAGCGCCGCAGCATCTCCTGCTCTTCCGAAAACGCGAAATCCACCGCCGATGAGTCTAAGTGGCGGTGGTGTCGGGCGGGGTCGGGCCCTTTCGCGGGTCTCGCTTCCGCCGCGGCCTGGCCGCCGGCGCGGGCTGACCGACCGCCTCCGTCGGCGGTGAAGCGTCGACGTGGGCCGGCAGCTCGAGCTCAGGAGCCGGGGCGGGCAGCTCTGGCCGGGGTTCGGGAGCGGCCAGCTCTGGCCGGGGTTCGGGAGCGGCCGGCTCGGATGCAGGTTCGGGAGCGGCCGGCTCGGGCTCAGTGCTTGGCGGCGCAGCCGACGTGGATGCGACCGCCTCCGACTCGGGGGCCGGCGAAAGGACCACGGGTGGAATCCGGCGTACCGGCGGGGACGGCGCCGGCTCCACCTGCCGAGCGGGTGCGAACGGAAGGATGCGCCGTGCCCTCGGCTTGTCCGGCGCCTGCGCGTTCAGGCGGCGATAAAGGGTGACCAGCCCAAAGAAACCCAGGAAGATGGCGAGGATCCCCAATCCGGCGGCGAAGCCGATGCCCGTGCTCTCCGCGGCGGTCAACGGACGCTGGAGGCCGGCGGCGCACACCGCAGGCGCCGGCGGGCAGGTGCCGACTATCGCGAGCTGCAACGGCAGGGCGAGCATTGCGAGAACCCCGAACAGGGTTGCCAGCCCGGCCAGGAAGTAGAGACCGGTGGACATCATCTTGCCCTGGCTTGGAAGCAGGGCGCAGGCCGCGTAGGCCGCAGCCGCCACCAGGAGTGGAACGATCACCCCGCTGACTCGTCCACCGGCGCCCGCGATCACGATCGGGGCGGCGCCCGCGGCGGCGGCCACACCGCAGGCGAGCCAGAAGACCCAGATCGTCGGCTGCGGGCGAGATGCTTCGCTGTTCACGGTGCGGCCTAGTTTAGGCCGCGGGTCTCAGACCTCAGCCGGCTCAGCGCGCTCCGGCCGGCCGGCGGCCACGTGCGCGGTCTGGCGCAATGGCAGCTCCCTGATGAGGAGCGTGGCGATGAAGGCGATGGCGACGATCGGCAGCCCCGCGGTGAACACCGGGTGAAGCGCATCGGCCAGGCCGTGGCGGATCCCGGCCGCGATCGCCGGCGGCAGGTGGATGAGCTGGGTCGGGTCGAACACCGCGCCGGCGGTCGAGCTGCCCGAGGCCTGGAACTGTTGGAGTGCTGCGGCGGGTAGGTATTTGGCCATCGACGTGGTCATGCCCTCGGTGAGGATCGTGCCGAGGATGGCGAGGCCGACGGCGGCTCCGATCGAGCGGGAAAGTTGCGTCGCCGAGGTCGCCACCGCCATGTCCTCCCGGCTGACCGAGTTCTGCACGATCAGCGTGTACGTCTGCATCGTCACGCCCAGCCCGAGTCCGATGAGGATCATGGCCTCGATCGCCGTCTGGTTGTTCGTGTGCACGTCGAAGGTCGAGAGCATGTAGAAGCCAGCCCCCATTACGGCCAGGCCGATGAGTAGCGGCATCTTGTAGTGGCCGGTCCGTGAGATGTACTGCCCGCTGCCGATACTGGTCACGATCATCGCCACGAGCATCGGGACGAGGATGGCGCCCGAGTTGGTGACGCTGTTGCCGATCACGCCCTGCACGAAGACCGGAAGGAAGAAGATCGCGCCGAACATCGACATCGCGACTCCCATCCCTGCGATGTTGGAAAACGTGAAGATGCTGCTCGTCCACAGCCTCAGCGGCAGCACGGGTTCGGCGGCTCGCGTCTCCACCCACGCGAAGACGGCGAGCAGCAAGGCGGCGGCCGCGTAGAGGCCGACGATCTGCCATGAGCTCCACGGATACTGCGCGCCGCCCCACACGGTCGCCAGCAGCGCGCAGGTGATGCCGGTGGAGAGGGTCACGCTCCCCCAGACGTCGATCTCGTGCTTCTTGCGCTCGTTGGGAACGTGCATGTAGACCGCCACCACGATCAGCGTGAGGACCGCGAACGGGAGGTTGACGAAGAACAGCCAGCGCCATGTGAAGTGCTCGGTGATGAAACCGCCCGCGGCCGGACCGATGATCGATGCGACCCCGAACGAGGCGCCCATCATGCCCTGGTACTTGCCTCGCTCGCGCGGCGAGATGATGTCGCCGATGATCGCCTGCGAGAGCGGCATGATGAAGCCCATCCCGGCGCCCTGCACGAAGCGCGCGAAGACCAGGAACCAGAAGTTCGGAGCGATCCCCGCCAGCGCGGACCCGACGGCGAACACCACGATCCCGGTCATGTAGAGCGGTTTGCGGCCGTAGATGTCCGACAGCTTGCCGGCCACCGGCACGACGATCGTCGAGGCCAGCATGGCCGAGATCGGGATCCAGCTGTAGTCGGCGATGCCGCCGAGCTCCGCCACGATGGTCGGCAGGGCGGGCGCTACCAGGGTCATGTTGAGCGAAGCGATGAGCGAGCCCAGCATCAAGCCTGCGAAGACGGCCATGACCCCTCGGTCGATGCCCTTCCTGGCGGTCGTGCTGGCCGGGCGCGTGGCGACGGCCGTCATTGGCCTGAGTCTACCGGCCGAGCGCTCAGCGGCTGCGCGGTAAGCCCAGCACCCTCTCCGCCAGGATGTTGCGCAGGACCTCGGACGTGCCCGCCTCGATCGTGTTCGCGCGCGAGCGCAGGAACTGGTACTTCCAGCCCTCGCCATCGCCGACCTGGCCCGCGGGTCCGGCGATGTCGACGGCAGTTTCCGTCATGCGCTGGTTGAGCTCGGACCACATGAGCTTGAGGATCGAGCCCTCGGGCCCCGGGATGCCGTTGCGCTTCACGGCGGTCACCGCGCGATAGCCGTTGAGCTGGAGAGCCCTGGCTTCGATGGTGTGCTGCGCGATCTTCTGGCGCACCAGCGGATCCGACCCTCGGCCCAGCTTGCGCGCATGCTCGGCCAGCTCCGCGGCAGTGATCTGGGCGCGCGTCGCGAGCGCCATGCCGAGCGTGCCGCGCTCGTGCAGCAGAGTCGTCATGGCGACGGCCCAGCCGCCGCCGGGTTCGCCGAGGACCTGCGACTTCGGCACCTTGACGTCCTTGAAGAAGATCTCGTTGAACTCGGCGTCGCCCGTGATCTGGACCAGGGGCCGCACCTCGATGCCCGGGCTTTCCATGTCGACGAGGAGGTAGGTGAGGCCCTGGCGAGGGTTGCCCTCCTTGCGTTCGCGGGTCAGCAGCATGCACCACCGAGCCACGTGCGCGAGCGTCGTCCAGACCTTCTGGCCGTTGACCAGGTAGTGGTCGCCCTTGTCCTCCGCGCGTGTCTGCAGACCCGAGAGGTCGCTCCCGGCGTTGGGCTCGCTGAACCCCTGGCACCAGATCTCCTCCGCCGACAGCAGTGGCTCCAGGTATCGCTTCTTTTGCTCGTCTGTGCCGTGGGCGATCACGACGGGGCCGCCCATGCCCAGGCCGATGACGTTGATGGGCTCGGGCGCCTGGGCCTGGATCATCTCGTCGTTGAAGATGAGCTGCTCCATGAATCCGGCTCCACGGCCGCCGTACTCCTTCGGCCAGGTGATGCCGACGTAGCCGGCCTCGAAGAGCTTCTTCTGCCAGGCACGGCGGCTGGCGACGAAGGCCGGCATGTCGTCTTCGCCGGGGCCGTCCTTTCGCGGCGAGTTGGCTTTCAGCCAGGCTCGCACCTCGTCCCGAAACTTCTTCTCCGGCTCGCTGAGGTCGAAATCCACGCGACTACCTTATGCCACTGCAGGGACGACTTCCGTCGCCAGAAGCTGCAGCGCGTCCGAGTCGTCGAGGAGAAAGTGCTGCAGCATGAAGATGTCGACGCCGAGTGTGGCGAACTCCCGCATCCGGGCGGCCACCTGTTCCGGAGTCCCGACGAACCAGGCGTCTTTCCTGTGCTCGAGCACCTCGTCCGGCGTCATGCCGCGCAGGTCGGGGATGATCTGGCTCACTTGGGCGGCGCGGTCGCGGAGCTCGGCCTGGTCGCGGCCGACGATGTAGCTGGTCATCACCGAGCGGCGGATGGTGCTCGGGTCGCGGCCGATGTCGCGGCAGCACTGTTCGAGGACCTCTCGACGCTGCCGGAACATGTCGGCGTCGAGGCGGGAGAGGTTCCACTCCGTAGCCTCGCGCGCGACCAGCGGCAAGGTGCGCTTGGCGCCTTTCCCGCCCATCAGGAGCGGGATCGGGTTGCGCACCGGCTTGGGGTTGGTCTTTTCCCAGATGTCACGCATCGTCTTGATGCCTTCCTCCAGCCGTTCGAAGCGTTGCTTCTCGGTGAGGAATGGGATCCCGTAGACGGTGTGCTCGTTCTCGTTCCAGCCGGCTCCGACGCCGAGCAGCAGGCGGCCGCCAGAGAGGGCATCGACGCTGGCCGCGATCTTGGCCAGCATCGACGGCTGGCGAAAGGTCATCGGGCTGACCATCGGCCCGAACTCGATCCGTTTGGTCCATTCGGCTGCCAGGGCGAGCGAGGTCCAGCACTCGATGCAGTCGCGCTCCGGCGACCTCATCAGTGAGATGAGGTGGTCGCTCCTGCGCAAAGATGCGAAGCCCAGCGTGTCGGCGTCTTGGCAAATGCTCCGCCACCTGTCCCAGGTCAGGCCTTCCTGACCCTCGATCATGATCCCGACTTGCGCCATCAGTGAAATGACATCGTAAGTTCCTCGAGCGGGAGGAAGTTGAGAATCCGGTCCTGCGGGATCCCGGCGCGGCGCGCCATCCACATCGCCATCGGCACGTAGGCGAACTCGGCGGGGGCGTGCGCGTCCGCGTCGAGGGTGAAGTGGCAGCCGCACTCCAGCGCGAGCCGGGCCATCTCGGGCGACAGGTCCATGCGGGCCGGGTCGCAGTCGAGCTCGAGCGCGACCCCGTGGCGCGCTGCTTCCTTGAACACAGCCTCGAAGTCGTAAGTCGCGCCTTCGCGAGAGCCAGGCCGCCTACCGGTGGGGTGGCCGATCACGTCGACGTGTGGATGCGACGCGGCGCGCAGCATGCGCTCGGTCATCGCGGCGGGGTCCTGGCGCAGCTTGACGTGCGGCGAGGCGATGACCACGTCGAGGATCTCGAGCACCGCATCGGGCAGGTCGAGGGCGCCGTCCTCCAGGATGTCGACCTCGATGCCCTGCAGCAGGGTCACGCCCGGCACCTGTTCCTGGACCTCGGCCATCTGGATGGACTGCGCGAGGAGCCGCTCGGCGTTGAGCCCGTGCACCACGGTGATGCGCGGCGAATGGTCGGTGACGCCGAGGTATCGATAGCCCATGGCGGCGGCCCCTTTCGCCATCTCGAGCATCGTCGCCTTGCCGTCGCTCCAGTCGGAATGCGAGTGGACGTCGCCCTGGTAACTGGAGAGGTCCAGAGCCGTCTCATCCTCCAGCGCCGGCTGCTTCATCTGCTCGCGCAGCCGTTCGAGGTAGCGGCTGTGGCCATTGTCGATGAGGTCCGAGAGCACCTTCGCGATGCCCGCGCCGACGCCCTCGATCGTGGTCAGCTCGTTGCTTCGGTGTAGAGAGTCCAGATCCGGCCGCTGGATGGCGAGCGACCACGCCGCTCCCGAGAAAGCCTTGGCCCGGAACTTCTCGTCAGGGTCCTGCCGGAGCAGGTACCCGATCTCCGAAAGGGCCTGCGCGGCCGCGATCGCATCCACCACTCAATTGTGTGAGCATTCAACGATGGCCAATCAGAAGCTCAAAGCCGGCGACCGGATCCCGGTCCTGGTCGAGTCGCTGCTCAAAGAGCTGGGTGAGGACCCGGACCGGCCCGGCCTCAAAGCCACGCCTGCTCGGGTATCGCGGGCGCTGCGCGAGCTCACGGACGGTTACGGCATCCGGCCGGAGGACGTCATCGCGGATGCGGTCTTCGACCAGGACTACGACGAGATGGTCGTGGTCAAGGACATCCCTTTCTACAGCCTTTGCGAGCACCACATGCTCCCGTTCTTCGGCGCCTGCCACGTCGGGTATCTGCCCAGGGGCAGGGTGGTCGGGCTGAGCAAGATCCCGCGACTGGTCGGGGTGTTCGCCCACCGGCTTCAGCTGCAGGAGCAGATGACGAAGGAGATCGCCGAGGCGCTCAGCGGCGCGCTCACTCCGAAAGGTGTCGGCGTGGTGATCGAAGCGCGCCACCTTTGCATGGAGATGCGCGGCGTGCAGAAGCCGGGCGGCCAGATGATCACCTCCTGCATGCTCGGCACGTTTCGCAAGGACCCGCGCACCCGCGCCGAGTTCCTGGGCCTGGTGCGCCGGCCCTAGCTGCCGCTAGAAGTGCGTCGTGCCCAGGCTGCCGTAGCCTGCCGCGTCACCGAACGGAAACAGTCCGCCGTCCTCGGCGTAGAGCCAGTAGCCGTGCCCGTCGGGTGTCGGTTCCATGCCGGCGATGGGGCTGGTCAGGTGGATCGTGGCGGCACTGCCGTAGCTGGCCGCGTCGCCGAACGGAAAGACGCCGCCGTCGCTCGCCACCAGCCAGTAGCCGCGGCCGTCCGGAGTCGACTCCAAGCCGACGATGGAGCTGCCCGGGTGCGTCGCCCCGGTGCTGCCGTAGACGGCTGCGTCGCCGAACGGAAAGAGGCCGCCGTCCCCAGCGACCAACCAGTACCCATGTCCATCGGGCGTGGCCTCCATCCCGACGATGGGGCTGCCCAGTTGGACCGAGGCGGTGCTGCCGTAGCCGGCCGCATCGCCGAAGCGGAATATGCCGCCGTCTTTGGCGACCAACCAGTAGCCCAGGCCGTCGGGGGTGTCCTCCATGTCGACGATCGGCTGGTTGAGCCGGCTGTTGCCGGTGCTTCCAAAGCCCTGCGCGTCCCCGAACGAGAAGATGCCGCCATCGCTTGCGACCAGCCAGTAGCCGCGTCCGTCAGGGGTGGACTCCTCAGCCACGATCGGCTGGTGGAGGCGAATGCCGCCCGTGCTTCCGAAACCCTCGGCTGAGCCGAACGGGAAGATCCCCCCGGTGTTGGTGGTCATCCAGTAGCCACGGCAGTCGGGCGTCCCCTCGAATCCGACGACCGTGTGGGTCGAAGCGGACGACGGAGAAGCGGTGGTGAGCGCAGGCCGCGCGCAGGACGAGGCCAGCAGCAGCATCAGTACCCCGGTCGCTTTCCAGAGGCGCACGTTGCGACGAAGTGAAATCACTGCCGCGGCGCCCAGGGCGAGCACGAGCACTGCGAGGAGCGAAGGCGGCTCGGCGCCCGGAGAGGTCGGGATGACGGCGGCCGTAAGGCGCGTGCAGTCGACGGGCGTGCATCCGCGTGCTGGACCCTCCGTGCGACACGTTGGAAGGGGAGTCGGAGACGGGCTCGGTTTGGGCGATGGGGTCGCCGCCTGGGTAGGCGTCGCCGTCGGCCGAGACGTAGGCGTCGAGGTCGGGACGGAGCTCGGCGTCGCCGTTGGTGTCGGGGTTGGCGTCACGGTCGGGGTTGGTATCGGTGAAGGCGAAGGAGATGGAGAAGGAGAAGGAGAAGGAGAAGGAGAAGGAGAAGGAGTGGGAGAGGGCGGCGCGGTGATCACGTACGTCGTGCTGTTCGAGGTCGTGGCTCCGGTTGCACCGTTGAGGACGGAGACCAAGATCGAGTGCTTGTTCACGGTTGCGACAGTCGCAGGCGGTGTCCACGGCTTCATCGGTCCGCTGTCGTAGACGCCGTTGGTGCACGCCGTCACGGGGACACGAATCGCAATTGTGGTGCTGGTCGAGTCGAAGTAGAAATAGAAGTACATGGTTATGACGACGCCGGCTGGGCACTGGCCTGTCGAGATGAGGTAAGTGCCGTCAACCGTGATCGCGGTTGTTGGATAACCAGCAGTGGGACTTACAGTCACTCCGGCGGTGTCGGCAACGGCGATCTGGGCCGTCAGGCCGATCGCCAAACAGGCCAAAGCCAGCGCCGGCCCCAACCGGCGGGCCGAATCCCCTCCTCTCGCGACGCGCACCGTCGGAGCGAATTGTGGGACCTCCGAAATCGAGCTGCGCGGCCTTAGCCACACATAACGCACCCTTTATGCGTTAGACTCCTATAAAGCAACCTTTATGTTTCTCCAGAACCCGCGCCACGAGATGCCGGACCACTTCCTGGCCTTCGCCAACCCCACGCGCCTTCGCATCCTGCAGCGCCTGGGACAGGTCGGGGAGGAGAGCGTG
>Ga0307374_10009262_pt1 | contig 14535 bp, 11 predicted proteins | sample OX3MG_FD_202532 | JGI IMG/M metagenome (GOLD analysis project Ga0307374, IMG submission 202532) | Soil microbial communities from Risofladan, Vaasa, Finland - OX-3 | ecosystem: Environmental > Terrestrial > Soil > Coastal area > Acid sulfate soil | place: Finland: Risofladan, Vaasa | collected... | reverse complement strand
GGTTCAGTCCGACCTCGCGGATCTTCGCGATCATGGCGGTGTCGATGGACTCGCCCTGCGCGGTGAGAGACGCCAGCGGGGCGGCCAACGCCGCACTTACGATCAGGAGGCGAGCAGTACGAAGCACAGGCGACATGGCGGGGCGCACCTTCTGGTGGAAGACGCGTGAAGCTACGGCCATTCGGTTGCGGATGTCGAGGTCCAGCACGCTCGAAATGCTGGGAATCACCCGTGCGCGGGAATCCCGTGGGCGCTGTGGGTCGTCTCAGAAGTCACATCGGACGCCGGCGTTGAATCGCCGGCCGTCGAGCGGCCCCCACGGCTCCACCGACCACTGGCCGCCGTCCCCAACGGTGGTCCTCATCAACGGTTCGAAGCTGGTCTGTCGCACGCCGGTCAGATTCTCGGCGTTCACGAACACGGTCACCCGTCCGAACCTCTGCGCCGCCAGGATACCGAGCGTGGTGTATGGCGCCGAGACGGCCCGGTAAGGATCGTCCTGGAGGGCCTGCCGGCCCGTATAGAAGATCTCGGTCGCCAGGTACGTGCCTGAGTCGTCGTCTTCAAGGGCGGCGTCGAGGCCGGCCTCCTCACGAGGCACGTACGGTGCTTCGCGCGGTCGCCCGGTGGCGGGCGAGATCTCGCGGCTGCGTGTAGCCGCGTAGTACGCCGTGACCACGAATGGGTCCTGGTTGTACACGGCGAACAGCTCCCCGCCATGCGTGCGCAGATCGCCCGCTGCGTTCACGAGGTCCACGAGCCCGCTGGTGTCGCCCGGGACCGGCCGAAGGCCGACCGGATGCCGGACCGCATCTGCGAACAACGTCCCGCTCACCTGGAGTGGTCCGTGCGACGCGGTGACGTCGAGCGATGCCGAACGCGCCCGCTCGGCTTCGAGAGGCACCGGCTCGCGCACGTGCGCGAGCCCGATCGCCTCGGTCTGATCGTTGAGCGCCGACGGCGCTGACCATCCGCCGCCCACGGAGGCCCGGACGTTCAACACGGCCGTCGGCCGAAACAGCAGCGACGCTCGGGGCGTGCAGATTGTTCCGAATACGCTCGACGCATCGCACCGCCCGTCGAGCGTGGACGCGATCCACGAGGCCGGCGCGTACGTGTGCTGGACGAAGAGGCCCGGCGTGGAGGTCGTCTGGTCCGCCCATGGTCCAGTGCGATTGGAGTACTGATCGCGTTGCCATGCGGCGCCCACGATCAGGACCTGCCGCTGCCAGACGGTCGTCCCGGACAACTCGCCGAAGGTGGTACCTTCGCGCTCTCGTTCCGCCGCGCCGTTCACCATCCGGCGACGGTCCTGCAGGTTCGCAGACGTGCGGAGGGCGAGCGAGAACCCATCCGAAATGCGCAGCTTGCCCGTGGCGCCGACATCGACATGGCGCGTGGCCAGGCTGTCACGGCCGAGGAAACCGGGAAGCCCGGTTCGACCGAACAGCGCGCCGCCGGTGCGGGTTTCACTGAGTGCGCCAGCGGTGATCATGAACGACCGGCCGGCGCTGTCGTCGTAGAAGATGCGCGGCCGTACTTCCACGCGGCGCAGGCCTGGAACATCCGTCCACCCGTCGTGATCGGGATCGACCGTGGGCTGACGGTGGAGGCCACCAAGCACGGTCAGCCCGAGGTGCGGCGTGAGCGACCGTGCGTCGAAGACGAGAAGGTCGGCCCCGCCCTGCGATGTGCCGTTCACCAGCGCCTGCGACGTGTCGGGCGGGCGCCGCGAGACCAAGTCCACCACCCCGCCGAGCGCTGCCGGCCCGTACAGCGCCGACGCCGCGCCTTTGATCACTTCCGCTTGACGGAGATCGAGCGGTGGTTGCTCCACCAACCCGAATCCACTGGCCACGGTACCGAAGAGCGGCAGCCCGTCGTTGAGCACGAGCGTGTAGCGCCCGGGAAGGCCCTCGAGCCGGATGTTGGTGGCGCCGAGTGAAGCCGAGGTGGTGTGCATACGAACACCACTGAGCTCGTCGAGGAGCGAACTGAGATCGGCCGGTCGCATCTCGTTCTTCTCGCTGATGTCGTCGCCGCCCAACACCTCCACGCGGAGCGGTTCGTCCTCGATCCGGCGGTCGGCGCGCGTGCTGGTGACGATCACCGGCGCCACGAGTTGCGCCGTGGGTTGAAGTTCGACCACGATCGACGTATCGGTGCCGGTGGAAAGCTGAAGTGCGAGCGTGTCCGGTGTGAAGCCGAACTTCGTCACGGTCAGTTGCGTTGCGCCTGCGGCCAGCTGCAGGGTGGCACGACCAGTTGAGTCCGTGCGCGCCGTCAGGCGGCCGCTGCGCGCCAGCGATCCAGGGAGCGCTCCTCGATCACTGCGGACCGACAGCCGAACCGTGGCGCCGGGATGCTGCGCTTTCAACGCCGGCGCCGCAATCGACAGCAAGCCCGCCGCTGCGTACCACGTCAAGCCTCGCGGCCTATCCACGCCGTGCCCTCATGCCATATGGGTGCGTTCGATACCGAGATGGCGCCTCGTCGCAATGCGCGCCATGTCACATCCTAGGCCGCGCTCCTGTCAGTCCGATAACACGCCGGATCGAACGCGCGCGGGTCGGGTATGGTATTCCGCCGGCATCACCCACGAGGAGCAACCGGTACGATGACGAGCGCTCGATCCATCCCACTGCCCGTGTGGCACCGTTTGTTTCGGCTTGGCATGCTCGCCAAAGCCGTGGACGGTGTGTTGGAACTCGGTGGCGGGCTTGCCCTGCTGTTGCTGTCCCCAAGGGCGATCAATGCCATCGTGCTGTTCTTCATTCGGGGGGAACTGCGAGAGGATCCGAAAGACCTTCTGGCCAATCTATTCCTCCGGGCGAGTCGAGACGTGTTCCCCGTACAAGTCTTTGCGGGAATTGTGCTCGTCGCGCATGGCGTGATGAAGGTCCTGCTGGTGGCGGCGGTTGCGCGAGGCCACCGCTGGGCGTATCCAACCGCCATCGTCGTGTTCGGCGGATTCATAGCCTATCAATCGTACCAGATTGCCGTTCGCCCGTCGGCGTTTCTCTGGGCCATTACCGTCATCGACCTCGCGGTCGTCGCGCTCATCGCGCATGAATACCTGGCTCGCGGACGCTACGCGTCCCCGTATCGTTGACGACCGAGGAGCGTGGCGTGCGCGGGATTCGGGACCGCTCACAAGGCGCGCTCCTTCCACCAGGAATAGAGGGCTGGAATCACGATCAAGGTGAGTACGGTGCTGGAGATCATGCCACCCACCATCGGCGCCGCGATGCGCTTCATCACGCTGGCCCCGGCGCCGCTGCCCCAGAGAATCGGGAGCAGGCCGGCCATGATCGCGGTCACCGTCATCATCTTCGGCCGCACGCGGTTCACGGCGCCCTCGATGATCGCTGCGTAGAGGTCGTGCACCGTGGGAGATGTGCCGTGTGCGAGGCGTGCCTCCCATGCCTGATTGAGATAGATCAGCATCACCACGCCGGTCTCGGCCGCCACGCCGGCCAATGCAGTGAATCCGATGGCCACGGCCACCGACCAGTTGTAGCCGAGCAGCCAGACCAGCCAGAAGCCGCCGACCAGCGCGAAGGGCAGCGACGCCAGGACGAGCAGCGTGTCGCCCACCGTGCGGAAGTTGAGGAACAGCAGGAGAAAGATGATCCCGAGTGTGGCAGGGATCACGAGCTTCATGCGTGCTTTGGCCCGCTGCATGTATTCGTATTCCCCGCTCCATTCGATCCGGTAGCCCGCTGGCAGGGTGACCTCCCGTTCAACCACCCGCTGCGCATCTGCCACGTAACTGCCGATGTCGCGGCCGACCACGTCGACGTAGACCCAGGAGGTAGGAGACGCGTTCTCCGTACGCACCACCATCGGCCCGGTCTCCTCGCGAATCGTCGCGACCTCACCGAGCGGCACCTGGCCCACGCGGCCGGCCATCGTCGGAAATGGCCCTGCCGCACCGGTCAGCGCGGTTCCCAGCGCCGGGCCGGCGCTGATGCCCGTGGCCGCGCTCGCCTGATGGTCCATTGGCACGAGTACCTCCGCCAGCCGCTCAGGCGTATCCCGGAGTTCCTGCGGATAGCGCACGCGCACCGCATAGCGCTCGCGTCCCTCGACGGTCTGCGTCACGGCCACGCCGCCGATCGCGGCGGCGATCACCGTCTGGACGTCACCCACGTTGAGTCCGAGCCGTGCGGCCTTCTCCCGATCGATGCTGATGTCCAGGTAGTAGCCTGAGACCGTACGTTCGGCGAACGCGCTCCGGGTGCCGGGCACTCGTTGGACCGCTCGTTCCACGTCCTGCCCGATACGCTGTAGCGTGTCGAGGTTCGGCCCGAAGATCTTCACGCCCACCGGCGTCCGGATCCCGGTCGCCAGCATGTCCATGCGGCCCTTGATCGGCATCGTCCACGAATTGACGATCCCCGGAGTGCGTACGGCGGAGTCCATCGCGGCCACGAGCCGGTCCTGCGTCATGCCGTTCGGCCAATCTGACTCGGGCTTGAGCGTGATCGTCGTTTCCGTCATGTCCAATCCGGCGGGATCGGTGGCGGTGTTCGCTCGCCCCGTCTTCCCCCAGACGTGTACGACCTCCGGGAAGCTCTTGAGAATCGAGTCCTCCACCTGGAGCATCTCGCGGGCGCGGGCAATGCTGATGCCCGGCATGGTGGTCGGCATATACAGCAGCGTGCCCTCCCGCAATGGGGGCATGAACTCGCTCCCCATGCGCGACCACGGAATCCAGGTGAGCACGAGCACGGCCACGGCACCCGTGACGACGGCGCCCCGGTGCCGCAGCACGCCGTCGATTATTGGGCGGTATAGACGGATCAACCACCTATTGATGGGATTGGCGTGCTCGCGGTACATGCGCCCGCGAATGAACAGCCCCATGGTGACCGGCACGAGGGTCACCGAGAGCAGGCTGGCCGCCGCCATCGCGAAGGTCTTGGTGAAGGCGAGCGGGCGGAACAGCCGCCCCTCCTCGCCCTGCAGGCTGAATACGGGGAGGAACGAGACCGTGATGATGAGCAATGAGAAGAACAGCGAGGGCCCGACCTCGCGCGCCGCATCGAGGGCCACCTGCCAGCGCTGGGCCGCGGTGAGGGACCGCGTGTCGAACGTTCGCCCGCCGTCTGCGCTCTCGGACGGAGCGGCGCGTTCCAGATGCTTGTGCATGTTCTCGATCATCACGATCGCCGCATCGATCATTGCCCCGATGGCGATGGCGATGCCGCCGAGACTCATGATGTCGGCGCCGACGCCGGCCAGCCGCATGGCGATGAATCCGAGCAGGATCCCCACGGGCAGGGTCAGGATGGCCACGAGCGCCGATCGCACATGTACCAGGAACAGCACGCAGACGAGCGCGACGATGAGCGATTCTTCGAACAGCTTGCTGCGCAGCGTCGCGATGGCGCGTTGGATGAGATCGCTCCGGTCGTAGACGGGAACGATGACGACTCCGGCCGGCAGCGTCTTGGCCACTGCGGTCAGGCGCTGCTTGACGGCGCGGATCGTGGTCAGCGCGTTCTGCCCGAAGCGCATGATCACGATGCCGCCGACCGCGTCCCCGCGGCCGTCGAGGTCGGCAATCCCGCGGCGTACCGCCGGCCCGATGGACACGTGGGCCACATCGCGCACCGTGATCGGCGTCCCGTTCGCGGTGGCGCCGACGTCCACGTCCTCGATGTCGGCCACGGACTTGAGGTAGCCGAGCCCCCGCACCATCTGCTCGCGCTCCGACAGCTCCATGACCATGGCACCGACATCGCCGTTGGCGTTCCGGATGGCATCCATCACGCGCGTGATGGGAATGCCGTAGGCGAGGAGCTTGGCGGGATCCACGTCCACCTGGTACTGCTTCTCGAAGCCGCCCACCGACGCGACTTCAGCGACCCCCGGCACGGCGGTCAGCGCATACCGGATGTTCCAATCCTGCAGGCTGCGCAGATCCGCGATCGAGAGCCGGCCGCTGGTGTCCTCGAGCGCATATTGGTACACCCATCCCAGCCCCGTCGCATCGGGCCCGAGCATGGGGGTGACGCTGGCCGGCAGCTTGGCCTTGATGCCGTTCAGGTATTCGAGCACGCGCGTGCGGGCCCAGTACAGATCGGTGCCGTCTTCGAAGATCACGTACACGAACGAGACCCCGAAGAACGAGTACCCGCGTACCGTTTTCGATCCGGGCACTTTGAGCATCTCGGCGGCGATCGGATAGGTGACCTGATCCTCGACGATCCTTGGTGCCTGACCGTCATAGTCGGTCTGCACGATCACCTGCACGTCGCTGAGGTCGGGAAGCGCGTCGAGGGGCGTCCGTTCGAGCGCCCAGATTCCGAGCGCCACCGCGGCGACCGCTCCGAGGATGACGAGCAGCGGGTTGCGCACCGACCAGCCAATGATGCGAGTCAACATCGTCGTCTCCTAGTGGTGGCGACCGGTGGTCGGTTTCGGCGGCGCCATGTCCATGCCGGGCATGCCGCCCATGCCACTCATCGCCTCGGCGAGATTCGATTCCGCATCGATGAGGAAGGTGGCGGACGACACCACCGTATCGCCCATGGCCAGCCCGCGCAGCACGGCGATGCGGTCATCCCCGGCCATGCCGAGCACCACCTCCCGCGGTTCGAGCATGCCGTCTGGACGCTTCACGAACACGATGTTGCGTTCGCCCGTCGAGAGCACGGCGTTGCGCGGCACGCTCAGGGTGTTCGGGGATTCGCGCGCGGCTGCCGTGAGCGTGGCGTACATCCCGGGCTTGAGCTCGAGGCCTGGATTGGCCAGCGCCACGCGCACCCGGGCCGTCCGCGTGTCGGGATTGATGGTGGGATCGATGAAGGTGATGCGTCCCGTGCGCACGGTACCCGGCAGTGCCTCGAAGGTCGCGTGCACGCGCTGGCCGAGGCGCACGGCGGGCAGATCGCGCTCGAACACCTCACCCTGGATCCAGACCGTTCGCAGATCGACGATCTGATAGAGCGCGTCCCCAGCCGAGATGCGCTGACCCGCCACGACGGCCTTCTGCACGACCACGCCCGTTACCGGTGACCGCAGCGTGAGCGTCTTTCGCACCACCCCGGTCGACTCGACCTGTGCGATCTCCGCGGCGGGAATGTCCCAGTACGCGAGGCGCCGCCGCGCGCCTACGAGGAGTTCTTCGGCCCCGCGCTGCGCATCGGCGGTGCCGTGCCGCACGCGATCGCGGAGGTGTCGGGCGAGGACGAGTTCCTCCTCCGCGGCCACCGCCATCGGCGCGTAGATCGTGAGGAGTGGATCGCCACGTCTCACCGTCTGCCCCGTGTAATTGACGAACAGCGAGTCCACCCACCCATCCAGCTTCGGCGCGATGGTGGAGACGGTCTCCTCGTCGTACGACACCTGCCCGACCGTGCGCACCTCGCGCACGACCGGGTCCATGGTGACCGGCGCGTAGGTCACGCCGATGCGGTGGGCTTCGGCAGACGAGAGCATGACCGCCTGCCGGCCAGCCGTGCCGGCGGAGTCGGACCCCGTCACCACTGGTGCCGCCTGGGATTCCGGGCGCCGCCCGGCGAAATGCGCCACCACGGCGGCGCCAGCGACCACCAGAACACCGCCCGTCCAACGGAGTATCGAATCGCGGCGCGTGTGGCGCCGTCCAAGAACTTCGGTCATCGATCACCTCCGGCCGCCGCGGCGGCCGTGGAGTGTGCGTTCATGAGGGGGCGAGCGACGAGGGCTTCGAGCCGGGCCCATGCCTTGCCTTCGTCGGCTTCGAGTTCGTGCACCGCCTGGTCGTATCGGTTCACGGTCAGCTGATCGTCGAGGACCGTGAGAAAGTCGACTTGGCCCACTCGGTAACTGGCCAGGGCCGACGTGGCCGCCGCATCGGCCTCGGGGAGCACGGTGTTCCGGTAGAGCGCCGTGAGGCGGCGGGCGCGGACGAGCTCGGCGTAGGCCGTGATCACCGCGGCGCGCGTGTCGGCTTGCGTTGCGCGAAGTTCGGCGCGGCTCATCGCCGCCATCGCCGCCGCCGCATCGCGGGTGCCGCCCTGACGGGCGTTCGCGAACACGGGGATCGAAGCGGCGATCATGGCGCTTCCCATCAGATTCCCGACCCCGCCCGCCTGGCGACCGAGTTGCATGCCGACGGTGATGTCCGGCCAGACGTTCCGCGCCGCCAGATCGCGTTGGCGTTCCGCGGCGGATACGTCGGCCGCGCCCGCGCGCAGTTCCGGGCGATCGCGGAGCGCGAGCGAAAGGACCGAATCCACGGAGGGGACCGTGGCGGGAAACGCGGGAAGGACGGGCGTGCCGAGTGTGCTGTCGGCGGCGCGGTCGAGTTCGGCGTCGAATCGGGCCGCTGCGGCGCTCCGCATGGCCACCATGCGCAGCGTGTCTTCCGCCATTCTCGCACGTTCGACCTGCGCGCGCAGGACGTCGGGCTGGCTCGCCTCGCCCACGCGGTACATTGCCTGCGCGGTGTTCTCGATGTCGCGGAGCAGCGCGAGCGTGCGACGGGCCACCGCCAACTGCGCGTCGGTCTGATACAGATCGTAGAATGCGCTCGCGAGATCGACGCGCACCGTCCAGAACGTCGCGTCGGCCCGGTCACGGGCGGCGTCGCTCTGCGCGCGCGCCGCTGCGCCCGCGAGACCGAGCTTGCCGGGAAGTGGAATCACCTCCATGACCTGCAGCTGCGCCATCGAGAGCGGCGCCATCGGTCCGAGGCCCGGCAGGGAGTAATTCATGAAGCCGAATTGGACCTGTGGATCGGGCAGAAGTGAGGCCGACCGTACGGTGGCGGCGCTCGCGGCCGCCAACGCGCGGGCGGCCACGATGCGAGGACTGGCTGCGTCGAGTTGGTCATACGCGTCCCCTAATCGGAGGGCGGGCCCCGCGGGCGCGGCTTGCGCCCCGGCCGCGCGCGGCGCGAGCAGCACGGCGGCGCCGGCGGCCGCGCCAGTGATGCGGGCCGCGCACGTGGCGCAGCGGGCACGGCGCGCTATGCGCCGCATGATCGCTTCCATGTTCGTCTCCCAATGGCGCGCCGATCGATGACCGGAGCGCGTCCCCATGGGCCGCGGGCGCGGAATGCGCCGCGGCGGTGCGTATCAGATGGGTGGGATCAGCTTCGCGGGGGGGGCGGTTCCGGCCCGCGCGCGACGCTCCGCGGAGTCGTGATCACGACGAGGCAGGAGTCGACCGCTGGCACAGGAGCGGCCGGAAGCTGCACGGCCGATGCGGCCATGACCGGGATGCCGCACGACGCCATGCTCCCGCATTCGCTGTGCGACATCGACTGCGAACACGGGACGGGCTGATGCGTTCCGGTTCGGGCGGGCATGTGGTCGTGCGGCGAAGCGGGCGCCATCGTGGCCATCGGGGCCATGTCAGCATTGCCACATTCGCACGGCCCGGCTCCCGTCATCGTTCCGAACTGGGCGAAGACGAGCGCCATCGTGACCGCGAACGCGCGAAAGCCCTTGGAGGCCATGTCCGAATATAACGGGAGGCTTGTGGAACCGCGCCGTCTGGATTCCGCCCCCTCGTCGTCCGGCATTTCCGTACGCGGGTCGAATCCCAGCGGCGATCGGAGTTCAGCTTCTTCTATAGACTAGCGCGCATGACGGTATGACGCGCGCGTGCACCTCGGCGCCGGCAGGTGTTCCGCGGCCAACGCCGCCATCGCGCTCAGGGCGCCGACGGTGCCCTGAGCGTCTGCAGCACCGGCGCATCGTACACGATGATCCCGCCGCGGTACGCGGCATACGAGACGAGGGAGGCGCCGACGAGCGCCAGGATCAGCACGAGCTCCCGCAGCCACGCCGGCAGCGCCATCACCTCACGGGCGCGCGCACTCCACCAGGCGTAGCCCGAAATCACGCCGGCGACCAGCAGCGCCCAGAGCGCGGCGTAAGCAGCGGACGAATGCGCGCCGATCGTTCCGCGCACCACGAACGCGCGTTGCCGAATCTCATCGGACGCGGACTCGCCCGTGAGGATCGCCACGCCAGCCGCGATGGCGGCCAACACCATCAGGATCAGCCCTGCCCGCCAGTAGAAATCGCGTCGCGTGACGGCCCCTACGGCGAGGGATGCCATCCCGACGATACTCAGGACGACCGGAAAATGGTTGACCATCAGGTGCAGGTGCGCGGCGTCGAACGGCATGGCCTCTCCTGGTTGGGCGCGATTGCCCCTTACATCCTAGGAGTCTTCGGCGCAGGTCGCCAGGCGGAGGCTGGGCGTTCTACCGGTTCACCCCTTCGCTGATCAGGCGAAAGTGGTAGCCATAGATGGCGAGGGTGACGGCATGCGGGAGCAGCCGGGGACGCCGTAACAGCGTCCAGCCGAGGAGCCGCCAGTATTGGAGGCGTTCCCGTCCCAAGACGCCGAGACGGGCCGTCGACCGGAAGAAGGCGAGCACGCGTTGGGTGTCGAGTCGCGGCCGAACGGCGGGCGCGCGATACTCTCGCAGGAAGGTCCGCACGCGAGCATAGTAGTGCTTGGGCTCGTAGAGTTGCCCGATCAGCGCGCGGTAGTGCCCCCGCAGCGTGTTGAGGCCCATCACCGGCAGGATGTTCGTGGTGCCGTCCACGTTGTCTCCGCTCATCGCGTCCGTGATTCTCCCTTCGAGTCGCATGCGCTCGAAGAGCCTCGTGCCCGGCGGCGCTTGCAACATGCCGACCATGGCCGTGACGATGCCGCTGCTCTGGATGAACTCGGACAGTCGCCGGAACGACGACGGAGTGTCACTGTCGAACCCGACGATGAACCCCGCCTGGACCGCGATTCCCGCGCGCTGGATCCGCTTCACATCGGCCACGAGATCGCGCGCGAGGTTCTGCTTTTTCCGGCACTCGGCAAGGGCGGTTTCGTCCGGGGTCTCGATGCCAATGAACACGGTGTCGAAGCCGGCGTCCGCCATCAGGTCCAGCAATTCCACGTCATCGGCGAGGTTCATCGACACCTGGGCGTTGAACGGGACGTGGGGGTGGCGGCCGCGCCATGCGATCAGGGCGGGCAGGAGCTGCGCCTTGGCATCGCGCTTGTTGCCGATCAGGTTGTCATCTACGAAGAACACGCTGCCCCGCCAGCCGAGTTCGCTCAGCCGATCGAGTTCCGCGATCACCTGCGGGACGCGCTTGGTCCGGGGCCGGTGGCCGAGCATCGCGGTCACGTTGCAGAAGTCGCAGTCGTACGGGCAACCGCGGCCGTACTGGACGCCGACGCTGGCGTAGCGCGAGAGATCGGCCAGCTCCCAGAGCGGCATGGGCGTCGTGGTGAGGTCGGCGAACTCGGGCGCTCGGTACACCCGCTGGGCGCACCCCCGGATGAGGTCCTCCAGGAATGGGGGCAGCGACACCTCGGCCTCGTCGAGCACGAAATGGCTCACGCCGTCGAACTGCTCGTATTCGATCGTGAACAGCGGCCCGCCGGCGACCACCGGGAGGCCCGCCGCGTTGCAGCGCGCGATGACCGCGACCGCGGAGGCACGCTGGACGACCATCCCACCCACGAAGGCGTAATCGGCCCACGCGAGATCGGCATCGGTGAGCGGCGCGACGTTCAGGTCCACCAGACGCTTCTCCCACTCGGCGGGCAGCATGGCGGCCACCGTGAGCAGCCCGAGGGGCGGATGCGAGGCCCTGCGCCGGATGAACCGCAGGGCATGGGTGAAGCTCCAGAACGTTTCGGGGAACTCTGGAGAAATGAAGAGGACTTTCACCGCGAACCGTCCCGTGAACGAGGAATGCCAGAAGCGACCATGATCGTTGCCGCGCCGTAGCGCCATCGCACAATAGGGAGAAGCCCTACGGACCCGTCCCCTGCACCGCAATCTCGGGATTCTCGACCCCTCGCGTGGCCGCGTGGCCAGCGGGACCCTGGGCGGCGCGGCGGCGAATTCGCCTTATCTTGTTCGCGGTGCTGCCGACCATCACTGTCCTGCGACTCTCTGCCTGGGCGTCTCTCGCCGCGCTCGCGGCGGCGCCGGGTCCCTTCCTGCTCGGCGCACGCCCCGTGCGCCGTACCGCCCATCTCGGCATCTACAGCGCGCTCGCGGCTGGCGCGATGCTGGGCGTCGGCTACGCGTTGATGAGCGTCGGCCTGGCGCACGACGGAACTGCCGCGACACTCGGAGCGGTGGCCGGGGTCGCCGCGAGCTACGCGTCGCATCTCTGGCTCGGGCTCGGCACCGGCCAACGGGTGCTTCGCCCGGGGCGCGCCGTGGCGGCCAGCGCGCTGCACGCGGCCCCGGAAGGCGTCGCGATCGGCGCCGCGATGGCGGTCGACCTGCGGTTCGGGCTATTTCTCGTCGGCACGCTTGCCGTGCACAACGTCTGGGAGAGCGAGGTCCTCGGGTCGCTCCTGCTCGCGCATGGCCGTTCTCGGTCCGCAGCGGGCGCGCTTGGCGTTCTGACCAATGTCCCCCAGGTGCTGTTGGCCGTCGCGGCCTTCGCGCTGGCCGTCGATGTCCCGGTGGCCGGCGCCCCCCTCCTCGGCTTCGGGTTTGGTGCGCTCACCTATCTCTGCCTCGCCGAGTTGCTCCCTGAAAGCTACCGATCCACCGGGCGCACGAGCATCGCGGTCGTGGTGAGCGTGGCCGCCGGCGTCGTCGCCCTGCTCGGGGGGCGCATCGCGTGAGCGCGTGGATGGCGGCGAATCCCACGGCGCACGTGTTCGTCTTTGCGCTGCTCACCGCGCTTGCCACGTCGCTGGGCGCTTTGCCGTTCCTCTTCATTCGCACGGTGTCGGCCAAGGGCATGGCACTGGCGAACGCGATCGCCGCGGGTCTCATGCTCGGGGCCAGCTTCGGCCTGCTCGTAGAAGGTACGCGCCACTCCGGCTGGGCGACTTTCCTCGGGACGAACTTTGGCGTCCTGTTCATCCTCGTGACCCAGCGTCTGCTCGGCGGGAACGAGAACGAGGCTGAGTTCCTCGGGGTCCGAGGCGCGGGGGCGCAGCGGATGTTGCTCGTGATCGTCATCATGACCGTGCACTCCTTTGCCGAAGGTGCGGCAGTGGGCGTGTCGTTCGGTGGGGGGACCGCGCTCGCCGCCGCGATCACCCTTGCCGTGGCGGTGCACAACATTCCCGAGGGGCTCGCGATCAGCGCCGTCATGCGACCGCAGGGAGCGAGCCTGCTGTCGTGCGCCTGGTGGAGCCTCTTCTCGTCGCTCCCGCAGCCCATCGCGGCGGTGCCGGCCTTCCTCTTCGTGGCCCACATCCACGCGGCGCTTCCGTACGGTCTTGGCTTCGCCGCCGGCGCGATGCTCTTCATGGTGCTCGTGGAGCTGCTCCCGGAAGCCTACCAACAGGCGTGGTCGCGCACAGTGGGCCTCGTCACGGCGCTCACCCTCATCGCGATGTTGGTCGTCCAGCGCTATTTCTGACTGCCACCTGTGCGCCGGAGCGCGAGCAATCAGTCGCCAGCCATGCGACCTGATGCTCAGTGACGACGCGCACTGCGCCGAATCCGGAACATCAGCGATACTTCCCGTGTAAGCGGACCAGCGCCGGGTTCAAGCGCGGACCGGCCCAACCGTCTGGGATCTCGACGAATGAGGCCCGCGGATCGCAGCGCCGCGCACACGCAGGGGATACGATGTCGCTCACTCGTTCAATGGGATACACCGCGGTGGTGATGGGTCTCGCGGCCGCGCTGGCCGCGTGCAGCGGCACCGGTGCCAGCGGTGCCTCCACGGCGCCGCAGCAGGGCGCATTGAAGCTGCAACTCACCGACGCGCCTTTCTCCACCGACTCCGTCCAGAGCGTGAACGTATTCGTCGTGCGTGTGGACGGTCGCATGGTCGCTGCGGACTCTGCCGCGGCCGACTCGGCAACCGCGGGTGACAGTGCCTCGGCCGGCGGGTGGACGACTCTGGCAACGCCCGATACCACGGTGGACTTGCTGTCGTACCAGAACGGCAACACGCTGGCTCTTGGTTCAACCGGACTGGCGCCGGGCAGCTATAGTGGATTCCGGATGGTGATCGACCCGACCAGGTCCAATGTCATCCTCATGAACGGCATGACCCTCACCGGTGCGAGCAGCCCGGGCATCATGTTCCCGAGCGGCAACCGGTCGGGGATCAAGATCAACCTGACCTCTGCGGTGACCGTATCCGCGAACGATACGACCACCATGCTCCTCGACTTCCAGGTTGGGAACAGCTTCGTCATGCGCGGAAACTCCATCACGCAGAACGGGCTGCTCTTCAAGCCGGTCATCCAGGCGAGCACGCACTAGGCAGGCCGCGGATCCATCGGTCGAGTGCGGTTGGGCAGACTGCGGAGGGGCCGGGATGACCGGCCCCTCCTGTGCTATCGGTGGACGAACTCCGCAGGTGCCCGCGGTCCATGCTCGAAGAAGTTCCGCATCCCGACGTGCATGTCTTCGGTTGCGCAGCATTCCCCGAACATTTCGGATTCGAACCGCAAACCCCGGTCCAGCGGTTGCCGGCAGCCCTCGACAATCGCTCTGCACATGAGGCCGTCGATTGCCCGGCTGAGGTGCCCCAGTGCGACGTCCGGCAGAGTCGCCGGGACATCGAGCGGCCGCCGGTCGATCCG
>Ga0307374_10009261_pt1 | contig 14536 bp, 11 predicted proteins | sample OX3MG_FD_202532 | JGI IMG/M metagenome (GOLD analysis project Ga0307374, IMG submission 202532) | Soil microbial communities from Risofladan, Vaasa, Finland - OX-3 | ecosystem: Environmental > Terrestrial > Soil > Coastal area > Acid sulfate soil | place: Finland: Risofladan, Vaasa | collected... | reverse complement strand
ATGCCGCGCGCGGGTGTGCTGCTCCCTTCTTGGGCGGGTTGGGCGGGCCCGGACGTGCCGTTGCAGCCGCCGAGCAGCAGCAGGCCCGCGAGTATGGCAGCGTGCGACCGATAGGCGTGTATGCAAGCCATCGGGCGCTACCTTGCCGGCCACGCCCCGGCTCGCACAACGTCGCCGTGACGCATGCGGCTGTAGGCGCCTCGCCTGGCGCGGAAGCGCTTGCCGGCCTGCAGACTTCAATGGATGCGCCGCGGCCCGGCACAGCAATCGACACAGCAATCGACCCGGATCGTGTATGGTCGCGGGCCCATGAGACATCGCCGATGTGCCTGATCCTGGTCGCCTGGCGCGTACATCCGGATTACCCGCTGGTGCTGGCCGCCAACCGCGATGAATTCCATGCACGCGCGGCCGCGCCGGCGGCGTGGTGGCGCGAGCCGTCGATGCTCGCCGGACGCGACCTGACGTCCGGTGGCACCTGGCTCGGTGTCACGCAGCGCGGACACTTCGCGGCGCTGACCAACTATCGCGAGCTAGCTGCCGGCGGCCCCCAGCGGCCCGATGCGCCGAGCCGCGGCGCGATCGTGCCGCGGACGCTGGCGGACCCGGTGCCGGCGAGCGAGCGCCTGCAGCAGCTGCAGCGCACCTCGAGCCGCTACAACGGGTTCAATCTGCTGTTTGGCGACGCCGACAGCCTCGCCGTGTACGAGAGCGCCGAGCGGCGCGGCCGGCCGCTCGGCCCGGGTGTCTACGGGCTATCCAATCATCTGCTGGATACGCCCTGGCCCAAGGTGGTCGGGGCCAAGGCGGCGCTGGCCGCCGGGCTGACGCACCTGCCCGACCAGGAGGCACTGCTGCGGCTGCTGCGCGACGACGTCCGCGCGGATGATGCGCAGCTGCCTCGCACCGGCCTGAGCACCGAGTGGGAACGCCTGCTCTCCAGCGCCTTCATCCGCGCACCCGGCTACGGTACGCGCTGCTCGACGATCCTGCTGATCGACCGCGACGGCCAGGCGCACTTCAGTGAATGGACCTGGGACGAAGCCGGGGCCGCCGCCGGTCAGGTCGAGTACCGCTTCGAGACGGGCACCCGGAGCAAAAAGCAGCTCGATGAGACACTGCGGGCCGAGCGAGACCGCTGGGAGTGATTGCATTCTTTGACGTCAGCGCTCTGATCTATCTGATAGAAGAAGCGGAGCCGTTTGCGTCTCGAACTCGAGCGGAACTGCAGCGGCTTGCGCTGCAACATCGAACCCTCGACGCGGCAGTGAGCCGCCAGTCATGGCTCGAGTGTCGCGTGCGACCTGCACGCGACGAGGAACTGGCGACTGCAATCCACGTCAAGCACGGCCTGCATGTCAAAGTTCTGCACTGAACCCCTCAGCGCTACTGCACCCCGAACCCGAGCTGCGGTCCCTGTGGCGGGAGCTTGGGCGCGGCCAGCTCCTCGCGCGCAAACAGCTTAGCCACGCCCAGCAGTGCCGCGAACGTCACCGTGAGCAGGGCAAATTGTGGCCAGCCGGTCAGGTGATCAGCCTGCCCGATCAGCGCCAGGCCGGCGAAGCAGAACACGAAGTGCGTACAGAAGACATAGAGCGACGACTGGCCCATCAGCACCAGCGGGCGCGCGGCCAGCGGCGCAACGCTGCTGCGGAACCGGATCAAAACCAGCGCCACCGCAGTGAAATCAATCAGCCGCACGACGCCGAGGTGCCACTTGTCGACCAGCGCATACAGGTGCCCGAGCTGCAGACCATCGATCTGCGCATAGCGCAGCGACAGCAGCGCCACGGCGATCGCCAGTGCCGGCATCCAGGCGCGCGCGGCCCAGCGCGGCGCGAACAGATCGTTGCGGGCCCAGCGCACCCCGCACCACATGCCGAGCACCCACATCAGCTGCCAGGCCCACAGGTCGAAAGCCCCCATCTCGTTCAGCGGGATGCGCACGTCGAAATGCCGGGCGAAGAAGGCATAGAGCGCCTGGCGCAACCCGAACTGTGCCGCCAGCCACAGTGCGAAGCTACCGCCCAGTACGTATTTCCAGCCGATCCGCGCCCGGCAGGTCAGCAGCAGGATGAACGGCGAGAGGAACAGGAAGATGACATACAGCGGAATGATGTCGAGTAGCGGCGGTCGATAGATCAACAGCATGCTCGCGATGATGGCGTGCGCCTGGCCGGCGGAGAAGTAAAAATGCAGCAGGTTGTACAACGCCGGCGCGCGGCCGCTCATGGCAATGCGCGCGGCTACCACGAACAGGAACAGCAGCAGCAGCAGGTGGTAGCCGTACAGGCGCAGCGTGCGTAGCGTCAATTTTCGCTGCATCGCCCACGGGCCGTCGCGATCCATCAGCCGGTAGTAAATCCGGCCGGTGAACAGCGCCGACAGGAAGATGAACCCTTCCGAGGCCGAAAAGAACCCGAACGGTTGGTTGACCCACGGTGTCAGCACCGTCGGCAGATGCGTCAGGGTCATCCAGACCAGCATCAGCCCACGGGCGGCGTCAATTTCGAGGCGCCGTTGCATATCGTTGAAGCTCGCTAGAGCGCAGGAGGCTTGTCGGAGACGGTCAGCAAAGTATGACAGAAGGCCGGTGCTCTACAGTGAGGATTCCGGCACGGCTTGGGCTTACATTGCACATATGACACCAGAACGCTCTGCCGGGTCAGCCGTTGACGCGGATTGCACCGCTGCCGACCCTGGCACGCGGCCGTAACGGCGACGGCTCGCGACTTGACCTCACTCACTCGCAGCCTCTACGGCGGCCGTTCCCTGGCCGACTGGGTACGGGCGGGGGGGCGGCCGCAGCGTCCGACGACCGCGCACGGGGCACGACTGGGTTGGCACGCCTACTGGTTCGAGCACAACTGGCGCGCCCAGGCGGCGCGGCTCGGTACGCTCGCGCTGCCCGAGGACCCGGTATTCATCGTCGGGCTGTGGCGCTCGGGAACCACGGCCCTGCATGAACTGCTGGCAGCCTGTACAACCTGGGCGACACCGCTGACCTGGCAGTGCTTCAACCCATCGACCTGCTTTCTGACCCCCGCCCCGACCGCCCAAGCTGTGCGGCGCCCGATGGACGCGGGCCGCATCGCCACCGACAGCCCCCAGGAGGACGAGTTCGCCCTGCTGTTGCTCGGCGAGCCCTCGGTCTATCGCGGTTTCATCGATCCGCGCCGCCTGCGCGAATGCGGCCAGACGCAATGGCAGCCGGCGCAGCCGCTGCCGCGCTGGCAGGACTTCGTGCGCGGCATCGCGGCCGGCAGCCCCGGCAGCCGCGTGCTGCTCAAGTCGCCCAATCATAGTTTCCGCCTGCCGCCGCTGCGCGCACTCTTCCCCCGTGCCCGCTTCATCTGGATCGGCCGTCACACCGGCGAGGTGCTGCTCTCCAATCTGAAAATGTGGCGTGCGATGATGGCGATGTATGCGCTGTGGCCATGTCCGGCCGCGATGCTGGAGCAGTTCCTGCAGGACGTGTTGCGGGCCGGTTCCGATGTCCTGACGCGCTGCCTCGGTGAGATGTCCCAGCAGCAACTACTGTGGCTCGACTTCGAGCAGCTGCGCGCCGATCCCCGGCGCGCGCTGGCGCGCGTATTGGAGTTCATCGGCCCCGTTGCGGGCCTGCCATCCGCCTCATTGGCCCAGCGCCTTGACCAGGCAACCGCCCGGATCACGGTGTATCCCGGCACGCGCGCATCGCTGCCGGACGACGACGCCGTTCGGCAGCTCGAGAGCGTCATGGCGGCCGCACGTGCGCACTTCGGAGAGCCGGCCCGGCCAGGCGCTCAATCCTAGTCGGATACCTCGCCTCGATTAGAGGCGCCGCCGCCGATTGCGCCTCGCGGATCCGCTGGGTAGGGTGCTCCGTGATGGGACCTCCCCCGCGGCGGCATCGACCTTGCAAGCCGACGCAATGACCTTGCAGGCATAAGGAGTCAGACATGGCGCATCCACCTACTCAGACCCGCCGCCGAGCCGCCAGCTGCGCGACGCTATTGGTATTTGCGGGCTTTCTCAGTGTCATACCGCTGCAGTCCGCGCAGGCTTACATCGATCCGAACTCGGCCGGCGCCCTGTACCAATTCTTGTTTCCGCTATTGATCGCCGCAGCAGGAATGTTTGCTGCTCTGCGGCGGCATATCGCCCGGCTTTGCAGCCGCCTCATCGGCGCGGTGGTGACGGCCGTGCGTGGCGAGCGCCCCCGCCCGCAAAGCGAGCGCGAACCCTAGCGCGATGGCGCCCTAGCGCAATGACTGCGATGACGCTCTAGCGCATGAGTCGAGTGAGGGAGGGTCGCGAGGCCGGCACCGCCCATCCCGCCTGGCATACCGCGGCGCTACCGTTGCTCGCGCTGCTCGGCGTGGTCCTGCCACTGTTGTTCGTGCCCCAGCTGGAGGACTTCCTGTACTACATGCGGCCCGGTGACCTGTTGCCGGCATATGGCACGGCCTGGCTGTTCCTGGCGGTCATCGCGGTCCCGGCGTGGCTAATCCTTGCGCTGATATTGAAAGGGCTGGGTAGCGTCCGCTCTCTGAGGCCGCTGCGCGGGCTGCTGGGCACCGGGTTGATGGCGGTCGCCGCGGTCGCAGCCATCGGAGCGTTGCTCTACTGCCTGCTGGTGTGGGTTCAGACCTTCGGGCTGCTCGACGGGGTCTCAGTGCGCAGGCAGCTCATCTGGGTGGCCGTGGCGCTCGGCATCGTGCTCGCAGCATGGTCCCGAGGCCGCGCGCTGGTGATCCGTTCGGCCTGGCCGGCCGCGTGGTGCGCGGCGTTCGGCGCGCTGGCGGCCATCAGCATCCCGTTCTTCGGTTGGCAGTCCGGTCTCGGCGCACCGCGTGCCGGCGCAGCGGATCCGCCCCGACCGCACATCGTGCTGCTGACTATTGATGCGTTGTCGGCCGAGCACATGTCGCTATACGGGGCGGCGCGCCCCACGACGCCGATGCTGAGCGCGTTCGCGGCCCGTGCCACCACCTTCGACCGCGCGTATGCGAACGGCAACTTCACCACTCCGGGCATAGCCTCGATCCTGACGGGCACCCGGCCGTGGACCCACCGCGCGCTGCAATTGCCGAGCTGGCCCGAGGCCGCCACGCGGCGTGAATCCCTACCGGCGCTGTTGCAGCGTGACGGTTACCAGACCGGCTATGTCTCCACCAACCCGGCGGCCGGCGCGGCCAAGAACGGGCTCGGCCGCTACTTCGATTTCGCCAGCCGTGACCGGATCCGGGATCTCGACCTGTGCACCGACAGCCTCTCGGCGATATTCAAGTACACCTGTGCCGTCGCCGCGATGCCGCTATTCGCACAGCTGGTCACCTTCGCCGATGACATCCACGGCCGGCCCGGCAACAACCACTACGATCCACGCCTGGCGACCCGGCCCGCGCTGGCCTGGCTGCGCACCGTCGACAAGAGCAAGCCGGTATTCCTGTGGGTACACCTGTTTCCGCCGCACGCACCGTATGCCGCGCCGGCGTCGTGGCTGGGGCTATTCGATCCTTCCGATGATGCGCGTACGCTGGCCGATACCGCGCCGCATTGGGGCTACACCATGGGCGACGTTTCGCCGGCGCTGGCGCAGACCCTGGACGATCGCTACGACGAATCAGTCCGCTACGTCGATCACTACGCCGGCGCATTCCTCGAGCGCGCGCTGCAGCTGCTGGGCCCCGATACCGTCGTGGTTGTTACCGCCGATCACGGCGAGAGCTTCCGCCATGGCTACGGCGCCCACACCGGGCCCGGCCTGTACGATGAGATCATCCACATCCCGCTGATCATCAAGCTGCCGGGCCAGACGCGCGGCACGCGCTGTGACGCGCTGTCCGAGCAGGTGGATATCGCCCCGACGCTGGCGCGACTGGCCGGCATCACCCCACCGCCGCTATGGGAGGGGCACTCGTTGCTGGGTGCGTGCGGGAGCGCGGCCAGCGCGTCCCCAATCAACGCGCCCGTCTTCAGCATGAACTTCGAGCAGAACCCGCGTTATGCGGCGCTCTCGACCGGCTCGATCGCCGTCATCGACGGACGCTGGAAGCTGGTGCACTACATCGGCCACCCGCACTATCCGCAGATGCCACCGCTGCACGACACCCTTTATGACCTTGCATCCGACCCGCGCGAGACTGTGAACCAGGCAGCGACCCACCCCGCCGAAGTCGCGCGCCTGCGCCGCCTGATCGACGCCGCGCTCGCACGTCATGGGGGCGTGCAGTAGGCAAGAGGCACGGCACAGCCCGCCCGAGAGTCGATGCGCCACCGCCACCGCCGCCGCAGCGCCACTGGCCGTCGGCGCTGCGACTTGGCAGACTCAGGGGTCTGACCCCCTGATCTGACAAGGCCGATCCTGTGAAAAAGGCGATTCTCATAGCCCTCGCACTGTTGGTAGTGGCGCTCGGCGTAGTCATTGCACGAAACCGGCCGACCGCGGACCAGGAAGCCATCGTCTACCGCCAGGCACTGATGACCGTGATTGGCGGCACGACGGACCCGCTGCTGCTGATGCAACGCGGCCAGATTCCGTACGACGCCGCGCTCATCCGCAAGCACGTCGGCGAGCTCCCGGTGCTCAGCGGCATGATTCCCGAGGCTTTCGCGCGCGACACCCGCTCGGCGCGCCACGTGGACAGCGCCGCTCTACCATCCATCTGGAGCAGCCACAAGAATTTCCTGCAGAGCGCGCAGCGGCTCCAGAGCGATGCCAACGCGCTGCAGAACGCGGTCAAGACCGCCGATCAGGCACAGATCGACAGCGCGATCGGCACGCTGACCGGCGGGTGCACCCAGTGCCATCGTTCTTTTCGCCAGAATTGATCCATCGGCGGCGTTCCAACTCAGTGTCGCAGCACCCTGCCCGGGTGCGCATGAACTCGGCCAGCCGCTGCGTCGCCGCCTTGATCTGCGTGGCCCCAGAAGTGCTCTGCTGATGCGCATCATGATGGACCCGGCGTCGGCGAGCTCCGCTGTCGTGCGTACTTCTTCATCGCGTGTTCGAGATGGCGACGAAGCTGTGGTAGGCGCTTCTCCAGGAATTCAGCCGGCAGGCCATCCTCGAGGCGTGCGCGCATCGCCGTCGACAACAACGACAGTTCGTGTACCTTTTCAACCACGGTGAGTGAAGAGCGCGCGTCCCCTTCCGCGAGATGACGTAGCGCGATGCGCCGGCAGGCCTCGATTTAGGGACCATTTTGTTCCACAAGTCCAGCATCTTGGCAAAAGGCCGCGTCCGGTCATGGGCCTCGGGGCGGCGGCACTGGGCGAGCAACCAAATCACTTCTTCGCCGATCTCTTTCGCGTCGACCGCTTGCCAACACGGGTCGCAGACCTGGCCACACGAGAAGCCGGTGACTTGCTTTGCTTGGCAGCCGGCTTACGGAGCGGCTTACGTGATGGCTTTGGCTCCGCGCCGCCGCCCAAGTCGATGCCGAACACGTCGGCCAATTTCGACGAGTCCAGAATCCGACCTGAGCCCGGCGACTTTTGCACGGGTGCGCCGCTCTCGCCCGCGCGCGCGATCAACTCTTTCGCATCGACCTTTCGCAAGCCGAACAGGAGTTCTGGCTGCGCATCCAGCCGCGCACCGATTCCATAGAGTGTCGCGGCGACATGCTTGCACATCGAGGCGGAGTCCGGGCAGCTGCAACTGAAGGTAATCTCCTTCGGTAACGGGAACAGGCCTGTTCCGGGCCGGGTGATGCGCTCCATTACCGAGGCTGACAGTTGACCTTGTAGCAGCTCGACCAGTGTGTCGATGGACCGGGCGCAATCACCCACAATAGCTTGCCAATGCGCGCCAGCGACTCGCGAAATTCTCACGGTGATTCGGTAGAGACTCGATCCCATAACCTGCGCCGTAACCTCGCCCGAACCGATCCTGAGGTCGATCACCGAGCCGTTTCGCAGATAGGTGCGTCCGCGCGGTAGACGGTTCGAGTAATCGCTATAGCGCTCCAGGTTTTGACACCACGCCTTACCCCAGAACGATTTCGCAATCGCACCTCGACTCGAGGATACCGGCGAGAGTGCGGCGCCCTTCTTTTGCATTCTGGCGATAGTGCGTTCAGTGTTCCGGCGACGCATCGCCACCGGGACGTACGGTTTCCACTGAAAATACATTAACTTTCCTCCGATGATCGATGCAATTCAGACATTCGCCTGCGCCGAATGAATATCGAGCGCCACGAGCTTCAGCAGCTCTGCGTCGCTGAGCTCCGTCAACGGCAGCTCCCTGCTGCCCTCGAGCACGTCTTTCATCAGGGTCTGCTTGGATTCGATCAACTGATCGACTTTGTCCTCGACCGTGCCCCGGCAAACGAACTTGTGCACGAGAACGTTGCGTGACTGCCCGATCCGGAACGCCCGATCGGTTGCCTGATTCTCAACGGCCGGGTTCCACCAGCGATCGAAATGCACCACGTGCGAGGCGGCAGTGAGATTGAGACCCGCGCCACCCGCCTTCAGGGACAGGACGAAGAACGGCGTCAGTTCGTCGTCCTGGAAGCGCTGAACCAGCTCCTTGCGCTTCGACACCGCCGTGTTGCCATGCAAAACCAACCCTTCACGCCCGAATACGGTGCCGAGGAATGCGGCGAGCGGCTCGGTCACCTCCCGGAACTGTGTGAACACCAACATCTTCTCCTGTTTGGCGGCGATCACCTCCGCCAGCTCGCGCAGGCGCGCGAATTTCCCGCTGTCGGCCTCGGCCCACGCGCCGTTGCCGAGCCACTGTGACGGATGATTGCAGATCTGCTTGAAACGCATCAGGAACGAAAGCACGACCCCTTTGCGTCCCAGGCCCGCTGCCCGATCGAGCGCATCGGCGAGTTCCTCAACCGCCTTCTGGTAGAGCGCCACCTGCGTGACGCTCAAGTGACAGAACGCCTTCATCTCCGTCTTGTCGGGCAGGTCGGCGATCACCGACTTGTCCGTCTTGAGGCGGCGCAAGATATAGGGCCGCACGAGTTCGCGCAGCGGCCCGTAGGACCTCGCCTCGGCGAGACGCCGGGCGTAGCGTCCAAAGGCCTGACCGGACCCTAACAGGCCAGGATGGGTGAAATCGAAAATTGACCACAGATCCGTCAGGCCGTTTTCCACCGGGGTACCCGTCAGCGCGATCCGGGTCCGCGCGATGAGTTTCTTGACGGCGCGTGTCTGCTTGGCCCCTGGATTTTTGATCGCCTGCGCCTCATCGATGACCGCGACACGCCAGGTGACGCTCGAAATCCAATCATAGCGCAGCAATGCGCCGTAGCTCGTGATTACGAGATCGACGTCGCCGAGTATCTCGGGCGTCATCGACTCGAGGTCCGTCGCGCTGAACACAGAAGGATGAGCGATGAGGATATTCAGCGCCGGTGCGAAGCGTTCGATCTCGGCGGCCCAATTCGCCAGCAGCGAGGCCGGCGCCACCAGCACGCTCGAGCCCGGCGCCGGCGTCGCCGTCCGTCGTCCCTTCGATTCGTGCTTGAGAATCAGCAGGAGCGACAACACCTGGATGGTCTTGCCCAAGCCCATGTCATCGGCGAGACAGGCGCCGAGCCCGAGACGGTGCAGCAGGTAGAGCCAACGCACACCGGCCTGCTGATACGGCCGCAGCGTCGCCTTCAGCGCTGCACCGGGATCGATTTGGGCGAGCCGATCGGGACTGCGCAGGCCTTTGAGGGTCTGCGCCAGCCAGGGGCCCGCGCTGATCGCTGACCAGTCTGGATCCGGCTGGTCACTCGATTCTTCATCGTCCACTACTACGCCGGCCACGAGACGCATGGCGTCGGCGAACGGCAACCCACCGTTTGCCGCCGCCGCCTCGAGCTTGCGAAATCTCTCGAGTAGTTGCGTGAGCTTCGCGCGATCCACTTCGACCCAGCGCCCGCGCAGGAACTGCAGCCCGTCGGACCCCCGGAGTAGAGCGCGGATTTCCGTGGCCGTGAGGCGCTCCTCACCGAGCGTCAGTTGCACCTGAAAATCCAGCAGCGCATCTCTACCCAGAACCGAGGGCACCCGGCCACCGACGGTTGCGCGAACCCTCGGGCGAGGCGGCCGGCCCGAGGCCCATGAGCTCGGTGCGCGCACGACGATCCCGGCGGCCTCGAGCTTCGGCACGTCGACCAGGAATTGAAATGCCTCGGCCGCGGACCACCTGAGCGGATGGTAGATCTCCCCGGACCCGACCATCGCGTGCAACCACGGGCACCGCGTCGCACCTTCCTGCACCGGTTTCAGTAGCGAGAGCAGACGCGCTTTGTTCTGCGCGCCCGCGTACTCCCGCAGCGCCTCGGCGAGTGGCAGGTGCTGCGCACGAGCCTGTGCCGACAGACGCGTCGTGTAGGTAGCAACGAACGCGAACGGCGCTTCTTCGTCGGACCGGTTCTCGGCCAGATTGAAATGCACCCGGCCGACGAGATGCCAGACCGGATTGCGCTCTTTCAGAAACTGCTGCAACGTTTGCTTTGCGTGAGCGCGCTCGGCACGACAAGCCCCATCAATCTGCCGCCACAGTCCAGCAAGCACCCCGGAGTTGAGGTACTCCCCGCCCGGCATCGGTGGCGCGGCGCTCGCCAGATCCGCCAGCATTTCCGCCGTCGGGACCGCGACGGTGCTCGAAAGTGCGGCGCTTTCGCCGCCGGTGGGCTCCACGGAGGTGCAGAGCGTCGTGACGTAGCGGGCAGCGAAATCACGCCAGTACGCGAAGTCCGCCGGCAAGGCCGTACCGACCTCGCGAATCCCAAGCTCGAGCAGCCCATATCCGGCGCCGCGCTGAAACGCAAACTCGAGGCGATCTGACAGATCGCCCGGCAACTCAGGCGCCTCGTCCACCGGTGCAAGCACCAGGTGGCCCTGAGGCGTAATGACCGGACTACTATTTGCGTGCGTCAACCGTGTGCAAGACCGACGTTACTTCGCTGACAGGACTGCTCGCCCGTGACAGCGCAGCGCGCATCTTACTCCTCAGGGTGCTCCGTCGTCCGCGCTCGAAAGAGGCCGTATTGAGCAGGCCAGTTCGAGCGGCGGCGGCCAAGCGCTCGAGATTGCCGCCGTCGCGGGCCGGAGTGATGTCGGCGTCGGCCGTCAGGACAATCCGGAGCGCGTCCGCACGTCGCTGATGAGCTGCGCCGGAGTGGTCACGGGCATGCCGCTACGATAACCGGATAGCTATCAGCCTGCACTGCCAGCCAAAAATTCCCTCGCCCTGAAGCCTCACGGCGCGGTAGCAACTTTCGCCTGCCTGCTCTACTCCACGCCCCCCGTATCCCCCGCGGTGCGATTCACCGCCACCACCGTCGCCTTGGGAAAAAAGTTGAACTCCGAGGCGCTCGCCCAGGTATAGGCGCCCATCGCGCGGCCGACGATCAGGTCGCCGATCTTCAGTTGCGGCAGCATCAAATTCTCGGCGATCACGTCGATGCTGTCGCAGGTCGGGCCGGCCAGCACCGAGGGCAGCAGCGGCTCGCCCGCGCGCAGTGACTCGACCGGGTAGTGCGCGTGATCATAGAGCTGGCCGCTGTACGACCCGTACAGGCCGTCGTCGAGGTAGTACCACCAGTGCCCCTCGCGCCGCGCGCGGCCCATCACGGTGGCCACTGCGATCGCGGCCGGACCCGCGATGAAGCGCCCTGGCTCGGCGATCACGCGCACGCGCTTGGGGAGCCTGGCCAGCGCCGCGCGGATCGGCGCGCAGAATTTGCGGATGTCGGCCGCGTGCTGCAGGTAATCGATCGGGAAGCCGCCGCCGATGTCCAGCGTATCGAGCGTGCCGAGCCGCTCGCGCACCGCAGTGGCGAGCAGCTTGCCACACACCTCGATCGCATCGACGTGCTTGAGCGCATCGGCGGCCTGCGAGCCGACATGGAACGAGAATCCGCTGACATCCACGCCGAGCGATGCCGCCAGCCGTGCCAGCGCGATCGCATCCTCCGGATCACAGCCGAACTTGCGCGACAGATCGCACACCGCGCCCGGGCTGCGGAACGACACCCGCAGCAGCAGCGCCGCGCGCTGGCCGTAACGCTTGAATTTGCGCACCTCGTCGGGATTGTCGGCGACGAAGGTGCGCACGCCGTACTCGAGCGCATTGCGGATATCGCGCTCGCGCTTGATCGGATGGGTATGAATGCAGTGCGAGGGATCGATGCCCAGCGAGTGGACCAGCTGTACCTCGCCGGTGGTGGCCAGGTCCATGCGGCCGCCCAACTGCGTGACCACGCGTACCACCGCCGGATGCGGCAACGGCTTGAGCGCGTAATGCAGCGTCACGCCGGGCAGCGCCTGGTGCAGCCGGCGGTACTGCGCACGCACGCGCGCGCAGTCGATGATCAGCAGCGGGGAGCCGAACTCGCGCACCAGCCGCCGGATCTGCTGCGGCTGAAACGGATCGATGGCCTTCAACGCGCAACAGCCTTCTAAGGCAGGATGCCGGCGGCGATCGAATCATCACCGTCGTCGGCGTCATCGTCGGCACTGGCGGCGGCCGCGCGGCGCAACCGGTCGCGCACCGCGTCCCAGCGCTCATCGGGGGGCACCGCCTGCACCAGGATGCGCGTGCAGCCAGCCTTGTCGAGCGTGCGCAGGTGCGCGTAGAGGTCGTGCGCGTACGCCTCCAGGCGCGGACCAGCATTGATCCAGGTGACCGACCGGTAAGTACCCAGCGGCGGGCGCTGCGCCAGCACGGCGATGCGCGCCCCACTCTCGGACTGCGCGTCAGCCAGCTGCTCGATCGCGTCGGATAGCACGATCGACAGCGGCGTGACCGGCGCGTAGTGCGCGGCCGAGCTGCCGGGCACCCGCGGAGCCTGCGCTGCAGGGTCGCTGCGCACATCGGGAACCACGCGCCGCAGCTGCGACAGACTGATGGCGCCGGGGCGCAGCAGCCGCACGCTACCGTCGAGGCAGGCGACGATGGTCGATTCCAGTCCCACCTTGCATTCCCCGCCGTCGAGAATGACGCGCACCGCGCTGCCGAACTCATCGCGCACGTGCTCGGCGCGGGTCGGGCTGAGCCGCCCGTAACGATTGGCCGACGGGGCTGCAATGCCGCCGCCGAACGCGGTCAGCAGCTGCTGCGCCATCGGATGGGCCGGGACCCGTACGGCCACCGTGTCCTGTCCGCCGGTCACCAGCGCATTCACGTTGGTCGCGCGCGGCAGCACCAGCGTCAGCGGTCCGGGCCAGTAGCGCTCGGCGAGCTTCTCGGCCGCCACCGGCACCTCGCGTGCCCAGCGCGTCAGGAAGCGCGGGCTGTCCAGATGCACGATCAGTGGATGGCTCTGCGGCCGTCCCTTGAGCTCGAACAGCCGCCGCAGCGCGCCCGGATGGCCGGCGTGCGCGCCCAGCCCGTAAACCGTCTCGGTCGGAAAAGCCACCAGTTCACCATCGCGCAGCGCCTGCACGGCGGTGGAGAGCTCCAGCTGCGTCGCCCGTACAACCGTTACCATGGCGCCGATTGTACCGGCGCGGCGCGCTGCGGTTCGAGACTATTCGAGTGAATCGCGCTGCCAACCGTTGGCAGTGCGACGCAGCTCATACGGCGGCCAGTAACGCAGGTCCAATTTCAGCGTGATGACCTCGGGCGCACCATTCCAATCCAAGGTCTTGATGCGTAACGAGGAGCGGTCCGGCCGGCCCTTGACCTGTCGCAAAAACGCATCGAGGTTCGGTGTGGGGTGGCCATCGACCTCGACGATCCGCCGCCCCGGAACCAAGCCATAGTGCGAAGCTGGTGACCCGAACTGATAGTAGGCGACATAAACCCCGTCGGGTGCGATGCCGCGCTGCGCGCTCATGGCCCGATATGGCTCCTGCAGCGTCGCACCCGCCCATTCGACCACGCGGTTCAGATCGTCGCCGGAAAGCGCCTCGGTCTTCACCGTCAGAGTTTTCGCCCCGCCGACTCGCCACACGGTCACGCTCACCTGATCCTTGTTCTCCACTGCGCGCTCGACTTCGCGGAACTGGGTGACCGGTTGGCCGTCGATCGCGAGCACAATGTCGCCGGGCTGCAGCTGTTTGGCGGCATCGGAGCCGCCGACCAGCCGCTCGATGCTCAGCACCTTGCGCGTGGAAGGGTCGGCGCGCGCGATGCGCTGCACCCACGCCTCGCTCAGGCCGAGCTGGCGCGCCGAGGCGAGCGTCTGCGGCACGAATTCCGCATCCAGCGAATGCAGCGGGCGCCCGCTGCGCACCCGTTCGAGCGTCTCGGCAACCAGGTCGCTGGAGATGCCGCGCGTTTCCTGCTCCAGCACCGAACCGCTATCGGACGCGAAGCTCGCCCACAGGCCGCGCACGCGCCCATCGCTGTCCGCCAGCACGCCGACAAAGTCGTCCGGCGGATTGACCAATGAAGCCACGTCGATATTGCTGTCGCGAAAGCGCACGGTGCGCGACAGCGGCAGCTGCAGCGGCGCGACGTCGGCAATCGTGGTGGTGCGCGCGCGGATATCGCCGTCGTTATCCAGTCCGACCACGTTGACGCTCTCGCCCGGCTCGAACGGGCGGGTGTCGAGCTGCGCCGCCTTGACCGGCGTGCTGCCGATCAGCTTCG
>Ga0307374_10009260_pt1 | contig 14536 bp, 17 predicted proteins | sample OX3MG_FD_202532 | JGI IMG/M metagenome (GOLD analysis project Ga0307374, IMG submission 202532) | Soil microbial communities from Risofladan, Vaasa, Finland - OX-3 | ecosystem: Environmental > Terrestrial > Soil > Coastal area > Acid sulfate soil | place: Finland: Risofladan, Vaasa | collected... | reverse complement strand
GTCGCGTCGTGCCACCCGACTTGATGGCGCCCGCAGCTCGATCGCCGATCTTGAGGAAGCTCATCAGCCCCGACGAGCGTCCGCCGCCCGACAGCTTTTCACCGTCGCCGCGCAGCCGCGAGAAGTTGGAGCCGGTTCCCGAGCCGTACTTGAATAGGCGCGCTTCGCGTACCCAGAGGTCCATGATCCCGCCTTCATTGACGAGATCGTCGGCAACCGACTGGATGAAACAGGCATGCGGTTGCGGGTGTTCGTAGGCGCTCTTCGATGCCGTTAGCTCACCGGTTTTGTAATCGACGTAGAAGTGGCCTTGCGCCGGACCATCGACGCCGTAGGCCCAATGCAGGCCGGTGTTGAACCACTGCGGCGAGTTCGGCGCCGCCATCTGGCGGCACAGCATGAAGCACATCTCGTCGTAGTAGGCACGTGCATCCGCCTCGGTGTCGAAATAACCGCCCTTCCAGCCCCAGTACGTCCAGGTGCCGGCGAGGCGATGGAATATCTGCTTGGCGCTGCGCTCGCCTTCAGTGCGCTCTGCCGCCGGCAGCTTGTCGAGCGCCTTAGTGTCGGGAGTCTTGCGCCACAACCATGCGGGCACGTCGCGTTCTTCGACCGGCCGAAGGCGGGTCGGCACGCCGGCCTTGCGGAAATATTTTTGTGCCAGGATGTCGCAGGCGACCTGGCTCCAATCGGCCGGCACGTCGATATCCGGTAAATGAAAAACCCGCGACCCGTCGGGGTTGCGGATTTCGCTGGTGGCTGATTTGAAGGCGATCCCCTGATAGGGATCTTGGCCGGCCGATGTGAATCGACGGTCGATACGCATAAGCTAAATCCCCCCGACGCCGACGTGACATTCCCCCTGCGCCGCCGGTACACAACATGTAGTGCAACCGCCAGCGCAGAATCAAAATGTTGGCAGAGTCCCCCGCCTCAATCAACTAGATTTTGTGTCGCGCGCGATTTCGCCGCAAAATGTAGTATTTAAAGGCACTTATCCACAGAGGCCGCAATGTCGCCCGTCATGAAGTGTGAAGTACACGTAATATCAGTATGTTAAGCGGTATTGCTCGTGCGTAATTTCATCGTACGCTATGCCCGGTTGATCGGTCTTTTCGTCCTTTCCCGACGATTGGAGTGCCAATTTTTTTCGCTTGGTTGTCGGAGGAACTGAACCCGCAAGCTTCCGCAAACCGACGCGGCGGACGCCGCGCTTGACGCGTTGCGCAACCGAATGTGTCGAGCAAACCGCACATGTGCGTGCAAGCAGCGCGCCCGCGCGCGGCTGCGCAAAAGTTACAATGGTCCGTGCTCTGGACGAGGCAAAACCGCGGTGCCATAGTCGCGCCCGCGTTTAAGTCACGCCGCCGGAGGACGCGCCGGCGCGGCAGGATTGCAATGACGATCGGCACACGAATTTTTACCTGGCTCAAGGGCGAGCTCGTCGGCACGGATGCCTTTGGCAATCGCTACTATCGCGAGCGGCACGGCAAACCGCTTAAGCGCGGCGGCGGCCATGAGAGCCGGGAGCGCCGGTGGGTGATCTATCAGGGTGACGAAGATGCCTCCCGCGTGCCGCCGGTCTGGCATGCGTGGCTGCATCACACCATCGACGAGCTGCCGGCCGACGCCGATAAGCCGATCTATCGTTGGCAGAAGCGGCATGAGCCGAACCTGACCGGAACGACTGCGGCCTATCGTCCGTCAGGTTCAGTGCTGAAAGGCGGGCCGCGCGCAAGGGCCACTGGCGACTACGAGCCCTGGACGCCGGAGTGATGTTTCTGCAAGCTGCGGAGGGATTCGGGACGATGCGGCCCGACTCATCCCGTTAGCAAGGAGCCGAGCAACCATGAATCGCAACGCCGTCGAAACCATCATGGGCGCGGTCGTCTTGGTCGTCGCTGCTGTCTTTCTCTTTTTCGCCTACACGACAACGCAGGTAAACGGGGCAGGCGGGACCGAGTATGTCGCCCAATTCGATCGCGTCGACGGGTTACGCGATGGCAGCGATGTGAAGATCAGCGGCATCAAGGTTGGCACGGTCGAATCACAGTCGCTTGATCCGCGGACATTCCTCGCCACGGTCAAAGTTAGCATCGATCCGCGGATCAAGTTGCCAGAGGACTCGGTTGCGGTCGTCGCATCGCCTGGGCTGCTCGGCGATAATTTTCTGTCGATCGAGCCGGGCAACGAGGACAAGGTCATCCCCCCCGGCGGTCGCATTACGCACACCCAAGCCGCAATGAGCCTGCAATCACTGATCGGCCAAATGATTTACGGCGCGGCGCAGAACAAGGGGTCGGGCGGCGCGGCACCGCAAGGCTCGCAACAAAGCCCGATCCCGCCTAAGCCATGACCAGCGGCGACTCACGCGCGGCGGGGGTCGTTCCAGGTACGCCGGGTGTCGAGCAGCGCTGGGATCCAGAGCGCTATCGCCGTAATGCGGCTTTTGTGCCGGCGCTTGGTGCAGGTCTCATCGATCTTCTGGCACTCAATCCTGGCGAGCGGATACTCGACCTCGGCTGCGGCGATGGCGTCCTCACACTGGCGCTGGCGGAGCGTGCAACTGTCGTTGCGGTTGACCAGAGCGCCGAGCAGGTTGCGGCGGCGACGGCGCGTGGTATCGATGCCCACGTCGCCGATGGCACGCAGTTGGCGTTCGCCGATGAATTCGATGCTGTCTTTTCCAATGCAGCGCTGCATTGGATGCGCACACCGGACGCCGTGATTAATGGGGTCTGGCGCGCTTTGAAGCCGGGCGGCCGCTTCGTCGCGGAATGCGGTGGCGCGGGAAACATCGCACTTGTCCTTCAAACATTGCTCAGCGTTCTGACGCGGCGCGGCATCGATGGACGCACGGCAATTCCCTGGTATTTCCCCACCATCCAGGAATACCGTGCGCGCCTCGAACGGCGCGGATTCGTCGTGCCTACGATAACGCTGACGCCGCGCCCGACACCGCTGCCGGGGCCGCTGGGCGACTGGCTTGACACGTTTGCCGAGAGCTTTCTGGCGCTCGTGCCGCCGCGGGACCACGCTGCGCTCAAGGCCGATGTTGAGACCCTTGCGCGCCCACATCTATTCCATGCCGGGACATGGACCGTTGATTACGTGCGATTGCGCTTCGTGGCTCTGAAGCCCCTCGCCGCAAAGCGGAATTGCGAGGCGGCATGAGCAAGTTGACGCTGCCCACCTGGCTGACCCCCGCTGGCGAGCCCGTCTCCTGCCTCGATAAGATCAAAGTTCTCAACGAGAATATCGAGGAGATACGCCAGCTGGCCCAGGACGCGCTCGAGGATGCGGTCCTCATGGGCTGTGACGAGGCACAGTTTCGGCGTGTGATGCGGGACCTCGCCGAAAGCCTCGACAACCCGTATAAGAAAAAGGCCGAGCGGTGAAATCCGTCCTCTTCGCGATTTTTGTCGTCGTATTCGTAGCCGCCCAGGCTCAAGCCCAAGCCCAGGCGCCGAACGTTCAGCCGACGCAGTCGCCTACCCACGTTGTCGCAGTGCTGCAGGGTCTCGACAAGATCACGGCACGCGTGTCGCGCTTCGATGCGCCAATCGACCAGCCGGTGCACTTCGGCACGCTGGTCATCACGGCGCGTGCCTGTGTCAAGCGCCCGCCAGAGGAGCCGCCCGAGACGGCCGCCTTTCTCGAAATCGACGAGGTGCGCGCTGATGCGAGTTCAGCCGCGACCAAGCGCGTGTTCAGCGGTTGGATGTTCGCGTCGTCGCCGGCGATCTCGGCGCTCGAAGATCCCGTCTATGACGTCAATGTGCTCGATTGCAAATCCGATACGACCGTCGCCCCTTCGAGCCCGGCTGCAAAGTAAGCTTTGATCTGTAGGGCGGCCTCGAGACGTCGATGGTACTCGGCGCGCGGAATCTCGACGGCCCCGAAACGCTGGAGGTGCGGCGTGACGAACTGCACATCGAGCAGCGCAAAGCCACCTCGGCGCAGCATCGCGACAAGATGTGCCAGGGCAACTTTGCTCGCGTCGCGTTCACGCGAGAACATGCTTTCGCCAAAGAAAGCGCCGCCCAACGCAACGCCATATAGGCCGCCGACGAGAGCGCCAGCGTGCCAGCACTCGATGCTGTGCGCAAAGCCTTCGCGATTGAGCGCCGAGTAGAGCGCGATGATTTCGCGGTTGATCCACGTCTTCCGTCGCTGCTCCGTTGATTCAGCGCAACCACGGATGGTGCCCACAAAATCGGCGTCGCAACGGACCTCGAACCGGTCCGACCTGACTGTGCGCGCGAGGCGCTTTGAAAGATGAAACCCCTCGAGCGGCAACACGCCGCGGAGTTCGGGGTCGATCCAAAAGACATCCGGATCGTCCGCCGATTCCGCCATTGGAAAAACCCCCGCGGCATAGGCGCGCAACAGCAGGGCGGGGTTCATATCGGGCATCATGTGGAGCTTAAGCGTGGTACGCGACGTGCGTTGGATCAAGCCCAGTCTTACCCGCGCGCGGCGGTCATGAGGTCCGGTCGAAAGTGCGCTCGAACCAGCCGATGTCATAATCGCCGTTGATAAACGCGTCCGAGGCCATGATCTTCTGATGCAGCGGAATCGTGGTCTCGATACCCGAGACGACGAACTCTTCGAGCGCGCGCCTCAACCGCATCAGGCATTCGTTTCGCGTGCTACCATGCACGATTAACTTCGCAACCAGGCTGTCGTAATGGGGCGGCACGGTGTAGCCCTGATAGAGCGCGCTATCGATGCGCACGCCCATACCACCTGGCGCGTGATAGCGCTGGATCGTGCCAGGCGATGGCGCGAAGGTATCAGGATGTTCGGCGTTGATACGACATTCGATAGCGTGGCCGGAAAATACGATGTCACCCTGGCTATAGCCGAGCGGTGCGCCAGCCGCAATCCGGATCTGCTCGCGTACGATGTCGATGCCAGTCACCATCTCCGAGATCGGATGCTCCACCTGTAGTCGCGTATTCATTTCAATAAAGAAAAACTCGCCGTCCTGATGCAGGAACTCGAGAGTTCCGGCGCTCTTGTAACCAAACTTCCTCATCGTCGCCGCGGCAAGATCGCAGATGCGTTGACGTTCCGATGCATTGAGCCCCGGTGAGGGTGTTTCCTCCAGGAGCTTCTGGTGCTTGCGCTGGAGCGAGCAGTCACGCGCGCCGAGATGGACGACGCTGCCTTGGCCGTCGCCGAGGATCTGCACTTCGATATGCCGCGGCTTCGCGAGGAAGCGCTCAAGATAAAGCGCGCCGTTGCCGAAGAAGGTTTGAGCCTCGGCCTGGGCGATCGAAAAGACCGTATCGAGCTCGCCGCGGTTGCGCGCCATGCGCATACCGCGACCACCACCGCCAGCGGCCGCCTTGACAAGGATCGGATAGCCGACGCGGTCGGCCTCTTGGCGCGCATGATCGAGCTCCGTAACGGCCTCGCCGCCGGGCACCACCGGGATGCCCAGTTCCCTCGCAGTTCGCTTTGCCACGACTTTGTCGCCCATCAGCCGGATGTGCTCGGGCGATGGGCCGATGAAGACGAGGTCATGTTCGCCGACGATCTGCGCGAACTCGGCATTCTCGGCGAGAAACCCGAGCCCTGGGTGAATGGCATCCGCACCAGTGATCGCTGCCGCAGAAAGGATCGCAGGAACGTTGAGGTAGCTCTCTCGCGCCGACGGCGGGCCGATGCACACGCTTTCATCGGCAAGTCGCACGTGCATGGCGTTGGCGTCGGCGGTCGAATGCACCGCGACAGTACGAATGCCCATCTCGCGACAGGCGCGATGGATGCGTAGCGCGATTTCGCCGCGATTGGCGATCAGAACTTTATCGAACATCCCGCGGTGCTTCCGTCGTCATCGCTGAGACGATCGCAAGGTCGCGACACCGAGCCCGCGTCCCGTCGCACGCCGCAAGATGCTCCAACGTGCCTACTCCAGCACCATCAGGACTTGGCCGAACTCGACCGGCGTCCCGTCGGCGACCAGGATTTCCTTCACATGGCCGGTGCGTGGCGCCTGAATCTGGTTCATCACCTTCATTGCCTCGATGACCAGCAGCGGTTGGCCTTCGCGCACATGATCGCCAACATTGACAAAGCGAGGTGCGCCCGGCTGCGGCGCCAGATAAGCGGTACCAACCATCGGTGCCTTGACGGCACCTGCCAGCTCCGCTTCGGCGACAGGCGCGCCAGACGCAGCGTTGGGGGACGGCATCGAGACTGTAACGGCCGGGACGGTCGGCGCATTGCGAACGACACGGATGCGTCGGTCGCCCTGGGCGTACTCAATTTCGCTGAGGCCGGTCTCCTCGAGAAGCGCGGCCAGCGCGCGGACGAGGTCGCCGTCGACGGTCAAATCACTTTGCTTGGTCATCACGCTCCGGCATCACTTGTTGTCGCCTTCAAGTAGCCGCGCCATTGTTTCGAGCGCGAGGAGATAACCGTGGGCACCGAGGCCGCAGATCACTCCCGTCGCGGCGCGGCTCACCAGGGAGTTTTGGCGAAAGGCTTCGCGCCGGTGGATGTTCGACAGGTGCACTTCGATGATCGGCAGATCGGCAGCAAGGAGGGCATCGAGAACCGCCACTGAAGTCGTCGTGTAGCCGGCCGGATTGACGATAATGCCATCGGCGTTCTCGCGCGCCTCCTGGATCCAATCGACGAGTTGGCCCTCCTGGTTGGACTGACGGAAGTCGACGGCCAGACCGAGCACAGAGGCACGCTCTATGCAGGCTTCCTCAATGTCCGCAAGCGTGTCGCGGCCGTATGTCTCCGGCTCGCGCACGCCGAGCAGATTCAGGTTCGGACCGTTGAGGATCAGAATGGTCGCGCCGGCCACCGCGGTTCCCCCAAAATGCTTATTGGAGAAAGGCTTATAGCACGAGATAGTGCGGTGCAATCACCCGTTTCTCCGATCTTAACTTTCGCTCAATAGAATCGTCGCGTCGTGATCGGGAGAGACGAGATGATTTCGCCCTCGGCGGCGGATACAGATTGGCGCGCGGCCGAGCACACCAAGAGGTGGCGGCGCCTCATACTTCGTGTCGCGCCATTCGTCGCCATCATCGGCGCTGCGGGCGCACTTCTTGCGACCTCGCCGCTTGGCGGAAATTTCGCTTGGAGCGACGCGCCGCGTCATGCGCTGAACGGCGCCTTCCTCAAAGATCTGGTCAATGCGTTGCCGCTTCACCCCGTGGCGTGGGCAGAGGCCTATTACCTGCAGTATCCCGCGCTTTCGATTCTGTTCTATCCGCCGCTGTTCTATGTCTTCGAGGCGGTAGCCTTTGCGCTTCTAGGCGTGACGCAATTCGCCGCGCAGGCGACGGTAGCATTCTTCTATGCCGTGCTTGGGCTCGGCGTTTACCGCTTGGCGCGATTGTGGACATCGAGACCCGCGGCGGTCGGTGCCGCATTGATGCTGATGGGTGCGCCGCAATTCGCGCTGTGGGGCCGGCAGGTCATGCTCGATGTTCCCGCGACCGCGTGGCTGGTCTGGGGCGTATACGCATTCGCCCGGTTCGTACGCTTTGATCGCGGTCGCGACTTGACGATTTCGGCGGTGCTACTGCTGGCTGCGCTTTATACAAAATACAACGTTGCGTTCATTGCCGCGGTGCTGTTGTTGACGCTCATCGCGGTACACGGCGCCACCGTCGTGCGCGACCGTCGTGTATTGTGGACCGCCTTGGCGGCCATAGTCGGAGCGCTGCCTGCAATCGCCCTCTTGCTGATATTTGGGTCGGCCAATTTTCAGTCGGCGGCCGATCTCAGCGGCGAGCTGCCGCGCTGGAGCCTCGCAGCATGGCTCTTCTATCCGGCGCTGCTACCGCAAATCGTCGGCTGGCCGGTGCTTGGCTTGGCGATCACCGCTCTTGCGCTGCTCGCTGTCGGTCGGCTCCACGTGCTGAAGGGCTGGCCAGCATGGCTACTCATCGGTTGGGTATTGATTGGCTACGTCTTTTTCACGGCGATTGCGGTGCGCGAACCGCGTCACATCATGACCACCATGCCGCCTCTCGCCGTGCTCGCCGCATGTGCGCTCGATCAGATTTTGCCGCGTCGCGCCGGTGGGCTGGCTGCATTGGCGGTCGGCACTGCCATATTCGGTTGGGCCGTCGCATACGAGCCCGTACCAGTCGTGACCGGTTACCAGCAGATCGCCGACTATGTTGCCGATCGCGTTCCGACCGGCGCGCGAATTCTGTTCTCCGGCTACCGTGATGGCAATTTCATCTTCGATTTGCGCACGCACGAGGATCGGCGCGACATCGCGACGATACGGGCCGACAAGCTGCTCTTGCGCATCGCCATCGAGCGGCGGCGCGGCGTCGGCGAAGCCCATTATTCGCGCGAGCAGATTGCGGCGTTGATCCGACGCTTGGGCGTCGATCTGGTCGTCGCGCAAGACGGATTCTGGACCGACTTGACTGAGATGCGGCGGTTGGCGGCTGTGCTGGCGGGTCCCCAATTCATGCCGATCGCGCATTTCACCATCGGCGGCACCATGGGCCGTACCGACAAGTCGTTCACGGTCTATCGCCCGACATATGCTGTCGAGCCGAAGACCCGCAATCTCGCTCTCGACATGCCGATCTTCGGCGGCCAGATAGAAGGCAAGCTGCGCTAATCGCCGAAGGCATCGGCATTGCCGCGGTGCTGGGCGATCGTGGCGCTGCGCTGCTCCAGTTTGGCGAGCAGCTGTTCGAGGGCGCTCCGCTCGCCGGCGTCTAGACCGGCAAGGATCTCCTCTTGTACAGCACGTAGCCATGGCACGATTTGGTGGTACATCGTCGTGCCTTGCGGCGTCAGGTCGAGAATAGCCCGACGGTGGTCGGCCGGATCGACCCGGCGCGTGATGTGGCCGGCGGCCGTCAGGCGTGCAACGGCCCGGCTGACGCGCACCTTATCCATTGCGGTCCGGTCGACGACACTATTGGCGTTCATTGCGCCGTACCGGCCGAGCACGGCCATTGCCCGCCATTCCGGTGCCGACAATCGGAATCGGCGCGAGTAGACACGCGCAGCGGCGCGCGTCAATCGGTTGCTCAGGACGGACAGGCGAAACGGCAGAAACCTCTCAATTGTGAACGCCGGCGCCGCTCGAGTTTCCCCCATCATTGCTCCCGAGCCGATTAGTTTCATTGTTAACCGTCGCGCCTTTGCTGGCCTGCGTCAAGAGCAGTACATATTTTGGTCGGCGCCGCTTGCGCGGAGCGCCGGCGCCAAGGGAATAAAGGGGAGCGATTTTGAAACTCTACGGCTATTTCCGTTCTTCGGCCGCTTTCAGGGCGCGCATCGCACTCAATCTGAAAGGCATTGCTTACGAGCAAGCCTTTATTCATTTGCGCAAAAACGAGCAGCGGGCTCCGGACTATCTGGCGAAAAATCCGCAAGGGCTCGTGCCGCTTCTCGAGGACGAAGACGCCTGTCTCGTCCAATCGCTGGCGATCATCGAATATCTCGACGAGACGCATCCGTCGCCCAAGCTCCTGCCGGAAGGGCCGCAAGATCGCGCACGTATCCGCGCGCTTGCGCAAATCATCGCTGCCGACATTCATCCTCTCGACAACTTGCGGGTGCTGCGCTATCTCGCCAAGCCGCTCGGCCACGACGAAAAGGTGATCGAGCAGTGGTTCAACCACTGGATACGGTTGGGCTTCGAGGCGCTCGAACCGATGCTGCGGGATCGGCGTACCGGCGCCTTCTGCCACGGCAATGCACCGGGTCTCGCCGACATCTGTCTCGTGCCCCAGGTGTTCAATGCTAAGCGGTATCCGAGTTTCGACATGGCGCCGTTTCCGACTGTTGCGCGTGTGTTCGGCAACTGCATGAAGTTAGACGCGTTCAAGCGCGCAGCGCCGGACCAGCAACCCGATTGCGAAAAATAGCTAGATTCGCGCGAACCGCAGTCGCAACGCGTTGGATACCACCGACAGTGAGCTGAAGCTCATTGCCGCGGCCGCGATGATTGGGCTGAGCAACAGCCCGAATACCGGGTAGAGAACGCCGGCGGCGAGGGGGATGCCGAGCACGTTGTAGACGAAGGCGAGCACCAGATTTTGCCGGATATTGCGCATCGTCGCACGGCTCAGGTGCCGCGCCCTGGCAATTGCGGCGAGGTCGCCCTTCACCAGAGTGACGCCGGCGCTCTGTATGGCAACCTCGGTGCCGGTACCCATGGCGATACCGACATCGGCCTCGGCAAGCGCCGGCGCGTCGTTGACGCCATCTCCGGCCATCGCGACTACCCGGCCTTCGCGTCTCAGGCGGCGAACAATCGCATTTTTCTGCTCAGGTAGAACCTCCGCTTCGACATCGGCGATGCCGAGCTTCGCCGCAACCGCCTGGGCGGTGGTGCGATTGTCGCCCGTCAGCATGACGATCCGAATGCCCTCCGCGCGTAAGCTGGCCAGAGCCGTCGGCGTCGACGCTTTGATCGGATCCGCCACGGCAATGACGCCCGCCGGACGGCCGTCAATGGCGACGAACATCGCCGTGGCCCCGTCGCGCCGGAGGTCGTTGGCGCGCGATTCGAGGTTGGCGCTGGTGACGCCGATATCCTTGAGAAGGTTGGCGTTGCCGACCGCCACGAGGCGGTCGTCGATCCTGCCGGTCACGCCCTTGCCCGTGATGGAGCCGAAATCGATGACATCGCGTATCACTGCGCCGCGCTGCGTGGCCGACGACACAATGGCAGCCGCGAGTGGGTGTTCGCTCGATCGCTCGAGACTTGCACCCAGCGACAAGACCGTCAGTTCGTCGAAGCCGTCTGCGGGCACGACGGCGACAACGCGCGGCTTCCCCTCCGTCAGCGTGCCGGTCTTGTCGACGACCAGCGTGTCGACCTTTTCAAAACGCTCGAGCGCTTCGGCGTTCTTGATCAGAACGCCGGCCGTGGCACCTTTGCCGACGCCAACCATAATTGCCATTGGCGTGGCCAGCCCAAGGGCGCAAGGGCAGGCGATCATGACCACCGAAACCGCCGCGACCAGGGCATAGGCGAAAGCCGGAGCCGGCCCCCAGATCATCCATGCGGTGAATGTGATCGCCGCGACAACGATCACCGCGGGAACGAACCACGCCGAGACGACGTCGGCGAGCCGCTGGATCGGCGCGCGGCTACGCTGGGCGTCGGCAACCATCTGGACGATGTGCGCGAGCATCGTATCCGCGCCGATCTTTTCCGCACGCATCACGAGACCGCCGGTGCCGTTGATTGTGCCGCCGATCAGCTTGTCGCCCGGCACCTTTTCCACCGGCAGCGACTCGCCGGTCACCATGGATTCATCGACGGCGCTCCTGCCTTCGAGCGCGACGCCATCTACCGGCACACGATCACCCGGTCGGACACGCAGGCGATCGCCGATATGCACCTGCTCGAGCGCCACCTCTTCATCCGCGCCGTCGTCGCGCACGCGCCGCGCCGTCTTCGGTGCAAGCTTCAGGAGGGCACGGATCGCGCCTCCGGTTCGCTCGCGGGCGCGCAACTCCAGCACTTGTCCCAGCAAGACGAGCACGGTGATGACGGTCGCTGCTTCGAAGTAAACGGCGACGAGACCGCCTTCGCCTCTCAAGTCTGCCGGGAACAGGTCCGGCACGAACGTCGCGGCAAGGCTGTAGGCGTAGGCCGCCCCGATGCCCAACGCGATGAGGGAAAACATATTGAGGCTGCGGTTGACGATAGACGCCCATCCACGCTCGAAAAACGGGAATCCGGCCCACAGCACGACCGGCGTCGCAAAGGCGAACTGGATCCACTGGGCAATTCCGGGTGGCACGATGCGAGCAAGGCTCGAACCGGCTAGGTGACCACCCATTTCGAGCGCCACGACTGGCAGCGCAAACGCGGCGGCGATCCAGAACCGCCGCGTCATATCGGCAAGTTCCGGATTCTTTTGCTCCACCGCCGCCGGCGTCATCGGCTCGAGCGCCATGCCGCAGATCGGACAGGCGCCGGGCGCGTCGCGCACGACCTCGGGATGCATCGGGCAGGTCCACTTCGTGCCCGGGGCGGCTGAGGGTATCGATGCTTTCGCTTGGAGATACTTTTCGGGCGCCGCTTCGAATTTTATGCGACAGCCGGCATTGCAAAAGAAATAACCCTGGCCCAGGTAATGCGCGTGGTGCGGCGTGGTGCTCGGATCGACGGTCATGCCGCAGACCGGATCGATGACGCGCGCGCCATCGTCGGCGCCCGCGGCCGGCTTTTCGTGGGTATGGGTCATTGTGGCCATGTGCAGCTCATTGCGCTCAAGCCTGTGTTGTCGCCCTGATCTGGATCAAGCGCGGTCACCGGCCAATTCGTCGAGAATTGGGCATTCGGGGCGTGCGTCACCGTGGCAATTCGTCGTCAGGTGGCGAATGGCGCGCTTCATGGCCTCGAGGGCCGCAATCTTGCGCTCGATCTCGTGGATCTTGGCCAGCGCGATCACCTTGACGGCCGTGCTTTTGCGCCGCTTGTTGCGCCAGAGCGCAAGTAGCTCCTCGATCTCGGCAACCGAGAAGCCAAGTTCGCGGGCGCGATGAATGAAGCGCAGCGTATGGAGCTCGGCTTCAGTGTAGTCGCGGTAGCCGTTGTCGCGCCGCGCCGCCGCTGGAATCAATCCGACGCTCTCATAATACCGGATGGTCTTGGCCGGGACACCGGCTTGGGACGCGACTTCGCCGATATTCATGGCTGACCTCGCCGGTGCATCACCCCGCTTATAAGGGTTCCAGCGACTGGAAGGTCAAGCCGGGCCGGCGCTATTTCTTCTTGGCCGGCTTGCCTTCGATGATGCCCATGAGGTCGCTCTCCTTCATGATGAGGAGTTCCTCGCCGTCGAGCTTGACCTCGGTGCCCGACCATTTGCCGAAGAGCACGCGGTCGCCGGCCTTGACTTCGGGCGGATGAATCTTGCCGTCGTCGTCGCGCGCGCCCGGGCCGACGGCGACGACCTCGCCCTCCTGCGGCTTCTCCTGGGCGGTGTCGGGGATGATGATACCGCCGCTGGTCTTTTCCTCCTGCTTGAGGCGGCGGATCACGACGCGATCGTGCAACGGGCGGAACTTCATGAACGTCTCCCTGAGGTCTGGCTGGGGTCGGGCTGGCGGTCGGCTCGACTGTGGTGATGGCAATGCTGGGCGCGAACCTACGATTCCGCCCGCATGAAGGCAATATCGTCGCCGGCGGGCGCGCTCACGGCGTGAGGACGTAGGGCGGGCCGCAATTCTCGCGCAATCCTTGGTCGACCGCGGGCCGGATGTCGTGCGCCGCGTAATTGTCGCTCGTCGGCGCCAGGCCTTGCGCGCCCGCGGCCGGTCCGCCGAGCACGACGGTCGCCGCGCAGACCGGAATCTTGAACGCGATATAGAACGGCGTGCCAACCGCGCTGGCCACGGTGCCCGGCGGCAGGCCGCCATTCGAGCTGACGCACGCCGACAGCAGGCACGCACCGAAGAGCGCAACGATCCCGCTCCGCATCCTCCCTGGGGTGGTGCCGGTCGCGTGGGTGCACCGGCTGCGTTGCCACCCCTCGCTCTGCCACGCATAGTAACCCCGCGGGAGCCGGTTGGCTCCCGTGGCGGATGTGCTTTCCACGCAGGCGACCCGATGATGCCACCGACATGGCCCTGGTTGCTGGTGCTGGCGCCGATCGTGGGCAGCTTTGTCGGTGTGGTCGCCACCCGTTTCGCGGCGCCGCAGACCATCCTCTGGGGTCGCTCGCGGTGCCCGCATTGCGGCCATTCTCTGACCGCCCGCGATCTGGTGCCGTTCGCCAGCTGGCTCGCGTTGTGCGGCCGCTGCCGCCATTGCGGCGCGGCGATCTCCGCGGCCTATCCGGTGATCGAGCTGGCCGCGCTGGCCATCGCCGTCTGGTCGCTGGCGGTCGCCGATGGCGCGATGGTTTGGGTCACGGCGGGTCTCGGCTGGACGTTGCTGGCGCTGGCGGCCATCGACTGGCGGCACTTCGTCTTGCCGGATTTCCTGACGCTGCCGCTGATTGCGGCCGGCTTGGCCGCCGCCTGGGCGCTCGATCGCTCGACGGTCGCTGACCGCGCGATCGGCGCGGCAGCCGGCTTCGCTTTCGTTATGCTGGTGCGTACGGCCTATTGGCAGCTGCGCCGTCGCGAAGGCATTGGGCTCGGCGACGCCAAGCTGCTCGCGGCTGCGGGCGCCTGGGTGGCGTGGCAAGGCTTGCCGTCGGTCGTTCTGATCGCCGCCGTTGCCGGCCTGCTCGCGGCTGTACTGGCGCGGTGGTGGAATCTTTCCTGGGACGATCGCGTTCCGTTTGGCGCCTTTCTGGCGCTGGGCACCTGGCTCGTCTGGCTTTATGGACCGCCGGTCTGAATTCGCCAGCGCCCGCAGTGCCCGGCGTGGAGCGCCGCTGCTGTACAAAATCGGCGCATATCCTGCTCATATTATAGGCAGACGATCGGGCGCGATTGGCGGCCATCACCGCAATTCGGTGCGCCAACGATCAGATTCGCGCTAGCGACGTGTGGTCCAGATTTTACGCTTCGCGTCATAAGCGGCATGCGCAGTGGTGCCGATCTAGCGCGGAGGGAG
>Ga0307374_10009259_pt1 | contig 14537 bp, 2 predicted proteins | sample OX3MG_FD_202532 | JGI IMG/M metagenome (GOLD analysis project Ga0307374, IMG submission 202532) | Soil microbial communities from Risofladan, Vaasa, Finland - OX-3 | ecosystem: Environmental > Terrestrial > Soil > Coastal area > Acid sulfate soil | place: Finland: Risofladan, Vaasa | collected... | reverse complement strand
CCTACGACGGGGCGGGCCGCCTCCTCAGCCAGGCCGACGCCCTGGGGGTGGTGACCCTAAGCAACCACTACGACGACGCCGGACAACTGACCGAACGCGACGACGCCCTGGGAGGGAAGACCACCTATGCCTACGACCAGGGTGGGCGGCTGCTGACCGAGACCGACCCCCTGGGGCACGCCACCAGCTATGGCTACGACGCCCTGGGGCGGACCATCGCGGTCACCGACCCGGCGGGCGGGCTTACCACCAGCAGCTACGACGCCAATGGACGGCTGACTGCCGGCACCGACGCCCTGGGCTACCTCACCAGCTACGGCTACGATGCCCTGGGCCAGACCATCGCGGTGACCGACCCCAATGGCGGGGTGACGAGGAGCGCCTACGATGCCGACGGGCGGCTGGCCGTCAGCACCGATCCGCTGGGCTACCAGACCCGCTACGGCTACGACGCGATGGGACGGACGGTGGCGGTGACCGACCCGACAGGCGGGGTGACCACGAGCGCCTACGACCTGGATGGGGAACTGCTCAGCGGCGCCGATCCGCTGGGGAACACCACCAGCTACGGCTACGACGCCCTGGGGCGGACGATCGCCGTCACCGCGCCCGACGGGGGGGTGAGCCGGAACACTTACGACCTGGGCGGGCGGCTCGTGGCCGGTACCGATCCCCTGGGGGCGACCACGCGCTACGGCTACGACGCGCTGGGGCGGACCCTCGCGGTCACCGATGCCCTGGGGAACCTCACCACGAGCCGCTACGATGCCGATGGACGGCTCATGGCCGGCACCGATCCCCTCGGCAATTCCACCCAGTATGGCTACGACGCCCTGGGACGGACGATCGCCCTGACCGATGCCCTGGGCGGAGTGACCACGAGTGCCTACGACCTGGCGGGCCGCCTCGTCACCAGCACCGACCCGCTCGGGAACCAGACCATCTACGGCTACGACCCGGCGGGGCGGCGGACCAGCACCCTGGACCCCACGCATCAGCTGTGGAGCAGCGCCTATGACGCCAAGGGCGAGTTGATCCAGACCAGCGATCCCCTGGGCGACCTGACCCAGTATGCTTACGACCCGCTGGGCCATACGGTGATCGTCACCGATGCCCTGGGTCACGCCAGCCGGAGCGCCTACGACCTGGATGGGCGGCTCCTGACCAGCCTCGACCCCCTGGGGAACCCGACCAGCTACGGCTATGACGCGCTGGGGCGGACCATCGCCGTCACCGATGCCCTGGGCGGGGTGACCACCAGCAGCTACGACGCCGCCGGCCGATTGCTGGCCGGTACCGATCCGCTGCGCCTGACCACCAGCTATGGCTACGATGCCCTGGGGCGGACCATCGCCGTCACCGATCCCACCGGGGCGGTGACCGGCAGCGCCTATGACTTGAACGGGCGTCTCCTGACCAGCACCGACCCCCTGGGCAACCAGACGTCCCATGGTTACGACGCCCTGGGCCGAACGGTCGCGATCACCGACCCCCTGGGCGGGGTGACGCGGAGCGCCTACGACCCCGTCGGCCGGCTGACCACGAGCACCGACCTCCTGGGCAACCAGACCCACACCGCCTACGACGCCCTGGGGCGGACGGTGGCCGTCACCAATGCCCTGGGTCAGGCGACGACCAGTGCCTACGATGCCGATGGGCGGCTCCTGACCAGCACCGATGCGTTGGGACACGCCACCAGCTACGGCTACGACCCCCTGGGCCGGGTGCTGAGCAGCACCGACCAACTGGGGAACCGGACCGTCAACAGCTATGACGCGGCGGGCCGCCTCCTGGCCACCACCGACCCCCTGGGCCAGGTCACCCACTACCAGTATGACGCCCTGGGGCGGACCGTCCTGGTCACCGACCCCACCGGGCGGTGGACCGGGACCGCCTACGACCCCGCTGGGCGGGTGGTGAGCACCAATGATGGGAGCAACGACCTGACCACGACCCAGTATGACGCCCTGGGCCGGGCCATCCTGGTCACCGATGGGGCGGGCCGTCCGACCACCAGCGGCTACGACGCCGCTGGGCGGCTGGTCAGCCGCGCCGACGCCCTGGGCGATACCACCCGCTACGGCTACGACGGAGCGAGCCGCCAGATCACGGTGAGTGATCCGCTGGGCCGGACCACCACCTACGCCTACGATCCGGCGGGCCGCCTGCTGAGCACCCGCGACCCGGCGGGCGACACGGCCCGCTATGGCTACAACGCCTTGGGCCGGACCGTGCTGGCCACCAATCCGACCGGGGGAGTGACCACCAGCGCCTACAACCTGGGGGGCGAGTTGCTGAGCCGGACCGATCCCCTGGGCCGGACCACCCGCTATGGCTACGACGCCCTGGGGAACACGGTGCTGGTGACCGATGGGAACGGACACGTCACCACCACCAATTACGATACCCAGAACCGGCCGTTGATTACGACCACCACGGACGGGAGCGAGGTCAGCCGGCACTACGATCCGGCCGGGCGGATGACCGAGCTGGATACCCTGCAAAGCCAGGTGACCTGGGGTTATGACGCGGCGGGCCGGACCACCGACATCACCGAGACGGCGGGCGGATTGGGTGGGGCGAACATGGCGCCTCGCCTGAGCATGGTGACGCCCCGACCCGGGACGGCCGCCACCGTTGCCGGTGCGCCAAACAGCGCGGTGGCCAATCTGGTAGCGCCCACGGCGCCCCAAACCGGCTTGCCCACGAACGCGGTGGCCGATCTGGTGGCGCCGGCGGACCGGCACGTCGGGGCGGCCAGCGGGCCGCTGGTCTACGTGCCGGGGATGGGCTGGAGAGCCCAGGGCAGCAGAACACGCGCGAATCCGTACGGGATGTTGATGGCGGGCGCGGCGCTCGGCGGTGCCTACGACACCGGTCTGGTTGGGAATGGGGCCGGAGCCACGGTGGGGGCCAGCGCGGGTTGGCGAACCGCTGGCCCTGGGAACGCGACCGCCGGCTCCAGATTCGCCCGGAGCACCAGCTCTGCCGGACGGACGGGATCGCCGTATCAATCCGCCGGGACAACCCCAGGAAAGCCAGGCCCGACCCTGCCCGCAGCCAACCGCGCCCATCTCGGGCAGGCGCCGCAAAGTGGGACCAGCCCGACCGGCACCAGCACCGCGACGCCACTACCAAGAGCGAGCGCCAGCCCCAGCCCCACCAGTACCGCCCTCGCCACGGCGACCGCCACCCCGACCCAGACGGCCACTCCTAGCGCGCCTGGGATACCGGACGGACCCACCGTTCGTGAGATCAGGGCGCACCTTGCCCACCTGCCACTCCGTTTCGAACCAAATCTCGGTCAGGCCGCTCCCAGTGTCCGCTACCTGGTCCATGGGCCGGACTATACGCTCCTCCTCACTGCCCAGCAAGCGATACTTTCGCTCGACCAGGCCACGGTGACCACGCGCAAGGCGGGAGGTGGCATACCTTCACCCACCGTGGTGCATCTTCATCTGGTGGGAGCACGACAACAGCCGCGACTCGACGGGCTTGACCGGCTGCCGGGCATGAGCAATATCCTCCCTGACAGCAATCCACGCGATTGGCACACCAATTCGCCCGCCTATGCGAAAGTCCTGTATCGGAATGTCTATCCAGGTGTTGACCTCACGTACCAGGGCGAGCAAGGACGATTGTCATACGACTTCGTGCTACAACCGGGTGCCGACCCGCAGGCCATTCAGCTCGCGGTCACTGGCGCGGGCCCGCTGCACCTGAACGAGCAGGGTAGCCTGCGGGTGGGATCGGCTCAGGCAGCGCTGGTGTTGGGGCGCCCCGTGGTCTATCAGCAGGTCGCGGGTAGGCGCCTGCTGGTGCGGGCACGGTATAGGCTCCAGGGTGGCCGGCTGACCTTCGCGTTGGGCACCTACGACCGTAGGCTACCCTTGGTGATCGATCCCACGATCATCTATACGGCCAGTTCCGGCGGACAGACCGCCCAGGCAGTTACCGTGGATGCCACCGGCAGTGCCTATGTCACCGGGAGTAGACAGCTCTCCTCCTGCGTGCAGAACCTAATTGTTGGCAGCGGCTTCCCCAATCCTGGCGCGCCGCCCTGCTCCGAGATCGTGGTGAGCAAGTTGAATCCGGCCGGGACGGCGCTGGTCTATACTACAACGCTGGGCGGTGGGTATAGCACCAAGGGCCTGGCCATTGCCGTCGATAGCACGGGACACGCTTATGTGACGGGTCAGGCCGCCACAAACTTCCCCCAGGTTAATCCGCTGCCGCCGCCCAGCGGATCACCAGGCCCACCGCGCTGCTTGTATTCGGAATTGAAGCCCTTGACCTACTATGCTTGCCCGCACGCAGTCGTGGCCAAGCTGAGCGCCGATGGCAGCAGCTTGATCTATAGCACCTATCTGGGCGGTAACCAGGGGGCATCGCTTGGAGCACCCAGCACCGAGACCGGCTATGGGATCGCGGTGGATGGCAACGGTGATGCCTACGTAACGGGCTCGACCGCTTCGACCAACTTCCCCACGGCTCAGCCCCTGCAAGCAACCTACGGAGGGAATGGTGATGCCTTCCTGGCCAAGCTGAGTCCTGCTGGGAACAGCCTGGTCTACAGTACCTATCTGGGAGGCAGTGGTGCCGATAGTGGGCGGGGTATCACCCTCAACGGGAATGGCGATGCCTATGTGACGGGGAGCACCAGTGGTAACTTCCCCACCGCGAACGCACTCCAGAGCAACTATGGCGGCGGCAGTACCGATGCCTTCGTAGCCGAGGTCAATCCGTCCGGCAGCGCCTTGGTCTACAGCACCTATCTGGGGGGCAGTGGGAGCGATAGCGGGGCCGCGATTGCCGTGGATGTCGGTGGCGATGCCTACGTCACGGGGAGCACCAGTGGCGGCTTCCCCCTAGCCCAGGCCGAGCAAGCCACCTATGGCGGCGGCAGTACTGATGCCTTCGTGGCCGAGGTCAATCCCACGGGCAGCGCGCTGACCTATAGTACCTATCTGGGGGGCAATGGGAGCGATAGCGGGGCCGGAATCACGGTGGACGGCAGCGGCGATGCTTACGTCACGGGGAGCACCACCGGCGGCTTCCCAGTTGTTAATGCGGTGCAGGCGAGCTATGGCGGGACTGGCACGAACGCCTTCGTCAGCGTAATCGGGGTGGGAGGGGCCGTCCTGGGCAGTAGCGGTTATCTGGGAGGATCCGGCCCCGACCAGGGGCTGGGGATTGCTCTTGATCCCAGCGGCAATGCGTATGTGGAAGTGAGCGACACAGTCTACAAGTTGAGCCTGCCGCCCCCGCCTGCCACGCCCACCAGCACCGCGACGGCCACCGTGACCGCGACGCCTACACCGAGCGCCACCCCACCGCCCAGCGTGACCATGCACCTGGCCTACAGCTACGACGCCGCCGGACGTCGGATCGGGCTGACCTTGCCCGACGGCCAGACCGAGGCGTGGGGCTACGACGCGGCGGGCCGGGTGAGCAGCCTGACCCAGCCGGGGAGCGGTCCCACTACCTACACCCTCAGCCATAACGGAGCGGGCGACCTGACCACCCTGCTGGCTCCGAACGGCGGCCAGGAAAGCTGGAGCTACGACAGCGCGGGTCGGATCACCGGCACCAGCTGGATCTCGAACACCACCAGTCTGTTCACCCAGACCGTGACCTTGGACGCGGCGGGCCAGCGCCTCCAGAGCAACGACTCCTGGGGTACGAGCAGCTACGGCTACGACGCGGCGGGGCGGCTGACCAACGCCTCCTATCCCGATGGAAGCAGCGAGGCCGACCAGTATGACGCCGGGGGGAACCGCACGATCATCACCAGCAGCAGCCCACTCTCCGGGACCAGCATCCTCACCAACACCTACGATCTGGCCGATGAGTTGACGGGGAGTTCCGGTACCCAGGGGAACACGACCTACCGCTATGACGGCAACGGACAGCAACTGGGCAGCCTGGGACCGACCGGCGCCCTCACCAACACCTACAACGACCTGGGGCAACTGACCCAGGTACAAGGACCGACCACCAACGTCAGCTATGTCTATGACGGGCAGGGGGACCGGCTCCGGAGCTACGAGCAATATGGGCCGACCCCCGTGCTCATCAACGACGCCCAGGACCTGACGGGCGGGATGAGCGATCTGGTCTCGGATGGGACCGCCGACTACACCTATCTGACCCCCGGCAGTGGGCAAGCACCGGTCTCCGCCTACACCCAGGCCAGCACGAGGAGCACCTATCTGGCGACCGATGTGCTGGGCAGCGTCCGCCTAGCCACCGACCCGACCGGAGCGCTGATCGGGGCCGGGGCCTACGACGCCTGGGGCGTCTACCGCCCCTACACCGGACCGAACGGCCCCACCCAACTGGCGGGCTTGCAAGCGAGCAGTCCCTTCGGCTACGCGGGGCAATACTACGACAGTGAGCCGGGGACCTATAGTATGCGGGCGCGGGCGTACAACCCGGTGCAGGGCCGCTTCCTCAGCCAGGATCCGCAGTCCTACGACCCGCAAGTACCGGTGACCCTGAACCCCTATGAGTACGCCGGGGATATGGTGACCCAGACGACCGACCCCTCGGGGCGAGGGTGGAATCTGGACCAAAGCATGGTTGATCCCCAGAATACCGGGAACACCGACTATACCGAGGAAAGCACGATCGGCGGCTATGCCGAAGGCTACCTGGGGGTTGGCTCATTGCAAATACTTACGCAGGCCATGGTGGGCGCCGGTTCGACCACCCAGACCCGTTTCTGGGTGCCGATCTCCCGCCCGCCCTGCGATGCCGGCTCTGCCCCCTCTTACACGGCCAATATCGTCACCCTCACCGGCACCAGCGGCGCGCTCTGGGACATCGAGCATGTCGAAGCCTATGTCCGGAACCGGGCCGGGATCGAGCAGGGCATCCGCAATCTCGCTCGCTGGTCGGCCAGCGGCGGCTACACCTGGAACCGGGATCCCACCTGTACCGGCTCCTGTGCCCACGACACGCTCCATGTGCCGCTCGGGCTGGGTACCGACTATCCGTATGTCTTCGGCCCGCTCTCGGCGGTGGTGATTAACGTCCGCAAGTACGGGCTCTCCGGCTATCGGCTGGCTCACTTTACCCCCTTCAACAATGGGAACGACGAGTTGGTGACCTGGCAGGAGGAACCGGGTCTGCTGCTCTTCGCCGACGAGAAAGTGCCGCCCAGCTTTGGCTGCGGGCACAACCTGACCGGGGCGCTTCTCTGTGGGCTGAACGTCCTGCTCCTGGACAATGTCCGGGCCTATTACGGGTGCGCGAACGACGATTTGAGTTGTCGGGCTCTGGCCCTGGCGGGGATTCTGAGCGTGGTGGCTCCGGTGGTCCGTGGAGCTGCCGAGGGGGTCGCGGGGGCGGCGCGGGCCGCCGGGGCGGCGGGCGATCTGGCGGGGGACTTTGCCCGGAGCGAGGAATTGGCCAAGGAACTGGGCTTGCTGGACCCGGAGACGACGACCCCGGCCGCGCGCGAGGCGGAGGCCGCCAGCGCCGAGACTCATCTCTGTACCCCGTGCTTCCCGGCCGGGACGCTGGTGGCCACGCCCAAGGGCAAGGTGGCGATCGAGCACCTGCGGGTGGGCGACCCGGTACTGGCGGAAGATCCGAAGTCCGGCAAGGTCGAGCCCGAACCCCTGACCGCCGTGGTGCTCGAACCGGTCCAGCCGCTGGTCGCGGTGGACTTGTCGGATGGAACCACGATTCGGGTGACCGCCAACCACGCCTTCTGGGTGGATGGCGGACCAGGACTCGCCAAGGCCGGTTGGCTGGAAGCGGGGCAGTTAAAGCCCGGAGATCGCTTGCGGACGGCAACCGGTGCTGAGGTCACGGTCCTGCGGGTGCGCTGGAACATGGGCAATGCACTCGTTTACACGCTTACGGTGGCGGTGGACCACACCTTCTTTGTCGGCACCGATGGGGTGCTGGTACACAATGCTGGTCCAGGTCCCTGTCCGACATGGCAAGCGCCAAGGCTTACTCAGGGCAATGACAGGATGGGCCTCGATCACATTGTTCGCCGACACTTCTACGGATCTGGTCCGGCGAACGTAGGTCACTTCGCGCAAGGCGTTGGTGCGAGGCAACTGCGTGATCTCATTTCGGAGGCTGCCGCCAGCGGTTCTCAGTGGCAACTTCAGGGTAATAGCTGGGTACTCGACGCCACATTCCGCAATAGCAACGGTACTTTGCGTATCATCGGTACCGCAGCGAATGGCGCGCAATCGGGGATCCTTCGCGTGGTCGCTACTCAGGCTGGTGAGATAGTTACCGCCTATCCAATTTAGGGGCCGGCACGAGAATGGAAGTTATTGATTTCCAACTGGATCAGGCAGTGCTGGAGAGCGATCGGCGGTGTGATCCTCTTAGCGCAGACGTGGCTGCGTTGGTTTGGACGTTCTTCACAATGCCTGTCAGGATTAATATAAAGGACGCCGACATGCTTCAGTCGGTGCCTATTCTTAGTCGTGGCGACGTATGGATTGCCGAATCAGCACCAGCCGAAATACGAAAGGCTCAGGCCGAGATTGTTAGTTCTCCGTGGCTACCTATCCCTCTTCTGCATCTGGCGATGGAAGGCACAAACATCGTACGGCGCCTAAATGTTGGTGAGACAATCGCCTACGACATCCCCGGAGGAGGGGAGTCATTGACATTCCATCGGATAGCAGCGCAAACTGATGTCAGTTCAAGCCTAAATGGAAGATCGGCAACAATCAAACACAATGAACTACGGTGGGCGTTTGAAGCCTTTGCTCACCGTGTCAGACAGATTCTCATAACTGAGATACCTGGTCTTGAGCAAAGACAAGACTTGTGGCGAGACTACCCCCTATAGGGGTAAGTACAGAAAAGTGTAAGCTGACGAGATCGGACGCGGGTCGGGCCGAACCATGCACGTCCGGTGGCGAATCCGAGAGCACCAGAACAGCATTGACCGACATGCCCTTCACCGATGGCTGAGCCGCGAGCGAGCAATGTGGCCGAGCTGAACCGCGCGTATCGGTAATCCCCGTCGTGGGTGCTCAAAGCGAGAGGAACCAAGGGCAAGTGAGGCACGTCACAGCACTTTGGCTCGTGACTTTCGTGCTGCTGCTTCGCGCAGTGGCTCCTCTCGGCATGTCTGGAACAGCAGCGACATCGAGCACCTCCATCCCGCCGCCCACCGTCACCCTGCACCTGGCTTACAGCTACGACGCCGCCAACCGGCGCACCGGCCTGACCCTGCCCGACGGCCAGACCCAGACGTGGGGCTACGACGCGGCGGGCCGGGTGAGCAGCCTGACCCAGCCGGGGAGCGGTCCAGCCGCCTACACCCTCAGCCATAACGGAGCGGGCGATCTGACCACTCTGCTGGCCCCGAACGGCGGCCAGGAGAGCTGGAGCTACGACAACGCGGGCCGGATCACCGGGACGAGTTGGATGAGCGGCACCACCAGCCTCTTCACCCAGACCGTGACCTTGGACGCGGCGGGGCAGCGATTGCAAAGTGCCGACTCCTGGGGCACGTCCAGCTACGGCTACGACCAGGATGGGCGGCTGACCAGCGCCTCGTACCCCGATGGGAGCAGCGAGGCCAACCAGTATGACGCCGGGGGGAACCGGACTGTCATCACCAGCAGCACCCCGCTCTCGGGGACTAGCGTCCTCACCAACACCTACGACCTGGCCGACGAACTGACCGGGAGTGCCGGTACCCAGGGGAACACGACCTATACCTACGATGGCAATGGGAACCAGATCGGGAGTATCGGCCCAACCGGGGCGGTGTCCAACGCATACAACGACCTGGGCCAGTTGACGCAGGTGCAAGGGCCGACGACCAACGTGAGTTATGTCTACGATGGGCAGGGGGACCGCCTGCGGAGCTACGAGCAATACGGGCCGACCCCGGTGCTCACCAACGATGTGCAGGATCTGGCGGGCGGGCTCTCCGACCTGGTGAGCGACGGCACGGTGGACTACACCTACCTGGAGCCGGGCACGGGAGCCGCCCCGGTCGCCGCCTACAATCAGAGCACGACCCGGAGCACCTACCTGGCGACCGACCTGCTGGGGAGCGTGCGGCTGGCGACCGACCCCACGGGGGCGATGATCGGGGCCGGGGCGTATGGTGCCTGGGGGGTCTACCGGCCGTATCAGGGCACGAACGGCCCCACCCAACTGGCGGGCTTGCGGGCGAGCAGTCCCTTCGGCTACGCGGGGCAGTATTACGACAGCGGACCAGGCACCTACAGCATGCGGGCGCGGCAGTATGACCCCGCCCAAGACCGGTTCCTCAGCCAGGACCCGCAGTCCTATGCCCCGCAAGTGCCGGTGACCCTGAATCCGTATGAGTATGCGGGGAACATGGTGACAGGAATCACCGATCCCTCTGGGAAGGGATGGGTATACCCTGACCCCACGATCCCCTTCGGCGACTACCAGCAGCAGTCGATCATCGGCGGCCAGGCGCTTGGCAGCAACCAGGTGCGCTATGCCTCCGATCTCGGCCTGCTCTGGCGGGCGCTCGGGGTCAACAGCACCACTCAGAGCGACTGGGTGCCGGTGCTCAAGCACCCTCCCAGTTGCGGGCACGTCAGCCCCTGGACCCCGGCGTCTCTCAGCCTGAACACCGACAACGCCAACGTGATCGATCTGCCAACCCATCAGTATTGGGACATCGAGCACGCCAATGCTTACTCCAGCGGACTGAGCGGGCGCCTGAGCCAGATCGTGCAGCACGCGCGGACCAACGGCATCCTCTGGCCGGACGGAGCGTGCAACCACTTCGCGCAGATTGGGCAGTGCGCGGGGACGGTGCGAACCGACCCCAGCCTGAAGCTAGGGAACGGGTTCCCGCCGGGCCACCTGCCGGCGAACGCCCAGCGGTTCGATCTGGCACCGGGGGTGCCGGCGGTGCTGCTCAGTCTGGGGCAACTCGACCACGCCATCCTGGTGTGGCAGCCCCAGGCGGGTCTCCTGCTCTACGCGGTGGTGCCAGTGCGGGTGCAGCCGCTCTGCGTCGGGCTGCTGGGCTGCTTTTGTATGGGGCCGCCAACCTGCTGGTCTTCGACGACTTCCGCCAGGCGTTCGGAGCCAACCAGCCCTGGTATGACCGCGTCCTGGGCGGGGTGGGCATCGTGGGCGACGTCTTCTTCGTGGCCAAGCTGGCCAAGGCGGGGAGTCTGGCGGGCAAGTTCGCCCGCGTGGGAGCGGCGGCGGGCGAGGCGGGGAGCGCGGCGGCGGAGGGGAGCGACCTGCGCACGGTCATTGACCGCGCCTATGCCGCCGCGAAGAGCTTATGCAGTGGCTGCTTCCCGGCGGGGACGGCGGTGAAGACCGCCACCGGCAGCACGGCCATCGACCGGTTGCGGGTGGGTGATGTGATCCTCTCGGAGAATCCGACCAGCGGCAAGGTCGAGCCGGAGCGGATTCAGGCCGTGATCGACGATGGGGTCAAGCCGCTCATCGCGCTCGACCTCTCCGATGGGAGCACACTGCGGGTGACGGCCAGCCATGCCTTCTGGGTGGATGGGGGCAGTGGGTTGAGAGGCGCTGGCTGGCTGGAGGCGGGCCAACTCCAGCCTGGCGACCACCTCCGCACCGTGAGAGGGGCTGAGGTCATGGTCCTGCGGGTGCGTTGGAACGTGGGCAATGCCGAGGTCTACACCCTCACTGTCGCCACCGATCACACCTTCTTCGTGGGTAGCGATGGGGTGCTGGTGCACAATGCGGGTGGGCTTTGCAATGTAATGAATGGGGCCGCCGCTGAGACCTACCTCCGTTATATTACTGGCGGCCGCAGCGTGCGATTGGTGGCGTTAGTAAACGGTCAGCCAGAAGTTCGCGTTATTGATTCACTTACAGCGAGTGGCGCGGCATATGAATCGAAGCTGGGGAGAATCGGACTGGATAGCTTTATCAGAAATAAAATAGCGAAGGACGTGTATTTGCGGAGTTCCGGACAGATCAATGGCGCAACCTGGGTGTTTTTCAGAAGTCCCATCACTGGTGCAATTGGCCCAACTAGAGGTCTGCGAGCACTACTGGTATCTAGCGGTATAGACATCAAGCTAATCCCCGACCCGATTAGTCGTCTATACCCAAGGATCGCGGGTCCGGACTGAGCCTACTGCAATACCTAAAGTGAAGCCACGATGGAGTCTTCCGTCCGGGGACCACGCTATCCGGAGAGAGACGGAATGACTGCGGCCGCGGCAGGGAGATTTCCGCGTGGCCCTGATATAGGTAAGGCGACCCTGTATAGGTAAGGCGACCCTGCCTTATGGAGGATCGGCACGTAAGGAGTGCTCGGATGGCATACAGTTTGTATCTCATAACGATCCGTCCCAAAGCTGGCGGGGATCCAATTAAGGCTGCCAAGGCGGCAATTGCCGCCTCCAGCCGCCTGATGGGGCGTAACCTCGAGGCTGAAGGACGTGATAAATGGCAGCTAGCAAGATCAATACTGCAAGCCTTTCCTCGATTGGCTACGTTGGACAAGGCGATTCTTTCCGACAACCTTGGGCCTTCAGAATATGAACTTATCGGCAAAAGAATCATCTCGCTATTTAACGCAGCCTCTGAAAGTGGGACGGTGCTTTCCATCGGTAACAAGATCATCGTTCTCGAGTTTTTCGCAAGTACGGCGTGGGATCCTCGGAGGGGCGTATCAGAAGAGATCCGCGAGTATATTGAGTTCTTCAGGCAGGCAAAGGGCTACCAGGTGTATGATCCCCAATCGGAAACCATCTGGTAGTGACCGTTGGGTGCCAAACAATATGTCCCGCACGGACAGCCTTCTTGCCAAGTGGGAGATTGCAAAGGTGCCGGATGCCCACCTGCGACATAGGTGGATATCGCCCTCATGTTAAGTGTCAGGCGGGACAACGTAGTGCCGCAAGCATCGTCCCATAGACCCGGCAGATGGCTGAGCACGTCAATTGAGAAATAACAGCCAATGGATGATTGGATGGGTAAAACACCAATGATCCACCAACCACCAAGATTGGAAACATCTCACTCCGCAATATTGCGAGAGCAGTAATAATTCTGATGCGAGCGGTACCTATATGAAGCCGATGTTATCGGCCTGGCTTATGGTTTTCGTCATGCTCCTTGCGGTTGTTCCTCTGGGTGCGCATACGAGCGCCGCAGTACCTCGCACCGCCGCCCCGACCACGCCCCCGCCCCAGACCGCCCACCTGCACTACACCTATGATGCGGCAGGGCGGCTGACCAGCGCCTCCTATCCCGATGGCAGCAGCGAGGCCAACCAGTATGACGCCAGCGGGAACCGCATCGTCATCACCAGTACCACCCCGCTCTCCGGGACCTCCGTGCTCACCAACAGCTACGATCTGGCCGATGAACTGACCCAGAGCCAGGGCACGGCGGGGACCACCACCTACCGCTATGACGGCAACGGCAACCAACTGGGCAGCCTGGGGCCGACCGGCACCGTGACCAACACCTACAACGACCTGGGACAACTGACCCAGGTGCAAGGACCAACCACCAACGTGAGCTACGTCTACGATGGGCAGGGCGACCGGCTCCGGAGCTACGAGCAGTATGGGCCGACTCCGGTGCTCACCAACGATGCCCAGGACCTAGCCGCGGGGATGAGCGATCTGGTCAGCGACGGCACGGCGGACTACACCTACCTGGCACCGGGCACCGGAGCCGCCCCGGTCTCCGCCTACACCCAGGGCAGCACGAGGAGCACCTATCTGGCGACCGATGTGCTGGGCAGCGTGCGGCTGGCCACCGACCCCACCGGAGCACTGATCGGGGCCGGAGCCTACGATGCCTGGGGCATCTACCGGCCCTACACCGGCACCGGCGGCCCCACCCAGCTGGCGGGCTTGCAAGCGAGCACCCCCTTCGGCTACGCGGGGCAGTATTACGACAGCGGGCCGGGGACGTATAGCATGCGGGCCAGGCAGTATGACCCCACCCAGGGCCGCTTCACGAGCCAGGATCCGCTGGCGGACCAGACCGGGCAGCCTTACCAATATGCGGCGGACAGCCCGACCAATCTCAGCGATCCGAGTGGGGAATCCGCCAACCCGGCCACCGATGGCTACTTCGTCGCCAACCCGTTCGGCTACTATGCGGCCCAGTACAAGAACACGATCAAGGCCCGGTTCATTGCCGCGGATCCGGGAGGGAACTCGTTTCATGAAGTGACCAGCCCGCTCGACAGCGCCGCCTTCGCCGATCTGGTGAGCTTCAACCCCGGGCGTACGGCGGGGGAAATCTATAAGGTCGTGCCCGATCTGGCCGCCAACACGCCATCGAGTGCCGGGTGGGGCGCCCTCGCCTTGTGCGCGCCGATCACCAGTCAGACCGGCGTGACCTGCAATTACTCCGGCGAACTGGACGCCTTACACCAACTGCAAGCCAACGCTGATTCCCTGAGCTTCTATGGCAACGGCAGCAATGCACGACCCCAGCGCAAGGTGTGCCGACCGGGTAGCGATCCGACGCTCTCCCTGGGGACCGACTACCCGCTGTCGCTCGATCAAGTGCTCCTCAATAGCCAGCACCCGATCCTGGGGCCA
>Ga0307374_10009258_pt1 | contig 14537 bp, 13 predicted proteins | sample OX3MG_FD_202532 | JGI IMG/M metagenome (GOLD analysis project Ga0307374, IMG submission 202532) | Soil microbial communities from Risofladan, Vaasa, Finland - OX-3 | ecosystem: Environmental > Terrestrial > Soil > Coastal area > Acid sulfate soil | place: Finland: Risofladan, Vaasa | collected... | reverse complement strand
CACCCCCCCATCCAGTGAGGCACCCGATGGGGCGCGGCTTTTGTGTAATCATTGTCTCTATCGTCGGCTCAACGAGTACCGAGCGTGAATGGTTCCGACCATCCGTCATACGTTCGAGTGGATTTGTGCCTCCATCCGCCATGTTCGCGGCCAAGAGCTGTGAATCGGCGGAAACGCTGCCCGTCCGAAGCATCCCCGCTTCTGGGCCGCCAGGGGGCAAGGCGTCGAGTCGGAACCGGAGCTGGCTCTACAAGCCGCCGTGTGCGGCGTTTCCCAGGAAAACAGGTACCCGAAGAGAATGCCAGAATCCCAGCTCGCCGGTAGCGGGATGGGGCATGATCTCCCCATGAAACCAACCGTGGTGCTTGTGCACGGGGCCTGGCACGGCGCCTGGTGCTTCGACCGGGTGATGCCGCTCCTGGAGGCGGCCGCTGTTCCCGCCATTGCCGTTGACCTCCCCGGCCATGGAAAGGACGCGGGACCATTCACTGACCTCCACGGCGACGCCGCCCGAGTGGTTTCCGTGCTGGACGGAATCAATGGCGACGTCGTGCTTCTCGGCCATTCCTACGGTGGCGCCGTGGTGACCGAGGCCGGAGTCCACCCGGCCGTGAAGCATGTGGTGTACCTGTGCGCGCTGGCCTTGGATGAAGGCGAGTCGTGCGCGTCGGCGCTGCTCGACGAGAGCGCTTCGCTGTCCCAGGAAGGGCGTCCGGACATCGCCGACGGACTGTTGTTCCACGATGATGGCACGTCGACCCTGACGCCATCGGCAGCCGTCGCATGTCTGTACAACGACTGCGACCCGGACACCGTGACCTGGGCGCTGGCCAATCTCGGCCCACACCCGATGGAGAGCTTTGGGCAGAGCCCGTCGGCCATCGCTTGGCGGGAGCGTCCGTCAACCTACGTGGTGTGCTCCGAGGATATGGTCGTCCACCCTGACCTCCAGGTGCAGTTGGCCAAGCGTTGCACCCAGAGCTACGTCTGGCCGACCAGCCATTCCCCCTTTGCCTCCGAGCCGGAGAGGGTCGGCAGCCTCTTGGTCGGGCTGGCGGGGGGCGCGACCGACTAACCCGCTGGTCGGCAGCTTCCGACCGAGAGCACTGCCAGACGCGATGATCTCGGAGGCGGCGGGAGCAGCCCCAGGTATACGGTGGCGGCAGGAGCAAGCAACAGGGAGGGATCGTCATGTACACACGCCTGACAACCTGGACGAACGCCACCGACATCGACGGTGGGATCGCCTACATGAAGAGCACGGCCCTCCCCGCTTTCCAGGAGCAGCAGGGTTACCGGGGATCCAGTGCGAGTGCCGACCGCTCGGCGGGGACGGTCGTCGTCCTTACGATGTGGGCGACCGAGGCGGATCGGGACGCAAGTGAAAGCGGCCTCGGCAAGACTCGCGACGAAGCCTCCGAAATCATCGGTGGGAGCATGAAGGTCGAGAAGTTCGAAGAGTTGGTTACCGAGGTCGTCCAGCCACTTGGACCCGGATGTGCACTCATGGTCACGCCGTTCAGTATGGACCCTGCCAAGATCGACGAGAACCTCAACTTCTTCAAGAGCGAGGTACTCCCTCGGATCAAGGCGGCTCCCGGGTTCTGCGCGGTGCGCAACATGGTGAACCGGAGCTCCGGCGAAGGCTATGTGGGAACGATGTGGAGCGATAGGGCGGCGATGGACGAGCAAGTCGAGAATTCCGCCGAGTCCCGCCGGGCGGCTGCCGGCACGCAAGGGATCACCTTCGGTGACATCAGCCTTCGGGAGATCCTGGTGGTCGACGCTCGATAGCCCTCCGCGCGGGCCCTTTGGTCGTCGCCGGGCCGGCGCGTCGGCTGCCTCCGGGGAGCCCCGCCGGCCTCGAGCCCGTCGAGGTCACCGCCGTCGCCGAGCCCTTGCTTCCGGTTGACGATCATTCCCGGATCATCGAGCTGGCTGGAACCGGCGGGCGCCTGGCCCACCGAGGCTGAGCCGCCCCGACGACTTCATCGTGGACTCATGAAAGCTTCATCGTCGACTCATGAAGGAGGTCACGCTCGCGAACCTTTTTCGCCCCCCGAGCGTCACTATCCATGTACGCGCATGTGAGTCGACTGGATGAAGGACGATGATCAGGTGAGCGAAGTTGGTGCTGAGGTGGGCGATCTCGAGTCTTGGCTGGTAGAGGGCTATCCCCGCTCGTTTCGCACCGCCTGCCTGATCCTGGGCAACCGCTCCGACGCCGAGGAAGCGGTGCAGGAGGCGTTCCTGCGGGCGTGGAAATTCCGGGCATCCCTGGCCACCGGCGCCGACCTCAGACCCTGGCTCTACCGGGTGGTCGTCAACACCTGCAACTCGAAGCTCCGCCAGGAGATCCCTCATCGGGACCGACGATCGGGCGAACAGGAACTTGCTGAGGTGTCGGCCATCGATGACGTACCCGGGCGCATCGCATTGTCGCAGGACATCGTCAAGGCCCTGCAGGACTTGCCCCTCCATCTCCGGGTGGTGGTGGTGCTGCGCTACTACGCCGATCTCAGCGAGCGGGAGATCGCCATCTCCATCGGCCGGCGGCAGGGAACGGTGAAGTCCCGCCTGCACGAAGCCCGCCGATTGCTGGCCGAGCATCCGGCCCTTCGGGCGGACGTCTCTGACGATTCCTCTACTGACTCGGAGGCCCTCCGGTGACCATGATCGATGAAGAAGTGCTGACCGAAGCCCTCCGCAACGCGGCCGAGGACATCGAGATCCCCGACGGGGCCACCGAACGGATTCTGGCCGCCGCCCAGACCACGAGGCCGACGACCCCTTCGTCCCGCCTCCGCACACTCGTCCCTCGGAGCGGGCGTGGCCGCATGGTTCTGGTGGCGGCGGTCGTGATCCTGGTGGCCGGCGGGATCACGCTCCCGCTGTCGGCCACCAAGTCGAGCCCGTCGAAGACCGTTGCCGCCGGACCGTTGCCCGCCTCGTCGGTCCCGAAGTCGGCTGTTCCGGTACCAGGTTCCACCGCGCACGGCACGGCCGGTGGCGCCGGATCCGCGGCACCAGGAACGCCGTCCATCAACGGCGCCACCAGCAGTCCGGCCGCCCCGCCATCATCGGTGCCGCCGCTCCCGACGGGATCCGTCGGCCAGTCGGCCAAGGTGGAGGCGAAGGGTTCGGTCAGTCTGACCATCGGCGATGGCAAGCTTTCATCGGCGATGACGAAGCTCACCAATCTGGTCGCCGGCTACGGGGGATTCGTCGCCAGCAGCCAGGCCCAGGTCGGACCGGGAGATGCGAGCACTCCGTCGGCGGGGACGATCGTCCTGCAGGTTCCCCAATCCTCCTTCGCATCGCTGCTGTCTCAGGTGCAGAGTGTCGGTCATACCACTTCGGTGACCACCACATCGACCGACGTCACCGGGCAGGTGGTGGATCTCCAGGCACGGATCTCCGCCCTCCAGGCCAGCCGCCAGCAGTACCTGAGCATCTTGGCCAAAGCCACCACCATCGGCGACATCCTCGCCGTCCAGAGCCAACTGGATTCCCTGCAGACCCAGATCGAGCAGCTCCAGGGCCAGCTCGACGTCCTCAACAGTGAGACCACCTACGGCACGCTCACGGTGTCGCTGGCCGAGGCCGGTCGGAGCCCGGTCCCGCCGCCGCCACCGAGCACCGGACTGGGCAAGGCCTGGCACGACGGGGTTCACGGATTCGTCGCCGGGTTCGACTGGCTGGTCCGGATCGCCGGACCGACACTGTTCGTCTTGCTCTGCCTGGCCGTCCTGGCGGTGCTCGGCCGGTTCGCCTGGCGAGCAGGCCGCCGCCGGATGCTCTGAGCCCGCAGCCCCTCAGTGGTTGGTGTAGTCGATGACCCCGGCGTCCTTGGTGCCGATGGCGAAACAGAAGCAGTGGATGGAGGCGTTGTCGGTCAGCGGCCGGAGGGTGTGGACGACATCGGGCGGGATGTGGACCAGGTCGCCCTGGGCGATCTGGCGCTCGTCGTCGCCCACCGTCATGATGCCCCGACCCCGGAGCACGTAATAGAACTCGTGGGTCGGGTGGGAGTGGGGGTCGACCCGCCCACCGCCGGCGACTTCGAACTCGTTCACCAGCTCCAGGTAGCCGCCCTCGGTGATCTCCTTCAGCTCCCGGGACTTGACCATCCACCACACCGGGACGGTGCCGTTGTGCTCCACGATCGGAGCGACATCTTCGATGTTACGCACGTCCATGGTCACGGGTCCGGCCACCTCCCAATGGATAGATTGCATCGGGCTGCCGATGCGCTGTCGACGTCAGGTTAGATGTTCGAGGGTCGAGAGGGCTGAAGGGTCTCGCCTGACGGCTGGAGGGGGAGGGGAGGTGAAGGTGGACGATCCGATACGCCAGCTCACGCCCGAGCGGTTGACGCCGGAGGGATGGGCGCCCTATGGCTGGTTGCCGGTTCCCGATACCGACCCCTCCGACGGGGAGGGGCGATTGGCCTTCGCCTGGAACGATGTCCACGTCAACATCATCGGTCACCGACGTGATGAGGTGCCGGCGGTCCACGGGGGGCTGCGGTGCGAGGTGGTGTTCCGCCACGTCACCCACACCCAGGCGCTGATGTCCCTCGACGCCGCCGCCGTCATCGTGGTCGCACCGGCCGGGAGCGACCCCGCTCAGACCGTCGAGCCCTCCCGGTTGCGGGCCTTCCTCCTCCCGGCGCTCTCGCCGGTGGTGCTCCATCAGGGGACCTGGCACTGGGGCCCATACCCCGTGACGGCCGACGAGGTCCGCCTCTTCAACGTGCAAGGACTCCGGTACCGGGAGGACAACCAGAGTGTCGACCTGGCCGCCGCCGGCGCAGCCGTCGAGGTCCTCCTCGACAGCTGAACCGTCCGGCGTCGTGGTGCTCAGCCGGTGCGGGCTTTGGCCGTCCGGCCGGCCGCCGGGGCGAGCAGGGCCCGGTGCACCATGGTGGTGAGGGTGTCGAGGGCCTCCTCGTCGACCGGGGCGCCCATGAACTCGCGCATGAAGTGGAAGCGGTCGAGCATGGCCAGCACCGCCATGCTGGTGACCTCGGGATCGAGATCGCCCGATGGGTGGGCGGCGGCGATCTGGGATGCCATGCCCCCGTTGAGGGCGGAGTACATCCGCCTGACCTGGTCGCCGATGGCCTCATCGATGTTGGCCAGGTCGGTCCAGGACCGGAACAGCGGTGCGTAGCGCAACCAGAGGGACGAGTAGCCGCCGATCCAGGTGCGAAGATGATCCCAGCTCTTGCCGTCGAGCGCGGTACCCGCCTCGAGCATGGCGTCGTAGGAAAGGCTCGAGGCCTCGGAGGCCGCCTCCATGGTGAGGGCCCGGATGAGGTCCTCCTTGTTGGAGAAATAGAGATAGAAGGTCCCGTGCGAAGTGTTGGCGATCTTGACCACGTCGTTGACCCGGGTCCCGTGGTAGCCCCGTTCGTCGAACGCCTTCATGGCCGCGTCGAGCAGGTTTCGCATGGTCTGGCGCCCCTGGCTGCGCAATGCCCGCTTGCTGGCCGGGATCCCGACCGCCGGGCCGGCCACCACCCGCGGGGCCACCGACCCCGCCTTGGTCACCGGTCGCCGTGGCCGTGGCCGGCCCTTGCCCGCATTGGTGGTCACAGAATCGAAATCGTACCCCGCCCGATGGATAACCTGACGTGGTGGTCAGTCTTGGTGGGGTCCGTGGCGGGGTAGGCCGCACCGAATCGGAAGCGGCCGAATGGCGGGGTCGATGACCGAGGTCGGGGCCACTCTGGCCGACGCCGTCGAGCGTCACGTCCGGCCCGGAGACTCGGTGCACCTGATGTTGGGCCACAGTCGCTGGACGGCCGCCTCCCGGGAGATGGCTCGCCAGATGTGGGGGTCCGATCCGCAGTTGACCCTGGTGATGACCAGCCTCAGCGCCCTCAGCGCCCTGTTCTTCCGGGGCGGGCTGGTCAAGCGGGTGGTGACCGCCTATTCCGGGAACAGTTTCCCCACCTATAACCCCAATCCCATCTTCCGCCAGGCCTACGAGTCGGGCGAGGTGGCCGTGGAGCACTGGTCCATCCTGACGCTCGCCCAGCGGCTCGAAGCGGCGGCCCGGGGGCTGCCGGCCATGGTCACCGGCTCGTTGGTCGGCTCGGACATGGCCGCCAACGACGGCTTCTCCACCGTCGATTCGCCCTACGGACCGATCGGGCTCGTGGCACCACTGGCCCCCGACGTTGCCCTGTGCCACGCCGCGGTGGCCGACACCCAGGGGAACCTGGCCTTGTCGGAGCCGCTGCTGGAGGGGGTGTGGGGCGCCTGGGCCGCCCGCCGGGGCGTGGTGGCCACCGTGGACCGGATCGTCGACGACCTGTCCGGGCTCGGTCACCGGGTACGGGTGCCCGCCCACCGGGTGCTCGCGGTGGTGGAGGCGCCGTTCGGCGCCCACCCCGGTGGTCTGTACGCGCCGGGCCTGCCGGCCCCGGGGTACGGCGAAGACATCCCCTTCTGGGTGGAGGCGGCCCAGGCCGCCCGCGGTGATTTCGACGCCTGGGCCCGGACCACCTGCCTCGATCCGCCCGACCACCAGGCCTACCTCGATCGGCTCGGCCGCCAACGTCTCGATGACCTCCGACAGCGGGCCGACCCCTCCTCCTGGAAGCAGGATGCCGCCGCCCACCCGCTCCCCGAGGACGAGGACGTGAGCGATTGGGAGGTTGCGGCCAGCCTCGGGGCGAGAGAGGTTGAGGCGGTGGTGGCCACCCACCACGCCGACGCGGTGCTGGCCGGCGCGGGGGCGGCCAACCTGGCGGCCTGGGTGGCGGTCGGCCGGATGCAGGCGGCCGGATGGAGCGGGGGCCTGACCGCCGAGCTCGGCCTCTGGCACTACACCCCGACACCCGCCGATCCCTACATCTTCAACCAACGGGTGTATCCGGACACCTCGTTTCTCTCCGATGCCTCCACCGTCCTCGGCATGGTGGTGGGTGGTTCGGGAACCGTCACCGTGGGCTGTCTGGGTGCGGCCGAAGTCGACCGGAACGGCAACCTGAACTCCACCCAGCTCCGGGACGGGCGGTTTCTGGTCGGCTCCGGCGGGGCCAACGACGTCGCCACCCGGGCCGCGGCCTGTGTGGTCGTCACCCTGGCCCGCCCCGAGCGGCTCCCCGACACCGTCGGCTACATCACCGCCCCGGGCCACCGGGTGGCGAGCGTGGTCACCGACCGCGGGGTGCTCCGGCGACTGGACGGCGAGCTCCGGGTGGCTGCGGTCCCGGCCGGCCCCGAGCCGGTCGACCGCCGGGTCCAGGCGCTGGTGGCGTCCTGTGGTTGGGAGCCGTCGGTGGCCCGTACGGTCGAGCAACTCGATCCGATCGACCCCGGCGAGGTGCGGGCGCTCCGCGAGTTCGACCGGACCCGGTTGTTCCTGCGTTGACGTACCCGGACCCCCCTGCCCTCGGTCCACCCGGCCGGGCAGAGGGAAGTACCGCCGCGGGTGTGGACGGCGCCGCGGCTCAAAGGGTGGGTCGGGCGCCGCGGCCGGCCAATACCTGTTCCATGGCCGCGAGGGCCTGGTCGGCACCCCCGGCGTAGGCGACGGTCCCATGCTCGAGGATCACCGCGTCGGTGGCAATCTCGAGGGCCCGGTCGACCTGCTGTTCCACCACCAGTAGCGCAGTGCCGGCCCCGTTGATCTCCTGGAGCCCGCGGTAGACGGCTTCGATCACCACCGGGGCCAGACCCAGGGAGAGCTCGTCGGCGACCAGCACCTGAGGGGGGACCACCAGCACCTTGGCCAGGGAGAGGAGCCGTTGTTGCCCCCCCGACAGGGTCCCGCCGGCTTGCTTGCGACGCTCACCGAGGACCGGGAACGCCTGGTAGGCGCGGTCCAGCGACTCGGGCACCTGTTTCCGCCCGGCCCGTTGGCGGAAGGCCATCACCAGGTTCTCCTCGACGGTGAGGTTGGCGAAGATCCCCCGTCCCTCGGGAACGTGGGCCATACCGGCCCGGGCGATCTTGTAGGCCGCCTGACCGGTGATGTCCCGACCACCCAGGCGGATGGTCCCGGAGGTGCTGGGCAACAGCCCGCTCACCACCCGGGCCACCGTGGACTTCCCGGCTCCGTTCGAGCCGAGGAGGGCGGTGACGCTTCCCGCCGGCACGGTGAAGGCGACGTCGAAGAGCGCCCGGTACGGGCCGTAGGCGGCGCTCACGTGGTCGACCTCGAGCGCCGGCTGACCGGGAGGGACGTCGGTGCCGACCCTGGGGGTCGCCCCGGACGCGAACTCGGTCATGCGCTGGTCCCGAGGTAGGCATGGCGAACCGTCGAGTCGGCCATGACCTCGTCGAATGTCCCCTCGGCGATCACCGCCCCCAGATCCATCACGATGGTCCGGTCCACCACCTCGGCGACCATGTGCAGATCGTGCTCGACCAGCAGCACGGCCATGCCGCGCTCCCGTTGGAGGGTGCGCAACACGTTGGCCAGCTCCCGGGTCTCGGTGATGTCGAGACCTGACGAGGGCTCGTCGGCCAGCAACAGGATCGGCTCGGCGACCAGGGCTCGGGCCAACTCCACCAGACGGCAGGATCCCAGTCCGAGGGCGGATACCGGCACCTCCGCCCGATCGGAGATGCCGACCAGATCGAGGACCTCGGCCACCCGAGCCATCTCGGCCGGTGTCGGCCGGCTTCGGTTGGCCAGGTCGCGCAACAGCTGACCCTGGGCACACCGGGCCCGCTCGGCCACCAGCAGATGCTCCCGCACCGTCATGTCGGCGAAGACCTCCACCCGCTGGTAGGTACGCCCGATGCCGAGCCTGGCCCTCCGGAAGGTGGGCAGCCGACCCAGCGTCGTCCCCTTGAGCTCCACGGTTCCGTTCTCGGGTCGGAGCTGGCCGCAGATGCAGTTGAAGAGCGTGGTCTTGCCCGCCCCGTTGGGCCCGACCAGCCCCACGCTCTCACCGGGTTCGACCCTGAAGCTCACGTTCCGCACCGCGGCGATACCCCCGAACGACTTGGTGACCCCGGTCACCGTCAGCAGCGGGCCGCCGCCGGGACCGCTCATCGGGTCGTCGACGGCCGGGGGCCGGAAGCCCTCAGGTGCCGGCATGACCCGCTCCGCTCTCTGTAGCTGCGACACCGGAATAGCCCCCGCCCAGCGACGGCACGCTCACCGGGGATGTGGCTCCATGACCGCTCCCGTTGCCGGGAGGCGTCGGTCGACCTGATGACGGGTCTTCGTGAAAGAGCAAGCGTTGGAACCGCATCGTCCACCGGCGCTTCTGGTATTCGAGGATTCCCTCGGGGTGGGCGACATAGGTCAGCGCCCCGGCGGCGAACAGCACGAAGGTGAGGCCGTTCCCCCCGTACCGGGCCGGGAGATAGGTGAGGACCTGCTGGACCACCACGAAGCCCATCCCGGCCTGGATGGCACCCTCGATGGTGCTCACCCCGGTGGTGATCACGATGACCACGAAGGCCAGGCCCAGCTCGTAATTGAACTGGTTGGCATTGACCGACTGCTGCTGGATGACCAACATGGTCCCGCCGATGCCGGCCACGGCTCCTGACAGGGCAAAGACCTGGATGCGCTGCCAGGTGATGTTGATCCCGATCCCGGCGGCCGCCGTCTCGCTCCCTCGCTGGGCGGCCAGGAACCGTCCGGTGGTGCCGTTGCCGACCAGGGTGACCGCGGCCACGCAGATCACCAGCACGATCATCAGCATGATGAAGAGGTTGTGGCCGTCGACGTTGAGAATCCCGAGGCCGACCCACTTGTCCGCGACGGTGAGTGCCTTGCCGTGGCTCACCCCGATCTGGCTGAAGATCGAATTGTCGAAGAACAGGGCGGCAGCGATGGTCATCAGCGCCAATCCCAGGCCCTTCAACCGGAGCGAGGCCAGGGCGAGGATCACCGCCACCGCCGCGGCCAGGACGGCCCCGACCACCGCGCCGGCCAGGAAGTTGAGACCCAGGTGGTTGGCCAGCTGGGCGGCGGTGAACGCCCCCACCCCGGCCAGGGTGGCCTGGGCCAGGGACAGCTGTCCCCCCATGCCGGTGATCAGGGTGATGGACAAGAAGATGGTCGAGAAGGCCAGGCCGGAATTGAACACGCTCTCCCAGGTCTTCGGCATCCACGACAGCATCGAGACGATGAAGGCGGCGAGCAGCACGTACCAGGCGATCCGGATCACCCGGCTCAATTGCGGCGCCCGCAGGGAGGCGGTGGTGGGTGGAGGCGGGGGGTCGACCGAGGACAGTGGGTCGGTGTCGTCGTGCAGCTTGCGCATGCCGGGAACCAACAGCAAAGCGGCGACGAGGACGATGAACGGCAACGAGGGGAGGACTGCGGCCGACAGGGAACTGGTGGCCGGTAGGTAGCCCTGGAGCACGGTGTCGGCCACCCCCATGAGGATGCCGACCAGGGCGGCGATGGGAAAGGAGCGCAGGGCGGCCCAGGCGGCGGCGGCGAAGGCGGCCACCAACAGGGTGGCGTAGTCCTGGGCCTGCAGTTGGCCGTAGATGGGGGCGAGCAGGACGCCGGCCAGTCCGGCCAGCAGGCTGGAGACCGCCCAGGCGGTGGCGATCACCCGGCCGGAGTTGACCCCGTCCAGTTGGACAAGGCGCCGGCTCTCGACCGCGCCCCGCATCTGGAGGCCGAGGTTGGTGAACCGCATGAGCACGACCAGCGCGACCAGCACCACTGCGGTGACCACCACCGAGCTGAGATAGATCCCGTTGACCGGGGTGGATGCCACCCGGAAGTAGACGGTGTTGGGGTCGAAGAGGATGCTCGGCGAGTTGTACTGGTTCTGGCTTCCGAACAACACCGGCAAGATGGCCGGGATGCCGACGAACAGGCTGATCCCGGTGACCAGTTTGGCGGTGGTGTTGGTGTTCGGGATCTTCCGGAACAGGTACCGGTCGAAGATCAGCCCCAGCAGCGGCGCCAGCACCACCACGGAGAGCAGGAAGGCCAGCCAGATCGGGAACTGCTCGTTCTGGACCAGCTTGGTGTAGACGAAGGCTGACGTGTAGGCCTGGGCGCCAAAGGCGAAGTTGAAGACGCCGGTGGCTTGATAGGTGAGTACCAGACCCACCGCCACGATGGCGTACGTGCAGCCATAGGGGATTCCCGGGATGGCGAAGCCGAGGAAGTGCTCCACGCTCCGACAGACCTACCCGGCGACGCGAGCGTACGCCGGGGGGCGCATGCGGCCCCGGATCCGACCACTCCTGGAGTGCCGCCGGCTCCCGGCCGGGGTCACGTCCCGGGAGTCCCGACCGGAGGCGTGGCCAGCGTCGGGTTCTTCAGGCTCACGTTCTGGGCGAAGCATTCGAAGACCTGGTGGCCGGTGCTCGCCACCGGAACGAACTGGGAGCCCTTGACCACGACGTCCGCCGAACAGGCCGGGAAGGTCTGGGTGGTGTGAACCTTCGTCCAGTCGGTGGTGGCGCTGAGCCCGCCGGCGGTGAAGTTGGTCAGCGTATTGATCTGGGCGATGACGTTCGCCTGGGTCACGTTGGCCCCGGCTTTCTGGATCCCCGCCGCCAGCAGCGCGGCCGATTGCCAGCCTTGCAGGGCCTGATCCGAGTTCACGTAGTTGGGCTGATATTTCTGCATGGCGGACAGGTAGGCCTGCATCCCCGGGTAGACGCCGGGGTAGGTCTTGGCCGCTTGGAAGGGGACGTTCCCGTTCACGTTGATGTAGACGCCCTGCATCAGGCTGCTGTACTGATTGAGGAGCGACTGGTCATAGCCGTTGAGCCACAGCTGATGGACCTTCAACCCGTACTGCTGGATGGCCCGGGCCAGGGTGATGTTGTCCGACGACTGCATGCAGCTGACCACGAAATCGGTCCCGGTCTGCTGCATCCGCTGCACCGCGGGGGTGTAGTTGCCGCCGAGCCCGGCCGAGAGATCGGTGTAGCTCACCGTGATGCCGGCTTTGGTCAGATTGTTGGCGTCGGCGTTGCAGGCGTTGTAGGAGGAGGTGATGGCCGAGCCGTAGCTGATGAATGCCACCTTGGTGGAGTGGGTCTGTTTCAGCAGCCAGGCCACCGCACTGGCCCCCACGTCGTAGTCCTGGATCGAGCCTCCGGCCGCGAACAGGTTGCTCGGTCCGTTCCAGTTGCCGGTCACGTTGTAGCCAAAGGTGGGCGTTCCGGACTGGGCATAGAGGGCGGGATTGAAGAAGAAGGTGGAGATACCCACGGCGAAGACATGATCCTGTTGGAGCAGGGTGTGGGTCAGCTGGGTGAACTGACTTGGATTCGAGCCGTCGTCCAGGTTGTCGGAGAACGCGAACTTGTGCCCGTTGATGCCCCCGCTGGCGTTCACCATCTGGAAGTAGGCCTGCATCCCGGGTGAGAAGGCATTGAAATCGGCGGCGATCGCGCCGGTGAGCGAGGAGATGCCGCCGACCACGATGGTCGACGCGGAACCCCCGCCGCCCGACGACGTGGACGTGGTTGCGGCCGTCGTTGTGCTCGAGGAAGCGCTCGGGCTCGAACTCGAACAGCTGGCGAGGAGCCCGGCGGTCAGTAGCACCGCAGTCACCGGCCCGGCCAACCGTGTTGTCGTCCTCGTCGTGTCTCGCATGCTCCCCCTGTCCCTCACCTCTGCGCACCCGTGGTGCGAGTCGGTACCATCTTGCCTCTCCCCGGGGTCCAGCGGCGGCACGTCAAGACACCACCGTGACGGGTCCTTAGGGCATGGCGATGCACTGTACCGCGCTTCTCGTGTCCGTTCTATGATGCGAGTGTCAGGTTTCTGACGGGCGATGATTGGCCAGGTGGAAGGCCAGAACTGGCCTCGTCGCCGTCCGCACGGAACCGGTCCGGTCGATTGATCCGATCCCACCACCGTGTGTCGCGATCATTCGGATTCGTACCGGTCGGATGACAAGGGAAGAGGAGCCGGAAATGGTGAGCAGCGGGCGAGAGGCCGTCATCGTCGACGTGGCGCGGACCACCTTCGGGAAGCGCAACGGCGCGTTGGCCAACTGGCACCCGGTCGACCTGTTGGCCTTCGCCCTTTCCCACCTGATCGAGCACACCGGAGTGGACCCCGAGCGGATCGACGATGTCATCGGGGGCTGCGTCACCCAAGTGGGGGAGCAGAGCACCAATGTCACCCGCAACGGATGGGTGGCGGCGGGTCTTCCCCAGACGGTGCCCGCCACCACCGTCGACCGGCAGTGCGGATCGTCCCAGCAGGCGGCCCACTTCGCCGCCGCCGGGGTGGTGGCCGGTCACTACGACCTGGCTATTGCCTGCGGGGTGGAGGTCATGAGCCGGGTGCCGTTGGCGTCCAACGCCCGGGGTGGCACCGGTCCGTTCCCGCCGTCGTTCCTCGAGGCGGTGGACGGGCGGCTCTGGGCCCAATTCCGGGTGGCCCAACTGCTGGCCGACCGCTGGGGCATCAGCCGCGAGGAGATGGATGCGTTCTCGCTGGAGAGCCACCGTCGGGCGGCACTGTCCACCGACACCGGTCACTTCGCCCGGGAGGCCATCCCGGTGCCGCTCAAGAACGAAGACGGGTCGTTCTCCGGAGGCGTGCTCGAAGCCGACGAGGGGATCCGCCGCAACGGGACCCTGGAGTCGATGGCCGACCTCAAACCCGCCCAGAGCTGGGAGCCCGAGACCGCCCTGGACATCACCGCGGGGAACTCCTCCCAGATGACTGACGGCGCCGCGGCCATGCTGATCGCCGAGCGATCGGTGGCTGAATCGCTTGGCCTGCCGATCCGGGCCCGCTTCGCCCACTTCGCGGTGGCGGCCGAGGACGCCGCCATCGTGCTGTCCGCCCCGGTGCCGGTGACCCATCGCCTGCTCGAGCGGTCGGGGATGAAGATCGCCGACTTCGACACCATCGAGTGCAACGAGGCCTTCGCCGCCATCGCCCTCATGTGGATGAAGGCGTTCGATCCCGATCCGGAGCTGTTCAATCCCCGCGGCGGCGCTATCGCCATCGGCCATCCCCTCGGTGCCAGCGGGGTGCGGATCCTGGGGACGATGCTCAACCACCTCGAGGCCACCGGCGGCCGTTACGGGTTCCAGACGATGTGCGAGGGCGGGGGCCAGGCCAACGCCACCGTCATCGAGCGCCTGTCCTGACGTTCTGACCTGCGGGAGGTAGTGGTGCCGTCGCCCTGGCGGCGCGACGTGGGCCACACTTGAGCGTGCGGTTGTTTGTGGCGGTCTGGCCCGATGATTCGACGGTTGAGCGCCTGTCCTCCCTCGAGCTCCACCCGGCTCGAGGCCTGAGACCGGTCGGATCCGGGAACTGGCACATCACCCTCAGGTTCCTCGGAGAGGTTGGCGACGCCCTCGTACCCGCGCTCTCAGACGCGCTCCGGGCCGCCGCCGCGTGCATGCCCGGTTCACTCCGGTGCGAGCTCGGCCCGAGCACGGCGTGGTTCGGCGGTGAGCGGGTTCTGCAGATCCCCGCCCGGGGCCTGGATGACTTGGCAGCCTCCGTGCGGTCGGCGACAATTTCCCTCGTCCCGGCTCGAAGTGACGAACCACCGTTCAACGCGCATCTGACCATCGCGAGCTCGAAGCGCGAACGCCCTGATGTAT
>Ga0307374_10009256_pt1 | contig 14542 bp, 12 predicted proteins | sample OX3MG_FD_202532 | JGI IMG/M metagenome (GOLD analysis project Ga0307374, IMG submission 202532) | Soil microbial communities from Risofladan, Vaasa, Finland - OX-3 | ecosystem: Environmental > Terrestrial > Soil > Coastal area > Acid sulfate soil | place: Finland: Risofladan, Vaasa | collected... | reverse complement strand
TCGCGCGCCGTCACGCCGCTGGCCGGGCCGGCGACAAGGCCCGGGACAAGGCCCGCGACAAGGCCCGCGACCGCAGGGGGCAGCGGGGCGGCAAAGCCAAGCCGGACAGCCCGGGCAGGCCCCGGGTACGCCGGCCTCCGGTCCCGGCCGAAGCCGATGAGCGGCTGCGCGGTGCGGCCGCTGCCGGCGCGCGCAGTGGGCCGGGCGGGCCTGGCGGGCCTGGCGGGCCGGGTGGGCCAGGTGGGCCGGGCGGCCGTCCCGGTGGGCCGGTGCCGGCGGCGGCTGGCCGCGGCGCGGACAGCCCCACGATGGTCACCCGCGCCCGCGGCGCCGATGGCGTACCCGGCGCGGGCGGGCCGTACCCGCCTGGCGCGTATCCGCCCGGGAGCGGCCGTGGCCTGCCTGGCGACCGCGGTGGTCCCGGGCGGGACGATCGCGGGCCTGGCGGCCCGGGCTGGCCGCAGGAGGATGACGGGCGCCCCGGCTATCAGCAGCCGCCTGCGCGGCGGGGCGGGCGCCCCGGCTACGACCCCGGCCCCGGCCAGCCCGGCTACGGTCCCGGGCCCGGTCCCGGCCGCCCCGGTTACGACACCGGCGCGGGCCGTGCCCGGCCGGGGTATGACACTGACGCTGGCCGTGCTCCCCGGCCGGGTTATGACTCTGACATCGGCCGTCCCGCCCGGCCCGGGCATGACACCGACGCCGGCGGTGCTCCCCGGCCCGGGCATGACACCGACGCTGGCCGTGCTGCCCGGCCCGAATATGGGCCTGATCCTGGCCGTGGCGGCCGTCCCCGCTATGACTCCGACCCGGGCCACGGTGGGCGTCCCGGCTACCAGCCAGCGGGCCCGCCCCGGTCGGGGCGGCCAGACTACGGCCCGGACCCCGGCCGTGGCCGCGCTGGGTACGGTCCCGACGCCGGTGGCCGGGGTTACGACTCCGGCCCGGGCGGTTACGACGCCGGGCCCGGCCGTGGAGAGCGGCCCGGCCACCAGGCCGGTCCGCAACGGGGCCAGGCAGGGTACGACGCCGGGCCGGGCCAGGGGGACTACGGTTCCCCGCCCGGGCATGCCGCCGACGGTGGCGGGCGCCGGGGCCGGCTCGGCTGGCCCGGCCGTGGCGGCCGGGGTGACCGGGGCTCCACGCGAGGCGGGGACAGGCCCGCTGACCAGGGCCGCCGCGCGAACGTGCCACGCGGCAGGCTGCCCGGTGACGACGACGCACTGTCACCGCTGCCCCCGCTCCCACCACGCCGTAGCAGGCCGACGGACTCCTACCCCGCCGATGACGACGGTGCCGACTGGGGTTACGAGTCTGACCACGAACCTGGGGAGAGACAGTGGTGAGGGGGGTCGGCGCGAACCGGATCTTGGCACCGCTGGCCGTGGTCATGGCGCTCGGCGCGGTGTACGGCCTGGCCTCGTTCGGTCACGCCACCACGCTCGGGTCGGGTAAGCAGGTTCCCGCGCCGAGGAGCGCGGCGGCAACATCGGTGGTGCGCGCATGCCCGTCGCTGGGACTGGCCGGCTCGGCCACCGGCGACGTGGCGCTCGTCGCGGCGCCCGTGACCACCGGGGCGGGACAGGCCCAGGTCAGCCGCCTTAGCGGGACCGGCGCACCCCTGCACACCCTCACCCGGCCCGGGCAGCTGTCCGTCGCCGCCGTCCGGGCGCAGAGCCCGGCCCGGCACACCACTGGCACGGGGACCGGTACCAAGGGGTCGGGCGGAAAGGGGCCCACCGCCACCGCGTCGCCTGGCGCCGGGACCGGTGGCCAGCCGGTCCCGACCGTGCCCGCCGTGGGCGGGGTGGTCGTCCGGGCCACCGGGTCGATGGCGCGTGGGCTGGAAGTGGAGCAGGTCACCTCGGGCGGGATTCCCTCGGCCCGGTGTGAGAGCCCCCGCACCGACTTCTGGTTCGTCGGCCCCGGCCTGCACGGCCTGGCCCGCATCCAGCTGTACCTGATGAACCCAGGCAGCCAGTCCGCCGACGTGAATGTCGAGGTGTCCACCGACGCCGGCCCGCTGCAGGGCAGCACCGACACGGGCATCGCGGTCGCGCCGCATGCCATGGTCGTCCAGACGCTCGGCACGGTCCTGCATGGTTCCCGGGTGCTGGCACTGCACGTGCGGACCAGCGTCGGCCAGGTGGTGGCCGGCGTCCAGGAGTCCACCAGCACCGGGGGCGGCGGAGCCTGGCTGCCGGCCGCCCAGAGCCCGGCCACCACGGTGGTGCTGCCGGGGCTGCCGGCCGCGGCGGGCACCCGGCAGCTGTACGTCGCCGTCCCCGGGATCAAGGACGCGCACCTGAAGCTGACCGCCGTGACGACCAAGGGTTCCTATCAGCCGACCGGGGGCACCGGCCTGGACATCCCCGGCGGCTCGGCCGTCTCGATCGCGCTGCCGTCGCTGTCGGGCGTGCCGTCCGCGCTCAAGCTGTCATCCAACGTCCCGATCACCGCCTCGGCGATGCTGTCAGGTGGCCCGTCGGGGGCCCCGGGGGTGTTCACGGCCGCTGCCCCGCCGGTGCAGGAGCAGGGCGTGGTCGCCTACAACAAGGGCGGCGGCGGGACGGACTCGCAGCTGGTGCTCTCCGCGCCAGGACACCCGGTACGGGCACAGATCACCGAGATCAGCAGCAGCGGGGCCGCCGGGCAGCCCAAGGTCGTGCAGATCCCCAGCGGTCACAGCGTGGTCGCGCAGCTGGGCAAGGGTGGAGGATCCGGCCACGGTTCGGTCTTCGCGGTGGTCGTCGTCCCGCTGCCGGGCTCCGGCCTGCTGTACGCGGGGCGGGTGATCACTAGCAGCGGCACCGGCGGGCGGGTCGAGGCGCTGCTCCCGGTGCCCAGCGCCCTGACCTTGGTGCCGCTGCCGCACGTGGCGAACGCGTTCATCACCACCGTGCGGTGAGCGACCGTGCCGTGAGCAACCGTGCGGTGAGCGACCGTGCCGTGAGCGACCGTGCCGTGAGCGGCGGCCGGAACCGGCGCGGCCACACCCGTCAGTCCTCGGCCGGGTAACCAGGGTCGACGTCCTCGGGGTCCATCCCGAGCAGGCGCGCGAACTCCTCCACGACCACCTCGAACACCAGCTCACCCAGATCCTCGTCGCCGTCGGCGCGTGCCATCAGCGGCCGCCGGTACACCACGATCCGCGGCGGGCGGGGCGCCGCGCCCGCCTCCGTGCCGCCGCCCGGAGCCATACCGGCCGCACCGTCACCCGGGCCGCCCGGCTCGCCCGCGCCGCCCAGGCCACTGCCCCCAGGCTCGCCCGCGCCCCCCGGCTCGCCCGCGCCCCCCGGCTCGCTACTGGCCCCCGGCTCGCCGCTGGTCCCCCGCTCGCCGCCGCTGCCGGGCTCGCCCGCGCCGGCTGGCCCGGCGCGCCCGGCGGGCTCACCAGGGCCGCTGAGCTCGTCCCACAGCGCCAGGTCATCCTGCCCGGGCCAGCCAGGGTCGCGTAGCGATCCGGGCTCGAGCCTGGCCAGCGGCACCGGGCCGGGGGTCAGCTCATCGGCCGGTGGAATCTCCTCGACGGCGAACTCGACACCCGCGAGGTGGGCTTCCCAGCGCGGCTCCAGCCGGGCGACGGCCTGCAGGACGAGATCGTCGAAGCGTTCGGCCCGGGACCGGCGCAGCGGCACACCGGGTGGCGCGAGTACTCCCCGCAACCCCCGGCCATGCCGGTCGCGCCGCCTGATCCGGGCGGCGCGTTCCGGGCCGTTCCGGTCGCCGGTCTGCATAGTCCATGAGCGTAACCCCACGCGGTGCGCCAGCGGCCCTCGTGCCTGTCTGGGAGACACGAGTCGCAATGAGTGCCCGGGTGATGGCATTGGTGCGTCCGGATCGGTACGGTCTGCCGTTGTGAGCGATGCGCACGAACCCGCCTACGGCTGGCCGCCACTGACGTCCCGGCGCTGCTCCCGGCCCGCCTGCAAGCAGCCTGCCCTGTACACGCTCACCTACGTCTACCGCGACTCCACGGCCGTGCTCGGGCCGCTGGCCACCTATGTGGAGCCGCACTGCTATGACCTGTGCGCAGCCCACGCCGGGCGGCTCACCGTCCCCCGGGGCTGGGATGTGGTCCGGCTCCCAGTGGAGCCGGCCGAGCCGGCCGTGGCGGAGGCCGACGACCTGGAGGCTCTGGCCAACGCGGTCAGGGAGGCGGTCCTGCCCTCCTCCGGCGGCGAGCCGGTGGGCCAGGGGATCGAGGTCGGCAGGCGGGGGCACCTGCGGGTGCTGCGATCGTCCCCGCAGGACCGGGGCCAGCGTTCCTGACCCGGCGCCGTGCCCAGGATGAACGGCGGCCCGGGTGCCAGGCCCGGTCTGGCGACCATCCGGCCCGGCTACGGGCAGACCGGTAGGCTCGTTATCCGTGCGCCGCTGGATCGCGGCGCCCCGGACGGACGGTGCCCTTGGCATACACGGGAGGCAAGGCCGAAGTGGGCCAGTACGGGAAGATCTTCAAGGCTTATGACATCCGCGGCGTCGTCCCGGACGAACTCGACGAGGACGTCGCCACCGCGGTCGGCGCGGCGTTCGTGCGGCTGACCGGCGCCTCCCATGTCGTCACCGCCCACGACATGCGCACCTCGTCGCCGATGCTGGCAGAGGCGTTCGCCCGCGGTGCCTGCTCGCAGGGCGCGGATGTCACCGCCGCCGGGCTGGGCTCCACCGACCTGCTGTATTACGCCAGCGGGAGCCTGGGAGTCCCCGGTGCGATGATCACCGCCAGCCACAACCCCTCCAAGTACAACGGGATCAAGCTGTGCCGGGCTGGCGCCCGGCCGGTCGGGGCGGATTCGGGCCTGACCGAACTGCGGGAGATGGCGTCGGAGGGCGTACCTGCCTACGACGGCCCGGCCGGCACCATCACCGCGCGCGACCTGCTGGCCGGTTATGCCGATCACCTGAAGACCCTGGTGGACCTGTCCACGATCCGTCCCCTCACGGTGGCGGTGGACGCGGGCAACGGCATGGCGGGCCACACCGTGCCGAAGGTGTTCGAGGGCCTGCCGATCACGCTGGTGCCGCTGTACTTCGAGCTGGACGGCACCTTCCCGAACCATGAGGCGAACCCGATCGACCCCGCCAATCTCCGGGACCTGCAGCAGGCGGTGCTTGACTCCGGCGCCGACCTTGGCCTGGCCTTCGACGGCGACGCTGACCGGTGCTTCGTCGTGGACGAGCGCGCGCAGATCGTCCCGCCGTCGGTGCTGACCGCACTGATCGCGGTCCGCGAACTCGCCAGGGAGCCGGGCGCCACGGTCATCCACAACCTGATCACCTCGCAGGCTGTCCCCGAGATCATCATCGAGCACGGCGGCACGCCGGTGCGTACCCGGGTCGGGCACTCGTTCATCAAGGCACGGATGGCGCAGACCAATGCGGTGTTCGGCGGTGAGCACTCCGGTCATTTCTATTTCCGGGACTTCTGGTTCGCCGACTCGGGCATGCTGGCCGCCCTGCACGTGCTGGCCGCGCTCGGCTCACAGGATCAGCCGCTGTCGGCGCTGCTGGCCAGCTACGCCAGGTACGTCGCCTCCGGCGAGATCAACAGCGAGGTGCAGGACCAGGCGGCGGCCACGGAGGCGGTGCGCCGGGCCTTCACTGGCCGCCCCGGTGTCAGCTTCGATGAGCTGGACGGGCTGACCGTCTCCGGCCCCGGGTGGTGGTTCAACCTCCGCCCGTCCAACACCGAGCCGCTGCTCCGGCTGAACGCCGAGGCGTCCGACGATACGAACCTGGCCGCGGTCCGGGACGAGGTCCTGGGCATCGTGCGCGGCGGAACCGGGTGACGCACCCCGCCCCGCCACCACACTCCTGGAAAGAAGAAGAAGACGTGAACATCGACGACTGGCTGCTTGAGCTCCTGGTCTGCCCGGCGTGCCGTGCCCCGCTGCGTGCTGATGAGGCGGCGAGTGAACTGGTCTGCACGAGCCAGTCCTGCGGCCTGGCGTACCCGGTCCGGGACGACATTCCCGTCCTGCTCGTGGACGAGGCCCGCCGGCCTGGGGAGGCGGGGTGACGGTCGACGCGCAGGAGCGCCTCGACAAGACGGCGCTGCTGGCGGAGGCCGACCCGGCCGACATGCTCCGGCAGGTGGCCTCCTCGGCGGCGCAGGTGCGCACCGCCGTCCGGGCCACCCGGGAGACGGACCTGGATGGGATCATCGCGGCGGGCCGGCCACGGGCGATCGTCGTGACCGGGATGGGCGGCTCCGGGGTGGCCGGTGACGTCCTGGCGGCCATCTGCGGCCCGGGCTGCCCGGTCCAGGTCGTCGCGGTGCACGACTACCAGCTGCCCGCCTGGGTGGGTGCCGCCGACCTGGTCATCGCCGTGTCGTGCTCGGGCGGGACGGAGGAGACGATCGCCGCCGCCACCGCCGCGGTCCGGCGCGGCTGCCGCCTGGTCGGGGTGGGCGGCGAAGGCTCGCCGCTGGCGATGATCGCCGAGCAGGCGCGGGCCCCGTTCATCGGGGTGCGGTCGGCCGGCATGCCGCGGTCAACCCTGTGGGGCCTGTCCGTGCCGCTGGTGGTGATCGCGGGCCTGCTGGGCCTGGTGGACATCCCCGCGGACGGCTACGAGCTGGCCGCCGCCGAGCTGGAGCGGGTCTCGCATCTGTGCCGGCCTGACAGCGAGTCGTTCGTCAACCCAGCCAAGACGCTCGCACTGGAGCTGGCAGGCGCGCTGCCGATGATCTGGGGCACCTCCCCGCTGGCCGGCGTGGCCGCCTACCGCTTCGCCTGCCAGCTCAACGAGAACGCCAAGTACCCGGCGGTGGTGGGCGTCCTGCCCGAGGCCAACCACAACCAGGTGGTCGCGTTCGACGGGCCGTTCGCGCCCGGGCCCGGCGGGATCGGTGGCGAGGAGCCTGCTGTGCCGCTGCGGCTCGTGCTGCTGCGCGACAGCCGCGAGCACCCGCAGGTGAGCCGGCGCCGGGAGGAGTCGGCGCGGCTGGCAGCCGGGCGTGGCATCGGTGTCACCGAGCTGGCCGCCTCCGGGGACGGCCCGCTGGAGCGCCTGGCGAGCCTGGTCCAGCTGATCGACTACGCGACGGTGTACCTTGCCATCGCGCAGGGGATCGACCCCGGCCCGGTCGCGGCCATCGGCGAACTGAAAGCGCGCATCGTATAGGAAGTGGTTCGGTCATTAGCAGCAACTCCGGCCACGGGTCAGCCGGTCTGCGGGCGGTGCTGGCGGCGCTCGCCGCGAACCTGGGCATCGCGATCACGAAATTCATCGCGTTCGCGGTCACCGGGTCTGCCTCCATGCTGGCCGAGTCCGTCCACTCCGTGGCTGACACCGGCAACCAGGCGCTGCTGCTGATAGGGCGCAGCAGGGCGGGCCGCGCGCAGACCGAGGAGCACCCGTTCGGGTTCGGCCGCGAGCGGTACTTCTACGCGTTCGTGGTGGCGGTCGTGCTGTTCACCGGCGGCGCCGCCTTCTCGGTCTACGAGGGCGTACACAAGATCACCCACCCGCAGCCCGTGCGGTCGCCTGCGGTCGCGTTCGCCGTGCTGGCGATCGCTGTCGCGATGGAAAGCTTCTCGCTGCGGACCGCTGTCCACGAGTCGAACCGGGTCCGTGGGCGGCATGGCTGGCTCGCGTTCATCCGGCGGGCCAAGGCGCCCGAGCTCCCCGCGGTGCTGCTCGAGGACGTCGCGGCGCTGATAGGGCTGATGTTCGCCGGCGCGGCGCTGGCGCTGACCGTGATCACCGGCAGCGAGGTGTGGGACGGGGCCGGCTCGCTGGCGATCGGTGCCCTGCTGGCCACAGTCGCGGTGATCCTGGCGATCGAGACGAAGAGCCTGCTCATCGGGGAGGCCGCCAGCGCCGAGGAGGAGCGGGCGATCGTGGCCGCGCTGGAGGCAGGCGCCGAGGTGGAGCGGGTGATCCACCTCCGCACCCTGCATATGGGACCGGAGAGCCTGCTGGTCGCGGCGAAGATCGCGGTCCGCGGGTCGGACCGGGCCGACGTGATCGCGGCGGGCATCGACGCGGCCGAGCGCCGGGTCCGCAGCGCGGTGCCGATCGCCGAGATGATCTATCTTGAGCCGGACCTGTATCAGGCATCCCGCGCGGACGCGACCGACCCGGCGGTCCGCGCGGTCCGCCGGCGGCCGTTACGGCGCCCACGCCGGTGACGGCCGGCCGGGCTGCCGCGGTCCGCCTAGGTTCCCGGCCGCCGGCGGGGAGCCAGGCTGAGCAGCCGCAGCGCCCGTTCCTTCTCGAACTCCAGCGCACGGGCGGGCAGCGGCTCGATCCGCCCGATCCGGCGGCCGAGCTCGGCTACCTCCGCCCGCACCCGGGGTTCGGTCAGGACCCGCAGGCCGAACGCCAGTGCAGCCGGGCTGATGTCGTAGCGCTGCTCCATCGCCAGTGCCAGTGCCATCGCGCCGAGGTCGTCCTCGCCGAACCGCCGGTGCCCGGGGGCGGGGGCCCGGCCGTGGGAAGGGGTGCGGCGGGCGCGGGCTGGCTCGCGGACGGGCGGCAGCAAGCCGAGCAGGTCCCGGTACCGGAGCATCCGGGGTGAGGTGCCGAGCCGCTGCGCGGCCTCCGTGATGCGCATGGAGCCGAATCTAACATTCTTGTGTCAAGAACACCCCCCATCGCGTGCGCAGGGCGCCGGTCTTCCCATACGGTCGAGGTGTCAGCGCGCCCTCACGACAGGAGTGGACATGCCCACCGAACCGGTTCCGTTCAAGGTCGCCGATCTGTCCCTCGCCGATTTCGGGCGTAAGGAGATCATGCTCGCCGAGCATGAGATGCCGGGCCTGATGGCGGTCCGGGAGGAGTACGCGAAGGCGCAGCCGCTGCGCGGGGCCAGGATCACCGGGTCGCTGCACATGACGATCCAGACCGCCGTGCTCATCGAGACGCTGGCCGCCCTCGGCGCGCAGGTGCGCTGGGCGAGCTGCAACATCTTCTCCACCCAGGACCACGCGGCCGCGGCGGTGGCGGTCGGGCCGGACGGCACCCCGGACGACCCCAAGGGCATCCCGGTCTTCGCCTGGAAGGGCGAGACCCTCACCGAGTACTGGTGGTGCACGGACCAGGCACTGACCTGGCCGGGCGAGGACGGCCCGAACATGATCCTGGACGACGGCGGCGACGCCACCTTGCTGGTGCACAAGGGCGCCGAATACGAGAAGGCCGGAGCGGTGCCCACGGCCGGGGCGGACGACCCGGAGGAGCTGGCCGTCATCCTGGCGCTGCTGCGCGACAGCCTGGCCGCCAACCCGGGCCGGTTCACCCGGATGGGCGCCGGGATCGTCGGTGTCACCGAGGAGACCACCACCGGCGTGCACCGGCTCTACGACATGGCCAGGGATGGCACCCTGCTCTTCCCCGCCATCAACGTGAACGACTCGGTCACCAAGTCCAAGTTCGACAACAAGTACGGCTGCCGGCACTCGCTCATCGACGGCATCAAGCGGGCGACCGACGTGCTGATCGGCGGCAAGGTCACGGTCGTCTGCGGGTACGGGGACGTGGGCAAGGGATGTGCGGAGTCGCTGCGCGGCCAGGGTGCCCGGGTCATCATCACCGAGATCGACCCCATCTGCGCGCTGCAGGCGGCGATGGACGGGTACCAGGTCGCGCGCCTGGAGGACGTGGTCGCCAGCGCGGACATCTTCGTCACCGCCACCGGGAACCGCGACGTCATCACCGCCGCGCACATGGCCGCGATGAAGCACCAGGCGATCGTCGGCAACATCGGCCACTTCGACAACGAGATCGACATGGCCGGCCTGGCCCGCACCCCGGGCATCACCAGGGTCATCATCAAGCCGCAGGTGGATGAGTGGCAGTTCACCGATGGCCACTGCGTGATCGTGCTGTCCGAGGGACGGCTGCTGAACCTGGGCAACGCGACCGGCCACCCCAGTTTCGTTATGTCAAATTCCTTCACCAACCAGGTGATCGCGCAGGTGGAGATGTTCACCCGGCCTGGCGACTACCCCATCGGCGTGCACACGCTGCCCAAGCATCTCGACGAGAAGGTGGCGCGCCTGCACCTGGCCGCGCTCGGGGTGCAGCTCACCGAGCTGACCAAGGAGCAGGCCAGCTACCTGGGGGTGGCGGTGGAAGGCCCTTACAAGCCCGATCACTACCGCTACTGAGCGATGACGGCCAGCGCGGGCCTGCCCGCCGACATCGCCGACCCGGGGCTGGCCGAGGCGGGACGGGCCCGGATCGACTGGGCGCGGCGGGGCATGCCGGTGCTGCGCCTGATCGCCGACCGGTTCGCGGCGCAGCGGCCGTTCGCCGGGCTCACCGTCGCGGCCTGCCTGCATGTCACGGCCGAGACGGCGGGCCTGGTGAACGCGCTGCACGCGGGCGGGGCGCGGGTGTTCCTGGCCGCCTCCAACCCGCTGTCCACCCAGGACGACGTCGCCGCCGCCCTGGCCGCCGCTGGCGCGGCGGTGTTCGCCCGGGCCGGGGTGGACCAGCTCACCTACGACGAGCACATCCACCGGGCGCTCGACTGCGGCCCGGACCTGGTCATCGACGACGGTGGCGACCTGGTGAACACCCTGCACGCCCAGCGCCCCGAACTGCTCGCGGCGGTGCGCGGCGGCTGTGAGTCCACCGCCAGCGGGGTGGTCAGGCTGCGCCGGATGGCGCAGGAGGGGGCGCTGGCCTTCCCGATGGTGGCCACCGACATGACCACCACCAAGCGCATGTTCGACAACACCTGCGGCACCGGGCAGTCGGTCATCGACGGCGTGCTGCGGGCCACCAACACCCTGCTGGCCGGCCGGGTGGTGGTGGTGGCCGGTTACGGCGCCTGCGGGCGTGGCATCGCGGAGGCGGCCCGGGGGCTCAGCGCACAGGTCATCGTCACCGAGGTCGACCCGGTGCGGGCACTGGAAGCGGTGCTGCGCGGGTTCCGGGTGCAGCCGATGGCGCAGGCGGCGCCCGCGGGTGAGGTGTTCATCACCGCCACCGGGTCCCGGGACGTGATCACGGCCGGGCACCTGCCCGCCCTGCGGGACGGCGCCATCCTGGCCAACGCCGGGCACTTCGACGCCGAGATCGACATCCGCGCGCTGGCCGAGGCAGCGGTGAAGATCACCCGGGACGTGCGCCCGCACACCGACGAGTACCTGCTCAGCGACGGCCGCCGGCTGCTGCTGCTGGCCGAGGGACGGGTGGTGAACCTGGTCGCGGCCGAGGGGAACCCGCCGCAGGTGATGGACGTGTCCTTCGCCGGCCAGGCACTCGTGCTCGGCTGGCTGGCCGCCGGCGAGGCCGCCCTGGCGGCCGGCGTCCACCCGGTCCCCGCCGAGATCGACGAGCAGATCGCCAGGCTGACCCTGGAGTCCTCCGGGGCGCGGATCGACACCCTGACCGCGGCCCAGCAGGAATACCTGAGCTCCTGGCGCCAGGGCGCCTGACCCAGCCCGGCGGCTAGCCCTGCCGCGGCCCCTCCCGGCGGGGGTAGCGGCGGATCCGGCTGTCCCGGGCCCTGGTCAGCACGACCATCGCGATCCCGCCGCCGAGCAGGATCAGCCAGAAGTTGACCAGCCGGTAGGCGAGGACGGCGGTCAGCGCCCGGGGCGTGGTCATCCCGGCCGCCACCAGCGCGGCGGTGAGCGTCACCTCGACCAGGCCGAACCCGCCCGGGGTGATCCCGGTGCTGCCCGCCGCGGCGCCAGCCCCGTAGGCCAGGATCAGGCCGTGCCAGGGGACCGGCGCACCGGTGGCGCGGATCGCGCAGGCAAGGCACGCACAGTCGGCCAGCCAGTTCACCACCGCCAGCCCGAACACCTCCGCGTACCGCGGCCACCCGAGCCGGATGCTGGCCAGCCGGGTGAGGAACGCGTCCAGGTCGGCCGGGTCGACTCCCGGCTTGCGGACTACCCGCCGGGCCTGGCGGACCAGCCAGGCCAGTGCCCGGTTGGCGACCGCACGCGCCCGCGGGTACCGCAGTGCCAGCAGGACGGTCACCGCCGGCAGGGCGAACACCGCCGCCGCGGCGAAACCGGCCAGCGTGGCCAGGGGGGCGCCGCCCGCCAGTGCCCCGGCGATGAGGATGAGGGCGAGCGCGGAGGACGAGGCGATAGCCGAGACGCCCAGCGCCCAGCCGGTGAGCGCCGGGTCGAGGCCGCGGCGCCGGAACTGCCGGTACGAGAAGAAGGCCGCCAGCTGGGCGCCGGCGAAGGGCACCGACATCGACAGCGCGTTCCCCGCGTAGGTGATCGCCATCACCGACCCGAAGTCGGCCTGGTGGCCGTCGGCGCGCAGCAGCCGCCGCCGGCTGAGCCCGAACGCGGTGAGCGACACGCATTCGAAGAGGACAGCCAGCAAGAACCAGCCGACGTCGAGACTGCCGAGCGAGGCGAGTGAGTGGACCAGCGTGTGGCGGCCCACCACGATCGCGCCGATGATCACGCTCGCGGCCAGCACCGCCGCTGCCACCCGTGGCCAGCGCCGCCGGGCCGCTGGGGTGACCGCCGGGGCGGGCGGTTCAGCGGTCGCCGGGCCGGCCTGGCGTCCCGGGGCGGGCCCGGCCGGGTGGTCGCGCACCGCCGGGGCGGTGCAGGGGTCTTCGTGCATGGGCAGCGTCCTTGGCAGGCGGGTCCGGTGCCGGTGCTTGTCAGGTCATTGCGGCGGAACGAATCCCGTGGCCCTGGCGGGTTGCTCGGCTGACGCGCCAGGCTCGCTGGGCTCGCCTGGCAGGCCCTGCCGTGCTCCCTCCCCTTCCCATGCTGCCCAGGTCCATGCCGTGCCCGGTACCGGCGCGGGTGCGGATGCGGGTGCGGGTGCGGGTGCGGATGCGGGCACCGGGGACCAGCCGGGCGGCATGAGCCGGGCGTGCTCCCGCCGGTGCCGTTCGGCCAGCACGGCGCCCAGGTAGGCCGGCACCGGCGTGCCCGGCGGGGGTGGCGGCCCGACCTGCCCCCTGACGGTGGCGGCGATCCGCTCGCCGAGTTCGGCCCGGGCGTCGGGGGTGAGTTCGGCCAGGCGGGCCAGATACCGGCGGGCCATGGCGGCGCTGGCGTCGGTCAGCCCGGACAGTTCCAGGCCGGAGGCCCAGGCGGCCAGTTCGGGTGGCATCGCGGGCGGCTGGGCCGCTGCGCCCCGCCGGGCCGGCAGCCGCTGCTGGATGACGAACGTGCCAGCGAAGACGTCGCCGAGGCGCTTGCCCCGGTCCGACAGCAGGGAGCAGACGAGCGCGGGGACGCCGAAAAACGGCGGGAACCAGAAGTCGACCACCGTGGCGAGCCCGCGGACCAGGGCCTGCCGGAACCGCTCCGGGCTGCCGTCGTCGCCGACCACCCGCAGGCCGAGCGCGAACTTGCCGGGCGACCTGCCCCGGGTCGCCGTCTCCCAGGTGATCGGGTAGCCGATCAGCACCAGCACGAGGACCGTGAGCACCAGGGCGGCCACCGCGGCCGCGTCGAGGCCGCTGCCGCCCGCGCTGGCCCCGACGATTCCCAGCAGGATCCCGATCAGCACGAACTGGATCACCAGGTCGATGAACAGGGCGATCACCCGGCTGGGGAACCGGGCGCACGGCACCTCAAGGACGACAGCCTCGCCGGTGACGACCTCGGCCACGTTGTCTCCGTCCATCTGAGTTTCCGGCTAAGGCTAACCCCCGCCGGCGCAGTAGTCTCCTGCCGTGGACGTCGACGCCTATGTGGCCGCGCACCAGGGCGAGTGGAAGCGGCTGGACACGCTGGTGAAGCGGCGGCGCCGGCTGTCCGGTGCCGAGATCGACGAGCTGGTCACGCTCTACCAGCGGACCACGACCCACCTGTCGGCGGTGCGGTCGGCGGGCCATGACCCCGTCCTGGTGGCGGCGCTGTCCGGCCGGGTCGCCCGGGCACGGGCGGCGGTGACCGGCGCGTACGCCTCCGAGTGGGGCATCGTCGGCAGGTTCGCGCTCGTCACGTTCCCGCTGATGGCCTACCGTGCCCGCTGGTGGTGGCTGGCCACCGCGCTCGGCTCGCTGCTGGTTGCCGTCCTGATCGGCTGGTGGGTCGCGCGCTCGCCCGCTGTCCAGGCGGCCCTGCTGCCCAGGTCGGTGGTCCGCAAGCTGGTGAACCAGCAGTTCCAGGGCTACTACTCGCAGTACGCGGCGCCCGCCTTCGCGGCGCAGGTGTGGACGCACAACGCCTGGCTCGCGGCCGAGTCGCTGATCTTCGGGATCCTGCTAGGGATACCCACGATCCTGTTCATGCTGGCCAATGCCGCCAACCTCGGTGTCGCCGGTGCGCTGATGATCGTGCACGGCAAGGGGGTGCTGTTCTTCGCGCTGATCCTGCCGCACGGGATGCTGGAGCTGTCGGCCGTGTTCCTGGCGGCAGCGACCGGCCTGCGGCTGGGCTGGACAGTGATCGACCCTGGCCCCCGGCCGCGCGGGCAGGCGCTCGCCGAGGAGGGCAGAGCCTCGGTGGCCATCGCGCTGGGCCTGGTGGTGGTGCTGCTCGTCTCGGGCATCATCGAGGCCTTCGTCACCCCGTCGCCGCTTCCCACCTGGGCGCGGATCGGCATCGGCGGGGCCGCCGAGTGCCTGTTCCTGGCCTACGTG
>Ga0307374_10009255_pt1 | contig 14544 bp, 15 predicted proteins | sample OX3MG_FD_202532 | JGI IMG/M metagenome (GOLD analysis project Ga0307374, IMG submission 202532) | Soil microbial communities from Risofladan, Vaasa, Finland - OX-3 | ecosystem: Environmental > Terrestrial > Soil > Coastal area > Acid sulfate soil | place: Finland: Risofladan, Vaasa | collected... | reverse complement strand
ATCCTCATTCTTCCTCCTGTTGTGGTGCGCGCGTCGGGCGAAGCTAGGCGCCGGGCGACAGGGTCGCGAGGCGCGAGCCCCAAGATGCGCCACAATTCAGTTACACGGGCGGCCGGTCGGCGATGATTCCCTCGGCTTCCAATTGCCTTATGCGTTCGTCGGGATAACCAAGCAGTCCGCCAAGAATCGCCCGGTTGTGCTGGCCAAGAAGAGGCGCATCCGAGCGAAACACCGTGGCCGTTTCGGAGAATCGAATGGGCTGTCCGGGGTAGTCGTGAGTCCCCGCGCTGGGGTGGGTGAGCCGAACGAAGAACCCTCGCTCGCGCAGGTGGGGATCGGAATGGACGCCTGCCGCGCTGTGGACTGCGCCGGCGGGAACGCTTGCGGCCTGGAGTCCGTTCATGGCTCCCATTGGGGTGCGAGTCCGCGTCCAGGACTCAATAAGTGGATCCAGGTCGTCCTGGTGCTGATGCCGCGCCATGATGGTCGCGAAACGCTGGTCATCGGCCAGTTGCGGTTGCCCGAGGACGGACGCAAGCGCTATCCACTGTGCGTCCGTCGCGACGCCGACGAAAACCCAGGTGTCGGGCTCGCGGCAGGGATAGACACCGTGGGGAGCCATCCAGCGGTGTCTATTACCCCGTCGCACGGGCCGCTGGCCGGTCAGTTGGAAGCCGACGACCTCATCGGCGACGAAGCAGGCCATCGACTCCAGTTGCGAGAGGTCGATATGCTGGCCTTTCCCGGTCTTCTGCCGCTGGATGACGGCGGTGAGTATCGCGCCAACCGCGTGCATGCCTGCGACGGGATCGGGGAGCGCCACTCCGAGCCGCTGGGCGGCCCCTCCCTCGTAGCCCATGAGGCTCGCTATCCCGCACTCCGCGTCGAGAGTCGAGCCATAGGCGACGCTGTCGCGCATAGGGCCGTCGAGGCCATAGCCGGGCATCGAGACGAAGATGATGCCATCGTTCAGCCCACTCAGCGTGTCAAAGCCTATTCCGAGGTTTCCCATGACCCGAGGGCTGTAGTTCTCCAACACGACATCAGAGCTCGCCGCGAGGTCGCAGAAAGCCTGGTGGCCCGATGGCTTGGCGAGGTCAAGGGTCAGGCTCAACTTGCTGCGATTGAGCTTGTTGAAGGCGGCGCTCCGGTTGTAGGGGTCAGGACCGGGATCATTGTCGGGGTAGAAGCTGGCGCGGTCAGAGGCAGGGCCGGGAATGGTCGCGGGGCCGCGCGCGGCGGCATGCTCCACCTTGATCACCTCAGCGCCAAAGTCGGCAAGGATGCGCGCCGCAAGCGGACCGGACCAGACACGGGTGAGGTCGAGGACGCGAACACCCTGAAGAGGGGGGAGAGCAGTCATATCACGTGGGCCTCGCGCAGGCCGGCGAGCGCATCGGCATCCAGGCCTAGGGAGTTGTAGACCGCCTCGGTGTCCTGCCCCAATCGCGGCGCCACACCGTCGAGGGAGGGACTCGCGGGCATGCGGAACGGCGCTCTTGGCAGGAGCAAGTCCCCCGCTGTCGGGTCGTGTGCCGCGCGCCAGAATCCGCGAGCCCGCAACTGCTCGTGCTGCAACAGCTCATCGACTTCGAGCGCGGGAGCGCAGGGAACACGATAGGCCTGGCAGGCCTCGGTGATCTCGTTCCGGGTCCGGGCCATGAACCAGGGAGCGACTTCAGCGTCGAACTCGTCGGCGTTCTCGATTCGCAGAGCGTTCGTAGAGAATCGTGGGTCCTTAAGCATGTCTTCGCGCTCGATGAGGAGCATCATCCGCTCGAGCTGGTCTGGCGTGCTTGGCGAGATTGCGACGGTGCCATCCGCGCATTCGTAGTAGGTGACCGGGTGCAGCGAGTCGTAACGGCTGTTGTTCCGCGTCTGAACCCTGCCGTTGTAGTCGTAGCGTGTCATCGTCCACTGGTGAGCGGCGGCGAGCGATTCCATCGCGCTGACCTCGACCAGCTGCCCTTTACCGGTCTGTTCGCGGGCGACGACTGCGGCCAGCGCGCCGATATAGGCGTTGGCCCCGGCCATGTAGCCAGGGATGTTTTCGGGTCCCTGGATCGGCTCGCGGTGGGGGTCGCCAGTCAGGTACGTGTACCCGCCAAGTGCGTAGAGCGTGCCGTCGAGCGCCTCGTAGCCGGCATAGGGACCGGACTCGCCAAAGGGGGACACGGCGACTACGACGAGCCGGGGGAAGCTGGCGTGGAGGCCTTCCCAGGTGATGCCAGCCGCGCGAAGTGCGTGAGAGTCATCGAGCAGGATGTCCGCCGATGCACAGAGCCGATCGAGCAGTGCGCGGCCGGTGGGGGTTGAAGGATCGAGCGTCACGCTCTCCTTGCCCGCGCCGTTGACGATGAACGCCGCCCCTCGCTCGGCATCCACGCCTGGCTGGCGTGGGCCGGCCGCGCGCAGCGGGGAGCCCGAGGGCGGCTCGACGAGGATGACGCGAGCGCCGTACACCGCGAGCATGCGACCGCAGTAACTCCCGGCTACTCCAGCCGAGAGGTCAAGCACAGTCAGTCCACGGAGAGCTGGCTCGGGCTCGTCCATCCCCTCTCAATCCCTCCCCGTCCGCAATTGACTCCAAAGATCATTCTTGCGAGTATAGTCTGCAGCGTAGCATGGTCAATACTTCAGATCGGCCATACCAGTTCCCGGCAGGTTCGCGGCGCAGCATGTGGAGGGTCGGATGCCTGAAGATCCAGGGAAAGTTGTTCATTCGCTCCTCTCGGGCACCGTTTGTGACATCCTCGTCTCGCCAGGCAGTGTCATCTCGGTAGGCGACGAGGTCATCGTGGTCGAGGCGATGAAGATGGAGATCCCTGTCGAGGCGACCGCGGCCGGTACCGTCGCCGAGGTCCTCGTCACGATCGGCCAGCGCATCGCCGAAGGTGACCGCCTGCTGGTGCTGCAATGAGTGCAGATCGCCGGGACTGGCTCGAAGAGGTCGGGGAGCTCGAACGCCGGCGAGAGATGGTCGCCCAGATGGGCGGGCCGGAAGGCGTGGTCCGCCAGCACTCCCAGGGCAAGCTGACCGTTCGCGAGCGCCTTGAGCTCCTCGCCGACCCCGGCTCGTTCCGCGAGTTCATGGGCCTCATGGGCCACGGTGCTTATGAGGCCCATGAACTCGTCAAACTCACCCCGAAGGCCGCCGTCGACGGCTTCTGCCGCATCGACGGACGCAAGGTCGTGGTGACCGGCGGCGACTTCACCGTGCGCGGGGGCTCGGGCGGCAGTTCGCACGGCGGCCTCGGTATGGAGCTGTCTGCCAGCCGACGCGCTTACGAATGGCACGTCCCCTACATCCGCCTTCTCGACGCCGCCGGCGGCAGCGTCCGCACTTTTGAGGAGCTGGGCCGCACCTATCTGCCGGACGGCAATTCCTTCACGGCGCCGGAGGTTCACCTCCTGCGTATCGTGCCCGTCGTCTCCGCGGTTCTCGGCTCGGTCGCCGGGCTGCCGGCCGTCGATGCCTGCATCTCCCACTTTAACGTGATGGTGAAGGGCACCAGCCAGCTCTTCCCCGGCGGCCCGCCCGTCGTCAAGGCTGCCCTGGGCTACGACGTCACCAAGGAAGAGCTGGGCGGCTTTGAGATGCACACCACCCAGAGCGGCGTGATCGACAACCTGGCCGATAGCGAGGAGGAGGCTCTGGGGATGGTCCGCCGCTTCCTCAGCTACCTGCCGTCGAACGTCTGGGAGGTGGCGCCGCGTCAGGAGACCGAGGATCCGCCGTCACGGCGAGAGGAGCACCTGGTGAGCCTCATCCCGCGCGACCGGCGGCGTGCCTACGACGGCCACAAGATCATCAATGCGGTCGTCGATACTGGCTCGTTCTTCGAGATCGCCCCGCGCTACGGCCGGGCGCGGGTCACGGGCCTCGCGCGTATGAACGGTTACCCCGTCGGGGTTATGGCCAACAACCCGATGTTCGGCGCCTCGACCGACGTCGCTGCCGGGGAGAAGGTCATGCGCCTGGTGCAACTCTGCGACACCTTCCACTTGCCGATCATCTCGTTCGCCGACGAGCCCGGCTTTATGGTCGGGCTCGAGTCGGAGAAGAAGGGGATCGAGCGGGCTGGCGCGCGCATGTTGATCACCACGGTCGATAGCCAGATGCCGTGGGCGACGATCGTTGTCGGCCAGCTCTACGGGGTCGCCGGGCAGTGCCATCACCGGCCGTCGGGGATGTTCCAGCGCTACGCTTGGCCCTCGGCGAACTGGGGTTCAATGCACATCGAGGGTGGGGTCTTCGCGGCCTACCGCCGCGAAATCGAGGCCGCGCCGGATCCGGAGGCGAAGCGCGCAGAGATTGAGGGGCGCCTGAAGGCGCTCGCGTCGCCGTTCCGCACCGCGGAGGCGACCGGCCAGGACATCGTCGACCCGCGTGACACGCGGCCGCTCCTATGCGAGTTTGTCGAGGAGGCGCAGCCAATCCTTCGCGCACAGCTCGGGCCAACAGCCGTGCCCTACAGGCCCTGAGAACAACTTGAACAGGGACTCCGGAACGCCGTGAACGGGCAGCAAGCGATTGAAGGGAGTTCCGAGGCGCACCGCGTTTTCGGGCTGCGCGGCAACCGAATGCTCAACCCGGAACGGAGCGCCAACCGGCGGCAGGAAACCCTGCACGCAGCTGCCCGCGTGTTCATCGAACGCTGTTATCACACCGCGGCGGTCGAAGACGTCGCGCGGGCGATGGGCGTGAGCAAGGGGGTGGTCTACTACTATTTCCGTTCGAAGGACGAGATCTGCGCCGAGGCGATCTGCGTCGCCATCGAGGGAGCCATCAAGCGGCTGGAGGCGGTTACTGATCGGAACCTCCCTCCTGCCGAGACGCTGCGCGAGGCGATCGGCACCCACGTGGAGTACAACATCAACCTCGAGGAAGCGGGCTCCTACGCGATGATCACGCGCGAGGCGAAGGCGCTCTCGAGCGAGAGCCGCGCGCGCGTGTTGGAGCTCCAGAGAGCTTATGCGCTGGCGTTCACGGACATCGTGCGACGGGGAGCCTGCGATGGAGCGCTGGCGCGAAGGGATCCCTCGGTGACGGCGATGCTGATCCTCACGGCGGCGAATTACATCGCCGACTGGTACCGGCCGAAAGGACGGCTCCCCAAGCACGACATGGTCGAGCACGTGGCCGCGCAACTCGTCGACGGACTCCTGCCCGAGGAGACGCGGGAGTAATCACCGGTGGCCCGGCCCGGTATTGTCCTTGCCAGGTTCGTCATTGGCTTGCCTCTGATGGCAGGCCGTCGTGACCCAGATCTCTCGCGAGAACGAGACCCGGCACCAGGATCCCGCGCAGGAGCTGGTCGGTAACGCTCTCGACGATCGTTTCCGATGGCCATGCTCCGTCGGGGTTGAACCAGTCAGCCACGCCAAGGCTCCCGCGAAGCAAAGTGAACGTCATCAGCTTCGGGTTTCCGGCGACGAACCTCCCTTCGCGAATGCCCTGTTCGACGATCGCCTGGACGGTCGCCTCGAAGCGGCGCTGCAGATCGCGCATTTTCAGGCGGTTCTGCTCAGATAGGACATGCGCCTCGGTCAGCAGGACGGCATACCGGTCCAGGCCGTGGACGATGTTGTGGATCAGCCCCGCGAGCACTCGCCTGACGAGGACATCGGGCGAACCGCCTGCTGCCACGACGCTGTCCAGCCGAGCTGTGGCCTCGGTCAGCGATCGGGACTGGATTTCCAGGAAGAGGTCCTCCTTGCTCGCGAAGTAGTAGTAGATGGCACCCTTTGTCCAGCCCAGCTCGTCCGCGACCTGGTCGAGCGACGTCGACCAGTACCCGCGCTGAGCGAAGACGCGCGCCGCAGCCAGGACCAACGCCCGCCGTTTGTCCTCAGCGATCTCGACGTTCTGGACCCGATGGCCACGCAGGCCCCGGGGAGGGTGCTCAGATGTCATCAAACGGCCGAGAGAACTTTCTGCACCAGCACAGTAACACTTGACGTGATGCGACTTGCGAGTATTATCCTGCGAGTACACATTTTCGCAAGAGCGATAGCAGAAATCGGCCAGCCGGGGCCCGCGCGCGCGCCCCGGCTGGCCGTCTAATGGAGAATAGTGGTATGAGTCTCGACTCCGGTAGCTACTGGTCAAGGTTCGAGCGAACCGTCCTGAGAGCCGATCGAAGCCGTCGGCAACTGCTCAAGGGTGGGCTGGTAGCCGGGGTTGGAGCAGTCGGTGCAGCCACCGTTGGCTGCGGGAGCAGCTCCTCGAAGTCGACCCCGACGCCGTCGGCGTCCAATTCGGGCACCGCTACCGGTGGGGCCACAGCCTCGGCTAACGCCGGGGCAGGGACGCCGAAGGCTGGCGGCGATCTCACCCTCGCGTACAGCCTGAGTCCGTCGTCGCTTGATCCTCAGCTTGGGAACAGTGGCGGCGATGGCTACTACTGGAAGGCGATGTTTGACACCCTTGTGGGATTGAACAGCCAGTACCTTCCTACTGCCAACCTTTCGCTGGCCACCTCTTGGGAAAACCCGGATCCGACGACGTTTATCTTCCACCTCCGCGACGGGGTCACGCTCCACGATGGGACCAAATTCGACAGCAGCCTGGTCCAGTGGAACATCCAGCGGGTGCAGAACCCCCAGTTGCGATCTACGGCAGCTGCCTCATTTGCTAGCGTCCAGAGTGTCGACACGCCAGACCCGCTGACAGCAACGTTCAAGCTCAAGCAACCGAACTCGGCCCTGCTGGGCCTCCTGGGTGACCGTGGCGGAGCGATCATTTCGCGCACGGCCGCCGAGAAGTACGGCGATCAGTTTGGCTCGCATCCGGTCGGCTCCGGACCGTTTGTCTTCCAGGAGTGGGTGCCGAACAGCGACGTCAAGATGACGAAGAACCCCAACTACTGGCGGAAAGATGCCAGCGGCAATGCCCTGCCCTATCTGAACTCCGTCACGGTCAAGATCATCCCTGACCCCACGAGCTCCCTGGCTTCACTGCAGGCCGGGCAGCTGCAACTGAGCGCGGTTGCGGCCAAGGACGTCTCCGGGGTTCAAGGCAACTCGTCGCTGAACCTCGCCAAAATGGAAGGGGCGAGCATCGCGTCGTTGTTCTGCTTCAACACCGACAAGCCCGCCGTGAAGGATGCGCGCGTGCGCCAGGCGATTTCCTGCGCGGTCAATCCGGATGCCGTGAACAAGAGCGTCTACTTCGGTCTCAACTCCGTTGCACAGGCCGGGATGTGGCCGATCAACACCTGGGTCTACCAGCCAATTCCCGACCGGCCAAAATACGACGTTCAAAAGGCAAAGCAGCTTCTCTCGGCAGCGGGAGTCAACGGTAATCTCTCGGTCGAGATGGTGACCTGGACAGATGACCCGTCCCAGGTGCAGCAGGCTACTCTGTACCAGGCACAGCTCAAGCAAGTCGGCATTGACGCCAAGATATCCCAGTTCAATGTAGGCACGGCTACGGCGAACTTCTTCGTGAACGGGATGGGTGATTTCTATTCTACTGGATGGAGCCGCTATCCCGAGCCAGCTTGGGACGCCCAGAACAACTACGCGGCGACGGGATACTACAATCCGATGAAGAAATGGATTGATCCGAAGCTGCAAGACCTGCTCAACCAGGGGCTCGCAACTGCCGATGAGCAACAGCGCAAGTCGGTTTACGCCAAGGTAGACGAAATCGTTGTGGCTCAGCAGGCCTTCTACGTGCCGTTTCTCTATGGCACGAGCTTTGCGGCATCGACGAAGAAGCTCCAGGGTACGGATACGCTGTTCGCGGGAGACGGCAAGTGGCTGTATGCGCAACTATGGTTCAGCTAGGCCGAATCCCCGGGTTGGCGGTGGACTTTCCAGGCCCTCTCGCTGCGACGGCCTAAGGGAGTGCGTCGCTATATCGTGCTCCGTTTCCTCCAGGCGATTCCCGTTCTGGTGCTGGTGACGTTCGTCACGTATAGCCTTGTCCTGCTGTTGCCTGGCGACCCGGTCCAGGTGATGTATTCGCAGGGTGGCGCGCTCACGCCCGAGCAAGAGCAGAATCTGCGCCACCAGCTGGGGCTCGATCGGTCAATCCCGCTGCAGTACGTGCACTGGGTCGAAGGGGCGCTTACCGGCAATTTCGGCCGGTCCACGCAGACCAGGTTACCCGTGTCCGAGATCCTTCACACCAGTCTCCCGGTTACGCTGCAGCTCGGAGTCTTCGGGCTCGTCGTCGCGCTCTTGGTCGCGATACCGAGCGGGATCATCAGCGCCGTATACCCCAATTCTCTGATCGACAAGGTCGTGACAGTGATCGCCATTGGCGGCGTAGCAATGCCGAATTTCCTGCTCGCCATGTTGATGATCCTGTTTTTTGCCGCGCGACTTCAGGTCTTACCTGCCACTGGCTTCGTGAGCATCACGACCAGCCCGGTACAGGCGCTGCGATTCATGATACTTCCGGGGCTTATCCTTGCCTTTGGGATTTCTCCGGTCCTCAACCGCCAGGTCCGCTCGGCCATGCTGGAGGTGTTGCGACAGGACTATATCCGGACTGCGAGGGCGAAGGGGCTGGGCGAGTGGACGGTCGTTCTCACTCATGCGCTGCGAAACGCACTTTTGCCGACCATCACGGTCATCGGGCTGCTCGTCGGCCAGCTTTTCGTTGGCCAGGTTGTGATCGAGCAGATCTTCGGCATACCGGGTATGGGCCGCGTTTTCGTTGGCGCCATCTTGGCCCGTGATTTCCCGGTCGTACAGGCCACGGTGTTCCTTATAGCCGGTATGGTTATCGTTGCCAATCTGGTTGCGGATATAGGGTACGCCGTTCTCGATCCTCGGATTCGCTATTAGGCATGAGTGAAAACCCTATCGACACCAAGGGCGCCGAGATCAACGGCTTCGTTGTGAGGAAGCCACCTTCTCGTCTCGTCATTGCCTTCCGCTTCTTCCGCCACCTGCTTTCAGTGCGCCTCGCCGGTTTTGCGCTGGTCGTGATCCTCGTCACAGTGATCATGGCAGCCTTTGCACCGTTCTTGGCTCCTCACGACCCAACGTTCGCCGGACCCGACCCGCTAGCGTCGCCCTCGATGACCAATCTCCTAGGGACGGACCAACTCGGGCGCGATGTGCTCAGCCAACTGATCTACGGGGCGCGGATAGCCCTGGCGGTGAGCACGGGGGCGATCCTGTTCGGAACGGTGGTCGGTGGTTTGCTCGGTCTGGTGAGCGGCTACTTTCGCGGGGTTCTCGATGCAGTAGTGATGCGTGTGGTGGACGCGCTCGTCGCCTTCCCGGGTCTGATTCTGGCGCTGGCGCTGGCGTCGGCGCTTGGACCGAGCGTGAAGACCGTCATCATTGCGATCGGCGTTGCGAACGTCCCGTGGATAGCGCGCATCGCCCGAAGCGAGGCGCTCACCATACGAGAGTCACAGTATGTGCTGTCGGCTTACGCTCTTGGTGCGACGGCACCCCGGATCATCCTGCGACACGTGCTCCCCAATGCGCTGGCACCGATCCTGGTGCAGAGCACGCTCGGCATGGGCTACGCCGTTCTGTCGGCGGCCGCGCTGAGCTTTCTTGGCGCGGGCATTCCGCCGCCGACGCCAGATTGGGGGTCGATGGTCCAGTTTTCGTTTGGCCTGCTGAATCAAGACCCGCTGCTGTCGATCGTGCCGGGCGTGGCGATCTTCCTGCTTGTGCTCGCGTTCAACCTGCTGGGGGATGCGTTCCGCGACGTGTTTGATCCGCGTGTGCGCGGGTCGCTCAGCTAGTGCCACTCCAACTTGACTTTGATGTTTGTCGTCCTTCGCGCCACGAATTGTTCCGCGGGTCGAATAGCATCCAAGCCGAGGGACGCTACCGAAACGGTTCGGCAGGTCCAATGCGGAGAGCTAACTTGGAAGGGCAGTAGAGTGCCTTGTACCTAAAGAGTCTTTAGTAGTAGTGAGGGTGCAGGGGGCGGCTGCGACCTTCTTAATCATTGTCCGAGGAGGTGGCGGAGCGGACCGTCGCCGCGATGCCGGACGCGCGACTGGTCGTGATTCCTCGGGCAACGCAAAACGTGCACAGCGACAATCCGGCGGACTTCGCCGCTGCGCTCGATTCATTTCTCGCTGAGGTGCTGCGCGCCCGTTGACTTACCACCGACCACGACGAGTGGCGGTCTCAAACGGTCATCGCAACAGCCTTGGCGAACTCCTCGCGCGTGACCGGGCCAGAGCCTTCACTTCGTTCGCAGGTGGGGGACCAGTCGCGTATCCCAGAGCACCAGTGGAGGGTAGCCGGGGTAGCCGTGGCAGGGTCCTCTTCCCCGCACGGTCTTGAAGCGGTCCCCGTTGAGTCCCATGTCGGGCAGCGCGCTGCGCGCTCAGGCCTTGCTCCAAGAGGTCCGTGACGCTGCGGGATCAACCGCTGCCTGGCGCTGGCCTTCCCTGTGGTTGCCTGCTTGGGTGAGGTCGCTGATCATCAGCCCCATGGCCTTCAGCATCTCGTTCCCAACCCGGCACACCGACACTTTTGCTGCCACGGGCTTCGTCCATGCCGGCGTGCTGTTGAGCCTGACGGAGTTGGCGTACGCCGCGTTCGAGGAGCACTGCGGGGTATCGAAACCCGAGCATGTTGTTGCGGATCAGCGCGAAACGCGAGCCATCTACCATGCTCCCCTGCCCTGGCGCGACGGGGCAATCATCAACGTCGTGACGATCTCCGCCGGTGAGCGCGGCTTCGAACAGGAGTTCACCGTTCACTCCGCCGCTTCAGACGCCGCTATCGCAACAATCGTCCACCGCTGGGTGTGGCTCGATACGAGCGACGGTCGTACTGTCCCCCTCTCCGAGAATGTCCAACAGCGGTTCCTGGCTGGTTAGAGGCGCCGGCGAGATCAGCCGCTGGCGAAATTAGCCAACAATCACGGCTGTCGGGTGAGCCTGCTGCCACACGCCTCCACAATGTGTTCATCGTGGAAGGCGAGCAGCAGCGTTACGGGAGCAAGGACGCGTAGGCAGTGGCGCATCGATAGCGCCCATCCTGCGAACCACGAGAGCCGCCCCGGAGCGCGGCTCTCTCGTGTCCGGAATCGTTCTTTATTGCCTTTGCCGAGGACCTTCAAGTAGCCCTCGCGGAGGTGCGCGTCCGCGAGCGTGAGCTCGGAAGCGCGCGGGCCGCAATTAGGACGCGTCCGGACGATGGCGAGGTTGCGGACGCCGAAAGGGTGCGCGCGCCGGACACGAGAGAGCCGCCCTCGGTTCCATCATGGAAGGGCGGGCCTCGGCGTGCGATGCCCTGGGTTTAGGGCCAGAACTCTACGGTTGCGAACCCGCGGACCGAAGGCTGGCCCTCCTGGTTGACGATCTGCAGCTCGAGCTCGGCGCGGCGTTTGCCGCCTTCGTCGTAGAGGCGCGCCACGGTCCCCACGACGGTGACCGGCTTACCCTGCAGGTCCGGTCTGCGGTGGGCGGCTCGAACGGCCACCACCCAGCCGGCATCGCCAAGCCAGCGTGCGACGCTGCCGTAGAGGATTCCGACCTTGAGCGGGCCCGGGACGATCCGCCCGGGCAGGCCCTGGGCTTTGGCGGCGACTTCGTCGGAGAAGAACTTCGGGGCAAATGCCGAGTTGGCAAAGTAGCGCTGTACCTGGTCGGGTTCAGGGGTGACCTCCGCGGGCGCTATCTCGTCCCCTTCCCGCAGTGTCGCGAGGTCCACGGTCATCGTTCGCCCTCCCGCTGCCGGCCGCCCGCCGGGTCGTAGTGCATCATCGTGCTCGCCGAGCGGCCGACGGGTGCTCCCTCGTGGTCGAAAAACTCGATGTCAGTGCGGACGTAGAGTGCATGCCCAAACTGTCCGCCAAGGCGCTCGCTGATATCGGCGATGCGCGAGCGGGCCTGCAGTGCCTCGCCGACCTGGAGCGGGCGCTCCAGCGCGAATTCGTTGCTGATCAAGAGCGAGGCCGGCATCAGGTCGGGGAGGCGGAGCGACTGCCCTTCGGGAGCGAGGTTGATGAGGACGAAGCCCGGCGCGATTCCCTCCTGCGGGACTTCGCCGCCGTACACGCCGACGGCACGGGCGACCGCCTCGACAGTTACGACCACGGGGCGGAGGTCAGTGGTCCGGCCGATGTGGGATCGGACCTCGTCGGTTATCAGAGACTGGTCTGCCATTGGCCATACGCTAGCGGTAACGCGCCAGCGCGACAAACGGGGAGCGGCTCGTCCTCCTTGGGGAACGTGACAGGGGATTCTCGCTGTGCCGCCCCGTCCCGCCCCGCGGAGTCCGCCGCCGGGAGGTACGGCGTAGGGCGTCATCGATGGGAGCCGGCGCCGTTGCCGTTGTTGAGGACCGGGATGAGTAAAGTCGCGGCGGCTGACGCTGTCGCAGCCGGGCTGCGCGCGTGAAGTAGTCAATTGGAACGCGGTGACTGCCAGAGGTAATCGATGGTAATGGCGCAGCGGTGACACCCCGTATGAGTTCACGCGTGCAGAGCCACCGGAGGCCGACCCTCGACCGACCCCGTCGTTCGGCTGCGCGCAGGGGTCGAGAGGAGGCGCTGCGCGGTACTATTACGAGTCAGGGGCAGCACCCGTGGTGAGAGGCACCCTGTGGCGGCACTTGGGCAACAGCTCAAATGCGCCGCGAGCCCGCGTCTGGCGAACGAGCCGCCGTTGAAGTGGCGCGGTTGGCGGTGCGGAGACATTGTCACGCTGGCGCCACCGGCTGACCGCCGAGCTGTCCGAGGTAGCCCGCACCACGCCCGGAGGGACGCCGGTAGTACCGGGTGAGCGACTTCGTGGTGAGGAGATCTCAGGACGTGATACGAATGCGCCGTGCGGCCAGCGCCCGGACAAACGGGGTCATTAGGCGAGAGCACGGGCAGGCGCTGGTCCTGTTGGCGGTGGGGCTGGTCGGGTTTTGCGGCCTCGTGGGGATGTCCATCGACGTCGGGCAGGTGGTCTTCACGAAGACGGACGTGCAGAAGGCCGCAGACGCGGCCGCCCTCGCGGGCTCACAGGACCTCCCCAACTCCACGGTCAACGCGACCAACGACGCGAACACATATGCCAGTGACAACGGTGGCACCGTCAGCGCGATCACCTTCGGCGCGAACAACACTACGATCACGGTGACGGCGACGCGGCACGTTGCGTACACATTCCTCAAAGTGTTGGGCCTGGAGGGCATCGACGTCAGCGAGTCGGCGACGGCGAAGGCGACGCAGGTGACGATCACGGGCTACAGCTGGAGCGCGGTGGCGCCGTTCGTGATCTGGGGCGGGGCGCAACAGTATCCGCTGAGCGCCGACCAGAGCTGCTCGTACCACACCTGCGTGGGCAGCAGCTACACGTTCTGGAGCAATACCTGGTTGAAGGACAGCGGCACGCCGATCGCGCCGGACTGGACCGCCTCGAACAGCAACAACTTCAAGGGAGACGTGCAGCACGGCGCGGGACCGGCATCGAATGAGATCGGCGATTACTTTTCGGACGGGGGCAACGGCTCTGCGGTCTCGCCGGCCGTGGGCAGCATCCTCGTCGTCCCGGTGGTTGACAAGGCGAGCGATGGGTCGAGTTCGCGCCAGTTTCACATCGCCGCCTGGGTGATGATCCAGGTAGATGCCGGCTGCAACAAGGGCGGTAACCAGCCCTGTAGTGGCACGGTCCTGTCCCCGGCCACGACCATCCCCCCGGCTGGGTACGACGGCAACGGCTCGGTGCCGCCGCCGAGTGATCTGACCTACACGAGTACGACGAACCAGCTCATCTCCCGGCGGCTCCGATCACCACCGGCGGTGAAGGAGAATGGCATGCAACCAGACAGGACCTGGTCCGAGGATGCGGACGCATGACGACCGCTACGGTGCTGCAGTGGACGGTCGAGCGGGATGGTACCGAGGTTGTGCGGCACGTGGACTGGGAGCTGCGCCTGACGCCGTTTGTGGGCGAGCGTTGGAGGGTGGAGGCGCGGTCGCTGGGCGGCGAGCGGTCCTACCGGTGGGCGACCACTGTGGGCGAGAAAGCAGATGCGCGCGAACGGGCGGCGGGGCTCGTGGAGTGGAGCTGATCCGGATGCGCTGGGAAGCAGGCGTGAACGGGCGGTGGCCAGGTCCCGACGAGGGGCTGGTGGCGAAGCTGCGGCGGCTGGCGCACTGGGTGGTCAGCGGCGAGCTCCATGCTGGAGGCGACGGCGTGGACGGCGGGATGGCAGAGGGGAGTACCGATGTTGACGAGCACTCAGCGGGCACGAGGCGTGGCAGAATGAAGCCGCCGCACTGACGCAATGCACGCGAGAGCGCCGTGCCTTTGCCGGGTCGGCGCCGGTTCGCGCTCAAGGAGGACGACATGCTCGAGAGCGAGCATCGCGGCCGAAGCAGCGAGCGCTGTTCGGCCACGCGAGCGTCAGGCGGTCCTGTCTGCTGGCGCGGGTTGGCGTGTGTGCGGCCAGGAAGGCAGCGAGTACAGCCTGGCAGGGGAGTGGAGGAAGCGTGCGTGGATCACCTGCTTCGACCAGAGCTCACGGAGCTCCCCCACTTCGCATTCCACGCGCAGGTTGAATTTCGGCTCGGCGATGACCAGGGTGAAGGTGTGGAAGGTGCTTGCAGCC
>Ga0307374_10009253_pt1 | contig 14547 bp, 12 predicted proteins | sample OX3MG_FD_202532 | JGI IMG/M metagenome (GOLD analysis project Ga0307374, IMG submission 202532) | Soil microbial communities from Risofladan, Vaasa, Finland - OX-3 | ecosystem: Environmental > Terrestrial > Soil > Coastal area > Acid sulfate soil | place: Finland: Risofladan, Vaasa | collected... | reverse complement strand
CCAGAACGCCTTTCTCAGCCAGTTCGACGGCAAGATTCAGCGCCGTCTGCCCGCCCACCGTTGGCAGCACGGCGTCGGGTCGCTCGCGCGCAATGATGGCCTCCAGATATTCGACCGTCAGGGGCTCGACGTAGGTGCGGTCGGCAAATTCCGGATCGGTCATGATGGTGGCCGGGTTCGAGTTGACCAGCACAACCTCATAGCCGTCGGACTTAAGCGCCTTGCAGGCCTGCGTGCCGGAATAGTCAAACTCGCACGCCTGGCCAATAACAATCGGCCCGGAACCAATAATCATTACTTTGTGGATGTCAGTACGTTTGGGCATGTATTCGATTCTGAATAATGTGTAATCGTCATTCTTTCATCTCGGTGCGGGCGTTCTACGCCCCCGCCTTCTTGAACTCTTCCATCAATTTCACAAACTGGTCGAACAGGTACGCCGAGTCATGCGGGCCGGGCGAAGCCTCCGGGTGATACTGCACGCTGAACAAAGGCAAGGAGCGATGGCGCAGGCCTTCGAGCGTGTTGTCGTTCAAATTGCGGTGGGTCAGGACAACCTCGCTGTCCTTCAGCGAGTCCGGATCGACCGCAAAGCCGTGGTTGTGGGCCGTAATTTCCACTCGCTGAGTGTCAAGATTCATCACCGGATGATTGCCGCCGTGATGCCCGAACTTCAGTTTATAGGTCTTGCCGCCGAGCGCCAGCCCGGTCAGTTGGTGGCCGAGGCAGATCCCGAAAATCGGAACCCGGCCCATGATGCCGCGGATGTTCCGCACCGCATAATCGACGGGTTCGGGATCGCCCGGCCCGTTGGACAAAAAGACGCCGTCAGGCTTCAGCGCCAACACGTCCGCGGCCGCAGTGGAGGCCGGAACCACCGTGACCCTGCAACCCGTATCGACCAGCCGCCGCAGGATATTGTGCTTGATGCCAAAGTCGTAGGCCACAACATGGTGGGGAAGATTGCCTTCCGTCGGGGCTTGCGGCTGATAAATGTCCGTGGACGCCTCGCTCCAGTCGTAACTTGCAGAGGCCGTCACCCGGCTGGCAAGGTCCACCCCAACGATGCCGGATGAAGCCTTCACCTTGCGCAGCAGGCTCTGCTCATCAAAATCTTCGGTGGACAACACGGCGCGCATGCTGCCATGAGTTCGGATGTGCCGCACCAGGGCGCGGGTATCGATATCCGAAATAACCGGCAGCCCGAAATCCGCAAGAAACTCCGAAACCGATTCCACCGACCGCCAGTTGCTGGCAAGCTGGGCCAGCTCGCGAACCACCAGTCCCTCGGCAAAAGGTGATGAGGATTCGGAATCCAGAGGATTGGTGCCGTAATTGCCGATGTGCGGGTAGGTCAGGCAAACAATCTGGCCGGCGTACGAAGGGTCCGTGAGAATTTCCTGGTATCCGGAAAGCGAGGTGTTGAAAACAATCTCGCCAAAACGTTCACCGGCCGCGCCGTAACCACGCCCGCGAAAAATCCTTCCGTCCTCTAAAACAAGAATTGCCTGCATGCCTTCTCCGTCCGGAACATGCCGGGTGCTTTTTGCCCGCCGCACCGCAACCGCTTCGAAGCGTCCGGATGCTGATTTTCAACAATGGCCAATAATAATTCGGGGTGAACAGGCCAGAGCCGTGAAGAACTTCTCAATCAACCCGCACGGGCCAGAGGCTCAATGCAGAGAGCCCAGGTCGCTGAGAGGCCAGTATGCAAAAACGGCCTTCCCGTATATGTACTTCCGAGCGACCGTTCCCCAATCGCGGCTGTCGTTTGAAAAATCGCGATGGTCGCCCAGCACGTAAAAATGGTTCGGCGCCACATGGACCGGCGCGCACGTTTCCTCGCCCAGATAAGCGGGCAGAATGTAGGGCTCCTGGATTCGCTTGCCGTTCACATAGACCTGCCCGTCGCTTATTCTGACCCAGTCACCCGGCAATCCGATGACCCGCTTGATAAAGGACTCCGCCGGGTCCAGCGGATAATGAAACACGATAATATCGCCGCGATGGATGGGCTCAACCTGGTAAGCGATCTTGTTGACGACGATTCGCTCGTGGTTCTTCAGCCCGGGCATCATGCTGGTCCCTTCAATCTGCACCGGCTGGTATAGGAAATAAATAATTGTGAAGGCCAGCAAGACCGATAGAAGCAGGTCTCTCAGCCAGTAACGGCTTTCAAAAAAACTCCTCCCTCTGCTGAAGCGGGCCCTGGACATACGGGGAAAGCAACTGTCTGGATAATTTCTTTCCTGCATCGTCTGGTAACCTAAATTATATACCATAAACTTCAGCGCAGATTCCAGACATCGCAGAATACTCGGCCCATCACCCGACTCCGGGATGGTAGAATACCGGTTCCGGAATCTTAATTCACATGCGCCACATTTACGCCCTTATCATTCCAGCCCTGAATGAAGCAGAAACCGTCGGCGCTCTTCTGGGCCAGGTTCCCCCGGGGCTCTTTTCGCAGGTCATCGTGGTTGATAACGGAAGCCGGGACTCCACCGCAGAGGCGGCCGCTGCGGCCGGAGCCGAGGTGGTGCTCGAGCCCCGGCGCGGCTATGGCCAGGCTTGTTTGAGCGGAATCAAAAAACTGCATCCTTCCATCACGGCAATCGCCTTTATCGACGCAGACCTCTCAGACAACCCGGAAGATCTTGCGCGCCTGGTCCGCTGCTTTGAAGAAGACCAGTGGGACATGGTGCTCGGTTCACGCGTGCTTGGAAGTTCCGAACCCGGCTCACTGATGCCGATGCAGCGATTTGGAAACTGGCTGGCTACGCGCCTGATCGCTCTGGCCTGGCAGGCCCATTTTACCGATCTCGGGCCCTTGCGTATTCTTCGCCGCGATTCCATGGGCCGCCTCAACATCCGGGACCGCACGTTCGGCTGGAACGTCGAAATGCAGGCCCGCGCAGCTCAATTTCGGTTCAGAGTGTGTGAACTTCCCGTTGGTTATCGCCGGCGTTTGCACGGCCAGTCGAAAATTTCCGGAACAATCATCGGAAGTTTTCGCGCCGGAACAAAAATTCTTTGGACCCTCTTCCGCTGCGGGATCGAGCCCTTCAGTCCTAAGTAAAGACCCGATGCGGCTCATCATGATTGGCCGCGAGATTGGCCACCAGGGTTGCCGTTGATTTTCTAACCCCGATGGGGTAACAAATCCAGATGCTCTCTACCCGTTCTGAACGGAAAGAGCACATCGCCTTTGAGATGAAAAAAACTTCAGCTCTCCCATTCGCCGCGTTCATCTGCGCAATTCACATCGTCCTTGCGCTCCCCGCCTATTGCCGGAACGCCTCCAACCAGCCCCCAGCGCTTTCCGCGGCGGGGATCCGGCCCTACCAGGCGGCACCGGAGCCTTTCTGGACGGAACACGGCCGCCTGACCCTTGGTTTCCAGTTGGGCTTTGCCCTTGAAAACAACATTCCCCACGACATTTCGCACATCAACATGGTTATCGCGCAGCCGCAGATCGGGATCATCGCCTGGGACTCTCCCCATTCACGGCTCCCTTTCGAGCGTTTTGAGCTGATCAGTGAAGGGATACTGGGTAACTCTCCTCACCCGGGAGGACGATTGTTCGGCACTTCCCTGCTCCTGCGCCTCGGCTTCAAGCCGGTGGGCCGCATGCTACCGTACCTTGACGCCGGTTCGGGTCCCGTTCATATCACGATCGACGCCAACGCACCCGAAATTGCGGGCCATACACAGTTTCTGTCGCAGGGCGGCGTAGGTCTTCAGTACTTTTTCAAACCTCAGCGCGCTCTGGTTTTGGAATATCGTTACTTCCACATGTCGAACGCCGGGCTTCAAGAGCCAAATCATGGATTTAACGGCAGCATGGTCACCCTCGGATTCTGCTGGCTGCGGCGTCCTCGCCCCCTGACGATGGGAGCTTTACATCACAGTCGGTTCCATTTCCCTCACCTCTGGTAACTCTTGTGGTTCAGCGTGGGATCGACCGTCGCCGGCTATCCGCCAGCGAACCGGGCGCTGCTCTATACGCTATTGAAGGTCGGGCCGATGAAGAGGGGCTTTGTTTGCAGCCTTTCGTGCGGCTTTTTACGTGATCAGCTAAAAACGTCTTTGACTTTTTCAGATGGGGTGCGTTCAACAGGCTTGTTATCCACGTGCACCGACGGAGCCAACGACTCCAGCAATCGGCGCTGCTCACGGGACAGCCGGGCGGGTATGATCACGTCGATGGACACATAAAGGTCGCCATGTCCACGGCCGTTAAGAACAGGCATCCCAAGCCCCCGCAGGCGAAAGACGGCTCCCGGCTGCGTCCCTTCCGGAATCTTTATCTTCTGCGTCCCCTGGAGCGTGGGGACCCTGAATTCCGTACCCAGCGCAGCCTGGGTTACGGAGAGTGGGATTTTGACGTAAAGATCGTCGCCACGGCGTTCAAAGTAAGAGTGCGGTTTGACGTTCAAAACCACATAAAGGTCTCCCGGCGGTCCACCGTGCCGTCCGGCTTCGCCTTCGCCTGAAATGCGCAACCGGGTGCCTGCATCCACTCCCGCTGGAATCTTAATCCCCAGAACTTTCTCACGCCGGACACGCCCTTCGCCATGGCAGTCGGAACAGGGGTTGCGATTCACCTGGCCGATGCCGCCGCATTGCGGGCAGGTTCGGGAGACGGTGAAGAAGCCTTGCGAGTAACGCACCTGGCCCCGCCCGCCGCACGCCTGGCAATTGGCCAGTTGCGAACCATTCCGTGAACCGGTGCCCCGGCAGCTTGAACAGGTCTCGCCCCGCGGAATTTTTATCTTTGTATCGAGTCCGGAAGCGGCCTCCTGGAATGACAGTTCCAACTCATAACGGAGATCGGCGCCCCGCTCGGCGCGAGTTCGCCGGCCCCGACCCCGTCCAAAGAGGTCCTCCATATCGAAGAAGGTGCCAAACAAATCTTCGAAGCCGGAAAATATGGTCGAAGAAAAATCGGGCGCTCCCGCCCCTGCGCCGCCGACGCCTGCGAACCCAAAACGGTCATAGGCCACTCGTTTGTCGGCGTCAGCAAGTACGCTGTAGGCCTCGGTGATCTCCTTAAAGCGCTCTTCCGACTCTTCTTTGCTCTCCGGATTCCGGTCGGGATGGTGCTGGAGAGCCAACCGGCGATAGGCGCTCTTGATCTCCTGGTCCGTCGCGCCTCGTCCGACTCCCAATATTTCGTAATAGTCCCGCTTCTGCTTCACTCAACCATCCTCACCAAGCTTCACTATTGCCCCCGGCGCTCGTTCCTGCCGGTAGCTGGCCGCCGATCCTCCCCCATCGAGTTCCGTCATTCAACGGCCGCGTCCGGCAGATCTCAATCGGAAGCGTCCTCCGAAGGAGCAGCACTCTTGTTCGACGGGCTGACCGCCACCTTCACAATGGCCGGCCGCAGCAGGCGATGCTTTACCTTGTAGCCGCGCTGGAGTTCCTCGACCACTTCCTGGTCCTGATGCCTTTTCGATTCCACGGTTTCGACGGCCTGGTGAACATGCGGGTCAAAGATCTGGCCCTGGCTCTCAACCGGAGTGAGCCCCGCCCTTTTCAGCACATCGAGCAGTTCCCGGTGAATCAACTCCATGCCCGTGTAAAACTTTTCGGGAACATTTTCCTCGCGATGTTTGAGACCCCGTTCGAGCGCATCCAGCGTAGGAAGCAAAGCTCGAATCAAGCCCATCGTTGCATGCTGAAGGAAATCTTCCTTTTCACGCTCAACACGTTTGCGCACATTCTCCAGCTCGGCTTGCTTGCGAACCAGGCGCTCAAAAAGCTCCTTTTTCTCGCCCAGCAACTGCCGGTAAGCTGTCGCCAGGTCGGCGGGAAGGTCTGCAGCGCCGCCAGCTTCCGGATTGACAGTACTATCCTTCGTTCCGCCGGTTGATATATCGAATTCTTCAGCTAATTTCTTCTCGTCTGTCATAATCTCGTTATTCTATCCTGTCTCAAATTACGCCAAACACTCTGCTTCATTGAACTTCATTGTTGATTGTTTTGTCGAACGGAGCAGAAATTGTCAATTGACACGCAACAGCCGGTTACAGAGGTGGGCGATGTAATCGACCGTTGTCACGGCCCGGTCGTATTCCATCCGTGTAGGACCAACCACTCCCAGAGCTCCCACAACACGGGACCCGTACCTTAAGGGCGCCATGACCAGCGCGCAATGCCGCATTTCATTCGCGGGATTCTCTCTTCCAATCACGATCTGCACTCCCGTGCTTAAAGATCGCAGGCACGACCCCAGGATCTTGATCATCTTCGCTTTTTCTTCGAACGCCAGCAACAATTGCTTGATGATGCGCACGTCCTCAAACTCGGGTTGTTCAAGAATCCTGGTCGTTCCTTCCACAAACAACGGTCCCAGCTCATCGTGGCCGAGCGCCCCTTCCATCAAGAGCCGGCCAACGCCCTGCAAAAGATGATCGAAAAGCTCCTTTGCTTCCTCAATCTTCTTGAAAATCTCCAGGCGGATAGTCCTCAATGACCATCCGCGAAACTCAGCATTCAGATAAGCCGCACTCCGGTCAAGCTCTTCCTGGCTGATCTCTTCATCCAGCCGCAACACCTTGTTCTCAACCAGGTTCGGCCGTGAAACAATGACCACCAGGACGCGATGGTCAGGAAGCTTGATGAACTTGATGTACTCCAGCAGTTTCTCTTCGAGCGCCGGACCCAGCACCAGCCCCACATTGCTCGAAACCTCGGCCAGTACGTGCGAAGCCCTGGCCATCAGATCTTCATTGGCCACCTCATCGCCGCTCAGGCTTTCATCGATAAACTTCGCCAGCGCCGGGGTCAGTCGCGCCATTTGCATCAGCCGGTCCACGTAAAAACGATACGCTTTGTCCGTGGGAATCCGGCCCGCCGATGTGTGCGGCTGCTCCAGAAAACCTTCATCCTCCAATTGGGACATCACACTGCGAATCGTGGCTGGGCTTAAGGCTTCCAGTGTTTCAGTGGCCACGGTCTTTGATCCCACGGGCAATCCGCTTGCAATGTAATGCCGCACAACGGCCGACAATACATCACGGCGCCTTTTTTCGAGGTTGGGTTCGGATCGCATGGGCCCGCCACGGACGCGCTCGAACGCGCTCTGCTCTAAACTTATTCTATCCTAGAATAGTCGGCGCACCCCACCGTGTCAATATTGCACTCGCTAATCCCGGAAAGCCCTTCGGCTTCCGCAAAGCCCCGTCGCCGCGTATTTGGCGGGTTCTCGCCTTAAGTGCAGGTATTTCTTTCGCTTGGAACATGACCACGCTCCGGCGATCTTTCCAAGACCAGCATGCGCCGCACGGCCTCGTGCTGCATGGGAATACGCCAAGATGTCGACCCAAAGCTTAGCAGAAGGTTCGTACAGCGCGCCGGCAAGCTGGAAGCCGTTCACTCTCGATAACAGCTGCAAGCTCCAGAGGGCGCAAACCGATTCTTGAATTGGGAATCGCACGATGTCGTGGAAGGAGTCTCCGCTGACGGACGAATGGCGGAAGTTTAGGGTTCGCCGCCTGGCCCGTCCAGGGCACTGTGCCCCCTCCCCAAGCCAACACTGCGCTTCGCAGCGCTCATTGGCCCCTTCCGGTTGCCGCACCGCTGGCGACGATCTCATGTAACGTCACGGTTTGCTGCTGTCCCGCTGCTACGGTGATCGCGACGCCATATCGAGCCACGCCATCGAGAAATCCGGGCTGGAGGAAGGCGCCGTAGGCGATCTTATCCCAGGCGAACAGCGTGTAGTTGCCCGGCGGAATTCCCTGCAACAGGAAATGGCCGCCGGAGTAGGTGGGAACAGCCCTGAAGAGCCGCGCATCACGCCGCAGCCGTGGAGTCGGCGCCAGGACAACGCAAGCGAATGGCGCCGGCTGGCCATCGGGACCGAGCACGGTGCCCTGAATCTGCACCCCGTCCCAACTCGCTACCAACTCCAGCGTCCCAGCCGGCTGGTGTTGCGGTATCGCCAGGAGACTGGTGCGCACGTCCTGTGAGCCAAACGTGGCGGATTTGAGGTACCCGCCTTGCGGCCACATTTCTACCCGAATCCGGTAGCGGCCGGGAAACAGGCCCTTCAGTGCGAACGAATCTCCCGCGTGCACGTCATTTGCCTGGACCCGTTGGGACAGGAAGTCAGCACCTCCTCGCTCCGCGATGACGCGATATTGGAAATGACCGGGCGGCTGGCCCTCCACGGTCAGGTGGCCGTGGACCGTCCAATCGCCTTCAGGATCAAGCGTGACGCCGGTAACATTTGCGTGGGACACGGTGATGGGCGCGTAGGCCGCATACCGCGGCATACCCGCGGGAAGAACCGCCCAGAGCACGTACGAACCCGACGGCACCCCCAAAATGCGGAAATGGCCAGATTCGCCTGGTTGCACGACAATGCCGTTTTTCAGGGAAATTCCAAACTCGCCTTTCGCCGGCAGCAAGATCAACCGGACTTTCCCTTCCGCCGCGCGCCATGCCGCCCCTTGCACCGTGCCGCTGATTTCGTAGGTCGGAACCGGCAAAAGCGAAAAGTCGATTCCCGTCATTTGCTCGCCTGGCGCCAGGCGAACCAGCGAAGCATCGCCGGGCGTTGTCGCATGCTGATAGTAGATGTACGGCGACACGGAAAAGCCCGGCGAGGCGCCAAATAAACGCAAGTCGGAAGAAGAGGCTGGCAGTGCCGAAATCGGCTGGGCAGTCCGCGTCTGCGCGGCGACGTAATACTGTCCCGCAGGAAAATCGAACAAGCGGTATCGGCCCAGGTCGTCGGTCACCGTCTCTCGATACGGCGTCAGCCACCGGCGGGGATCACTCGATGGATAGGCGTGAGCTACAGTGACGTGCGCGCACTCGACTGGATTGCCATGCGCATCGGTGATTCTTCCGGCGATTACCCCGGTCGGCACCATTTTGATCTTGATGCCGGTGATCTTGTGCTGGGAGCGAAATTGCGGTTCCGGCCGACCAAGAAATATCGGGCCCGGTTCCGGTTCTTCCTCCTGCTCCACGAATCCATTTGCCCGTACTCCGAGCGGCAAGCCCCAATCGCAAGGGATCGACTGCAGATCAAAGCGTCCTTCTCCATCAGTGCGCGTGTGCACAGCAGGATGCCGGTACATAGAGAATTTTGGCCCGAAAAACATCCAGGCGTTCCCCAGCGGGTGGCCCGTGGCGGCATTCATCACCCTCCCCGATGCTTCACACGCTCCGGTGAGCGGCGGAAGCAAATGGAACTTGTCGATGGCCGCCCGCTCCTCCTTGGTCATTGGCCGAACGGAGATATCAAGGTTGGAAATGACCTGGCCCTCCTCCAGGTTCACCGGCCTTGCGCGAGAAGGGTCGGCGCCGCTGGGGTAGAAAAACAAGGGGGGAAAGGCTTCCCAACTCGCAACCGGCCGGGAAATCCTGCCGTAATAAAATTTACGCTCCAGGTCGTAGACGTTAAAGGCGCCCAGGTCGAAGTCCGGCTGGTATCCGGCGACGAGGTAATACCGGCCCGGCAGCAAGCCAAACACCCGATATTCGCCGCGGTCGTCCGTCGTTATCCCTGTCACCGGCAGCAGCATTTTCTGCAGGGCACCCGCCGGCCCATATTGCAGCACCTGTACGAGCGACCCCGGCACCGGTTCGCCATGCTCGTCGATCACGCGGCCGGCGAGCACGCTGGCGCGCGGCAGTCGGATCAGGATATCGTCGCGCTCCTGGCCGGGCCGCAGCCGGAAGGCGTCCGTCGGCATGTACTGTTCATGGACCTTGAAAACCTGTTCGGCGTAGCCATCGGCTACCGCACTGACCACGTACGAGCCCGGTTCCATTTTCCGCACATCGAAGTGGCCTGTGGCGTCGGTCTGAAGCCGGTACCGCAGTACGCCAAGTGGATTGCATCGCACGCAAGGCGAGGTTGGGACGACAACCGGCATAACGCCACCAATACTCCCGGACGGTGGCGAAAAAACCATTACCTGGGCGCCCGGCATCGGTTTCCCCGTGCCCGCGTCGACGACCAAGCCGGAAATCTGACAATTGGCAGGTAGTTGGTGAGCCGCAGAGTCCAGCGGCGAAGTTTGTGACCGGAGAAGTTGCGCCCGCACGGCGCCAAGACACAGAAACGAAACCGTCAGAAGGAGCGCCGCTCCGGCGCACTTGCGCGCAGTTTCCATCGCCAGTCTCCTTAACCGGAATTTCCCTTTTGGATTCTCGACCGGCCGTTGGCCTCCAGGGAGTCGCCATCGCTCTCACACCCTTATGAATATTGATGAACACGACGGTCCGAAGTTTCGAAAATCCAGCTCGAAATGGATATGCGGGTTGATAATGAAATAGCGGCGGCGTTTTTGAGTTGATATGAGGAACATGGCGTTTCCCGGCTTCAGTTTCGCCTGGCCTCGCGCGTCATACGGTCTATCGTTTCGATCAGACGCCGCGCGACTGCGGGGACGGCGACCCGGCCCTCCAGAATCTCCGTGTGGCTGACATGGGCTCCGTACATCGCATCATCGCCGCTCTGGTCAGGTTTTACCACCGCGCCGCTCAAGCTGACGCCCGCAAAAACTCCCCGACTTCGCGAATAGGTCAATATTTCAGCATGCATTTCGGCATCCGTTGCAGCCGCGGCATTGCGTCCGACAGGCCCGGCGGCTGCGCTGGCGTCCGCGCCGACCGTGAATTTATCGCTCAACAACCGGTTAAGGCCGTCGTGGTTCCTGAAGATCATGACGACGTCGGTGGACGACCCGCCGATTTGAAATCCGAAACTGCCGCCGCCCAGCATCAAAAATGCCGGAGCCGTCCAGCCGTGGCCAGCGCGGCAACTGACCAGGCCCTTCCCGTACCGGCCGCCAAAGATAAAGGCCAGCCGCTTTTCTGCAGGAATGATGGCAATACACTCGGCCGACCCGAGCAGTTCCCCGGGGATGCTCTTGTCCGGCGCGCCCATAATTTCCTGAAGCGCCGTTCGAGCGTCCTGAATGCGGGCAATATCCTGCCGCCGGTTCGAATCAGCCAACGCGGGCACGACCATTCCAGCCAGCAGCAGACCGACAATCAGGGCACGAATCTTCATGCGAGAATCCTTCCTTTCCGGTTTTGATCGAGCGTGAACTTTGAGTCTCTCTGACAGCCTAGTGAAAAACTCGTGCCGCCTGTCATTCCGAGGGGCCGCAGAGCCTGACCTGAGCCCGTTCGCCCTCCGCATGCGAACGGCTCCGAACGAAGTGAGGGGAGCTCAGGATAAACTCCGTCGAAGGGCAACGAGCAATTCCGTAAGTGCTTGAGTCCTCATAAAGCAGATCCTTCGCTTACGCTCAGGATGACATCCTCGGAACGTTTTTCAACAAACTGCCAGGAAAGGAATTCAGGTTTGGCCGTGCTATGAGGTCCAAGCCGTCTCTGCTCTCGCCCTGCCCTGCTCCGTGGGATCTGCACATCCACTTGGCCCGGGCAACCGCAAGACTCAGCGACTCCTTTCAAAGGTCTTAAAGGAACTTTGACTTCCCCGTGGTTAGATGCAGATTAGGGGCTCGAAGAAGAAGGTTTCGGCGGCGGCGAAGCGGGATCTGTGCTGGCCTCCGCGTCGCCCCGGTTTGCGGCGTCAGGGGTGGACAGCGGTCCGAGTCCCGGCGGCAAGGGGTGTGGTCCCAGGCCCAGTTTCAGAAGAGGCTTGGCTTCCGGCAGGCCGGTTGGAGTAAATCCGTTTTGCTGCTGATACTGGCGCATGGCGTCACGCGTTGCCGTGTCCCACAGGCCATTCGGATCTTCGTGGAGAACGCCGGCCTTCGCGAGGGCCTGCTGGATTTGTCGGACTCTGTCAGCCTGGATGTGAACGCGCGTGTAATGGTGGGCGTAATGCCGTCGCCGCCGATGCGCAGTGGACTTGCGCACAGGGTGCGGTTTTTTCTTTTGCCTCGCCATTAGCCGCAGCCCCGGGACGAACAGCACCCCAACGGCAATGAGGGCCGTCCATCGAATCCATAACTGGCGACTTGAGGTAAACCGCATATCTTTAAATCAAGGCAAAGTGTCGGCCAGGAAAAGGGTGGTGAAAGCGCGCCCTGCCCGCCGCGCGACAAGCAGCAACACGTCCTGTCCCGGCCTTAGAGTCTGCTGGATGCGCGCGAAGTCATCCACCGAGGCCACCGGCTGGTGGTTGACGCTGAGGATAACATCGCCCGTTTGAACGCTGATCTCCGCAGCAAAGCCTTCCGGAACAACCTGGGTTACCAGAACTCCCTGCGGCTTTGCCAGGTGCAGCGCATTCACGAGTTGCGCAAGCTGGTCCGAAGAGAGATTCCGGATGCTGACTCCAAGCGCGCCGCCCGCTTCATCAGGCGTGCTCTTGTTATTATTGGGAGCCATACTGGCCTGCTGCTGGGCAATGATCTTGTTCCGGTCCGCAACCTCAACCGACGTCACAAGTCGCTTCCCGTTGCGCAACAAATCCAGCTTGAGGCTGCTGCCGATTTTGCTCTGGGAAACGATCTGGACAAGGTCGTCACCGGAGCTGACGGCCTGGCCGTTGATCGCAAGAATCACATCACCCATTTTCAGGCCCGCGCGTTCGGCCGGGCTGCCGGGCTCGACGTTGTTCACCACAACGCCGTGGTCGGCCCCGAAGCTGCGCAGCAGCGCGGGATTGCTTTGGTCAAGAAACGTGACGCCGATGGCGCCCCGCTGCACCTGTCCGGACGCAATCAGCGCGTTATAAATGGCGCGGGCGTTATTGGAGGGAATGGCAAAGCCAACGCCATCATTCGATCCCTGGTTGGTGGCGATCGCCGTGTTGATTCCAACCACCTGCCCCGCCATGTTCACCAGCGGGCCTCCGCTGTTACCGGGATTGATGGCGGCATCTGTCTGGATGAAGCGCTTGAACTGGCCCTGCATGCCCGGCTCAATATCACGCCCTTTGGCGCTGATGATGCCTGCCGTAACCGTTGATTCAAGTCCGAACGGGCTGCCGACGGCCAGCACCCAGTCCCCAACCTTCACCGAGGACGAATCACCGAACTGCGCTGCCGTAAGCTTCTTACCGGCATCGATCTTAACGACGGCAAGGTCCGTCCATTTGTCGGCCCCGACGATCCTGGCAGGGTATTTGGTGCGCTCGTCACCGTGCAAATAAACATCAATCCGGTCCACCGGCTTGTCGGAACTGCTCTGCATGACGACGTGATAGTTGGTCAGCACATAACCGCGCGGATCCAGAATGATGCCGGAGCCCAAGCTTCGCCGCTGGTAATGATCCGGGGGCGCCCCGGGCGTGCCAAAATGAAAGAAGTGATTGAATAAATCCCCATCAGGCTCTTCACCCTGAGACCCGAAGCCATGCCCGGAAATCCGCACCGTCGTTTCCGTATTGATGTTAACGACTGCAGGCTCAATCTTCTCCGCGATCTGGGCAAAGGTACTCGACAGGATTAAGGGCGAGGGCGCCGCCAACGGCTGCGGCTCAGCTGACACGTTGGCCGAATGCGCCGCGCGCGAGCCGCGGGAAATAAGGGCACCAATGGCAATCCCGGCGCCAAGCGCTACGACAATCGCCAGCACCGCCAGGTACCGGCGTACATCGCTCTTCATCTTACTCCTCGCACCCCAAATCACCACCGTTTGAAATTGCCGGCTATCAAGTGGAATTATACACCGGATTTCAATGCGCGCATGCCAGCCCGTGAATCCAGTGTTCTGCGGTATCTAAAACGGGAAATGAGGCATGGCGGATCACGTTCAACCGTTGTGAAGGATGGGAGTATGACCCTACCACACGAATGGAATCAGCGTTTTTACTTTCTTTTTGTACTGTGCGTACTCCGCGCCGAACTGTTCCGCCATGAACCTCTCTTCGCGGTGTATTTTCATCAATAAGGCCAGGGCCGCAACTGCGAGCGCCAGCAAACCTCGCGCCTCGCGCAAGTCAATGACCGTACCCAGCAGCGCGAGCAAAACGCCGGTGTAAATAGGATGCCGCGCAAGGGCGTAAGGCCCCTTGCGCACAAGTTCATGATCCTTCTTGAGCGTAACTGCGCCGCTCCAATTTCGCCCCAGGAAAACACGCGCCCAAAGGGCAAACGCAATCCCGGCGAACGTGAGCGTCAATCCGATATACGAGAAGATGAAGTCCTTCGGTACAAAAGGTCTTTCCAGAAACCCAAAGTCTAACTTCTTATTAAAGAGCACCATTACCACCAGTGCTCCCAGGAGCAGATACACCAGACGTGATCTGGCTGGTTCTTTCCGCACCGTTTGCTTCTGAGTAAGCGCTCCGATGCCCCATACCACCAGGAACACGGTTCACAAAATTTCGATCCATTTTCGAATATCGGGTTGCACGTTTTGCTCCTCCCGCGGTTAGGGCAAAGACCGAATTTAGGCGAAATTCAGGCAGGGGTCAACCACGGCCTTCCGTGCGTTTGCTATAATCCATGGTTTACGCATCAGGCGCATCATTCAACGCAGGTCCGTGCGCGGGGACGAAAGGACGGATTTCACGTCCTTACCCAGTGAGGAATATGAACTTGTATCTGGAAATTCAAGACAGGATTCGGCGGAAGTATCGTGAATCGGTCAAAAGCG
>Ga0307374_10009249_pt1 | contig 14550 bp, 11 predicted proteins | sample OX3MG_FD_202532 | JGI IMG/M metagenome (GOLD analysis project Ga0307374, IMG submission 202532) | Soil microbial communities from Risofladan, Vaasa, Finland - OX-3 | ecosystem: Environmental > Terrestrial > Soil > Coastal area > Acid sulfate soil | place: Finland: Risofladan, Vaasa | collected... | reverse complement strand
CGCCGACCTTCCGTTGGGGCGAGCCTTGCGCGGGGAAGGGGTGACTGACGAGGAGATGAGGGTCATATGGCCCGACAATCGCCGTCAGAGTGTCGTCGTCAACGCGACCACGGTCTTTGACGACGATGGCCGGACGCTCGGCGCCGTCGTGATGATGCGCGATATCACGCCGCAACGCGACGCGGAGGCAACAGTCGCATTTCAGGCGCTGCACGATCGTTTGACAGGCCTGCCGGGGCGCCCTCTGTTCGTTGAACGTGTCCAGCGCGCTCTGGGTCGCGGAGCCCGCCATCGATGGTCGACGGCCGTGCTCGCGGTCAGCGTGGACGGGTTCCGGTCGATCAACGCGGAGTTCGGGCATGACACCGGGGATCAGGTCACCAAGGAAGTTGGGAAACGGCTCCAGGCGTGTACACGCGCATCTGACACCGTCTCCGGCGAGACCGGAAATGTCGCGCGACTCGGCGGCGATGAATTCTTCCTCATTTGCGAGCGCATCGGCGGCGTGCGCGGTGCGACCAGCATGGCCGCAAGGGTCGCGAGTCTCTTTGAGGACCCAATTTCAACCGATCGCGAGTCGATCCGGATCTTGGTGCACATCGGTATCAGGGTCGTGCGGGGTGCACGGCACGATCCCAACGTTGTCATTCGGGAAGCCACCTCGGCGTTGCACCTAGCGCGGGAATCAGGGGCGGGCCATACCGCGTTCTTTGCCGATGAGATGCGCTCCGCTCAGACCGCGCGGTTCGATGACGAGCACGCCTTGCGTGCCGCGTTGCAACGTGGGGAGCTCCGAGTCGCGTTTCAGCCCAAGGTCTCGCTGGTCACAGACCGTGTCGTCGGGGTTGAGGCGTTGGTGCGCTGGGACCATCCCCAGCGTGGGTCGATCCCGCCGGCGAGCTTCATCCCGCTAGCTGAAGCGACTGGTCTTATCATTCCGATCGGCGCGTGGGTGTTGCGCCAGGCGTGTCAGCAGGGTGTGCGTTGGCGTGAGCTCAAGGTGGGGGTCTCGGCGCCAATCGTGTCGGTCAACCTCTCGGCGCGTCAGTTCGACTCCGGCCTGCTCACGACGCTTCGCACCGTGCTTGCTGAGACCGGCATGGATCCCGCCCACCTGTGCCTTGAGGTCACGGAGAGCATGGTGATGGGCGACCCGGAGCTCGCCATCGGCATGCTCCACGAGATTAAGGCGCTGGGCATCTCGATCTCCATGGACGACTTCGGCACCGGATACTCATCACTCGCGTCCCTGCGCCGGTTCCCCTTGACGGAGCTCAAGATCGACAAGTCGTTCGTCGATGGTCTGGGCCGCGACCCAGAGAGCACGGCCATCGTCGCGGCCATCATGGGCATGGCGCACGCGATGGATCTAACCGTCGTCGCTGAAGGCGTCGAGACCAGCGCGCAGCTCGACGCACTCCGCGCCCTCGGGTGCGACGAGGCCCAAGGCTACTATTACGCTCGTCCGCAAGCCGCCGAGCGCATCGACGAGCTGCTGACCAAGGCCCGTCTCGACGGCGATCGGGCACGGGCACCGCGCCCGGGCGGGGCTGCCGAGCGGGGGGCAGGCACCATCGTGATCGTCGACGACGCACCGGAAGTCCGGCTGCACGCGCGCATGAGCCTGACCGCGGCCGGTTTCGGGGTGCATGAAGCCGAGTCTGGAGAAGGCGCCATCGATCTCGTTCGACGGGTACGTCCGGATTGCGTGCTACTGGACATGCACATGCCCGGCATGAGCGGTCTCGACGTCTGTCGCGTCCTTCGCGCTCACGTTGCCACGCGGGATGTGACGGTGGTAATGCTCACCGTAGATGGGAAAGCCGCCGAAAAGGCGGAGGCATTTGCGCTCGAGGCGGACGACTACATCGTCAAGCCTTTTGCGCCGCGCGACCTCGTCTCCCGGATCACGGCGGCGATGCGCCGACGGGCAGCAGCGCTCGACGCATCGTGAGGTGCCTAGGTGTGCAACTGACGACGGCCGCTAACACACGGGCTTCAGTCTTGTGGCGTAGTCGCTCGTAGGCAGCTTGGCCGCCCAACTCGTCGGCCCACTCCTGCTTGAGGCGCAGGATGCTGCTCGGCGAGAGCGCAGCGCTGCCGTCCACCAGCTCGCGGAACACCGGCTCGAAGTCACCGCTGGCCAGGCCCTCGAGGTACAGACGGGCGAGCAGCCGCTGCCTGGGTTGCAGAGCGCCGCTCATAGCGGGCCACGATCCCCAACGCGAACGGCGCCGCAGCAGCGGGCACATCGCTCACCCGCAGTTGCCGAATCGCCACCGCACCCATGCCGGCGCCCAGCGTTCGCTCCGGGGCGTAGCCGTTGCGGTAGCCACGGAACTCGCCACCGCGCTGATAGTGAACGCGGCCGAGGAACTCCTCGCGTTCGATCGCCAGCGCTGCGGGGACTAGTACTTCTTCGCGGACTCAGTGCCTTCCTGCGATGCCATGCGGTTCGCTGCGGTCGACACCCCAGAGTCTCCAGTTTTGCCGGGGCGGTTCACGATGGCCTTGACCGCCAACCAATTGGAGCAGTTCGTCGAGGCGGGCTTTGTCAGGCTCGAACGGGCGTTTCCCGAGAACGTTGGACAGCAGTGTCGACGGGAGCTCTGGGACGCCATCGGGTGTGACCCATCCGACCGATCGACTTGGACTCAGCCGTTCATTCGCCTTGACAGCTTCGGCACAGCTGCCTTCCGAGCCGCAGCAAACACGCCTCCGCTACTCGAGGCCTTCGATCAACTCGTCGGCGTGGGGCGCTGGATCGTATTGACCGGTCTCGTAACCTTTCCTCTTCGCTTTCCCAGCACAGAAGCGCCACTGGAGGCCGGGTGGCATGTGGAAGCCGGCTTTGCGGGGGCTCAACGCGAAATGCGCGTCAATCTGCGCTCCCGTGGTCGCGCGCTGCTCTTGTTGTTCCTCTTCTCCGAGGTCGGCTCCGATGACGCGCCGACACAGGTGCGCGTCGGCTCACATCTCGACGTTCCGCAGTTCTTGAAGGCAGCCGGGGACGATGGCGTGTCATGGATGCTGTGCCAACAGGTTGTTCCGGCCTCGGCCGGGCGTCCCATCGAGCTGGCCACGGGCTCCCTCGGAGACGTGTATCTCTGCCATCCGTTTCTCGTGCACACGGGGACTGCTCATCGTGGCCATACGCCACGGTTCATGGCCCAACCACCGGCTCAGATCCATCGAGCCGCTTGACCTGGACTCGCCGAATCCGACTCCAGTCGAGCGAGCGGTCATCATCGGTCGGGACCGCTGACCCGGCCGGCGGTTCGGGTCGCCTCCAAATTCCGCGGGCCTACGCCACGCGGTGCAGCCATTCTGCCCAATGCACCGCCTTCCAGCCACTAGCGTGGTCGCTCGGCACCTTGTCGCGACCTCATGGCCAACGCCGCTGAGCTGCCCAACAACCGTGTAACTCGGGCACCGCAGGTGGCTGAGCGGTCGGTCGTTCGCTCCGCTCACCGTCGCCAGAGCCCGAATCGCCCCATGTGGCAAACGAGCCACGGCACATCCGCCTCGCTCACCCCAGCGTGCCATTAACACACCAGAGCGGATCGACCTAGCTGACCGCGCTGCCGGCGAGCACCTGGTGCGACACAGGAACTGTGGCGCGGAGTGTCGTCCCCCGCCCCACAGTCGATTCGACCTGAAGGTTCCCCCCGAGGGCATCGAGGCGGTCTTCCATATTGGTCAGCCCATTGCCGCGAGCGGTAGTGCTGACGACAAAGCCGCGCCCGTCATCGTTGACCTCGACTGTGAGCAGATCACCGTCCTGCCTTAGGCGCACGACGGCTCTCGATGCCTTCGCGTACTTCTGAATGTTCTGAAGGGCTTCGAGAATGCAGAAGTACAGTGCCGCCTCGGTGTCTTGTGGATAGCGTCCGATGCCATCGATTTCGATGGTGATCGGCAGCGTGGCCTTGCGCGCCTGGGCTTGGAGGGCGGTGGGCAGGCCCTTCTCAGCCAGCAGCGGGGGATAGATGCCGCGGGCCAGATCGCGGAGCGTCTCCAATGCTTCATCCGCATCGCCTTTGAGTTGCTCAAGAGTTGTGATCGCCTTCTTCGGATCTTTCGTCAGCAACATCTCGACGAGGCCGAGCTTGACCTTGATCGCCACCAAGTATTGCTGGGCTCCATCGTGGAGGTCGCGCTCCAGCTTGCGGCGTTCATGATCTTGTGCAGCCACGAGCCTCTGCCGGGAGCCTCGGAGGTCCACAAGTCGGGCTTGCAAATCAGCGGTGAGGCCGACATTCTTGAGGACGAGACCCGCCTGATGGGCGAGGTCGTCCATGAGCTTGATCTCGATCGGCGAGAGTGATTCGCCGCGCCGCTTGGTCACTGTCAACGCACCCAGCACGTCGCCCTGATGGCGAACCAGCAGTGATCGATCCGCATTGGGGATCGAGAGTTCTCCAGCGCCGTTCAAGTGCAACACCGAGGGTATTGCGGCATCGAGCGGGAAGGCTGCAGCACGACGCAACTCATCGCCGCTGCGCAGCCAGATCTCGGAGAGTTCAGCAGCGGTGCCTTCCGCGAGGACCCGGGCCATACGCGGGAGCACCTCGTCGCTGGCGTACGACTCGGCAACCCGCTCGGAGAACTGTGAGAGGACTTCGTACGGAGTAGCTCGCTTCCCGTAGACGAGCCGATTCGCGACTCGCTGTACCCGCTCCCGAACCGGCTGGAAGCCAATGGCCACTATGGCGGTGGCGAGAATGGACAGGGCCAGGTTGGGTTTGCCGCCACTGCCGACGAGAGTGCCGATGCCGACTGCGATGCCGACGTATACCGCAGTGATGAAGACAGCCAGTGAGCCGTACACGATGCTCCGGCCGATGAAGACGTCGAGGTCGTAGAGGCCGTACCTCATCACAGCGAGCCCGATTGTGAGCGGGAGGGCGACTACAAGCCCAAAGTCCAAGGTGTAGTTGTCTATGGCAGTCCCCGCATTGGAGAGGAGCGGCGTGAACGTCAAGATGAAGATTCCCAAGGCAGTGGCAGCCACATAGGCAAACCAGCGCATTTGGCGCCGTTCAACGCCCCGCGACCGGCGGAAGCGCACCACCACCGCCGTTACTAGAATTACGAAAATCAGCAGGAACAGCAGGCTTTGAAAGCCGCCGTTAATGTTGGTCAGGCTATCGAGTGCGGGTATCGCGAGAGGGTTGGTCAGACTGGGCAGCCGCGGCGATAACTGCGCCGATTGCGTTGAAACCATCGTCGATGCAGTCAGGACAACGGCGGTGGTAAGCCCCACCCAGGCGGCCCATCGCCAGCGCGGTCCGGGCAGTATCCGTCCGTTCGGGAAGACGAAGACTACGAAGAGCAGCAACAAGGCACCAATACCAAAGCCGTTGTTGTACACCCAGGCTGCCCATGTCACCCAAGCGCGAGGTGATGCGCCGGATAGCAACCCGCGCATCGCGATGAAGTCGGCGAAAAGGCAGACTGAGTCAGCCACAGCAATGGCCAGCAGCAACCAACCAATCGAGTTCCGGGGGCGGCGGATCGCGATCAGCATGCCGAGGATGGCGGTGATGGGCGCACCGAGGAAATAGCCCAACCGCGCGGTTCTCACCGAGTCAATCTCCTTCCAGTCGAGCGGCAACAGGACCAGGCTGGCGACCACCAGTCCGAGGCAGAACACCCCCACACACCAGGCGAGCGGAACGGCCCTGCGCTCCCAGCGTGCTGTCATGAGGCCACAGTACCCGCGGGCCTGATGGCTGTCGATGGTGCAACCGCCCCCCGCGAAAGGGTGGCTGCACTCCTCGCTCTCGAGAGGCGGCGCGATTTCAGCGACGGTGAGTTTAGAAACCAAGACCCCGCGCCCGCCTCCGAGCAGCGCCAACGCAGCCTTGATGCAGTTCGCGTCAGGCCCACTCTCAGGGCCGTCACTGTGCCGCCGTGTGAGGAATCCCTCGCTCACCCTGGCGTACAACTTTCACACCAGAACTCGGGACGGCAGTGGAGCTAGCGGCGCATCCTGCATGTGCGTAGGCCACAGGCTGGTGGTAGCCGATGAACCGCGAGGTGGGGGTGAGGCTCCAGCGGTTGTCGGCAAGCCCGGCCCTGGCCCCTTCGCCGAGGCCAGGGTCGGACTCATTCGGATCTAAGGTGTGACGAGCGTGAAGATGCCCCCATTCACGGAGATGCCGTTGCCGTTGCCAGTCGCCGCAAAACCGGTCGCCGTCGGGGCGAGGCCCTCGAAAGCGAACAGGTACAAGGGATTGCCGTCATAGCGCACCTGCGTGCCGTTCGGCGTGTGCAGGGTGCCGAGATTCGCCGGCGAAAGCCCACCCGACACCCCGGGCGTGCCGCTGGTAAGCATGCCGGGCCAGACGCGTGCACATGCGCCCGTGCACGCGCTGTGTCCGGGGGTGTCCTTTGTGTAGCTATACACCGGGAAGCCGATCCACCCGATGCCGGTAAACATAGGCGTGGCGAGGACCTTCGTGCCGCCGATCTTCGTGGTCGTCAGCGTGCCGGCCCCACGGCAGAGCCCGCCCCGAAGGCGCCATCAGGTTCCAGACGCCGTGCCAGGGCGGGAGGCTGGGCTCGTCCCATCCCTCACCCGTGACCTCGCCGGGACCCTGGTCGAACAGGTACAGCGGGTGTCCGGCATAGGTGACCTGGTCACCAACGCCGGTTCGCCACACCGTGCCGAGCAGCTGCTGCGACGCTCCGGAACCGGCGATTGGAGTGCCGGTCGTCGTAATGGCGGGCCACTCGGCGTTCGTGTCGTTTGACGGTCCGGTGCACAGGAGCGTTCCGACCGGAGTGACCACTGGCTTGCTCGTGCAGCCGAACGTCCTGCCGCGGTCGCTCGTGATGAAGTAGAGGCTGAAGCCAGCGTACGGGCCCGAGCCGACGACCAGCGCCCTGCCGAAGGCGGTGGGCGCCGTGGTGATGACGGTTCCCGTTGCCGCCTAGGCGGTTCCCGCGAAAACCGGGACACTAGCGAGACTGACGACAAGCGCGGCGCCGGCGACGATCCCACGCAGCCCCGGCCGTACGCCGGGAGACTGGTCGGATCCAAAGTGGGTGTTCATATGCTCCCCCGATGCAGTTCGTGTGCGATGGGGCACATAGCCCCCAATAAAGTTGCTCCCTGCTACCTCGCAGGAATTCGTAGTCATGTTTTGTCTGGAAGAGCCCCCTCAGCCCATCAATCCCCTCCTCTGTGCCTGTCGACCGTTGACGGCCTATCCTGAGCCGCGAGCAGCCGACGGTTGCAGCGATGATTGTGCATCACCGAGTAGAGCCAGCTGGCGACGAGGAGGCCACCGCCGCTGAGCCCACGCCCGCCAGGCACCATGAACTGTGTCCACACCTCTGAGCGTGATGTCATCACGGGCACCGTATCGGCGCCGTAGACGGGTTGTCCGATGGTGCGACCGCCCCTGGCGAGTGGGTGGCAGCACTACCCCGGCGGTCGGGTTACGGCTTCCCAATTGCGCTCCGGAGGTAATGGCGGACCACACCGAGGCGGCGTGCACGAAAAAGCATCGGCCCTCGGACAGCCCCGGCGGCTGTCAGGAGCGCGTCGGACAGTTCGAGAACGAGCACCGTCGCGCACCCCAGCGTGCAATAAACACACCTGACTCATCCGCCCGTCGCCCGCGGTCCACGACCTTGGCGAGCTGTCGATTTGAGCTGCATAGGGCCTTCCGGGACGTCGCTCGTGCCAGCGGGGAAATGCCGCCGATCACGAGAGGGCACTGCGGAGGATGACCAGGCCGATGCCGATGATCGCTGCTGCGCACTTCCGTGTCAGTCCCGCTCAGCGCCGCGACCGTGGCGCGATGGGCGGAGGCGCCGGCGGTGCTAGGTTCATCGTGTGGTCGGCACTCTGCGCGTCGTTCAGAGATGGCCACCCGCCCTCAGCCGCGCCGTGGCCCAGAGCGGGGCCGGGACACGCCGGTGATCAGCGTGGTCGCCGCTCACGAGGCGGCGCTCCAGAAGAACCTGCACCTGTACCAGACGATGTTCGAGCGCTGCTCGCTCGGGCAGCTGATCGTCGATCTCCCGTCGTTGCGCATCAAGGCGGCCAACCAGGCCTTCGCCACGATGACCGGGTTCACCACCGAGGAGCTGGTCGGGAAGGAGATTGCGGTGCTGTTCCCGGCCGACCAGGCTCCCGCCCACGGCGTCGTCGCAGGTCTGGCCGGCGACCTGACCGATGGCTGCTCCGGGGAACGGCGCCTCCGACACCGGGACGGCAGCAGCCTCTCGATTCTGTCAACGGCGTCGGTGGTGTGCGACGGGGACGACACACCCGTCCAGCTGCTGATGCTCGTGCAGGATCTGACTCAGCGACATCAGGTGGCGGAGGGAGCGGCGCGCCACACCCAGACGCTGATGGATGCAGCCATCTCGACCCTGCCGGTGGTCTTCATGACCTTCGACCGCGACCTTCGGTTCACCTTTGTCGCTGGTGGTCTTGGGCGTCCCGGGACCCGACCGGAGGATCTCCTCGGCAAGCTTGTCTCCGAGATCACCGACGATCGGGTGGCACTCGATGCTCTCCAGAGGGCGCTCGCTGGCGCCGAGTCGACAACCCGAAGCATCGTCGAGGGCGAGACCTACCTCGCCGTGCATGCGCCGATGCGTGACGAACAGGGCGCTGTCGTCGGGGTCAGCTCGATCTCCACCAACATCACACCCCAGGTGATCGCCGAGGACGCGCGTCGTCAGGCTGACGAACTCAAGCTGTTCACGGCCCGACACGACCCGCTCACCGGCCTTCTGGGCCGGTCCGCGCTCGTCGAATACCTCGGCGACCCCGCCTGCTCCGACGGTGGGTCGCTGCTGCTCCTCGACCTCGACGAGTTCAACCGCATCAATGACAGTCTCGGCCACGATGTTGGTGACGCGGTCCTGCTCGAGGTCGCTAGCCGGGTCTCCGACGCCTTCCCCGGACGCATGGTCGCTCGGCAGGGCGGCGATGAGTTTGCTGTGGTGGCGCCCTTCCTGGTCGACGATGCGGAGGCCGCGGAGGCCGTCGAGCGCGTCCGCACAGCCCTCGATGCCGATTTCCACATCGGCGACCACACCCTTCGGATCACCGCCAGCGTGGGCGTCGCCCTCGAGCGGACCCGCGGATTGTCGCCGACGCTGATGCGCAACGCCGACCTGGCGCTGTCCCGCGCCAAGCGGGCAGGCGCCGGCCAGTACCGCATCTACGACGCCGAGATGCGCCGCGAGATCCAGGACCAGCTCGGGATCCAGGCGGCGCTTCGGGTGGCGTGGGGTGCCCGGCAATTGCGCCTCGCGTACCAACCGATCGTGGGGCTCTCCGACCGCCGCATCCTGGGGGCTGAGGCGCTGCTGCGCTGGACCGACCCCGAGCGGGGCCCGGTCCCGCCCGCGGAGTTCATCCCCATCGCGGAGAAGAGCGGGCTCATCGTGCCGATCGGCCAGTGGGTGATGCACACCGCCTGTGCGGACGTGCTCTCCTTGCAGGGCGCGCATGGCATCTACGTGGCCGTCAACGTTGCTGTGCGCCAGCTCATCAACGGCGGCTTTGCGGAGTGGGTCGAGGAGGTCCTCGAAGGCACCGGGCTGCCACCGTCCGCGCTGACCGTGGAGGTCACCGAGGGCGCCCTCATGGAGAACATCGGACCGATTCGGACCGCCTTCGACCGGCTGCGCTCCCGCGGCGTCAGGGTGGCCATCGACGACTTCGGCACCGGGTACTCGTCGCTGTCCCGGCTGCAGCGCCTGCCCGTCGACGTGATCAAGCTCGACCGGGCATTCGTGACCGACGTGGACGTCCGCGCCGAGGCGCGCGCCATGGCGACCGCGATCCTGCAGCTGAGCACCGCGATCGGGGCCGCCACCATCGCCGAGGGGGTCGAGACGGAGGCCGAGGCCACAACCCTGCTCGATCTCGGCTACACGGCGGCACAGGGATACCTCTTCGGGCAACCCATGCCCCTCGAGGGCTTGACCGCTCGCCTGGGCGCTGCGGCCGACCGTCCACCCCGCGATCGCGCACTCGCCTAGCTCCGTCAGGATGACCCGAACGTTCCACGCAGGAGCTCGCGAGCGGGCGACCCTGGCCCAGCTGGCGCGAAGCGCGCTTGGGTTAGCGCGCACGCATGAGGAGCAGGTGGCATGCGGGCGAGCCGACCAGCCACTCACGGCCCGCGAGGAGTTGCTGTATCGCGCCGCCAAGCGCCGGACGCTCAGGATCGCGACCAGGATCGCAGGGATCACCGCACTCGGATTCAGCCTGGTCAATGGCTTGGGCATGGCCGTCCAGTCTCCCGAACGGCGGGCTACCGTGTTCGCGTTCAGTGCGATCCAAGCAACGATCGCCGTCAGCGCGATCGTTCTCACCCGTCGGCACTGGCGGCTGCCGCCGATCGCGATCGCATTCGGGCTGGCCCTTTCGGCAATTGGCACCGTGCTCAGCATGCTCGTATTCGACCCGGAGAGCCGGGTCATGTCGTTGATGCTGCTCGCGATGTTCCCACCGGCGATGGCGCTGTTCCTCCCCTGGAGCGTGAAGATCCAGGCACTCTGGTTGCTGGCCTTCGCCTTCGCGCTCCTGGCCTTTGCCACCACCGCCCTCGGCGCTGCCATCCCGGCCGCCGAATGGATCGGCGTCTGGGGCATCTTCGTCGTCTCGGGGGTCACCAGTCTGGTCGGCTGCGCCAGTGCCTCGAGCCTGCGGCAGAGAGCCTTCGCGCTTCAGATGCAGGCGCGCCGGGCTCACGTTCAGGCGGTCACTCGCGAGGCCGAGCTCAAGCGTCTCAATGGCGAGCTGGCCCAGGCGACACGCACCGATGCCCTGACCGGCCTCGGCAACCGGCTCCGGCTGGAGGCGGAGATCGCTGACGCGGCAGCCCACGCGGCTCGCTACGACAAGGACAGCACCATCGTGATGTTCGACCTCGATCGCTTCAAGGACTACAACGACGCGCTCGGCCACGTCGCCGGTGACGCGGCCCTCCGGTCGGTCGCGGCCGCCATAGCCGCAAACGTGCGCGTGGTCGACATCGTCTGTCGCTTCGGCGGCGAGGAGTTCGTCGTCCTCATGCCCGAGCAGTCTCTCGACGGCGGCGCGCGGGTCGCCGAGCGGATCCGAGATGCGATCGAGGCCCTCCAGCTCCACTATCCGACGCCGGGGGGGCCGCAGGTCCTGACAACCAGCGCCGGCATCGCCCTGCTCGGACGCGGCGCGGCCCACGGTGAAGACGATATCCTGCGTACGGTGGACGCAGCGCTGTACCGCGCGAAGCGGGCCGGTCGCAACAGGCTTGAGGGCATGCCGCGCTCCGCTGACGGGACGATCACCGGGGAGCAACTCGAGGCAGTCCTGTAATTCGCAGGAGTCCCGCCGGACGCAACGTGGCGACCTGCTTGGCCATCTCCAGCGCTGGGTCTGGCCGCGAGAACTCCCAGCAGTCGTCCGGGAGTCTGCCGCATCGGGCGCGGCACAACCATGAGCGCTGTGGGACCGCGCTTCGGGGTGACGCGCCGCGCCCGTACCACCGACTGCGCCGTCCTGCGCCGTATCCGGCCCTGCGCTCCGTCGGCTAGGACCGACCCGTCTCAGGCCGATCGCCGCTCGGCGTACCGGGGGGGAACCAGCGTGGGCTCATCGAGGACCCTCGTCAAGGCGAGCTCCGCTGCCCCGAGCAAAGGCCCGTCGGCTCCGAGCTGCGTCGGCCTGATCAACTCGCTGACGTCGACGGCCGGCGCCATCACGCGAGCGCGCAACTCCGCCTCGACGATCTCGTCGACCATCGGCCAGATGGTGGCGAGCAGGCCACCGAGCACGACGCGTTGGGGGTTGAAGACATTGACGAGGCCGGCGAGTCCCGTCCCCAGCCAGCGGCCGACATCCTCAACCGCGGCGAACGCCACCGGGTCGCCGCGGGCCGCCTGCCTGAGTAGCCGCGCGACTCCCTCCGGCTTGCAATTCTTCTCGGGGATGCCGACCCGGCGCAGGATCGTGGGGCCTCCGATCTCCGTCTTCCCAACAGCCGATCGCGCCGCAGCGGCAGCGCTCGCCCATTGGGTTGACCTGGAAGTGGCCCACCTCGCCGGCGCAGGCGGCCGCGCCGACGAGTGGATTGCCATCGATGACCAGCCCGCCGTCAACGCCGACCTCGCTGGGCACGTAGACGAGGTGACGCACGCCGATGCCGGCCCCCAGGTGTGCTCCGCCAATGCCCCGAGGTCGGCCTCGTTGGCGATCTTCACCGGCAGACTCGACCCGAGCCAGCCGGGCCACGAGTTGTCCGAGAGGCACATCTCGCCAGCCCAGGTTCGGGGCGAAGTGCACGAAGCCGTCGGCGCGGCGGACGACGCCTGCGACCGCGATGCCGAGGCCGGCTACCCAGCAGTCGGCGGGGATCGACGCCCGCGCCGTCTCGATGAGCTTGCCGACATCTTCAATCGTCTTGTCGACGGCGAGACGCCTGGGTCGATGGGTCACGCAAGCGCGATGCAGGATGCGGCCGCCGAGAACGACCACCGCCGCTGAGAGTGAGTTGACGGCGATCTCGACGGTGATTACCGCGGCACCCTCGGGGTTCGGACGGGCGACCAGGGGACGGACGCCCCGGAGCACCGAGCCGGACGGGGTCGCCCTCTTTCCACCAACCCCCGGGCCCGCAGGTCGGCGATCAGCTCTCCGATCGTGCTCCGGGTCATCCCCAGCGTCCTGCCCAGCTCGGATCGGGAGAGCGCTCCTGACTGGTGCAGGTGGCGGAGCACCAAGCTCAGGTTGTGACGGCGGACAGACTCCGGCGAGGCCATCGGACTCATCGAGAACGGCCTCGGCGCCAGCCTTGGCCGAAGCGCCTGGTCATCGAGTCGGCCTGACCAGCGACCACGTGGCGTGGGCATCTTCGTGGGGGTCAGGCCAGTGGCTGCGCGCCGCGGCGCCAGAGGACGTCGATGATGTCGGCCGCCAGTAGCAACATCGCCACAACCATGTCGATGCACAGTAATGGCGAGACAGGTACACGCGTACTGAGCCTACTCCGAGACTACCCCTTCACGGTTTTGCAGGGGAGTGGGCGATAGGCTGACGGTGTGAGGGCATAACCTCCGTTGATCAATCGCACGCTCGCAATCGCGCGCGTGGACTCGGCGGCGTCCTACCGCCAACCAACCGCTGCGCGGCTGGCCCTCGCAACGGTGATCGCCATCAGCGACTCGCTAGCCGCAGAGCAATCGGAGAGGTCCAAGAGTAACCGTCCTTGGCCACCCCAGCGTGCAAGAGACACACTCGACTGACGCAGGCGTCGACGGACGGCCGGCCCGGTCCCGCTTCGTCGGAGGTCTAAGGCAGCAAACCCTTCGCGTGCCGACGCTGAGGGGGAAACGCTCTCCCAGCCGAGCGTGCCAATCGCGCAGCGACGGACGGTAGACGGCCGCGTTCGTGTCGGTCCCCGGCTCATCTCGGTCGGCTTCCGCCCTGCACAGCACCAAGCTCGGTCGGTCTCACGAGTTCCAGGCAAAGCGCTAGCCTTGCGCGGTGAGCGTGTCCGCCCGGTCCGTCATTCCGATATATCGGATTGGATTCGGCGCGCTAGTGCTGATAGCGATCTTTATCCAGATGGTGTCGCTCGGCCAGTCGGGACTGCTAGACCCCCTTCACTACCTAACCTACTTCACCAACCTGAGCAACATGATTGCGGCGGTCGTGTTCATCCTGGGCGCAACGGGTTGGCGCGTCGTACGATCGCCCGCGTTCGACGTCGTGCGGGGCGGCGCAGTCGTGTATATGACCATTACCGGCGTCGTCTTTGCAGTCCTTCTAAGCGGTGTCAATGTCGATGCCCAGCTTCGTTGGGTGAACGATCTCATTCACCAGGTGTTTCCAATCGTGGTTCTCGCAGATTGGCTCCTTGATCCACCAGAGACGCGACTGACCGTGAGGCAAAGCGCGCTGTGGCTGAGCTTCCCTTTCGCGTGGGTGGCGTACGAACTCATCCGAGGAGCCATCTCGGGCAAGTATCACTACCCCTTCCTGAATCCCGTCAACGGCGGGTACGGAAGCGTCATCTTTTACGTAGTGATGATCTCCGCCTTCACCGTCGTTGTGTGCGGGGCGACCCTGTGGCTCTCAAACGCACGCAGGCCGACCGTGGCTACGCACCTAGCCAGGTAAAGCCTTGCACGACGTCAAGCGCTCGTAGGCCGCTCGCGGCCTTCGCTACGCCGCCGTGTGAGGAATCCCTCGCGCACACGAGCGTCCTGTCACCAGATCCAGGGGCTTCAGATGCTCGACCCGCCCAACAGCCGCACAGAATGCCCCAAAGTCAAGAGCGGAGGGGGAGGGAAGCAACAGGCAGTACGCGCGGGTGTGTGTTGGCGGAATTCCAATGGATTCCAACGCACCTGGTCTAGTCGTCATTCCAACCAATTCGCCACAAAACCACGCTAAATCGAATTCAGCACACATGGGGAAATGAGGACTAGTCTGGGGGACCAGGGGTCGCAGGTTCGAGTCCTGTCTCCCCGACGGACGCCCGACTTGAGTTCAGTGCAGAGAGATGGCGAGGTGTGTTGGGCGCC
>Ga0307374_10009245_pt1 | contig 14555 bp, 13 predicted proteins | sample OX3MG_FD_202532 | JGI IMG/M metagenome (GOLD analysis project Ga0307374, IMG submission 202532) | Soil microbial communities from Risofladan, Vaasa, Finland - OX-3 | ecosystem: Environmental > Terrestrial > Soil > Coastal area > Acid sulfate soil | place: Finland: Risofladan, Vaasa | collected... | reverse complement strand
CGCGAACTGGACGGCGCTCGGCGTCTACGTCGTGGTGATGCTGATCACCGCGAGGGTGGTGGCCCGCGTCGAGGCGGCCCGCGCCGAGGCACGCCGGCGCGAGGCGGAGGCCCGGCACCTGCTCGAGCTCTCCGAGGTGCTCATCGGTGGCTCCCCGCTCCCCGAGCTGCTCGGCCGCATCGTCCTCACGCTGCAACAGGCCTTCGCGCTGCGCTCGGCAGCGCTCCTGCTGCCGGTGGACGGCACGCTCCGTGTCGCCGCCGCCGCCGGTGAGCCGCTGTCGCCCGACGAGCTCCGCGCCGTCTCGCCGACAGGCGGCGAGCGCCGCAGCGTCGTGGCGACGACGTCTGCACCCGGAGCACTCATGTCGCTGCCGCTCGCGGTGTCCGGCCGGCCCGTCGGCCTGCTCGTCGCCGCGGGCGCCGAGCCGGAGGTCTACGACGGGGGGCTGCTCAGGACCTACGCGAACCAGGCGGCGCTCGCGCTCGAGCGCTCGCAGCTGCGCGAGCAGGCGCTTCGCGCCGAGCTCTTGGAAGAGGTCGACCGCTGGCGCGGCGCCTTGATGGGCGCGGTCTCCCACGACCTGCGGACGCCCCTCGCCGCGGTGAAGGCGGCCGTGTCCGACCTGCGCCGCCCCGACGTCTCCCTCAGCACGAGCGATGTCGACGAGCTGCTCGAGCTCATCGAGATGCAGGCGGACCGTCTCGCGCGCCTCGTCACGAACCTGCTCGACATGACCCGCATCCAAGCGGGCGCGCTCGAGCTCCGCCGCGAGCCGACGGCGCTCCCCGAGCTCGTGGCCGAAGGGCTGGCCGCGCTCGGCTCCGAGCTCGCGCCCGGGCGCGTGGAGTCGTGCTTCGAGCCCGGGCTGCCCCTCGTCGACGTCGATCACCTGCTCGTCGCCCAGGTGCTCGCCAATCTGCTGGAGAATGCCGATCGGCACGCCCCGGAGGGCAGCGTGATCGAGGTCCGGGCAAGGCGCGAGGGCGACGTCGTCGAGGTCCTGGTCGAGGACCACGGGCCCGGCATCTCCGAGACGGACCGAGAACGCGTGTTCCAGATGTTCAACCGCATCAGCGGCGGCGGACGGGCCGGGCTCGGTCTCGCCATCGCCAGGGCCTTCGTCGAGGCGCACGGCCAGAAGATCCGCGCCGAGGAGGTGCCAGGCGGCGGCGCGCGCTTCGTCTTCGCGCTCCCGGTGGCACACGTCCCGGCGGAGGTCCTCTGAAGGTGTCACGCGTCCTCGTCGTCGACGACGACCCGTCGCTTCGCCGGGCGCTCCGGATCGGCCTGTCGGCGCGCGGGTACGACGTCGTCCTCGCCCAGACCGGCGGCGAGGGCATCGCCCAGGTCGCGCTCGCCCAGCCCGACGTCGTCGTGCTGGACCTCGGCCTCACGGACATGGACGGCATCGAGGTCTGCCACCGGGTGCGGGAGTTCTCGAACGTCCCCGTCGTCGTGCTCTCGGCCGCCGGCGCCGAGGAGCGCAAGGTCGCCGCGCTCGACGGCGGGGCCGACGACTACGTGACCAAGCCGTTCGGCATGGCCGAGCTGGAGGCCCGGCTGCGGGTGGCGCTGCGCCACGCGAGGATCGGCGGGGACCCCGAGCCGACGGAGCTGACCGTCGGTGCCCTCGTCGTCGACCTCGTCCACCACCAGGCGTCGATGGACGGCCGGGACCTCGAGCTGACCGCTCGGGAGTTCGCCTTCCTCGCCTTCCTCGCCCGCCACGCCGGCAAGGTGTGCACCCACCACATGATCCTGAAGGAGGTCTGGGGCCCGGGGTATGGGAGCGAGACGCACTACCTGCGCGTCTACGCGCACCGGATCCGCCAGAAGCTCGGCGACGACGAGGGACGGTTGCTGAGGACCCACCCCGGCATCGGCTATCAGCTCGTCGCCGAATGAGCGCGAGCACCGGCACCGGCCGCCGTTGTGCGGGAGGCGGACCGGCGCCGGTGTCTCGCGTCGTGGTGCATCGGGGGCTTCATGCGGAGTCGCCCGTCACTTGAGCTTGGCGAGCGCCTCGTTGAGCTGCAGCACGACCACGTAGTCCGAGCCGAGGAAGCCGAGCTGCGCGGTGTGGGTCTCCTTCGAGATGAGGGCCTTGAGGACCGTCGGCGACAGGCTACGCGCCTTCGCGACCATCGGGATCTGCACGATCGCGTCCTCGGGGGTGATGTCCGGGTCGAGGCCGCTGCCGGAGGTGGTGACGAGGTCGGGCGTCGGGTTCACACCCATCGAGTGCCAGTAGTTGACGAGCGCTTTCGTGTCGGCCGAGAGGACGGACGAGCGAGGACCGAGGTTCGTTGCGCCCGACTCGCCGCTGACGCCGTTGGCGACGAGCGGGTTGTCACCGCCCGAGACCTTCGCCTTCGGGTTCGCCGCGTACGGCCCGGCGTCGTCGGGGCGGCCGTGGAACCACTTCGGGCTCGTCCAGTTCTGCCCGATCAGCGACGAGCCGTTCGCCGTGATCGAGCCGTTCGCCTGGCTGTGGAAGAGGAGCTGCGAGACGCCGGTGCCAATCAGCGGGTAGGCGAGGCCGAAGATGACGATGGCGATGAGCGCCAGCACCACCGAACGGCGGAGGTGGGCGAGCATCAGTAGCCTCCCGTGGCCGTGAGGATGAGATCGATCAGCTTGATGAAGATGAAGGGCGCGATGATCCCGCCGACGCCGTAGATCCACACGTTGCGGCGGAGCAGCGCGGCGGCCGCCATCGCCCGGAAGCGCACACCCCTCAGTGCGAGCGGGATCAAGGCGACGATGACGAGCGCGTTGAAGATGACCGCGGAGAGCACCGCCGACTGCGGGCTGTGCAGCTTCATGATGTTCAACGTGTTGAGCTGCGGATAGGTGGCGACGAACAGCGCCGGGATGATGGCGAAGTACTTCGCCACGTCGTTGGCGATCGAGAACGTCGTGAGCGCGCCCCGGGTGATGAGCAGCTGCTTGCCGACTTCGACGACGTCGAGGAGCTTGGTCGGGTTCGAGTCGAGGTCGACCATGTTGCCGGCTTCCTTCGCCGCGGTCGTCCCGGTGTTCATCGCGACGCCGACGTCGGCCTGGGCGAGGGCGGGCGCGTCGTTCGTCCCGTCACCGGTCATGGCGACGAGCTTCCCGCCCTCCTGCTCGGTGCGGATGAGCGACATCTTCGCCTCGGGGGTGGCTTCGGCGAGGTAGTCGTCGACGCCCGCCTCCTCGGCGATCGCCGCAGCGGTGAGCGGGTTGTCCCCGGTGATCATCACGGTGCGGATCCCCATGGCGCGCATCTCGGCGAATCGCTCACGGATTCCCTGCTTGACCACGTCCTTCAGCTCGATCACCCCGAGGATCCCCGAGCCCTCGGCGACGACGAGCGGGGTCGACCCGGCCCTGGCGACGCGCTCGACGATCGTGTCGAGGTCGTCGGGCACGTGGCCACCCTGGTCGGTGACCCACCGCTTGACCGAGTCGGCCGCGCCCTTGCGGATCTGGCGGTGGTCGAAGTCGAGGCCGGACATGCGGGTCGTGGCAGTGAAGGGGACGAAGATGTGGTCGGTCCCGAGCTCGCGCTCGCGGATGTTGAATCGTTCCTTCGCGAGCACGACGATCGAGCGCCCCTCGGGCGTCTCGTCGGCGAGCGAGGCCAGCTGGGCCGCGTCGGCGACCGCCTCCTCGGTGTGCTCGCCGACGGGGTAGAAGTCCGAGGCCATGCGGTTCCCGAGCGTGATGGTCCCGGTCTTGTCGAGAAGCAGCGTCTGGACGTCGCCGGCCGCCTCGACCGCCCGACCGCTCATCGCGAGCACGTTCTTTTGGACGAGCCGGTCCATGCCCGCGATGCCGATCGCCGAGAGCAGTGCGCCGATCGTCGTCGGGATGAGGCAGACCAGCAACGCCACCAGGATCACGACGTCGACGGTCGCGCCCGAGTAGTGACCGAACGGCTGGAGGACGACGACCACCGGGATGAAGATGATCGTGAGCACGGCGAGCAGGATCGTGAGGGCGATCTCGTTCGGGGTCTTCTGGCGGTTGGCGCCCTCGACGAGGCTGATCATGCGGTCGAGGAAGGTGTGGCCGCGCTCCGCGGTGATCCGGACGACGATGCGGTCCGAGAGCACCTTCGTCCCGCCGGTGACCGCGGAGCGGTCGCCGCCCGACTCGCGGATCACCGGAGCGGACTCGCCGGTGATCGCCGACTCGTCCACGGAGGCGACACCTTCGACGATCTCTCCGTCGGACGGGATCGCGTCGCCGGCCTCGCAGACGACGAGGTCGCCCATCTGCAGCAGCGCCGCGGCGATGCGCACCTCGCGCCCGTCGGCGCCGAGGCGTCGGGCTTCGGTCTCAGAGCGCATGCGCCGGAGGGTGTCGGCCTGTGCCTTGCCCCGCCCCTCGGCGACGGCTTCGGCAAAGTTGGCGAAGATCACCGTGAGGAAGAGCCAGATCGTGATGCTCCACGGGAAGATCCCGCCGTGGGCGATCGTCTCCACGAAGGTGATGACCGTGCCGACGAGGACGACGAACATCACGGGGTTCCTGACCTGGACGCGCGGGTCGAGCTTCTTGAACGCATCGGTCAGCGCGTGGCGCAGGATCTCTTTGTCGAAGAGGCTGCGTGACTCCGCCACGCCGTGCGCGACCGTCGGTGGGGTGGCCGCGCGCTCGGCGGTGACGACGGCGTCGGCCCTCGTGCCGGGCGTCTCGGGAACGTCGCTCATACCTGGTGTCTCCATCAGAAGAGGTGGTGGCTCAACTGCTCGACGATCGGGCCGAGCGAGATGGCGGGGAAGAAGGTCAGGCCGCCGATGATGACGATCACGCCGATCGTCAGGCCGACGAACATGCCGTTGTCGGTCCGGAACGTCCCGAGCGACTCGGGAACGACGTTCTTCGCGGCCAGCGCGCCGCCGAGCGCCAGCGCGGGGATCATGATCGCGAACCGGCCGAGCAGCATGTCGACGCCGCCGATGACGTTGTAGAAGGTCGTGTTGCCGGTGAGGCCGCCGAACGCCGAGCCGTTGTTGTTGCCCTGGGAGGTGAGGGCGTAGAGGATCTCGGTGAAGCCGTGCGGCCCGGCGTTCAGCGGGCCGGCGCGCCCGGCATGGATCGAGACGGCGATGCCGGTGAAGATCAGCACGATCATCGGCATGACGAGGGCGGCGAGCCCGGCGAGCTTCACCTCCTTGGCTTGGATCTTCTTGCCTAAGTACTCCGGCGTCCGGCCGATCATCAGCCCGCCGATGAACACGGCGATGACGGCGTAGACGAGGATCGTGTAAAGACCGCTGCCGGTGCCACCGGGGGTGACCTCGCCGAGCATCATCCCGGTCAGGAGCCCGAACCCGCCCATCGGGGTGAACGAGTCGTAGGAGGCGTCGGCCGAGCCGGTCGAGGTGTTCGTCGAGGCGACGCCGAACAGTGCCGTCGTCGTGTCGCCGAAGCGGACCTCCTTGCCGACCGTGTTGCCGGTCGGCTGGTGCGTGACGCCCGCCGCGGCGACCGCCGGGTTGCCCACGTGCTCGGAGTAGCTCGTGAAGGCCACCCAGGAGCCGAAGATGATCACCATCGCGGCGAGCAGGGCGACGCCGTGGCGGACGCTGCCCACCATCTTGCCGAACGTGTAGGTCAGGGCGAACGGGATGCAGAGCAGGAGGAAGATCGACAGCCAGTTCGTGAGCCCGGTCGGGTTCTCGTAGGGGTGTGCCGAGTTGGCGTTGAAGAAGCCGCCGCCGTTGGTCCCGAGCTGCTTGATCGCCTCCATGAAGCCGGTCGGGCCCCGGGCGATGGTCTGGGTGACCCCGTTCAGCACGTCGTGGATCGTGGCGGTCCCGGCGAGCGTCTGCACCGCCCCCTCGCCGACGAACACCAGCCCCGCCAGGAAGGCGATGGGCAGAAGGATGTAGAGCAGGCAGCGGGTGATGTCGACCCAGAAGTTGCCGATGGTCGCCGACTTGCGCCGGGAGAAGCCGCGCACGAGGGCCATCGCCGCGGCGATGCCGACGGCCGGGCTGACGAACTGCTGGACGGTCAGCGCCACCATCTGCGAGAGGTACGACATGGTCGTCTCGCCGCCGTAGTTCTGCCAGTTCGTGTTGGTGACGAACGAGGCGGCGGTGTTGAAGGAGAGCGCAGGCGGGACGGCCCCGAGGTGCTGGGGATTGAGGGGCAGGCTGCCCTGGATCCGGATGATGAGGTAGGTCACCAGGATCGAGACGCCCGAGAAGATGACGAGGGCGCCGGCGTAGCGCTGCCAGCTCTGCTCGTGCTCCGGGTCGGTCCCGAGCAGGCGGTAGATCGGCCGTTCCAGCCAGCGGAGCCAGCGGACGCGGCCGTCGAAGACGGCCGCCATGTACGAGCCGAGGTAGCGCCAGGCCAGACCGAGCGCCACGACGAGCGTCAGGATGGTCCAGAAGTAGCCCACTTAGAACCACTCCGGCTTGAACATCGCGACGCCGAGGTAGATGAACATGACGATGGAGATCGCGAGGAGGAGTGCTTGCACGGCGCTCATACGCGCTCCAGCGCCCAGACCAGTCCCAGCATGACCGCCACGAAGGCGATCACCCCGATGACCGTTAGGAAGTCAGCCATGAGGACACTTTGTGCCGGGCGCGTGTCAACAGGGCCTCAACGGCCGGAGGGGCGCATCAACGATTCGTCAACGGGGTCCGGCCCTCCTCCGGGGCTGTCGGCCCGGCGTGGCTCAGAGCGGGCCGGCCGGCGCCCGGGGCGCTCGTCGCCTCCTCGCTCGGGTGGCCGCCTCGCTAGGGTGGCCGCATGGAGCAACGACGACTCGGCAAGACCGGCTTCGACGTCAGCGTGATCGGCTTCGGGTCATGGGCGATCGGCGCCGACTGGGGTGACGTCGACGACGCCACGTCGATGGCGGCGCTGCACGCCGCCGTCGACGCCGGGGTGCGGTTCATCGACACCGCCGACGTGTACGGCGACGGCCGGAGCGAGCGGCTGATCGCCCGGCTACGGCGGGAGCGGCCCGAGCGGCTCGTGGTCGCGACGAAGGCGGGCCGCCGCGCCCCGAGCCAGGTGCTCTCGGCTTACACGCCCGAGAACCTCACCTCCTGGGTGGAGCGCAGCCGGGAGAACCTCGGGAGCGAGACGCTCGACCTGGTCCAGCTCCACTGCCCGCCGACCGACGTCTTCTACCACCCGGAGGTCTTCGCGGCCCTGGACGACCTGGTGGCCGCCGGGAAGATCGCCCACTACGGCGTGAGCGTCGAGCGGGTGGAGGAGGGCCTGAAGGCCCTCGACTACCCGGGCGTGTCGAGCGTCCAGATCATCTACAACATCTTCCGCCAGCGCCCCGCGGAGCGCTTCCTGCCGGCGGCACGCGCCGCCGACGTCGGCGTGATCGTGCGCGTCCCCCTCGCCTCGGGGCTGCTCACCGGCAAGCTCACCCGCGACACGACCTTCGCGCCGGACGACCACCGCAGCTACAACCGCCACGGCGAGGCGTTCGACGTCGGCGAGACCTTCGCTGGCGTGGACTACGCGACGGGTCTCGCGGCCGTCGAGGAGCTGCGCGGGCTCGTCCCCGAGGGCGACGACCTGGTGTCACTGGCACTGCGCTTCTGCCTGTCGGACCCGGCAGTCTCGACCGTCATCCCCGGAGCGAAGACGCCCGAGCAGGCGCGCGCCAACGCCGCCGCCGGCGAGCGCGGGCCGCTCGACCCCGAGCTGCTCCGACGCGTCGCGGAGCTGTACCGCGAGCGGATCGCCCCCGAGGTCCACTACCGCTGGTAGCCGGGGCGTCGCGACGCCGGGGCCGGCCGGCGCGCGCCTCAGGCGGGCTCGAGATCGAACTCGAAGTCGATCGTGATGCTGGCGCCCGACTCGCCGTGGCGGTACTCGACGCGTCCGAGCAGGCCCTCGAGCTCGCCGGTGCCTGATTGCGGGATGATGTTGCCGAAGGTCGCCGGGGCGTCGCGCCCGCCGCGCACGCCCCCGTGCTGGACGACGAAGGTGCCCGCCCGCCCGTCGAGGCGGCCGGTGATCCGCTCGTTCGCGACGTAGCCCTGCTCCCCGCAGGTGAGCAGCTCGGCGGTGCTCTCCCCTTCGAGGTGGCCGGCGAACACCTTCTTGATGGTCACCCGACCGAGCGCCGGGCCCTCCTCCGGCTCGTCATAGGCGTTCTGCTCCCACGAGACGACCTCGAAGCTGGCGGTGGCACGCTGCATTCCGCTCTCCCTGTCGGTCCTACGGCTGGGCGGCTCACAGCATGGCATAGGCGTCCGCACGCCCACGGGGGCCCGGCGGACGCGCGGGTGCGGCCCGTGCGTCTCCTCGTGACGGCGCGCCGCCTAGCGCGCGAGGGCAGCGTGCACCGGGCGCAGGCCCGAGAGCGTGGCCTCGAGGCGCCGGGCGAGCTCTTCGGGAGGGCCGAGGGGGATGAGGTGGACGCCGGCGAAGCCGCCGTGGTCCATGACCACGCGCACCTGCTCGCATGCCTCCTCGATCCCCGCCACCGGATCCGCCGCGACGCGCTCGGCGAGGTCGGCCGGCACGTCGATGCCCGCGACGCCGGCGGCGCTGCGGGCGCTTCGGAGCACCAGCACGCCGGCGTAGACCGGCCCGTCGAAGCGCAGCGAGTCCCTCCAGGCGAACAGGTCGCTCATGGAGAAGGTGACCTGTGAGAAGACGAAGTCCGCCTCCTGCTTCCAGCGCGGGAACGGGCCGAGCCGGGCGGCCACGCCCACGCTGAACGGCGCGGACGACGCGAAGTCGCGGCCCGAGCCGTAGGAGCGGACCTCCTCGATCATGGCCTGCACGTTGAGGTCACCCGTGCGGCCCCCGGCACTCGGCCGGTCGCCGTAGACGCACAGCAGCTGGTCGATGCCGTAGGTCGCGGCCGTGAGCAGGTCCCGGCGAAAGCCGAGCACGTTGCGGTCGCGGGAGTTGAGGCAGGCGACTGAACGCACCCCGAGCCGCTGGACCTCGTGCGCGACGGCGATGCTCGAGACCGTCGCCCGGCCGATGTGGCTGTCGGGGACCACGAACGCCGACGCCACGTTCGACAAGGCGCGCACCTGCTCCTGGACGCGGCCAAGACCCGGTCGGGTCGGGGGCTGGACCTCGCAGACGACGCTGAACCGCCGGTCGGCCGCCCCCGTCGGGCGTGCGCTCACGCCGGGTCCCGCCTCGCCGGCGTCGCCGGCGAGGCGGCCGTCAGCGACTCCCGCACCGAACGGGCGGCCGCGACCATGTTGGCGAGCGCCGGCTCGACCTCCTCCGGCCGGCGGGTCTTGAGGCCGCAGTCGGGGTTGACCCAGACGCGATCGACGCCGAGCACCTCGGCGATCTCGAGCACGCGACTGGCGAGCTCGGCCTGCGAGGGGACGCGCGGCGAGTGGACGTCGTACACGCCGGGACCGATCGCGGAGCGCGGCCCTTTCCCGGCGAGGCCGTCGAGCACGGCCATCGCGCCACGGGCGGCCTCCATGGAGATGACGTCGGCGTCGAGCGCGGCGACGGCGTCGAGCACGTCGCCGAACTCGCCGTAGCACATGTGGGTGTGGATCTGCGTGCCGTCGCCGACGCCGGAGGTGGCGAGCCGGAAGCACTCCGTCGCCCACGCCAGGTAGTCGTCCCGCTCGGCCCGCCGTAGCGGAAGCCCCTCGCGAAGCGCCGGCTCGTCCACCTGGATCATGGCGAACCCGGCGGCTTCGAGGTCGGCGACCTCGTCGCGAACCGCGAGCGCGATCTGGCGGCACGTCTCGGCGCGTGGCTGGTCGTCGCGGACGAACGACCACTGGAGGATCGTGATGGGGCCGGTGAGCATGCCCTTCACCGGCGAGGAGGTGAGCGATTGCGCGTAGCGCAGCCAGTCGACGGTGATCGGCGCCGGCCTCTCGACGTCGCCGTAGAGGATGGGCGGCCGCACGCATCGCGTGCCGTAGCTCTGGACCCAGGCGCTGCGGGTGCTGGCGAAGCCGTCCAGCCGCTCGGCGAAGTACTGGACCATGTCGTTGCGCTCAGGCTCGCCGTGGACGAGGACGTCCAGGCCGAGCGCCTCCTGCAGCCGGATGACGCGCTCGATCTCCTGACGGCAGAACTGCTCGTACTCCTCGAGCGTCGCGCCGCCCGAGACGTAGCGCTGGCGCGCCCGGCGGATCTCGTCGGTCTGGGGGAACGAGCCGATCGTCGTCGTCGGCAGTCTCGGCAGGGCGAGCGCCTGCTGCTGCTCGCTCCGGCGCGCCTCGAAGGGGGAGTGGCGCGCGGCGTCGCTCGGGCCGAGCGCGGCCACGCGGCGGCGGACGTCGGCCGAGCGCGTCCGCGGCGAGCTCCGACGGGTGCGAGCGGCGTCGTCGCTCGCGGCCAGCGCCTCGGCGACGCTGCCCGGCCCTTCGTCGAGGGCCCGGGCGACCACGGTCACCTCGTCGAGCTTCTGGCGGGCGAAGGCGAGCCAGCTGCGCAGCTCCGGGTCGAGCTCGGGCTCGAGGTCGAGGTCGTGGGGCACGTGCAGGAGGGAGCAGGATGGCCCGACCCAGAGCCGGTCGCCGAGGAGGCGGTGCGCGTCCTCGAGGAGGGCGAAGGTGCGGCGCAGGTCGTTGCGCCACACGTTCCGCCCGTCGATCACTCCCGCCGACAGCACGGACGCGCCGGGCAGGCGGTCGAGCAGGCGGGGGAGCTGTCCGGGGTCGCGGACGAGGTCCACATGGAGCCCGTCCGCGCGCAGCCCGCAAGCGAGGTCGAGGTTGTCGCCGAGGCCGCCGAAGTAGGAGGTGACGAGCAGGCGAGGGCCGCCCGCCGCGCCGAGCACGTCGTAGGCCGTGGCGAACGCCTGCCGGGCGGCGTCGTCGAGGTCGGTCGCAAGGCACGGCTCGTCGAGCTGCACCCACTCCGCGCCGGCTGCTCCGAGGTCTCCCAGCAGTGCGGCGTAGACCGGCAGCAGCTCGCTCAGCAGGTCGAGCACCGGGAACCCGGCCTCGGTCGGCCTCGCAAGGAGGAGGAAGCTGACAGGTCCGACCAGCACCGGCCGGGTGCGGAGGCCGAGCGCCTGCGCCTCGCGCAGCTCGTCGACCGGCTTGGTCGAGGCCGGGCGGAACCGCGTCGTCGGGCCGAGCTCGGGGACGAGGTAGTGGTAGTTCGTGTCGAACCACTTGGTCATGACCATCGCCGGGACGGGCCCGCGTGGCGACTCGGCACCCCGCGCCATGGCGAAGTAGGTGTCGACGTCGACGAGCCCGCCGTCGAAGGCGAATCGCTCCGGGACGGCCCCGAGGAGGCAGCAGGTGTCGAGGACCTGGTCGTAGAGGGAGAAGTCGTTGGAGACGATCTGGTCGATGCCGGCGTCGACCTGGGCCTGCCAGCTCGCGGCGCGCCGCTGGCAGGCCACCTCCGCCAGCTCGGCGGCGCCGAGGTTGCCGGCCCAGTAGGCCTCCGTGGCGCGCTTCAGCTCGCGCTTCGGTCCGATTCGTGGCATGCCGAGGGTCGTCGACCAGGTCATCAGCCAGCCTTCTCCTGTTGCTCGCGGGGTTCGGTTGGACCGTACGCGGGCGCGGCGGACGCGGGTAGACACAGCTCGGCATGAAGATGACCAGAACAGTTGCGAGTAATCAGCGCCATTTGGCAGACTGTTCTCGTATACAGTTCACGCCGCCGCCCGTCCCAGGGGCGCGCCGGCACGGCGCGAGATGAGGAGCCCGATCGATGCCCCTCGCCACCCGGCGAGACCGCCACCTCTACGAGCAGCTCGCGGACTCGATCGAGGCGCAGATCCGCGCCGGCACGCTTCGCCCGGGCGAGCGGATCCCCTCGGTCCGCAAGCTCCGTGAGCGCTATGGCGTCAGCCTCAGCACGGTGCTCGAGGCCTGCCGGCTCCTCGAGGACCGCGGCCTCGTCCGGGCGCGCCCGCAATCGGGCCACTACGTCCAGCCCCTGCGCGAGCGCCAGCGCCTCGAGCCCGACCCGTCGAGGCCGTCGGCGGAGGCGAGGCGCGTCGACGCCTCGCTCGCGATGAAGCTGAACCTCGGGATCGGCAATCCGCAGGAGCCCACCCTCGGCGCGGCGGTGCAGGGTCCCGAGCTCATGCCCATCGCCGCGCTCAACCGCCTGGTCAGCCAGGTGATGCGCCACCAGCCAGCGGCCTGCCACTCCTACGACGCGCCGCCTGGAAGCCCGGCGCTGCGCCGGGCGATCGCGCAGCGGGGCGCCGACGCCGGCTACGCGGTGTCGCCCGACGAGATCGTGATCACGAGCGGTGCGAAGGAGGCCGTGTACCTGTCGATCCGGGCCGTCACCCATCCGGGGGACACCGTGGCCATCGAGTCGCCCGCCTACTACGCGCTCCTCGAGGTCCTGGCCTCGCTCCGGCTCCGCGCCGTCGAGGTCGCGAGCCACCCGCGCCACGGGATCAACCTCGACGAGCTCGAGGCGGTCCTCGGCTCCCAGCCGATCGCCGCGGTCGCCTTGGTGTCGAACTACTCGAACCCGACCGGGGCGTGCATGAGCGACGACGCCAAGCGCCGCCTGGTCGACGTGCTCGAGGACCACGACGTGCCGCTCGTCGAGGACGACGTCTACGGCGAGCTCGTGTACGACGGACCGCGGCCGAAGGCCATCAAGGCCTTCGACCGTCGGGGCCTTGTCTTGTACTGCGGCTCGTACAGCAAGACCCTCTCGCCGGGGCTACGGGTCGGCTGGGCGATCCCCGGCCGCTACCAGAACGAGCTCGAGCTGCTGAAGCTCGTCGTCAACCAGGCGACGGCCACCGCCCCCCAGCTCGCCATCGCCGCCTTCGTGGAGAGCGGCGGCTTCGACCGCCACCTGCGCAGGGTCCGGCGCATGTACCGGGAACAGATGGAGCGGACGATCGACGCCGTCACACGCCACTTCCCCGACGCCACGCGCTTCACGCGCCCGGAGGGCGGTCACGTGCTGTGGGTCCAGCTCCCTCCGGGCGTCGACGCCATGGGTCTGTACCAGGAGGCGTCGGATCTCGGCATCAAGGTCGCGCCGGGCCCGATGTTCTCGCCGTCGGGCGGGTACCGGGACTTCGTCCGCCTGAACACCGGCTTCGCGTGGAGCGCCGGCACCGAGCAGAAGATCGAGACCCTCGGGCGCCTCGTGGCCCGCCGCGCCGACCTCGCGCGTCACGGCTGAGTCGGCGGGCGGGTCCTCGAGCCGGCAGCGCGACCCGGCTCAGGAGTTCCACTACGTCGTCGCCGGCGACCGCCGCGTTGTCGTCGGCCTCGACCCGGCGGACGGGATCGCCGGACAGCAGCTTGATCGTGCAGAGCGCTGCAGGCGAGCCGGACTCGGCGCGCTCGGGATCGGCGAGCTCGCGCGCCCGGCGAAATCGGCCAGATCGTGATGACCGCCGGGAGATCCTTTTCGTATTAGAGAGCACAGCCCGAATCGCGCCTTGAGCATCGAGGCATCGATCACGTTTCTCAACGGGAACGGCTTCGCTGGAATGTTGCTCAAGTTTCTCTCGAGTCGGCGGGAGGAAGCGCCATGGACGACCAGGCGAGTGGAGTAGGTAGGAATGATCGAATCCCGGGCCAGGCGTTGCCTGCCCCGACCTTCAGTTTCGAGATCGTCGTCGTTTCCGGCGACGAGGCGGAGGAGCTGAGGTTGGCCCAAGCGCATGCGATCCGGCAACTCCTCGAGGACGTCGCGGAACGCCGATCGCAGCGAGGGCTCCTCCGTGAAGACGTCATGCCGCCAGCTGCGGGCACGAGCGATGTTGGGAGACCCGAGGCATAACGCTTGCCGTTCATAACGGAGAGCGTTATGTTGTTGGCGTGCTTCGGTCGTTCCGGGACAAGGACACGGAACGGGTTTGGTTGCGACAGCGTTCGCGACGGCTGGACGAGCCGACGCAGCGAGCGGCACTGCGCAAGTTGCTCATCCTCGACGCCGCTGACGCGTTGAGCGATCTGACGGTTCCGCCGGGCAACCGGCTCGAGAAGCTACGAGGCGATCGAGCCGGCGAGCACAGCATCCGGGTCAATCAGCAGTGGCGCATCTGCTTCCGCTGGACCGCCGCCGGTCCGGAGGACGTCGAGATCGTCGACTACCATTGAGGAGGACATCGTGGCCCCGGCTATGACCATGACGCCGATCCACCCAGGGGAGGTATTGCTCGAGGAGTACCTCGTGCCCCTCGGGATCACCCAGCACCGGCTCGCGGTCGCGATCGACGTCCCGCCGCGGCGCATCAACGAGATCGTCCACGGCAAGCGCGGCATCAGCGCCGACACGGCGCTGCGGCTGGCGCGGTACTTCGGGACCACCGAGCGGTTCTGGCTGAACCTCCAGGGTCGCTACGACCTCGAGGTCGAACGGGACCGTCTAGCCGAGCGGCTCGAGCGGATCCAGCCGCTCCGGAGCGCCTGAGCAGATCACCGCCGCGAGGTGACACACGACCGCTCTCATGGCTCGGCATCACGCAGTCGTCACAAAACACCTTGCAGAATTTCGTGCCCCCGGCAGTGTCCGGTTCCACCAGATAGTGGACACCATGTCCCAGGACATCGTGGACACCTGCTCAGGTGGTGTCCATGGATCGTGCTCGCTATGCCGTCGACGCTGTGGTGATCGAGGGCCGG
>Ga0307374_10009244_pt1 | contig 14558 bp, 12 predicted proteins | sample OX3MG_FD_202532 | JGI IMG/M metagenome (GOLD analysis project Ga0307374, IMG submission 202532) | Soil microbial communities from Risofladan, Vaasa, Finland - OX-3 | ecosystem: Environmental > Terrestrial > Soil > Coastal area > Acid sulfate soil | place: Finland: Risofladan, Vaasa | collected... | reverse complement strand
TGCGCGGCGCCACCGCGAACGCGGCGCGTGCTCTCGGGCTCGCCGCCGACCGCGGCACGCTCGAAGTCGGCAAACGCGCCGACTTCGCGCTCTGGGAGATCGAGCGGCCGGCGCAACTGTGCTATGCGTTGGGCGCGAATCCCTGCGTCGGCGTCGTGCACGGCGGACGGCAGCGGGGATTGCCGTGATCGAGGCGGTCAAGCACGCGGTAAGACGCGGGTAGGAGCGGCAACGGTGCCTTTGCGTGAACTGGAAGCGTACCTGCACGAGCACATGCCCCTGTCATTGGCGATGCAGGTTGCCGTCGAGGAAGTGTCGGCGCAGCAGGTCGTACTCGGAGCACCGCTCCTGCCGAACGTCAATCACCAGGACACCGTCTTCGGCGGTAGCGCCTCGGCGCTCGCCATCCTCGCAGCCTGGTCGCTGTTGCACACCAAGCTCACCGCCGCAGGCTACAAAACCCGGCTGGTGATTCAGCGCAGTGCCATGAACTATGAGAAAGCAATGCCGGGCTACTTCACGGCGCGCGCGCTCGCACCTTCGCCCCAAGCCTGGGTGGCGTTCACGCGCATGCTCGAGCGCAAGGGTCGCGCGCGGACGGGCGTAACGGCAACGCTCTGGTGCGAAGGCCATGAATGTGGGCACTTCGAAGGGGACTTCGTCGCACTTGGAAAAGCGCATCCTTAGGGCGAGTGCCCCAACCGCGGCGCCCGCATGGTCGCCCGCTGCCGATCCAAGGTACGCAACGCCAGCGCTTCGCTGACGTGCGCCGGTTCGATTTGCGGCCGGTCGCCCATGTCGGCGATGGTGCGCGCCACCTTCAAGATGCGGTGGTAGGCACGAGCCGACAGGCCGAGTTGGTCCATGGCGCGTTCCAAGACGCCCAAGCCCGCGGCGTTCGGCGTGCAATGACGCTCGACGGCCGCATTGTCCAGACCGGCGTTGCAGCCGCCCTGCCGCCGTAGCTGCAGCTCTCGTGTCCGCAGGACGCGAACGGCGACCTGCTTGCTGGTTTCATGGCCGCCACTGCGCTCGCGCAGGCTCTTGAACTGCACCCGCGGAACGTGCACGTGCAGGTCCAATCGATCGAGCAGCGGACCCGAGATGCGATTGCGATACCGCAGTACCTGCTCGGCGGTGCAGTGGCAACAGCCGTTCGGGTCGCCGAGATAGCCACAAGGACATGGGTTCATCGCCGCGATCAACTGGAAGCGCGCCGGAAATTCCGCCTGACCGGCCGCGCGCGCAAGCGTAATGGCGCCAAGTTCCAGTGGTTCCCGCAGCATTTCCAGGACGTGCCCCGCGAATTCCGGCAGTTCATCGAGAAACAGCACGCCGTTGTGCGCCAGAGAAATCTCGCCCGGTCGCGGCAGCACGCCACCGCCGATCAGGGCCGCGGCCGAGGCGCTGTGATGCGGATTGCGAAACGGCCGCGTGCGCCACTCGCCCGGCTTCAGCGGACGGCCCGCAATCGAGCGCAGCGCCGCGACCTCCAGGGCTTGCGCATCGTTCATCGGCGGCACGATGCCGGGCAGCCGTTGTGCGAGCATGCTTTTCCCTGCCCCGGGCGATCCAATCAGCAACAGACTATGCTGACCTGCGGCAGCAATTTCCAGGGCGCGCCTGGCATGCGACTGGCCGTGCACGTCGCACAGGTCGGGTAGCACCGCAGGAGCCACGCAAGGCGAGTCCACTCGATAAAGCCCAAGACGATCGGTGCCGCTGAAATGCGCGCACACGTCCAAAATGTGTCGGGCGGCGATCACCTCGCAATCCTTGACGAGCGCCGCTTCGGCGGCGTTGATTTGCGGCAAAATGATCGGGTGCCGAGCGAGGGCGGCGGCGAGGGCCGCCGGCAATACCGCCTTCATCGACCGCAATTCACCGCTCAGCGAAAGCTCGCCGTAGAGTTCACAATCACTCAACTCGGAACGGGCGTCGGTGACTTGACCGGAAGCAATGAGGATGCCGATGGCGATGGGCAGATCGAATCGGCCGCCCTCTTTGGGCAGATCGGCCGGCGCGAGGTTGACGGTGATGCGTCCGCAGGGAAATTGAAAATCGGAGTTGCCGAGTGCCGCCCGAACACGATCCTTGCTCTCCTTCACCACGGCTTGCGGCAGGCCGACGATGTTGAAGGCCGGGAGTCCGGAGCCGATGTCGACTTCGACTCGCACCTGAGGTGCATCGATTCCGCGCTGTTCCCGGCTGAGTACGGTGGCAACGGCCATCCCTTGCCTCGCAGGTCTCGATAGGTTGAGCGTTACCGCCGGATTCCAGGCAACCGATGTTAATGCCGGCGGCCGACGCGCTGGCCCTCGGCAACATCCGCAAATATCGAATTATCGACGCACCGGTTGGCGGCGAGTGTTACCGGCTACGGGGGCCTTCAGCCGCCGGTCGTCTTCGGCCGCAGCGCTTCGCGGTGCCGCATCAGCCGATCAGCGACCGCAGGCGGGTGGTGCGCGACCCGTCGCCGGCCTGCGCCGCCTCGGCGGCGCGATGCAGCAGCCGTGCCGCATCCGCCGCGTCGAGCGCGTGGCTGAACAGAAAGCCCTGGGCCTCCTGGCACTCGTGTTCCTGCAAAAACATCAACTGCGGAAAGCTCTCGACGCCCTCCGCGGTCACCTGGATGCGCAGGGCGTGCGACATCGCGATGATCGCCGCCGCGATGGCGCGATCATCGCTGCAGTCGAGCAGGCTGGCGACGAAGGAGCGATCGATCTTCAGCCGGTCGACGGCGAAATTGCGCAGCCGGCCGAGACTCGAGTAGCCGGTGCCGAAATCGTCGATCGCGAGGCGAACGCCGACCTCCTTGAGTTGCGCGAACGCATGCTCGGCCCAGGTTTCATCCTTCATGATCACCGACTCGGTGATCTCGAGTTCGAGCAACGCGGGATCGATGCCGGTGTCGTGGATGATGCCGGCGACCACTTGCGGAAATTCCTTGGACGTGAACTGCTGACCCGACACGTTGACCGCCATGCGTACCGGCGGCAGGCCCTCGTCGCGCCAGGCCCTCGCCTGGACACAAGCCGTACGCAAGACCCATTCGCCGATCTCCATGATCAACCCCGTCTCCTCGGCGACCGGGACGAAGTCGGCCGGCGACACCGCGCCGAGTTCCGGGTTCGTCCAGCGCAGCAGCGCCTCCATGCCCGAGATGGTGCCGAGGCGCACGTCGAACTGAGGTTGATAATGCACGGTGAATTCCCCGCGCTGCAGTGCGCCGCGCAATTGCCCTTCGATCTTGAAGCGCTGCAGCGCCACCGTGTTCATCTGGGTGTCGAAGTACGCGTACGACGCCGGACCCCGGCGTTTCGCGAAGTACATCGCAAGATCGGCGTTGCGCAACAGACTGGCCACATCCGTCCCGTCGGCCGGGCAAATCGCAATGCCGATGCTCGGAGTGATCACCACGGTGTGTTTGGCGAGGCTCATGGGCGCCTGCAATTCCTCGATCAGCCGCCCGGCGACCACCCCGGCGTCCTCGCAGTTCGCCAACTGCGGCAGGATCATGACGAATTCGTCGCCGCCGAAACGCGCGATGTGCCCGGAGCGCAGGTTTTTCCCGAACTCGCCGCTCCCGTCCTCGCCGCTGCCGCCGTCGCCACTGCGCAAGGCGCGCCGCAGACGCGCGGCGACCAGACACAACAATTCGTCACCGACGGAATGACCGAGGGTGTCGTTGATCCGCTTGAAATTATCGAGGTCGAGGTAGAGCACCGCGAGGGATTGCCGGGTTTTCACCGCCGTGTGGATCGCGCTGCCGAGGCAACTTTGCGACTGCTGCCGGTTGGCGAGGCCTGTCAGCGGGTCGAAATACGCCAGCTTGACGATGCGGTGCTCGGCGCGCCACTTGCTGCCGAGGGAAATCGTCATCTGGCGGATCTCGTGCGGATGAAAGGGTTTCTGCAAATAAGACAGCTTGTCCTCCGGCGGCACGAGGCCGCCGATCGCGGCCGGATCGGTATCCGAATACGCGGTGCATATGACGATTTCGATCGCGGGGTCGAGTTCCCGAATGCGCGCCGCCGCCCAAACACCGTCATGGCCGGGCGGCATGCGCATGTCGAGAAACGCGACCGCGAACGGCCGACCGGCGGCGACCGCGTCGCGAACCGCTTCAACCGCGGCGGCGGCGTCCTTGACGAATAGCGGATCGAATGCAGGCGATTTCTCCGCGACGCCTTGTGCGACCGTGTCGGGCGAGGTTTTGCTGAACAAACGGGCCCGCAGGTCGCGAAACGCGGCGAGATCCTTGCTCACATCCGCTTCGATGAGTATTTGTTGATAGGCATCCCGCACTTCGGCCTCGTCGTCGGCGACGAGTACACGGACGGACGATCGATCGCGCTCAGTCACTGGCAACCTCCCGGACACTCAAGTACTTGGTGAAGATTCTTGCCCCCCCAGGGGCAGAATCAGGTGCATGGAAGCGCCGCGGCCCGGTCCGTCGCTCACGGCCCAAATTCGCCCGCCGAGCGCCCGGATCGCGTTCGCGCACCAGTGCAGACCGATGCCGTGGTTCGTGGCGCCGGATTTCGTCGTAAAGCCCTTCTCGAACACGCGTTCGAGATCCTCGCTGGCGATGCCGACGCCGTCGTCCCGGCAATGCAGGTGCAATTGATCGCGATCGGCTTCGCGGAGGATTTCGGCGCCGACGCGCAGCATCCCCTTGCTCTTGCCGACGTCGCGCACGGCTTCCGCCGCATTGATGATCAGATTTTGCAGCACCAGCCGCAGGACGTTGCGCACCACTCGGACCGCGCCGACACCTTGCAGGGACTCGTCGGGGTCTATTTGCAGTCGCTGCCGGCTCGCATCCGGCACCAACTCGAGCGACTGCGCCACGAGTTCCGTCAGCTTGACCGACTCGAAGACGGGCGCGCGGCTCGCCGAGGCGAGCATGTGCTCGGAGAGCGCCGCCCGCATCATCGCCGTCTGGCGCTGCATGATGCCGACGTCGGCCGCCGAATCGTGCACCAGCTGCGCGATTTGCCGGCAGCCGAGTTCGGCGAATTGCACCAGCGCGGCGTGTCTTGCCGCATCGCGCGTCTCGCCGCCGATTTCCGTGACCGCCCGCGCGAGATCCTCGACCGGAGCCGCCTGCAGGCGCCGCTCCAGCCCCGCGAGGCGCACGCCGAGCGGAGTCAAGGCGTTGCCGAGGTTGTGCATGATCCCCTTGGCCATCTCGGCGAAGCCCGCCTGGAAGGATTGGTCGGCGAGCTGCCTGCGCACATCGGCGAGTCGCTCGACCATGCGATCGAACTCCCGGGCGAGCCGCCCGAACTCATCCTTGCTGGTGAAATTCAGGCGCGCGGACAGATCCGCGTCGTTGGCGACAGCCACGGCGTGCCGCGTCACCCGCGTGAGCGGCGCAAGGACGAGACGATTGAGCAGGACGACCACGAGGGCGAGGACGGCGATCGCCGCCGCGACGATCGAGGCGGAGGCGTAGTGAATCGCCGTTCGGCCCCGCGCCGTGATCGCCCGCGGCACATCCACGCGCAGCGTCATCAACGGCCGCCGGTAAACGTCCGTGAAGGTCCCGAACACTTCGGTGAGCGTGCTCGTGTCGACGACCCGGTCGGTGCCCGCGGCGCCACCGGCCTGCACCATCGTGATATTGGTTTGCGTCTGCGAAGCGAGTCCATGCATGCGCGCCGGGCTCAGCAGGCGCCCCATGATGACCATGCCGAGCGGACGCCCACGGCCGGTGCCGTTCAGGATCGGCGCGCCGGCCATCAGCATCACCCCGAGATTGGTTCGAATCAAACCGCGCGGCGACTTCATGGTCCCCAGATATTTGCGCCAGGGAAAATCCGCGCGCAGCGACGCCCCGGAGGCGAGGCTTCCTTGCAATGACAGGCGCGTCGGCAGCACATTGCCCGACCACAGGACGATATGCCCGGCGAGATCGACGAAGACGATGGTGTCGACGCGCACCTGCCGCACCGCGGACTCGGTCACGTTCGTGCGTATGAACTGCCGGTTGTGGTCCTGCACGAACCGATAGGCGTCCCCCCAGTTCGCCCAGTCCATCGCGTCGACCTGCAGTGCTTTCAGGTCGCGGTCCGTCGCCAGGCGCACGCGCTTCATCGACGTGAGCGCGTTCGAGCGCTCCAGCCGTGTGAAGCTCGGCATCACGACCTCGGTTTGAATCGCGATGGCGAGCACGCTCAGGATGGCAAACATCAGTGCGAGCAAGGCGATGACTTTCAAGCGCAGGTTCATCATTTGACAGATAACAGAAGGTGGTCGCCGCGGATGTGTGTCGGTACTGGTTTAGCGGGGCAGCCGCGCAGCTTTGCCGCAGGATCGTGACGCGCATCACAAAGTTGCGGGCCCGCCGCCCGCAAGCGAGCGCGGCGAGCACGGCTTCGCGGCGGGGATATACTGTGTCGCGTCCCCCGGGTGCGGTAGTCGCGACTCGCGGCACGGAGACTGCATGCGCTTGATCAGCCCATCGATGCGCGCCGCACCGGCGATCCTGCTGGCCCTCGGCGTGCTCAGCGGCTGCGCGAGAAAGCCGGTGCCACCGGTGCGCTCGCCGCGCCCGCCGCAACCGCGGTTGACGCTGCCGGCTGCGCTGTCCCGCCCGATCGAATCGACCGCGTCAGGCCCCGCGGTCGCGCCGAGGGCCGTGCGCGCCCCGACCGCGCCACGATCGGTACCGGCGCCGGCACCGCGCGCGATGCCGAAGGTGCAGGCCTCGACGGGGAACCGGCCGTCACACGCACCCGGGTCGTCCCCGGCCGCGGCGCCGCCCGCTCCGGCGTCGCGATCGCCGGCGCCCGTGTTGCCGCCGCCCGTGACAGCGGCGCCGCCGGCGCCCGTGTTGCCGCCGCCCGTGACAGCGGCGCCGCCCGTGACAGCGGCGCCGCCGGTGACAGCCGCGCCGGCGGCGCATGCCGGAACGCTCGATTTGAAGTCCCTGGAACAGCGGCTTCGCGACACCCACGCGATCGGCCTGTTCACCAAGCTCTCGCTGAAGAATCAGGTCGACGATCTGCTGGCCCAGTTCCGGGCGCTCTACAGCGGCCAAAGTCATGCATCGATGGCCGACCTCCACCAGCGCTACGACCTTTTGCTGATGAAGGTGCTGTCGCTGCTCCAGGGTTCCGACCCGCCGCTCGCCGCGGATATCGCCGCGTCGCGCGGCGCGATCTGGCGGCTTTTGTCGGATCCGAAGAAATTCGCGAAAATGCAGCCATAGCAACCATGACCGGAGGGGACGACATGAGACAGCATTTGGTTTTCGCGGCCCTGGCGGCCGCCGCCGTGTTCGGCGCGGCACAAGCGGCGCGCACCGAGAGACCGTTGGTTTCCAAGGACTTGATGGCGACGATCGCGCTGCAGGGCAAGCGCTGCGACAAAATCGTCGCGGTCAAGCGCAACGGCGACAGCGATTACAGCGTCAAGTGCCGGGACGGCAATCGTTATCACATTTACGTCGATTCGCAGGGCCGCGTCGTCGTCACCAAGCTGTAGCGGGGCGGTGTCGGCGATCTGGTCGTCGTCGGCCGCGGACGGCAGCGACGCGGGGAGCGTTAGTTGGCTATACTGCGGCGGTCATCCGCAGCCCCGCCCCGACCCATGACCACATTGACGCATCTACAGCGTCTCGAGGCCGAGAGCATCCACATCATGCGCGAGGTCGTTGCCGAGACCGATCGGCCCGTCATGCTGTATTCGATCGGCAAGGACAGTGCGGTGATGCTGCACGTCGCGAGAAAGGCCTTCCATCCGGCGCCGCCGCCGTTTCCGCTGCTGCACGTCGATACCACCTGGAAGTTCCGCGAGATGTACGCCGCGCGCGACCGGCTGGCCGCGGAGCCCGGCATCGAATTGCTGATCTATCGCAATCCCGAAGCCGTCGAACTCGGCATCAATCCATTCACGCACGGTTCCGCGGTGCACACCGACTTGTGGAAGACCCAGGGCTTGAAGAAGGCGCTGGATCGATTCGGCTTCGACGTCGCCTTCGGCGGGGCGCGCCGCGACGAGGAGAGATCGCGCGCGAAGGAACGGGTCTTCTCGTTCCGCACCGCCCAGCACCACTGGGACCCGAAGAATCAGCGGCCCGAGCTGTGGAATCTGTACAACACCCGCAAGCACAAGGGCCAGTCGATCCGTGTCTTCCCGCTGTCGAACTGGACCGAGCTCGACGTCTGGCAATACATCCACCTCGAGAAAATCCCGATCGTCTCCCTCTACTACGCCAAGGAGCGGCCGGTCGTCGAGCGCGACGGCGCTTTGATCATGGTCGACGACGAGCGCATGCCTCTCGCCCCCGGGGAGCGGCCGGCGCTGAAGCGGGTGCGTTTTCGCACGCTGGGCTGCTATCCGTTGACGGGGGCGATCGAGAGTTCGGCGGACAGCCTGCCGGCGATCATCCGCGAGATGCTGGCCGCGCGCACCTCCGAGCGCCAGGGCCGCGTGATCGACCGCGACGGCGCGGCGTCGATGGAAAAGAAGAAGCAGGAGGGCTATTTCTGATGACCGGCGCTGCGGATTCGATGCCCCAGGACGTCGCCGACTATCTGAGCGCCCAACAGCGCAAACGCCTGCTGCGATTCATCACCTGCGGCAGCGTCGACGACGGCAAGAGTTCGCTGATCGGCAGGCTCCTCTACGAGGCCAAGACACTGCTCGAGGATCAGCTTGCAGTCCTCGCGGATGAGTCGCGGCGCATCGGCACGACCGGCGGCGAGCTCGATTTCGCACTGTTGCTCGACGGGCTTTCCGCCGAGCGCGAGCAGGGAATCACGATCGACGTCGCCTACCGGTTCTTCGCGACGGAGAGGCGCAAGTTCATCGTCGCCGACACGCCCGGTCACGAACAATACACGCGTAACATGGTTACCGGCGCCTCGACCGCCGATGCCGCGGTGATCCTCGTCGACGCGCGCAAGGGTGTGTTGATCCAAACCCGCCGGCACAGCTTCATCGCCTCGCTCCTCGGCATCCGCCACGTCGCGCTCGCGATCAACAAGATGGATTTGATCGCCTATTCGCAGGAGCGGTTCACGCAGCTCTGCCGGGAGTACCGCGCCTTCGCCGAGAGCATCGGCCTCGTCGAGGTCACCTGCCTGCCGATCTCGGCCCTGCAGGGGGACAATGTGACGGTCGCGAGCGAGCGCACCCCCTGGTTCGATGGCCCGACCTTGCTCGAGTTTCTCGAGACCGTGCAGATCGACGAGGATCGGCTGCAGCGCGCCCCGTTGCGTCTGCCGATCCAATGGGTCAATCGGCCGAGCCAGGACTTTCGCGGCTTCGCCGGCCAGGTCGCGAGCGGAGTCCTGCGGCGCGGCGACGCCGTGCGCATCGGCCCTGCCGGCACCCAGAGCGTCGTCACGCGCATCGTCACGCGCGATGGCGATCTCGAGCAGGCGGTGGCCGGCCAGTCGGTCACCGTGTGCCTGCGCGAGGAAATCGACGTGAGCCGTGGCGACGTGCTGTCGCATCCCGATTCGGCGCCGGCGGCGGCCGACGAGTTCGAGGCCACCGTGGTTTGGATGCATGAACAGCCGATGCTGCGTGGCCGATCCTACCTGATGAAAATAGGCGCGAAGACCGTGACCGCGACGGTGATGCCGCTGAAATACAAGATCAACGTCAACACCCTGGAGCACCTCGCCGCGACGCGGCTCGATCTGAACGAAATCGGCGTCTGCGATCTGGAACTCGACCGCGCGGTCGCCTTCGATCCGTACGCGCAGAATCGTGCGACCGGTGCGTTCATCCTGATCGACCGCGTGACCAACTACACGGTCGGTGCCGGCATGCTGCGCTTCGCGCTGCGTCGCTCGCAGAACGTCCACTGGCAGGCGACGGACGTCGACCAGGCGGGGCGCGCCCGGCTGAACGGGCATCAGCCCTGCGTCCTATGGTTCACCGGCCTGTCGGGCGCCGGCAAGTCGACGATCGCGAACCTGCTGGAGAAGCGCCTGCACGCGCTCGGGCAGCACACCTATCTGCTGGACGGGGACAACGTCCGCCACGGCCTGAACAAAGACCTCGGGTTCACCGACGCCGATCGCGTGGAGAACATCCGCCGCGTCGCCGAGGTCGCGAAGCTGATGCTCGACGCGGGCCTGATCGTGCTGGTGTCGTTCATCTCCCCGTTTCGCAACGAGCGGCGGATGGCCCGCTCGCTGGTCGGCGACGCCGAGTTCCTCGAGGTCTTCATCGATACGCCGCTCGCGCTCGCGGAACGACGCGACGTGAAGGGCCTGTACCAGAAGGCGCGGCAGGGCCAGCTGAAGAACTTCACCGGCATCGATTCGCCGTACGAGACGCCGGAGAATCCCGAGATCCGCATCGACACGACCTCGGTGGGCGCCGACGAGGCCGCCCTGGAGATACTTCGGGAGCTGCAGCGGCGCGGCATCGTCGCCGGCGAATGAGCGCGGGCGCGGCCGTTCGGCCGTGCTAAGCTGCTCGGCGTAGGCCGGCGGCGAGCGCCCGCGCCGCCTGCGTGCGCCGCCCGCAAACCTTGAGGATTCGATAGAGTCAGTACCATGAGCGACCGTTTGACGCCTCTGCTCGCGCAACGCGCGTGGCTGCTCGCCGACGGAGCGACCGGCAGCAATCTGTTCGCCCGCGGCTTGACCTCGGGGGACGCACCGGAGCTCTGGAACACCGAACACCCGGAACGCGTCGGTGAGCTGCACCGCGCTTTCGTCGATGCCGGCGCCGACATCCTCTTGACCAACAGCTTCGGTGGCACGCGGCATCGCTTGAAGCTGCACCGGGCCGAGGGGCGGGTCGGGGAATTGAACGAGCTGGCGGCGCGCTTGGCGCGCACCGCGGCGGATCATGCCGACCGCGTCGTGCTGGTCGGCGGCAGCATGGGCCCGACCGGCGAGATTCTCGAGCCGCTCGGCCCGCTGTCCGCGGCAGCGGCGCGCGAGTCCTTCGCCGAGCAGGCGGGGGCGCTCGCGCGCGGCGGCGCGGACATCCTGTGGATCGAGACGATGTCCTCGGTCGAGGAGACCGAAGCGGCGATCGAGGGGGCGGCTCGCACGGCACTGCCGGTCGTGACGACCTTGAGCTTCGACACGAACGGCCGGACGATGATGGGCATCACGCCGGCGGACCTCGCGGGCATCGGCCGCAAGCATCAGCTGGCGGCATGCGGCAGCAATTGCGGCGTCGGCGCCGCAGAACTCGTCGCATCGATCGTCAATCTCGCCGCCGCGGCGGATCCGTCCGCCGTGCTGGTCGCGAAGGGCAACTGCGGCATTCCTCAGTTCGTCGACGGTGCGATCCGCTTCAACGGCACGCCCGAGCTGATGGCGGACTACGCCCGGCTCGCGCTCGACGCCGGCGCCCGGATCATCGGCGGCTGCTGCGGCACGACGCCCGAGCATCTGCGCGCGATGCGCCAGGCGCTCGAAGGGTACGTGCGCGGGCCGAAGCCGGACCTGGCAGCGATCGAAGCGCGCCTCGGGACGATCTCGAACGGCGCCACCGCGCAGCTTCGCGGCGAGATGGATCGTCTCGCCGGGGCCGCGCCCGGTGCCGCCGGGCGGCGCATGCCGAGACACCGCCCGGTGCGCGCCGAAGGCACTTGAACGATCCCGAGGCGATACGCACGCCGGTCCGCGGCGCACTGCTGCGCGTGCTCGGCAAGGCGTTCGCGGTGTCGGCGGCGATCGGCACGACGATCGGCGGCGGCATCCTCTACACGCCGGGAAAGATCGCCGCGCTCCTGCCCGATGCCCGCTGGATCCTCGGCATCTGGGCCTTCGGCGGGCTCAATGCGCTGCTCGGCGCGACGGTGTTCGCCGAGCTCGGCGCGATGATCCCGCGCAGCGGAGGTCCGTACCCGTTCGCACGGCGCGCCCTCGGGGAGTATGCGGCGTTCGTCGTCGGCTACACGCAGTGGATCCTCGACTGCGCCGCGAACGCGGCGCTGCTGTTGCTGGTGGGCGAGTACACGGTCGTTATGCTGCCGACACTGCGCTCGACCGCGGTGGCGATCGCCTTCGGCGCGCTGATCGTGCTCACGGCCTTGAACTGGCGCGGCGTGCGCGGCGGCGGCTGGATCCAGGTGACGACGACACTTGCGAAGACCGTCGCTCTCGGCGGTGTCGCCGCTGCGGCTTTCTGGATGCGGCGAGTGGCCCCGGGTGCTGCGGCGCCGGCCGGTCCCCACGGGCTCGGCTGGATCATCCCATCGATCCTCGCGATGCAGGGGGTGATCTTCACCTACGACAGCTATTACGCGCCGATCTTCTTCGGCGAAGAGCTGCGGGATCCGGGGCGGGAGATTCCCCGCGCGATTTTCCGCGGCCTGGCGGTGATCATTCCGATCTATCTGCTGTTGAATGCCGCTTTCCTGCGCGTGTTGCCGATCGCGAGGATGGCCAACGAATCCTTCGTCGGCGGCGCGGCCGCGCAGGTGCTGTTCGGCCCCCACGGCGACCAGATCATCCGCACGATCGTCATCGTTTCGGTGCTGGGCACCTGCAACGCGCTCATGCTCGTCACGGCGCGAGTACTGCTCGCGATGGGGCGCGACGGCCTGTTCGCGCGCCAAGCCATGCGGGTCAATCCCGGCGGCACACCCACGGTCGCGTTGCTGCTCAGCACGATCGTCGCCGGGGCGTTTCTCGCCTCCGGCACGTTCAATGCGGTGCTGGCGGTCGTCTCGCTGCTGATGGCGGTCAATTATCTTCTGGTCTTTGTGTCGTTGGTGGTGCTGCGCATCAAGGAGCCGCGAACCGCGCGGCCTTATCGGGCCTGGGGGTATCCGTGGACCACCGGCGCGGCGATCCTGATCGGCATCGTGTTCGTCTTCGGCGTCGCCTTGAGCGACCCGTTTCATAGCGCGATCGCCCTCGGGCTTTTGTTGGGCAGTTATCCGCTGTATCGAGGGACGCGCCGCCTGTTCCAATCGGGTGCGCCCGCCGGATAGGCGCTTGCGCGGCCGGCCGACGGGGCCGTCGCGCGTCGCGCTTCAGCGGCCGTGATCGGCATGCGGCGTCGCAGCACCGCCTTGACAGTGGACGGCCGGGTTTCTACAATCGCGGGCCTTTGTCGCCGGGCAACTCGTCCCGCGTCAGAACGTTTCATCAAATCCGAGCCGCCCCGTCGGGGACGGCTCCCAAAAGCATTGGGCTTCCTGAAGGTACCTATGGCGACGACGACACAGTTGATCCGCACCGGCCGCAAGGAGCCCACGTGGAAATCGAAGGTTCCGGCCCTCGCGGCGTCGCCGCAAAAGCGCGGCGTTTGCACGCGTGTCTATACGACGACACCGAAAAAGCCGAACTCCGCACTGCGCAAGGTGTGCCGCGTTCGCCTGACGAATGGCTACGAAGTGTCGAGCTACATCGGCGGCGAGGGCCACAATCTGCAGGAGCACTCGGTGGTCCTGATCCGGGGGGGCCGCGTCAAGGACCTGCCCGGCGTGCGCTACCACACGGTGCGTGGGGCGCTCGATTGCGCCGGTGTCAGTGACCGGCGCCAGGGCCGTTCGAAGTACGGCGCCAAGCGCCCCAAGAAGTGAACGAGAGATAGAGAACACGCATGTCCCGCAGAGCAGCAGCACCGCATCGCACGATTCTCCCGGATCCGAAATTCGGCAACGACATGTTGGCGAAATTCATCAACATGGTCATGGAGCGCGGCAAGAAGTCCGTCGCCGAAAAGATCGTCTACGGGGCGATCGACCGGATCGGCGACAAGACCGGCCGCGCCGGCGGCGATGCGATCGGCGTATTGCAGCAGGCGCTCGACAACGTCAAACCGGTCGTCGAAGTGAAGTCGCGGCGCGTCGGCGGCGCGACGTATCAGGTTCCGGTCGAAGTCCGTACGAACCGCCGCCAGACGCTCGCGATGCGCTGGGTGATCGAGGCGGCGACCGATCGAAGCGAGAAGTCGATGGCGCACCGTCTCGCCGCCGAATTGATGGAGGCCGCCGAGAACCGCGGCGCCGCCGTGCGCAAGCGCGAAGACACGCATCGCATGGCCGAGGCAAACAAAGCCTTCGCGCACTATCGCTGGTGACGATGCGCGGCGGGCCGACCGCCGCGCCGTCTGAAGCTTTAAGGACAGGACCGTGCTACGTACGACGCCCATCGAGCGGTACCGAAACATCGGTATTTCCGCGCACATCGACGCCGGCAAAACCACGGCAACCGAGCGCATCCTGTTCTACACCGGCGTCTCCCACAAGATCGGCGAAGTGCACGACGGTGCCGCCGTGATGGATTACATGGAGCAGGAGCAGGAGCGCGGAATCACGATCACCGCGGCCGCGACCACCTGCTTCTGGCGGGGGATGGACAAGCAGTTCCCCGAGCACCGGATCAACATCATCGACACGCCGGGCCACGTGGATTTCACGATCGAAGTCGAGCGCAGCCTCCGTGTCCTGGATTCGGCGATCGCGGTGTATTGCGCGGTATCGGGCGTACAGCCGCAATCCGAGACCGTCTGGCGCCAGATGAACAAGTACCACGTGCCGCGCGTCGCCTTCGTCAACAAGATGGATCGGGCCGGCGCCGATTTCCTGCGCTGCGTCGAGCAGATTCGCACGCGCC
>Ga0307374_10009242_pt1 | contig 14559 bp, 10 predicted proteins | sample OX3MG_FD_202532 | JGI IMG/M metagenome (GOLD analysis project Ga0307374, IMG submission 202532) | Soil microbial communities from Risofladan, Vaasa, Finland - OX-3 | ecosystem: Environmental > Terrestrial > Soil > Coastal area > Acid sulfate soil | place: Finland: Risofladan, Vaasa | collected... | reverse complement strand
TAACTCAGAACTCAGAATTCAAAACTCAGGACTCGGACTGGTATCGCGACGCCATCATCTACGAGCTGCACGTCAAGGCCTTCTCCGACTCCAATGCCGACGGCATGGGCGACTTCGCCGGTCTCACCCAAAAGCTCGACTACATCCGGGACCTGGGCGCCAACACTATCTGGCTTCTGCCCACCTACCCGTCCCCATTGCGGGACGACGGCTACGACATCGCCGACTACTACGCCGTCAACCCCGACTACGGCAGCATGGAAGACTTCGAGCGCTTCCTGGCCGAGGCTCACCAGCGCGGCCTGCGCGTCATCACCGAGCTGGTCATGAACCACACCTCCGACCAGCACCCCTGGTTCCAGGAAGCGCGCAAGTCGCCCGACAACCCCTATCGCGACTACTACATGTGGAGCGACACCGACCAGCAGTACCTTGGCGTGCGGATCATCTTCCTCGATACGGAACGATCCAACTGGACCTGGGATCCCGTGGCCCAGCAGTATTTCTGGCACCGCTTCTTCAGCCACCAGCCGGACCTGAACTTCGACAACCCCAAGGTCCAGGACGAGATGCTCAACATCGTCGCCTTCTGGCTGGACAAAGGCGTGGATGGCCTGCGCTGCGACGCCATCCCCTACCTCTTCGCCCGCGAGGGCACCAACTGCGAGAACCTGCCCGAAACCCACGCTTTCGTGAGAAAGCTGCGCCGCTTCGTCGACGAGCGCTACGGCGACCGCATGCTGCTGGCCGAGGCCAACCAGTGGCCTGAGGACGTGCGCCAGTACTTCGGCAGCGAGCAGGGTGACGAGTTCCACATGGCCTTCCACTTCCCGCTCATGCCGCGTATCTTCATGGCCCTCCGCCGCGAGGACCGCACCCCCGTCGTCGAGATCCTTGAGCGCACCCCTGCCATCCCCGAGCACTGCCAGTGGGCCATCTTCTTACGGAACCACGACGAGTTGACGCTGGAGATGGTCACCGACGCCGAGCGCGACTATATGTACTACGCCTATGCCCTCGATCAGCGCATGCGCCTCAACCTGGGCATCCGCCGCCGCCTTGCGCCGCTCATGGACAACGGCCGCAAGCAGATCGAGCTGCTCAACAGCCTGCTGATGACCCTGCCGGGCGCCCCTGTCATCTATTACGGCGACGAGCTGGGCATGGGCGACAACGTCTACCTGGGCGACCGCAACGGCGTCCGCACCCCCATGCAGTGGAGCGGCGACCGCAACGCCGGCTTCTCCCGCGCCGACGTCGAACGCCTCTACAGCCCCCTGGTCCAAAGCCCCGTCTTCGGCTACCAGGCCGTCAACGTCGAAGCCCAGGAGCGGGTATCCACGTCACTGCTCCATTGGATGAAGCGCACCATCGCCATCCGCAAGCGCTACCCCTCCCTGTCCCGTGGCAGCACCCGCTTCCTGCTGCCCAACAACGACAAGGTCCTCGCCTACATCCGCGAATACGATGGCGAGCAGGTGCTGGTAGTCAACAACCTCTCCCGCTTCTGCCAGTACGCCGAGCTGGACCTCCACGATTACCTGGGCTGCGTGCCGCTGGAGTGCTTCGGCAACAATCCCTTCCCATCCGTCGGTGAGCTCCCCTACCTCCTCACCCTCGGCCCCCACGGCTTCTACTGGTTTCTCCTCAGCCGATCATGAACCGGCCCTTCATTCCTCTCCCACCGCTTTCGCCGTCCACGCGGGACTGGGAGGGCGCCCACCCGTGAGCGCCTCCATTTCCCAGGATTGGCTCAACCGCCGCCGCTGGTTCGCCGGCAAGACCCGCCCCATCGCGCGCCTGACGCTCACGGACGAAATCCCGTTGTCCCCTCAAATAACCCTGGCCATCCTCGAAGTCACCTACGTCGAAGGCCCGAGCGAGCAGTATTCGCTGGCCCTGCCGCTTTCAGGCGACTCCGATGCGTTCGAAGCTCCTGAATGCCAGCAACTCCTCTTCCGCTTGCTGGCCGAAGGCGCCCGGCGCGGCCCCATCCGCTTCGAGCCCCTGGTCGATCTCCCACCAAACCCCGGCCCATCCAAGCTGCTGGGCGTGGAGCAGAGCAACACCTCCATCCGCTGCGGCCGCGACTGGATCCTCAAGCTCCTGAGAAGAGTCGAGCTCGGCCCGAACCGCGACCTCGAAATCGGCCGCTTCCTCACCCTCGATGCCAATTTTCCGCACACGCCCCAGGTTGCCGGTGCAATCACCTACGCCGGCAAAGCCACGCTCGGCGTCCTGCAGCGCTTCGTCGACAACCAGGGCGACGGCTGGACCTACCTTTGCGGCCAGCTCGAAGAAGCACCCAATGCGCCCGACGATGTCTATTGGGCACAGGACGGCCTACCCGATCGCGACCAGCCCTTGCTGAACCAGATCGAGGCATTGGGCCGTATCAGCGGCGAGATGCACCGCGCCCTCGCCTCCCGCCCCGACCTGCCCGGCTTCGCGCCCGAGCCCTGCACCGAAGCCGACCTGGCCTCCTGGCTCGCCGACCTGGAGACCCAGCGGAAACGGGCGACAGCCCTTTGCCAAGATCCAATTTGTCATTCTGATCGTCGAGCGAAGGACCCGTCGCCTCGATCCGTCACCAAAATCCAAATCCACGGCGACTACCATCTCGGCCAGGTCCTCAAAACCACGGACGGTTTCGCCATCATCGACTTCGAAGGCGAGCCCGCCCGCCCGCTGGCCGAGCGCCGGGCCAAACAGCCGGCCCTGCGCGACGTAGCCGGCATGCTCCGCTCCCTCCACTACGCCGCCTGGGCCACCGCTCTCGCCAGCCCCGACCACCACCTGGACACCTGGGCCGAGGATTGGGCCCGCCGAGCCGGCGATCGTTTCCTGAAAGGCTGGCTGGAAACCTCAGGCCAGCCACTCGATCCGGCCCTGCTCAGGCTCTTCCTGCTGGCCAAAGCCTTCTACGAGCTGAACTACGAGCTCAACAACCGCCCCGCCTGGGTGCAAGTCCCCCTGAAAGGCATCGAATCGCTGATGTGTGACGATGCCTGACCTCAGTCTGGGCGCCAACGTCGTCCCCGGCGGCGTGCAATTTCGGGTCTGGGCGCCCGCCGCCAAACAGGTCGATCTGGTGATCCTCCCTCTCCCAGAGGGAGCGGCTGTACCTCCGGCCAGCCTACCCATGGACCGCGGGGACAACGGCGTCTGGACCCTGCGGCTGGAGGCGGCCCAGCCCGGCCTCCGCTACAAGTACCGGCTGGACAGCGCCGGGGAGTATCCCGATCCGTACTCCCGCTTTCAGCCGGAAGGCGTCCACGGCCCGTCCGAAGTTGTCGATCCCCAGGACTACCAGTGGCGCGACCAATCCTGGCCCGGCCTCGACGCCAGGGACCTGGCCATCTACGAGTGCCACATCGGCGCCTTCACGCCTGGCGGCACGTTCGAAGCCGCCATCGAGAAGCTGCCCTATCTGAAGTCCCTGGGCGTCACCGCGCTGGAGATCATGCCCGTCGCCGAGTTCTCCGGCGTTCGCAACTGGGGCTACGACGGCGTCGACTGGTTCGCGCCCAGCCGCGCCTACGGCGGCCCCGCGGGCCTCCGGCGGCTCGTCGATGCCGCTCACCAGCACGGCCTAGGCATCTTGCTCGACGTCGTCTACAACCACTTCGGCCCCGAGGGCAACTACCTCCGTCAGTTCTCGCCCGACTACTTCACCAGCCGCTACAACACGCCTTGGGGAGACGCCATCAACTATGAGGGCTGCGCCTGTGCCCGCAAGCTGGCTATCGACAACGCCCTCTACTGGCTGCGCGAGTTCCACATCGACGGCCTCCGGCTGGATGCCACCTTCGCAATCCACGATGCTTCAGCACAGCATCTCTTGAGCGAGCTGGCCGAGGCCGTTCGCACCGAGAAGCCGGGCGCCATCCTCATCGCCGAAACCCACGAGAACGACGTCCGCTACTTGAAACCCCTGGACGCCGGCGGCTATGGCTTCGACGCCGTCTGGACCGACGATTTCCACCACGCCCTCCGCCGCCTCGTCGCCGGCGACCACGAGGGCTACTACCAGGATTACGCCGGCAGCGTCGAAGAGCTCGCCCGCGCCCTGAATCAAGGCTTCCTGTACGAAGGCCAGCGCTCGGCCTATTCCGGCCAACCCCGCGGCACCCCGGCCCGCGATCGTCCCGCCTGGCAGTTCGTGTACTGCATCCAGAACCACGACCAGGTCGGCAACCGCGCCTGCGGCGATCGCCTGAGCGACGGCCTGAGCCCAGACCTTTATCGCGTGGCCTCAGCCCTGCTCCTGCTGGCGCCCTACGCTCCTATGCTGTTCATGGGCCAGGAGTTTGCCGCCCCGTCGCCGTTCCAGTACTTCACCGACCACAGCCGCGAGCTCGGCAAGCTGGTCACCGAGGGGCGTCGCGCCGAATTCAAGTCATTCGCCGCCTTCAGCGATCCGGACGCACGCCGGCGCATCCCAGACCCACAGGCCGAGAAAACGTTCCTCGACGCCAAGCTGCCCTGGCAGGAGGCTCAGTCCAGTCCCGTCCTGCGCCTCTACCAGGAGTGCTTGCGCCTGCGCTGCGAGGATCCCGTGCTGCGCCGGCACGACCGCTTCTCCATGCAGGCCACGGCCATCGCTGACAGCGTCCTCGCCCTCAGCTTCGGGGACGACCGCCTTCTTCTCGCAAACTTCGCCGAGCGAACAACCATCCCGGCTCAGCGGCGCACCAGCATACTGCTGGACACAAACGACCCCCGCTTCGCAGGCTCAGCAGGAGAAGCCACCGGCGTCACGCCGAGCGGCATTGACCTGCCGGCGCGAACGGCGGTGCTGCTTGGCTAGCGCCGCCCGATTTGCCCGTCGACCGCTTTTCGCGCCGCTTCGCGGGCGCGGTCGTCAGCAGCGCGCGCTTCTTCCTTCAGCTTCTGCCAGCGAGCCGCGATCTCCAGCGCCTTGGCGGGATCGAGGCCCTCGCGGTGATGCTCCGCCTGGTCGACGCTCTGCTGCTCCAGCGCCGCCTGCACCGTGGCGCTGATAATGTCGTCGGTGTTCTCACTGAACTTGGAGAGGGACTGAACCAACGCCATGAAGAACTCGGGATGTTCGGCGAACGTTGGGCGCAGCGTCGACGCATCGACCTCCAGCGCCATCACGCTGTCGATGGCGTAGATGTCGGCCCAGCGCGGCTCTTCGGTGAAAGCTCGCAGATCGCCCGCGACCTCGCCGGCGCCCATCTCGTGGCCCTTCCCTTCGCTTTCCTTCGCCTCGACCATCACACTGCCGCTCAGCACCACGTGCAGCGCGTGGCTGCGCTCTCCACGGTGAGCCAGGTAGTTCCCGTCCGAGTACATCCGGCCGTGCCCGTCCTTCACGAACGCCACCAGGGCGTCTTTCTGGATGGACTTGAGAGCTGTCGACTTGCTGATGAGCTCAAAGGCCGAGTTGGCGTACTTGCTCAACTGGACATCGTCCTTGCTGACCTGCGGCCTGGTAAAGCGCGCGCAATTGCAAAAAGTGCAGCCTGCGTCGCCCTTGAGGCCGTGGGCATTCATACTGTGCGTGCACGTGCAACGCGTGTCTGCGACCGCGGATGCTTCGACTGCCATGTTCCCCCCTTGGATGCTGCCTTAGTATGGGCTTCGGGCCGGCGGATTGTCTAGCCGTTGGGCGAATGTGCTAGCCCGTTCGGTTCCCCGGTCACGCGCCAGATACGGCTGCTGAAGCCCGGAAATGCTGCTACCATTCCACCTGGAACAAACGTACTGGTGAGGTAAGAACCGCGGAGACGACTGTTTGGAGCTGACCTGGCATGGCTGGTCTTGCTTTCGCCTCAAAGGCAAGGAAGCCAGCATTGTCACCGACCCTTATACGCTCGCCAGTCCTTCCTCTCTCCAGAAGCTCACTCCCGACATCGTGACCGCCAGCGATCGGCAGCAGGCCGACGCGCAGCCCGCCGGCCCCTTCAAGTTCATCACCAGCCCCGGCGAGTACGAAGTCAAAGGCGTTCTCATCACCGGCAGCCCGTTCTTCAGCAGCAACGGCAAGCGTACCGGCACCTTCTTCAAGATCGAGATGGACGACTTGGTGCTGTGCCACCTCGGCCAGATGAAGCAGCCGTTGAGCGCCAGCCAGGTCGAGGGCCTGGCCGATGTGGACGTGTTGTTCGTCCCCGTCGCCGGCGAGGATGAATCAATCGACGCCACCAAGGCCGTGGAGATGATCAACCTCATCGAGCCGCGCATCATCGTGCCCATGCACTTCGAGCCGAGCGCTCTCGGCGTGGCCGGCACGCCTGTCGAAAAGTTTTGCCACGAAATTGGCCAGACAGGCGTCACGCCCCAAGCGAAGTTGACGGTGACTAAGACGTCTCTGCCGGCCGAGCCGCTGGTCGTCGTGCTGGACCCTAGGTGAGAGGAGCGGTATGAGGGAAGTCAGGTACATCTTCGTAACCGGCGGGGTCGTGTCCTCTGTGGGCAAGGGCATCGCGGTCGCGTCCATCGGCCACATCCTCAAAGCCCGCGGCGTCAGCGTTTCCATCCTCAAACTGGACCCCTACATCAACGTCGATCCCGGCACCATGAACCCCTATCAGCACGGCGAGGTGTTCGTCACCGACGACGGCGCCGAGACCGATCTTGACCTCGGCCATTACGAGCGCTTCATCGACGAGGACCTGACGCGCGCCAGCAGCGTTACCACCGGCCAGATCTACAACGCCGTCATCGCCAAGGAACGCCATGGCGACTATCTCGGCGGCACCATACAGGTCATCCCGCACATCACCAACGAGATCAAGGAGCGCATCGTCAACGTCGGCCGCCTCAGCAGCGCCCAGGTGGTCATTGTCGAGGTCGGCGGCACCGTTGGCGACATCGAGAGCCTGCCCTATTTGGAAGCCATACGCCAGATGCGCAAGGACGCCGGCCGGCGCAACGTCCTGTACATCCACGTCACCTTCGTGCCCCACGTGGGCTCCACAGATGAGCTCAAGACCAAGCCCACCCAGCACAGCGTCAACGAGCTGCGCCGCATCGGCATCCAGCCCGACGTCATCCTGGCCCGCTCGGATCATGCCATGGGGGACGACCTGCGCGAGAAGATCGCACTCTTCGGCGACGTGAGCGAGCACGCCGTGATCCCCCTGCTGACCCTCGACAGCATCTACCAGGTGCCGCTGGTCCTGGAAGAGACAGGTCTGGGCGATCTCATCGTCGAGGACCTCGGCCTGGAGCAGCGCGAGCCCGACCTCACTGCCTGGCGCGAGATGGTCCACCGCATCAAGACCCCCAAGCCCAAGGTCGAAATCGCGGTCGTCGGCAAGTACACCGCTCTGGCCGACGCCTACATCAGCGTCACCGAATCGCTCAAGCACGCCGCCATCTACCACGACCGCGACGTGCTCATCCGCTGGATTGATTCCGAGGACATCGAGCAGCCCGATGGGTTGCGCCTGCTGGAAGGCGTCGATGGGCTGCTGGTCCCGGGCGGCTTCGGCTCGCGCGGCATCGAGGGCAAGATCGCCACCGCCCGCTACGCTCGCGAGCACCAGATCCCGTACTTCGGCCTGTGCCTGGGGATGCAGGTCGCGGTCATCGAGTTCGCCCGCTACATCCTCGGCTCGGACGAGCCCAACAGCGTCGAGTTCGACCAGTTCACCCAGCATTCGGTCATTCACCTGATGGCCAGCCAGATGGGCATCTCGGAAAAGGGCGGCACCATGCGCCTGGGGGCCTACCCCTGCGTGCTGGTGCCAGGCAGCAAAGCCGCCTTCGCCTACGGCGAGGCCACCATCTCCGAGCGGCACCGCCATCGCTTCGAGTTCAACAACGACTACCGCGATATGCTCACCGGCCACGGCATGGTCATCAGCGGCATTTCGCCCGACGGTCGGCTGGTCGAGATCGTCGAGCTGCGCGACCATCCCTGGTTCCTGGGCACCCAGTTCCATCCCGAATTCAAGTCGCGCCCCAACCGGCCGCATCCGCTGTACCGGGATTTTGTCGGCGCCTGCGTCGGCGCTGTCGCCATGACGCCGGAGCGTACGATCGACGACGAGTATGCCGTCGCCTAAATTCCCAGACCTCCTTCCTCTCGACACAGCCCTGCCTCGCATCCTCGACCAGATTTCCGTGCTGGGGATCGAGGATAAGCCGATCCTCGACGCGCTCGGCCAGGTGCTCGCCGAGGACGTCATCTCTTCGGAGACCGTCCCGCCACATGCCAATTCCGGCATGGATGGGTTCGCAGTGCGCAGCGCCGACACGCCAGGGACGCTGCGGGTCGTGGCCGATCAGGCCGCCGGCCACGTCACCGACACGGCCGTCGAGCCCGGCACCGCCATCCGCATCATGACCGGCGCCGTCGTGCCCGCCGGAGCCGATACCGTGGTCCCCGTGGAGGACACCGATGGCGGCCGCGACGGCGCCGTGACCATCGGCGTCAAGACGCCGGCTAAGGCCAACATCCGCGAAGCCGGCGAGGACGTGCGCCAGGGCGACCGCGTCCTCCGCGGCGGCACGCCCGTCAGCCCCGGGACCATCGGCGTGCTGGCCTCGATTGGCCACGCTCGCGTGAAGGTCTATCGCCGCCCGGTGGTGGCTTTCATGGCCAGCGGCGACGAATTGGTGGGCGTCGAGGACCCTCTGGGGCCCGGCAAGATCCGCAACAGCAACAGCTACACCCTGCACGCGCAGATCGGCCAGGCCGGCGGCATCCCGCGCGACCTCGGTGTCGCCTCCGACACGCTGGACGACATCCGCCGGCACGTCGATGCCGGCCTGAAGGCCGACCTGTTCATTACCTCGGCCGGGGTCTCAGTAGGCGACTTCGACTACGTGAAGCAGGTGCTGGAGGAGCATGGCGAGCTTCGACTCTGGCGCATCGCCATCCGCCCCGGCAAGCCCGTAGCCTTCGGAGTGTTCGACGGCACCCCCGTGATTTCGCTGCCCGGCAATCCCGTGTCGTCCATGGTCACCTTCGAGTTGTTCGTCCGCCCAGCTATCGCCAAGATGATGGGCCACACAAACCTGGCCCCGGCAACCGTGCAGGTAACGGTGGCGGAGGAGGTCGACAACCGCGGCGGCCGGCGCAGTTTCCTGCGCGCCATCGTCAGTCGCGAGCGCGGCGGTTACATCGCGCGTCTCACCGGTCCCCAAGGTTCTGGGATACTCACATCAATGGCCCGCGCCAATGCCCTCCTAGACGTCCCAGCCGAAGTCGAAACGATGCCCCCAGGCAGCACAGCCCAAGCCATTCTCCTCGCACCGGTGACCAATTGATTGCTCTTGCATCCTCTCCTTCGCCTTCCACGCGGGCCTCTCTCGCCTCGCGCGGCGTGGTTTCTTAGTTGGCCAACCCCAACATCTTGCTGGCCATCTCGGGCTCGCCGTTCGATGGCCAGCTCGTGCATCTAGCCTGCAACGCCGGCCAGAAAGTCAAGGGCAAGTTGTACGTCGTCCACGTGCTGGAGGTGCCGCGCAGCCTGCCGCTCGACGCCAACATGGCCGAGGAGTCGAAGCGCGCGGACGCCATCCTGACGCACGTCGAGGACTCTGCCTCCAAGATGAAGTGCCAGCTCGAGTCGGAGATCATCCAAGCTCGCGACGTCGCCCAAACCCTCGTCGACGAGGCCGAGGACCGCCAGGTGGGCCTCCTCATCCTCGGCATGCAGCGGCGTGAGAAGTACGGCAAGTTCTACCTTGGCACGACCATCCCCGCCGTCCTGTCCAGCGCGCGCTGCCGCGTGTGGATCATCCGCGAGGGCCTTGACGAGGCATCGCTGCCGCCCTTTCCCGGCTGACTTACCGCCGTTTGCCCCTCAAGCACCAGCTCGCCTCTGCTCGAGATGGCGCTTGGCTCGCGCCGGCAGCAGTGCTGGCGCTCGCGTTGTTCATGCGCTTGGTCCGCATCGATCTGGCCCAGTTCGACATCGACCAGGTCAAGCTGCTCGATCCCGCGGTACGTTTTATTCAGACTGGCCACCCTCCGTTAGTCGGCGGCGCCACCTTCAGCGTCGGCATCAACATCCCGCCGCTGATCACCTATCTGCTGGCCTTGCCGCTCGTTTTCACCCACAGCGCTCTCTGGCTCACGGCAATCCAGGCTGCCGTGGATGCCTTCGGTGCAGTCTTTGTGTACGCCGCCGTCCGGCAATTCGCCACACCCTTCGCAGCATTCGCCGCCGGTGCGTTCTACGCGGTCCTGCCGGACGCCATCCTGAACTCGAGGGCCATTACCAACGGCGGCGCTGCGCCATTCCTGTGCGCCATCTGCCTGTGGGGGCTGGTGGGCTTTCTGAAGTGCGGAAATGCCCGCCAGATGGGCATCGCGCTGCTCGCCCTCGGCCTTGCCACGGAGCTCCACGTGACGGTAGCGGCCTTCGCCCCGGCGCTGCTGCTCGTGGCCGCGCTCCGCTGGCGAGACCTCCGCTGGCAACCGCTCGCAATGGCGGCCAGCGTCCTCGTCCTTACCATCGTTCCTTACGTCTACTTCCAGATCAGCACCGGCCTGGCCGACCTCAAGTCGTTGGCCGGCTTCGCTGGCGGGTCGCGGCCGCCGGACTCGACCGCCCTGGAAGTCGTGTCCGCGATCGCCGCCGGCAGCGTCCAGGACCACTTCACCCTCGCGCCGCTGAACGTCGTTGGCTGGCTGGTGCTGGCAATTGTCGTGGCTGGCTTGGCGCTCGCGCTCTGGCGCCACCAGCCGGTTGGTGCGGTTCTAGCGCTGTGGCTGGCACTGCCGATCCTCGCGACCCTGCGCCACGCCGAGTCGCTGGCGCCGCACTATTACTTCGGCATCTTTCCCGCCGTCGCCATGCTGGCTGGCCTGGGCTTCGCCGGCCTTCCGTTGCCGCCACTGGGGATCATCTTGCTGGCTGCCTTCCTGCCTCTGCGCGCCGGCCAGTGGCTGCTGTTTCAGCACGACCTCATGGCCGGCAACCTACCGCCAGATCACAGCCGCGCGACACCTGCCGAGCCACTTCCTGCGCGCTACGCTGCGCCCTACAACGTCCCGCTCCGGTACGAGCTGCGAGCCCTGCAGGAAACCGGCCCAGTGTACGTCGGCCCGCGTGAAGGCTACGACCAAGTCTTCCGCTTCCTGAGCAACGGCAGGCTGCCAGTCACGGCCCTGAGTGGCCGCCACACGACCTTGCTCCCCAAAGATGGATCGCTGCTTATGCTGGATGGCGCCGGGGAATCCCCTCTTCGGAGCTTCGCCACCCCTGCAGCCACGATTAGCGCGAGTTCCGGCAAGCCCTTCTACAGCTTCTTCCGTCTTAATCCCGGCTGGCTGGTGCAATTCAACGCCACCCTCGGACTCCAGCCTGTCGGCGCGAGCTTTGCCGGCGGTCTGCGCCTCACCGGCCTATCCCTGCCGCCCTTAGTCGCCGGCCACCCATCCAAGCTGCTGTTGGAATGGCAGCTTGCGCGCCAGCCGGGTCAGGTCCGCCTGTTCGCTCGCCTCGTCGACGCCGCGGGCAAGCCATGGTCGTCCGATCCCGACTCCGACGTCTTCGCCGGCACGCAGTGGAGTGAGGGCGCCTCGGCGCTCAGCGAAACGGTGCTCACGCCGGCGAAAGACACGCCCACCGGCGGCTATTGGCTTGAGCTTGGCTTGTATGACGGCGGGTCCGGGGCCCGTTTGCCGATCGACGATGGGAGCTCGGAGCTGCGCCGGGGCCCGCTGAAGGTCGTGGGCGTCTCCAAAGCGCCAACCACGGCCACGCCGAGGGCTATCTTCGGCGCCGAGGGGATCGCGCTTGACAACGTCCAAGTCAGCGGGGATGTCGTTGTGCTCACTTGGGCCGCGGTGTCAAAGCCTCGCGCCGATTACACCGTTTTCGTCCACGCGCTCGACAACGCCGGCCGGATCGTCGCTCAGCACGATGGCCCACCGGTCGACGGCAGTTATCCCACCTCGCTCTGGGACGCCGGCGAAGCCATCCATGATGTCCACCGCTTGCAAGGCTCGTTGGCCACCGCCACCAAGCTGGAGATCGGCCTTTACTCCCAGCCCAGCTTGGAGCGCCTTCCCGTCACCTCGCCCGCGGCGGGCTCAGCCTTCGAAATGCCTCTGCCCGATGGCAGCCGCCAGCAGGCGCGAGGCATTGGAGGCTAGGCTCACCGCCGTTACGGTTCCGGTGAGCGGTGTTTGCGACCCAGTTGTAGAGTTCGATTGTCGCGGCTCCGCTCCCGCGAACGCCGTGCCCCGCGTGAAGTCAGCCGAACTTGGCGGTGTCGGCATCCACCATGATGCCGATCAGTTCCTTGAAGCGCACTCTCGGCTGCCAGCCGAAGGTCCGCTCTGCCTTCGACCGGTTGCCGCACAACCTGGTGGTTTCCAGAGGGCGCACGAACTCAGGATTGACCACCACGTGCTCGTGCCAGTCGAGCCCGGCGTGGGCAAACGCAGCTTCGCACAGCTCCTCCACGCTGTGCATCTCGCCAGTGGCAATCACGTAGTCGTCTGGTGTGCCCTGCTGGAGAATAGTCCACATTGCCGCGATGTATTCCTTGGAATATCCCCAGTCCCGTTGGGAGGCCAGGTTGCCCATCTCCAGCTTCCAGTCTTTGGTCACGATCGGCTGGCCGGCCTCGTTCAGCGGCGGATTGTTGACCTTGTTGGCAATGCAGGCCACGCCAACGCTCACTTTTCGGGTCACATACTGCATGCCGCGCCGCGGGCTTTCATGGTTGAACAGGATGCCGCAGGCGATGAACATCCTGTCGCTGCCGTCGCGCAGGATATGCGCGTTGTGGTGGGCCAAGAGCTTGGCCGCGGCGTACGGATTATTCGGGCGAAAGGGCGTCGTCTCGTCCTGCAGCGCCACCTCAGGCGTGCCGTACATCTCGGAACTGGACGCCTGGTAGATCTTGACGTCTTTGCCCGAATTCCTGAGTCGCAGCGCCGCCTCGAACAGCCGCAGTGGACCAAGGGCGTTGATGTTCGAGGTGTAAACGCGGCGCTTGAAGGAGTCGGCTGGCGCCGCCTCGGCGCCGAGGTTGTAGATCTCGTCCGGCGCAAAGTCCGATACGGCTCGCTCAATGCTGATCTCGTCGTCCAGGCTGCCCCGGTAGAAGCGCAGCTGCGCCCGCAGGTGCTCAACGTTACCGAGGTGGCCGGTGCTGCTCGACCTCAGGAACCCAGCAACCTCGTAGCCCTTCTCCAGGAGAAACTCGGCCAGATATGAACCATCTTGGCCCGTGACCCCCGTGATGAGCGCCCGTTTAGCCAATCATTGCTCCTAAGATCGTGATAGTTCCTCTCGCCACCAGTGTAAGGTGTCCCGCAGGCTGGTTTCAATAGCGATTGCGGGCGCCCATCCCGAAGCACGTCGGAACTTCGTCGCGTCGCACACAATCCGGGGCAGGTCGACCGGCCGGAAACGCTCGGGATCCGTTTCGACGCGGATGGTCGCCGAGCTCATGGCCAGCAGTTGGTCCAACACGAACTGGCCGGTCCGCCCTTCGCCAGAGCCGACGTTGTATGCCTCGCCCGGCTCGCCGCGTTCCACCGCGAGGCAGTAGGCACTGGCAGCATCACGCACGTCCATGAAATCACGAACCGAGGTCAGATTGCCCACACGGATAACCGGCTCGCGATGGCCGGCCTCGATCTCGGCAATCTGCTTGGCAAAGGCTGCCACCACGAACTCGGGGCTCTGCCGAGGGCCAATCTGGTTGAAAGGTCGCATCCGCAGCACCGGCAGCTTGCGGCTGATGAAGTACTGGTATCCCAGAAAATCGGCGGACAGCTTGCTCACGGCGTACGGGCTGGTCGGACGCAGCGGCTGATCCTCGTCGATGGGGTTCTCCTCGTCCTTCACCAGGCCATACATCAGCGCGCTGCCGCCGATCACCGTCCGAGGCCGGATGCCGGCCTTCAGCATCGCCTCGAACAAATGGACCTGGCCGATCACGTTGAGCCGGAACGTCGCCGCCGGGTCCTGCCACGAGAGGGGCTCCAACGGCTGCCCCGCCAGGTGGATGACCGCATCGGGCCGGACTTCCGCCATCAGCGCATCCACGCTCCCCGGCTCGTTGAGGTCCGCCGTGCGCAAACTGAGCCGAGGCATTGTTCTGCCCCAGGCGGTCACGTGCCGTAAGCTGCGGCTCAAGCCCACAACTTCCCAACCTGTGTGCTCCAGCACGTGGTCCACTACGTGGCTGCCGACAAAGCCGGTCGCCCCGGTGACCAGAACCCGCATCCCGGCTACAGCCGGGCGTTCGCCAGCGCGGTGGCGCAGGGGCAAGTCCGCTCCGCCGGAATCTTCGGCACCGCGTCGAAGATGACGTCCTTCAGCTTGGCGTTATTCGCGTTGAGGATGCGGATGATGTCGTCCGCCTTCACCGGCGCCAGGTCGAGTTGGCCTTCGATCCCAACGTCATAGTCGGTGACCAGCGAAATGTTGACGTAGCACATCTCCAGCTCCCGCGCCAGGACCACCTCCGGGTACTGCGTCATGTTGATGACCTCCCAGCCCTGGCCGCTGAACCACTTTGACTCTGACCGCGTCGAGAAGCGCGGCCCCTGGATGACCACTACAGTGCCCTCGGCCTTGACCGAGATGTCGTGCTCCTGGCAGGTCTCGT
>Ga0307374_10009241_pt1 | contig 14560 bp, 20 predicted proteins | sample OX3MG_FD_202532 | JGI IMG/M metagenome (GOLD analysis project Ga0307374, IMG submission 202532) | Soil microbial communities from Risofladan, Vaasa, Finland - OX-3 | ecosystem: Environmental > Terrestrial > Soil > Coastal area > Acid sulfate soil | place: Finland: Risofladan, Vaasa | collected... | reverse complement strand
ACCCGGTGGGCGGCCTCGGTCTTGAACTCCAGCGTGAACTTCCGTCTTGTGATTCCCATTGAGGGACATCCTTCCAGCCAACCCTTGGGTCAGCCTGTTAGGTGTCCACAAAACCTGGGGAACCTCACATGGAAGGCCTGGTGGGCCAATCGGGCCTGGAGCGCATCACGCTCTTCGATCGAACCGGACAAGACTCGCACCGAACTGGCAATGGACTCGCCGAGAAGCCCAGGAAGGGGTTCGGCCAGGATCGGATCCTCGTAGTCGCCACGCCCGAGGGCTCGCGACTTGCCCTCCAGCAGGCGCAGATTGGCTATCAAGTGGTTGAACGCCTCACCGACAAGCATGGTCTCACGGGGTCCGTCGGCCGGTGCCAGTCCGTCGGCGAGCTGGCCGGCGGCCACCGCTCTGGCCGATTCGGCCAGCTTGGCCAGGGGGCGGGTGATCGAGCGGGCCAGAGCCCAGCCCACGACTGCCATGAGCAGTCCGATCAGGGCGCTGCCGGTGAGCCATCCGAGATACGTCTCTCGTGCCGAGGACTGCAAGGATCCCGCCGCCTCCTTGACCCGCTCGGTGGCCGCGGTGACTATTCCGAAGAGCCGGGTGGAACGGGTCACGGCACCCTTGAAGGCCGTCACGAGCGAGATGGTGTCGACCGGAACTGCTCGGCCCTGTTCGATCGTGGTGACCGTCTGGTTGTAGACACCGACGTCTTGGCTGGACATCAACTCCTTCCAGGTACCCGAGATGGCGGCATCGGGCGCGGCGGCGAGGGATGCGGCCGCCGCTGCGTAACGGGTGCTGTCGCTGCCAAGGCGGACCAGTATCGGGGCCGCCTGACCGGCAGTGCTGATGGCGACTTCGGCGAGGTCGGTGGCCTCGGCGGCGCCATATTGCAACCCGTCGGTGGCGGCCCGCAGCGTCCCCAACGTGGCCGCCAGCCGGTTGCCACCATCGACCTGCTCAGCCGCTAGGCCGAGATCGGACAGCCGAGGCCCGAGTACCGCGGCGAGCTGGGCGTCGAAGCCGGCATAGGTCTGCAGGGCGGCGGTGAGGCCAATGGCGCCGGCGCCAACTTGAGCCCGCACGGTCTTGACGGCTCCCGCAGCCACTGGCGAGGAGGCGCCCAGGGCGGCCAGAGCGGCATCAGTGGCCGGTCCAGCCACCGCGGTGGTCGTCTCGGGGCCGTAGCCCAGAAGCTTGGAGATCACGTCGGGGGCCACATGGAAGCGCGAGCTCCAACCCGAGGTACTGACCGCGACCTCCTCGTTGGTCAGTGCCAGGCGAAGCCGAACCAGCGCGTCAATCGTCGGCACCTGGCCTCCGATGCGAGCTGCGGCGGTTGCGCTGGCACGGTACCGGGCCGTGTCATGGGCGGCCAACAGTCCCATGACCACCACCGGGAGCATGACCAAGGCCAACAGCCGAGGCGTGATCCCGGATCGGCGCCTACGAAATTCGCGCCCCGCTGAGCCGGTAACCGAGGCCATGGCTTACTGTCGGCTGTCTAGCGGCGGAACTTCAGGAAAATATTCCTTATTTCCCCCGATTTCCGACAATTCCACCTCGCAAGTGCCACCCCCCAGAACTCCTAGCTCGGCTCCGGGAGCGCAGCGGCCGGGGCCGGCGGCTGCCACGGCGGGCCAGCGACGGGGTCTCTACGAGGAAGGGGTGCAGCAATTAGCCACGAGGGTCGTCACCGAAGTTCCCGCCGCAACCGCCTCGTCGTCTAGCCGAGCGATCAGGCCCTCGGGTAGCCGGAATGACGTGGGCCTGGCCCCGAGGGTGGTGCGAAAGGCCTCGTAGCTCATCAGGGCGACGTGACATTTCGCGACACGCGACTGCGGTCAAAGCCGACATACGTCTGCATCCTCTCACCGAAACCCGCCCTGGAAATCAGGTCGACGACGCTCCCTGACCTGCGGAGGGTAGGCGAAGGGCGAATCCGGCATTGCGGGCTTTGCAGGCCAATATCTGCGCTCATGCCGGTGCCGCGTTTTCCGCAGGTCACGGGCCTGCGGACACCGCTGACCCGGCCGTTCCTGGGCCGGCGTGACACAAACGTGACACGCGAGATTGGGCCCCGCGGCACGGATGGCGAGGGCAAGAGTCCTGACGGGGCGCGGATCGGCGGGAGCCTCGGAGCCCGGTCCGCCACTCTCCGTAGCGATCCACGCGGCCACGGCCGAGCCGTACCTGGTTCTCGGCTTGCAGATCGCCAACATCCTCGGATGCTCGAGGGCGCCGGGTGCGGGCAGGCGCTCGATTCTTCAACGCCTCCGGCGCCGGCCGCCCGAGAGGACCTGATCTGCTTGCGCCTGTTCATGAGGTCAGCTTTGACGTTCGGCCATTGCCTGGGACGGCGGCCACGGGATGGGACCGGTGCCAACCACGGATGGCCCGACCTCGGCCGGCGAACCGTCTGAGAGCTCGGTCTGCTCACCACCTACGGCATCGCCACGGGGGACATCGGGTCCTGGTGGGGTGCCCTACAACCCCACCATCTATCTGGGGCCGCCACCCACTACCGGCCGGGGTGGCCCGATCTGGTGAACTATGTCAAGGCTTCTCCCGGGGTTGGGTGAGAGCGGCACGTACACCCAGTCCGCGGTACTCAGACCGGAAGCTGGGGTCTCGCCCAATATCCCGTGGCGTCGGACCCCCGCAGCTCCAGTACGCCGGGGTGGCGACACTGGCAAGAACCGCCAGACTCCAGTCATGCTGACAGCGTTCGGGATCGCCTCCTTGGTATTCATGATGCTCATGTACGCCCTCGAACAGAGGGGCCCGGGGTTCACCTTGGGCTTCGTCGCCGGTTGCGCCCTCGCCAGCAGCTACGGGTTCCTCTCTGGCGCCTGGCCCTTTGGAGCGGTGGAGGCGGTCTGGTCGGCGGTCGCCCTCAACCGATACCGGAGCAGACGCTCCGGGGCCAACTCCGGGCCGGGAACCCGCCCATAACAACCGTCACCATGAGACCTCTCCGGGTAGCCGACATCGTTATTTCAGATATCAGGAGCAACGCCGTGAGCGCCCCGACCAGCGTCCCACCACAACGTGACCAAATGCCGAGGCTCGGCGGGCAGGACGCGGGCGATCTCGGCGTCTCGCTCCGGGCCCACGCAAAGCCGTCGGCGGGCCAGGGCGACCCGGTTGGCGGCGTCGTCCGCCCAAGCCAGCGGACGGCTGAAGCGCTCGAGCTGGACCTGCAGGCCGAGCGCCCTCAGGACCGCGACCAGGTCGTCGGCCCCCGGAGCCTCGGGACGGTCGATGCCGTGGATGGCGCGCCAGGCGGCGTTGAGGTTCGAGAGCGGGTGGGCCTCGGTCATCTCTACGACCACCCGCCGGCGGGCGTGGCGGCCCAGCTCGGACAAGAACCCGACGATGTCGGACACGTTGTAGACCACGTGGTGGCAGACAACCACGTCTGCCTGGGCCACACTTTGGGCGACATCGGGCCAACGACCTGCCACCACGGAGTGGGGCACCGGCAGCTTCGAGGCGAGCTCGGAGAACATATCCAGCATGTCGGGGCTCTCGTCCACAGCAGTGATGTGGGTGGCAAGCGTTGCCAAGGGCAGACTGGCTGCACCAGCCCCGGCTGCTACGTCGAGAACGGTCCCTGATGGGCTTAGAGCCTCCCGGGCCCGCTGCCGGGATGGCGTGTCATGAGCCTCGGCCAGGGCCCTTCGGGCGGCGTGGGCGAATGGTTCCGGCGGGAATCCCCACGGCGGCGCCGGCGCGCCGGCCAGGATCTCGTCCGGTATCGCCCAGGCGGCCAAAGCGTCCGCCCAGCGCTGACCGGCCTCCTCGGGTTCCACGAGAGACGTTCTACTCCGTCGGGCGGGCCGAGGCAGCACTCTGCGCGGGTCGCCGAAGGCTGGGTACCTTCCCTGTCGAAGCCCGCCCCCTGCCATTCGCCCGTTCGATCCGGCACCAGTGAAGTGAAACCCCCGAATGCCGGTTATGCGGGCTGTGGACAACCCGGTGCCGACCATTGTGGTTGGGGCTCACGGGGCGGCGTTCCGGCCAAGGCGGGGGCTGGGCTGCGTCGCCACCTCCTCGGCATCGATCCGGTGGCCGCTCCGGTCGTGGAGCGCATCTTCGCCGAGTCTTGAAGGGCCGAGGCCCCCTCCAGATTGCTGAGCGCCTGACCCGAGACGGGATCCCCTCCCCCGGCGCCCATGATCCGGCCCGGAACCGTCACCGGCTCCATAGCGGCGGCGCCTGGTCCAAGTGCGCCGTTCGGGCCATCCTCAAGAACCCCCGCTACACCGGCCGCCAGGGCTGGAACCGCCAGTGCCGGGACGAGGTCCTCATCGACCTGGACGACGTGGCTCTGGGGCATGAAACTCGCATGCGCTGGAATGATGAGGGCGCCTGGATCTGGTCCGACCAGCTGTGCTCATGAGCCCCTCGTCTCCCCCGAGCAGTTCGTGGCCGTCCAGGAGATGCTGTCCCGCTCCGCCCATCTGCGCACCGAGCCGAAGCGACGGACGACCGCCCGGAGGTACGTCCTGAGTGGCCTGGTCACCTGCGGCCTTTGCAGCCGCCGGATGCAAGGGTCCTGGAACCACGGCGCCGCCCACTGCCGCTGCACCTACGCCAGCGAGTACGCCCGAGGCCGGGGCCTCGATCATCCCAAGGCGGTCTACCTCAAGGAGTCGGCCGTCGTCCCGGAGCTGGACCGCTGGCTGCTCAGGCTGTTCGACCCCGAGAACCTGGACCAGACCTGTGAAGCTCTTGCCGTGGCCGACCAGACCGACACCGCCCGCCTGGCCGCCGTCGAGGCCGCACGGCGTCAAATCGCCGACTGCGACTCCCGCCTGGCCAAGTATCGGGCCGCCCTGGATGCAGGCGTAGAAGCCGCCGTGGTGGGACGCTGGATCGCCGAGGTGCGGGCCGAGCGGGGCGGGCTGCTGCCGTTCTGAAAGATGATGCTCCTGCTCCAGCTCTGACCAAGGCCGAGATCAAGGCCATGGTCCTGAGCCTGTGGGACATCGCCAAGGCCCTGCGCACGGCGGCGCCGGACGACAAGGCCGAGGTCTACAAGGAACTGGGCATCCGAGTGCGCTACGAGCCGAACAGCCGGGTCATCATCGCCCAGGCCGGCGGATCCGACGCGTGCAGTACAGAGCGTGTCGGAGGGGGGAGTCAAACCATAAGCACACCAGAGATTCGGGAGCGGGTCCCCCTGCTCAGGGCGAGTGGACCAGCCGCTGAAGACTTGAGTCGGCCCGTCTGTCAATCGGCTCGACGCGGATCGCCTACGACAAGACCTCGACCTGGGGCTGAGCAGCGAGGCGACCGTCGGTAGTAACCAGGAGAGCGCCGAGGTTCACGGCCAGTTCGACGTAGAGGGCATCCGCCAGGCGGAGATTCGACCTACGGGCCCAGGCGCCGGCGAGCAAAGTCTCCAGTCCGTGACGCTCGACTGGAAGGGCGGCCAGGTCTCGCAGGGATGCTTCGACCTCGCTGGCCGTCAGCTCGTTCGCTCTATGAAGCCGACCCAGGGCTGAGAGAACCTCGGCGTCGAAGTGACCAGGCACATGGAGGTCCTCGCCATCGATCCTCTCCCCCACCACCTGGCCCAGTTCGTTGTCAAGCAGCAAGTCGACGGCGGCCGAGGCGTCCAACACCACATCAGCCAATCCCGGCGTCCAGTTCCTCTCTCGCGGCGTCGAGCGCCCCCAGCGCCTTGTCGTGGCTGACTCGGCTGGAAGGGCGGGAACGGCTGGCAAGCCAGGTTCCGATGCGCTGAGCGCTGACGGCCTTCTGCAGTGCCCGGCGGGTCACGGAAGTGACGTCGACACCCTTGGCCCGGGCTTCGGCGACGAGTTCGTCGGGAATCTCAACTTCCAGCTTGGCCACTCCCTCATGCTACGGTTCATTCGATCACCCGAGGGGTGGGATTCACCGACCTGGTTGACCCTACAGAGCCGTGGTCAGGATCGGGGTTCCTGGTTCCCCATGGCCACCACGGTCGCCCCTCCCAGTCGAGGTCCCCTCCTGCCGGACGGAGAGCCGCCCCGCAGCGCCGGTGCGCCCTCGAAGAGTGCACAAACGTCGACCCCGGGCGGCGTGCCCGAAGAACCGCGACAGGAGACGCGGCTGGTGTCGGACCCCAGGTCCACGGCCCGTCGTCCTCCCCGGAGACTGGATCGAGCTACGGCGGGCCGGCTGAGGATACCTCGCCCCCGGGTCCGAGTTAGATGGGTAAATGCGACTCTCAGCCCGACCACGATCGCAGCCAGAGGGTGACCTCCGCGAGGATGGGCCGGCTGGCGGCCGGGCGAGCCCGAGACGGCGCTGTCAGGTTCGGGAGGGAGTAGGTCAGCGGGGCTCAATCTTCCAGCCGGCACAGACGCCCCCTGCAGTTCACAGGGGTAGCTTGGCGGATGAGGAAGAAATCCGGGTTGCAGTTCGGGATGGTTAGTTAGGGGGAAACTGGTGTTGCTTGCTGCAGCTTGGGTTCAGGGGGTCCGCGGCCCACAAGAGCGGTTCGTCGCGGGCGGGACGATGGCCGTAGACGGGATGCGGGCGGTCGGTCGATTCCGGCCAAGGCGTGAGCGATAGCGGCCCGATCGCGTAGGCCCTGGGCGGGGTCTTGGTCGTCGAGGATCCACGAGACCACCCCCGAGCCGACGACCGCGCCGGTGGCGGCCTGGAGGAGCAGACGGCGGGCGCCGACACGGTCAACGCCTGGTGGGCGGCGGTATCGCAGCATGACCGCGGAGAGCCCATCGATGTCGGAGACGGTGTCGAGGATCACTCGAGGGCGGCGCGGGGATTCCTTGGCGGTGTGGGCCCGCCGCTGGCCGGGCAGCAACAGACCCCGCAGCTTGCGTCGGGCAGCGTCGACCTCGCCCCGGATCGAGAACCACCACTGCCATGAGCATCACCCCGGCCCGCTCGCTCTCGTCGCTGAACGCCCATACGCCGCTCCCTCCTCCCCGTCCAGCCCATCCGACTGGACCAGAAAGACCATCCCACAGACTCGCGTCACGCCGATAGCACCACCAGCTCGTCGTTCGGTCCCCGAGGACATGCCGCCCCGTCGGAGCGGTGCACCAGCCCGGAGAGGTTCGCCCACAGGGCCGAGCGTCGAAAGAACCCGGACGCCGGCCGTGTCCCAAGAATGGGGACAGTCCGACGGTCACGGGCTGGACACCGGGACCGGTGCATCGGTGTGCTGCCTGTGCGCCCCTTGTGACGGTGCCGATCGAAGCCGTTGTCCCAGGTCAACGCGCCACCGACGGGGAGCCCCGGGTGCCGATCCAGCTCCGCATGCCACTGGCGAGCCACGACAATCAACGACCGACGAGCGGTGGCCGCCGAGGCGCTCGACAGCCAGCCGGTCCACGCCGGGAAGGAGGTGACCATAGCTTCCGAGAGTGAGCCCGGGATCGGCCGGATCGCCCGCCAGGCGATCTCAGAGGCGCCGGCGACGGCGCGGCGCACCGCCGGCCCAGACGTCCTCTTCTTCCATTTGTCCCTTGCAAGCTCATCCTGAAGCGCCGCAGCACTCATCACCCCTGACCGAACCGACGGGCAGAACAGGGGCGCTTGTTGCAGTTCTGCCGCCTTGAATGTAGGATCAATAGCGACACGGGGGTTGGTACCCGTACCGTGTTGGACTCTGCCGTTCTCGTCGGCACCTCCGGGAGCGTTGCTCCGGACCCCTGGTAGCGCCTTAGCGCAACGGTTGACCAGGGAGGCTGCCCAATGACACTCACGACACTCGCACCACTGACACGACGCGCTCCCGGCCTTGTCGTATCCATGTCCGTCGAGGGCGCGACCGCCACGGTGGCCCTTAGAGGTGAAGCCGACGTCGCCACGGTTCCCGTCGTCAAGGGTGTGCTCGATCGGGTGATCGCCGACCACGCAGGCCCAATCGCCGTGGATCTGGCCGAAACCTGCTTCATCGACAGCGCCACCATCCATATTCTGGCTGATGCCAGCCAGGATCTGCAGCGGCGGGCTCGGCGCCTGACCATCCAGGCGCCATCGAGGACCGCCATTCGGATGTTGGAGCTCTTCGGGTTATCCGATCTGATTCGGGCTGACGGGGGCAACGACCAGCGACCGGAACCCTATGGATCGGCCCAAGCCTGGTGGCGGCCCAGTTCCGGGTCCCTTTCGCTACGAACTGGCTCGAAGACCCTGGGCGGTCACTCGCCCTTGGCTCCATCACCATCAAGAACAGGCCAAACCGCCTCCGGTCCGGCGGACGCTGGAATCGCCTCTAGAGAAAGGAAACCCCATCAATGTACATCGGCCTAGGGACGATCATCCTGATCATCGTGATCGTTATAGCGGTCAGCATGCTTCGGCGTCGCTGACCACCCGGCCGGCTACCCGGTCGGCCCTGGATCACAAGATCGAAAGCTCAAAACGACCACCTGGGCGCAGAGCGCGTCCGGTGCAAACGGCGGGAAAGAAGGATAGGAACATGGGCATCACTCCCAGTCTGATCCTGGTGGCCATCGGGGCCATCTTGGACTTTGCCATCACGGTCACCAACTCCCACGGGATCAACCTGCACACCATCGGGGTCATTCTGATGATCGTCGGTGGCATCGGCTTCGTGCTGTCGTGCGTGTTCTGGAGCAGCTGGGGCGGCTTCCACCGCACGACTTCGTCCTTGGACGGCGCCGCCGTCACCACTCGCACCACCACGGTCCCGGATCGCGAGGTCGTCTAACCAACACCTACATGCTGGATGGCTCGCCGACGCCCGATCTTGCCTTGAGCAAGCTGGGCGATCCGGTCAGGCCGCTCAGACCTCAACCATCGATACCCAAGGAGGAACAGCTCATGTCCGCCAAGGACAAGGCCAAGAACAAGTCCCAGCAGGTCGCAGGCAAGGTGAAGGAGGCCGCCGGCCGGGCCACAGGGAATCAATCGCTCGAGCGGAAGGGAAAGCGCGATCAAGCGAGCGGTGATCTCAAGCAGGCCGGTGAGAAGGTCAAGGATGCGGTCCGGACTAGCGGGAGCGATGGCCGATAACCCCTACCCGAGCTGAGCGGGCCGCCCCGTGGCCGCCATAGCCAGCCGCCCCATCGAACCCTCCTGGCAGCGGCCGGTCCTAGTCAACGAACTTGAGTCGGGCGGCCCGCGTCCGCCGATACCCCGCGGGCCCCTCAGCGACACGGTGCTCTCGATGTTCCAAACACCACCGGGCTCCTTTGGTGCAAGGGCTCCGGTGGCGGGCGTCGACGCCCTGGCCGACGACGACCTGCAGCTGGCGCTCTATTGCTGTTACGAGCTGTCCTACCGGGGCCTGGCCGGCGTTGATCCCGACTGGGAATGGGACCCCGGACTCCTCGTCTTCCGGGCCGATTTGGAGCGGACCTTGCTCCGCCGCCTGTGCGACGAGATCGGGCCAGTAGAGCGCTACCGCCCCGCTGAGGTAGGCGACGCCCTGGTGCAGTTGGTCGCTGGCGCGTCGGGCCCGTCACTGTCGCGGTATCTGCTCGAGTCCGGGACGGTCGACCAGCTCGTCGAGTTCTGCATCCACCGCTCCGCCTATCAGCTCAAGGAGGCCGATCCCCATACCTTCGCCATCCCGAGACTGGCAGGTGAGGCCAAGGCGGCGATGGTCGAGATCCAGACCGACGAGTACGGCTCGGGCTGCGCCGCCGAGATGCACTCGTCGCTGTTTGGAGCCACCCTGACAGCGTTGGGCCTCGATCCCGCCTATGGGGCCTACCTCGATAGGCTCCCCGCCGCGACCCTCGCGACAGTCAATCTGGCTTCGATGTTCGGCCTGCACCGACGCTGGCGGGGGGCGCTGGTCGGTCACCTGGCCGTCTTTGAGATGACCTCAGTCGAACCAATGGCTCGCTACAGCCGAGCCCTCGGCCGCTTCGGCGTAGGAGCGTCAGGGCGGCGCTTCTACGACGTCCACGTCGCTGCCGACGCCCGCCACGGGGTAATCGCTCTGGAACGGACGGTCGCCGGGCTGGTTGAAACCGAACCGCACCTCGGTGCCGACCTGCTCTTTGGGGCGGCCGCTCTGATGCTGGTGGAAGACGGCTTCGCCCGCAATCTCCTCGATGCCTGGTCGACTGGCTGCTCATCGCTGCTCCCTCAGGGACTTGACGTCGACGGGTCAGGCAGGGGACCCGAACGGGCCGGAGGCGTCGCCTCCGAGGTTGGCCCCGACACCCAGACCGCGGGGCTCCCGCTTGGGTGGATCTAGCCGGTTGGCGGCCAAGGCGGCCGGGAAGGCCAGATCAGCCTCGACCAAGGCCCGCCCGGCGCAGGTACCGAAGCGGGCATCGGAACTCGATCTCACCAAGGCGAATACCGGCCCGGTATGGCGTCAGTACCTGCGGGCCATGGGACCAGGACTGGTCACCGGGGCATCCGATGACGACCCGTCCGGGATAGCCACCTACTCCCAGGCCGGCGCCCAATACGGCCTCGCCTTCTTGTGGACGGCCCTGCTCACCCTGCCCCTGATGGCCGCCGTTCAGGAGATCTGCGACCGCACCGCCCTGGCCACCGGTTCGGGTCTCGGCGAGTTGGCCGTCAGGCGCTTCCACCGGGCCGGTCGAGCCATCCTCGCCGTGCTCCTCGTTGCCCTGGTCGTGGCCAACGCCCTCAACATCGCCGCTGACCTGGTCGCCATCGGTTCGGGCATGCAACTCCTCCACGCCGGACCAACCTGGGTATGGGCCCTCCTCGCCGGCGGTCTGATCACCACCCTGTTAGTTCTGGGTTCCTTCGCCCGCATCTCGCTCGTCTTCAAGCTGCTGTGCGCGGCGCTGCTCGCATACCTAGTCGTAGCCGTCCTGGTCACCCATCAGTGGGCCAGCGTCCTCAGCCACACCCTCATTCCCCATCTCGAGCTGAACAAGGCCTATCTGGGGCTGCTGGTGGCCGTGCTCGGAACGACCATCTCGCCCTACCTGTTCTTCTGGCAGAGCGCCCACCGTCTCGAAGAGATGCGCGACGAGCCCGAGGGCGGCGCCAGGGCAGTCCCTCTCAAGCGACAGAGCCCGACACGGGCGCGTCGCAAGCAACGAACCAGCCGCCTCGACGTCTTCGCCGGCATGACGTTCTCCAACCTCGTCATGTTCGCCATCATGGTCGCCACCGCCCAGACCCTCAACGCTCACCACAAGACCGACATCCAGAGTGCCGCACAGGCGGCCGAGGCACTCAGGCCCTTCGCCGGGCACTTCGCCAGCGGCCTCTTTGCCCTCGGCTTCATCGGAAGTGGCCTCCTGGCCGTTCCCGTACTGGCCGGCGCCGGCTCGGTCGGACTGGCCGGGCTGCTCGGCAAGCAGTGGGGATTCTCCCGTTCGGTCCGAAAAGCTCCCGTCTTCTACGGTCTCGTTGCCGTAGGTACTCTGGGCGGAACCGCCCTCAGCCTGTTGCACGTCAATCCGATCAAGTTGCTCATCTTCGTCGCCGTGATCAACGGTGTCGCCGCCGCGCCGTTCCTGGTGGTCGTCATGTGGGTCTCTGGCAGTCGCCGCCTAATGGGCGACTACGTCAACGGCAGGACGGCGAAGATCCTCGGGTGGCTGACGGCCGCGCTGATGGCCATCGCCGCGATCGCCCTATTCGCCACGGGAGGCGTGGCGCTATGACCGGCGCGCCTGACACTGGTCCCGAGGCCGTCCGTGAGCGGCTCGGCGCCTCCTTGACCCCGCACCACGATGTGGGCGGTCGACATCACCATGCCGTCGTTGGTGGTTGGATCGTTCTGGCCATATCTGCGGTCACATCGAGGCCGATTTGTCGCAGACCACCGGGTGAGAAGGCGGTTGCCGACCACGACTCTGACGGCACCGGCTGGGCCCTCAGGACTCTCCCCGGGGTGGTGGCGGGTCCAGGTCGGACGCAACCAGCCCCCCAAAGATCACGTCGTTGGCCACCTCGGCCAGTCGAAGGTTGTGGCTACGGGCGTAGCTCCGCAACCGGGTGAAGGCCTCGTCCATGTTGAGGCCCTGGCGCTCGGCGACCATTCCCTTGGCCTGCTCGATCACGACTCGGCTGTTGAGGGCGTGGTCCAGCTGCTCGTTGACGGTCTGAGCCTCGAGGGCGGCGCGGTGCTGGAGAATGGCGATGGTGGCGGCATCTGCCAGCGCCTGGGCCACCTCAATGTCATCCCGGGGCATCTCCCCGGCCCCCACGTTGAACAGATTGAGGGCGCCGATGACGGTGCCGCGCAGCCGCATGGGCAAGGCGTGCGCGGAGTGGAACCCGGCGGCCAGGGCCTCGACCGAAAAGCGGGGCCAGCGCCCGTTGACGGTGGCCAGATTCTGGTTGACCACCGGGGCCGCCGTCCGGTAGCAGTCCAGGCAGGGACCTTCCTGGGACTGCAACTCGAACAGTTCCAGGAAGCGCATGGTCTCACTAGAGGAGGCCATCACCTTCAGGTCTCCGTCCGGGGCGACCAGCATGATCCCAGCGGCGTCGACCTCGAGCACCTCGACGCAGCGATCGGTGAGCAGCGTCAGGACCTCTACCACGTCAAAATCGGCCACCAGGGTGTCGGCCAACTCCACGAAGGTTCGAGCTAGCAACGCTTCTCTGGGCATCGGATCTCCAGTCACCATGGACTCGGCCAGGGGCGTCCGAAGGCCGGAGCCATAACGCAGAGCCCAACTGTATCCCTTCGGCACTGCCCTGGGGCCGGCCCTCCTCCTCACCACCGGCACCCGATGTACTCTCAGGGCACTGGGTCCTTCTCTCCACTTCGGTCGTCGAAGCGCAGTCTTCTGGCCACCACGTCCTCGGCTACTTGAGCCAGGGGCCGGTCGTGGCCGAAGGCGTAGGCCCGCAGGCGGATGAGGGCCTGGCCCACACCCACTTCCAGCTGGACCGCGACCATGCCCGAGGCCTGGTGCACGCCGTAGTGGAACTCCCCGGCCGCCTCGAGCTCGGCGCCCAAGCTCCCCAGGGGGGCCCCGGCCTGCATGACCAGCAGGGCCTGGGCGGCGATATCGGCCATGACCAGGGCATCGGCGTGGGCCTCGTCGGCGAGGGAGCCGGACCGGACGCGGTAGAGGTTGAGTGCTCCGAGGCGGACCGCGCCCACCCGGAGGGGGAAACCGAAGATGGCCCCCACCCCGGCCTCCAGAGCCGGGGGACTGAAGGCAGGCCATCGCGGGAGGCGGGCATGAGCGAGGTCGGGCTCAAGCACCGGGCGGTCGAGGTGGTAGGCGTCCACGCAGGGTCCCTCCCCGAGTCCGTACTGCAACTCCTCGATGAGGGCACTCACCTCGTTGGTGGTGCACACCGAGCCGCGGAGTACGTCATCGGACATGAGCATGATCCCTGCTCCGCTCATACCGGTCACCTCCGCGCTCACCTGGCACAACCGCTCGGTCTCGCCTCCTGGGGCTGTATCGCCGACCAGTCTCGACAGGATGCGGATGCGCCGCTGTCCGTTCATGACGGAAGACCCCCTCCACCGGCCGCGGCAGTGGTGCTCTTGCGAACTGCAGAACCCGCAAGCAGTCCGTCGGACTGCCACCCGCGGGCAAGGGGCGGGGGGAGCTTCTTGGTATCGCCGATGTGAAGCCCCACCCCCGTGCCTCCCGAGAAGTCCAACCAGACGAGTCACCGGGGTCCGGGGTGTGCCGCTCAAGGCGACACCGCCATGCTACTGGCTGGCCGAGTTACTGCCACAGCGGGTCCCACTGGAACATCCGTACCCCAACGAGGTTCGGTCTGAGACCGGCTGTGGCCTTCTGTGACAACTACGGGACCCACAAGCACCCCGAGGTGGCCGCCTGGCTGGACAAGCACCCCAGGATCCACCTGCACTTCACGCCCACGAGTTCCTCGTGGCTCAACATGGTGGAGCGCTGATTCCGAGAGATCACCACCCGCCGGATCTGCCGGGGCAGCTTTGCCAGCCTGGCCGACCTGGTGAGTGCAATCGAGGACTACATCGCCCATCACAACGACGATCCCCGGCCCTTCATCTGCACCAGGACCGCCGGCCAGATCATCGCCACGGTCGGTCGGGGTCGCATCGCTCTGGCCGCTGAGCATGCACGCGCTATTTGACTTTGAGATAACGCATGAGATCTCCTTGCACGGCTTGCCCTCCTGCGTGCGCCTGGCCACGTAGGCCCAGGTGGCGGGGTCGCGGCGCATGCGGACGAGCACGATGGTGAGTAGTGTTGGCCCGCCTATCGCCGCCCGGAGGAGGCGGTGGCGGGTGGTCTTGCCCGACGAGGCCGGGATGGGACAGACGCCGCAGAGCCTGGCGAAGGCCGCCTCTGAGCGCATGCGTTCCGGGTTGTCCCCAGCCGCAGCCAGAAGCAGGGCGACGACGTGAGGACCGACCCCGCACATTCCCATGAGGGCCGGCGACGCCTGGGCGGTAACTAGCTATGTCTAGGCCGAGAGCGGCCGAGCCCAAAGGCGGATAACGCGCCCCGGACGACGTAGTGGCCGGCTCTTAACTTGCGATTAAACCTCAGCCAGCCTTGCTCTGGGTTTCCTCGAGCATGAGCTGTTGGGCCTGCGCCGCCACCTCACGCATCTCAGCGATCAGGGCGCGTACCTGTCGGTCGTTGCCGATCCATTC